>SDGW01000101.1_pt1 | contig 34598 bp, 37 predicted proteins | sample 2873831 | NCBI WGS metagenome assembly SDGW01 (sample SAMN08132700, study PRJNA421101) | hypersaline lake metagenome | isolation source: celular fraction 0.22 microns magnesium sulfate-rich crust from ephemeral... | place: Spain: Penahueca Lagoon, Toledo | collected 2011-07 | reverse complement strand
CCGTTGGCGTAGGGCAACCCGCAGGTCACGACGGCGGGTTCGTCCGTCGGAAACTCGTCGTTGCTCATGGTCGTCACGTTGCGCTGCCGGGCGTAAAACCCGCCGGTTTCGATCGTCCGACTGTGGTCGCGATCGGTTCGACCGACAATCAGCCACAGCTTCGGCGATTCGTGTCCACTCCTCGGCGTCGACATGAGCAGCCGCTGCGCACACTATCGATACCAGCTGTCCCTAAAACGGCGTCCTACGGCTTGTGTAGCCGTTTGTCCGATCAATCGTCGCTCGCGACGGGCACGCTCGCACGCACCTCGAGCCGGTCGAGATCGCCGACGAACGACGCTAGCATCTCACGGGTGACGTGGGGCATACAGACGACCCGCAGTTCACCGGTGGCGGTCCGCGAAATTCGCCAGCCCTTCGCGCGTAAGGCGTCGAACGTCGACCGGGGCACGTCGGCCGCCACCAGCGGCAGCGTCGGATCGGCAACCCGGTAGCCACGTTTCTCCAAGGCGTCGGCAAGCCACTCGGCGTTGTTCTGCGAGCGGACGTACTGGCTGCGATAGCCGGCAGGCCACAGCGCTTCCATCGCGGCGACGGCGCTTGCGACGCCCGCACCCGAACGGGTACCAGTCAGCGTCGCCTGTGAGGTCGACTCGAGATAGGGCGTGTCGACGGCAAGTTCGTCGAGCAGTTCCGGCGAACGCACGAGCAACCCGCCCGCAGGAACCGCGGACTGACCCATCTTGTGGGGGTCGATTGCCATCATATCGACGGCGGCGTGGCCGAAGTGCCACTCGTAGTCGGTAAACGGGAGCACGAACCCGCCCCACGCGGCGTCGACGTGGAGCATGGCATCAATCGACTGTGCGATCTCGCCGAGTTCCGGAATCGGGTCGACGCGGCCGTACTCGGTCGTCCCCGCGACGCCGATCACCAGCGCCGTATCCTCGTCGACGCTGGCGCGGACGGCCTCGAGGTCGGCCCGGTGGTGGTCATCTGTCGGGACGATTCTGAGTTCGACACCGAGCAGATCGGCGGCTTTCTGGAAGCTGAAGTGGCCCGATTCGGGCATGACGACGTTTGGCGTCCGACTCGCAGTTCGTTCCCGGGCGATTCGGACGGCCTGGATGTTCGCTTCCGTCCCGCCGCTGGTGATGTAGCCAGCCGGATCGTCGAGGCCGGCGATCTCGCCCAGCAGGGCAACGGCGTCGTCCTCGAGCGACGAGATGTTCGGATACGTGCCTGGATCACCGGGATTCGTCGCGAGAAACCGCTCGGCCGCGTCGCGCGCCGCCGGGTGGGGTTCCGTACACATCGACGAGAGAACCCGGTCGAACGCTTGCGGCTCGATTTGCATATCACGTATGTAAACGGTCGTCGGTTTATTTGTTGCGTTTGACGACGTTTCTCGACGGCAGCCGGTTCGACACCGCTGCGGATTGGACGTTCAGTGTAGAATCCGATCGCCACCCGCCAGCGTCAGGTCGCGCCCGCCGAAAGCGTGCCTTCAAGTCCGCCGCCGCGCAACGCCTCCCTATGAACCCAGGCGACCGCGTCCGCGTCGACCGCGCGGATCGCACGTACGAAGGCGTGTTGCTCCCTTCGAGCACGGACGAGCACCTCGTGGTGAAACTCGAGGGCGGCTACAACGTCGGCGTCGATCGCGACGGTGCCGACGTCGACGTCCTCGCGGAGGACGTCTACGAGATCGACGGAACGGACTCGACGGGCCCCGACGAGGAGAGCAGTTCCGAAATCGAGTTCGACGACGACCTGCCGACGATCTCGCTGATCTCGACTGGCGGGACGATCGCCTCGACGGTCGACTACCGCACCGGCGCAGTGACGGCGCAGTTCGACGCCGAAGACGTGCTCCGTGCCGTTCCCGACCTTGCAGGTCGGGCGAACTACCGCGGCCGCGTCGTCGCCAACATCCTTTCGGAGAACATGGAGCCGCCGCTGTGGCAGGACCTCGCACAGGCCGTCTACGAGGAGATCGAGGCCGGTGCCGACGGCGTCGTCGTCATGCACGGCACCGACACGATGCAGTACTCCGCATCGGCACTGTCCTTTATGCTCGAGACGCCGGTCCCGATCGTCTTTACGGGCTCGCAGCGCTCGGCCGACCGCCCCTCGTCGGACAACGTGATGAACGCCGTCTCGGCCGTCGAGGCAGCCAAAAGCGACTGTGCGGAGGTGCTGGTCTGTATGCACGCCTCCGAATCGGACGATGTCTGTGCACTCCACCGCGGCACTCGCGTGCGAAAGAACCACACCTCGCGTCGGAACGCCTTCGAAACTATCGGCGCGAAGCCGCTTGGCGAAGTCGACTACGAGAGCGAGGAAATCACGTTCCGACGTGACTACCAACAGCGCGGCGCTGTCGATCTCGCCATTGAACCCGACCTGGAGGACGATGTCGAACTCGTCAAGTTCACGCCCGGAATGGATCCCGCGTTCCTCGACATCGTCGAGGGCAGCGAGGGCCTGATCGTCGAGGGCACCGGTCTTGGCCACGTTCACACCGACCTCATTCCGCGACTCGAGGAACTGATCGCGGACGGCACGACGGTCGTTATGACCAGCCAGTGTCTCGAGGGACGGGTCTGTGACCGGGTCTACGATACGGGTCGGGACTTACTCGAGGCAGGTGTCGTCGAAGCCGGCGACACACTGCCGGGAACGGCCAAGGTCAAGCTGATGTGGGCGCTCGCGAACAGCGATGACGTCGAAGAGGCGATGGGCACGTCGCTTGCGGGCGAGCTTCAGGAACGATCGGTTCCCTGGGAGTAGGTCGAGTTCTCCGCGGTACCGACAGCACGAACGGATCGGTGGACTCGAGGGGAAGTGACCCCCTATCGTGGCAACGCGGAATTTCCACGTTCTCCCCGGCCAATTCGTTCGGTCACGTCGCTCACTCACACATCCCTCGCACGGCTTCGGTGAGCGGTTCGCCATCGGCTCACCACACCCCAGCGCGTGCCACCGAACGCTTCCGGATAACGCTTCTGCGATAGTTCTTTTCCGCCTGGGAGCGTGAGGACCGACCGTTCGACAGACGATGTCATCCGACGCCGATCATCCCATCGAGATCCGCCGTGCGACCCACGACGATTACGACGCCATCACCGCCTTCACGAGCGACATCTGGGCCGACCGCGGCGGTGATTACATCCCACAGGTCTACCACGAGTGGCTCGAGGACGGGCCCGGACAGGGCAAGAAAACATTCCTCGCAGAGGTCGACGGCGAGGCCGCGGGGATCGTGCAGGCCGTGATGCTCTCACCCGACGAGGCCTGGTTTCAGGGAATGCGCGTCGCAGCCGACTACCGCCGGCAGGGCGTGAGCCGCCGGCTCAACGAGGCAACCTTCGAGTGGGCCCGCGAGCAGGGCGCGACCGTCGGTCGAGTCATGATCTTCTCGTGGAACGCCACCTCGCTGGGCGCGGCACGCGCCAGCGGGTTCGAGCCGATTACCGAATTCCGATTCGCTCATCCAGAACCCGACCCGGACGCCGAGGGTCCATCTCGAGTTACCCATGACCCCACCGCGGCCTGGCGCTACTGGACCCACAGCGACGCCCGCGCGCACCTGTCAGGACTCGGTCTCGCACCCGAGGAGTCGTGGGCCACCCGAGAACTCACGTACGCCGATTTCGAGCGGCTGGCCGACGAGACTGCTGTCTTCGCAGTCGAGAGTGATGATGGACTCACAGGAGTTGCCTACCGATCACGAACGTACGACAGCACGATCGGGACCGACGACTCGAGCGAGTCGAAGACGGAATCGAAGACGTGGGCCGAGTACGGCCTCGCCGCGTGGGACGACGTCGACGCGGCCCGCTCGCTGTTGGCGGCGATCGCCCGCGACGGCGCCGCCTGCGGAGCCGACGCCACGCGCGTGCTGATTCCCGAAACCGCCCGCCACGTCACCGACGTGGCGCTTGTGGGGGCGGAGATCGCCGAGGAACCGGACTTCGTGCTGGGAATCGATCTCACAGCGGAGCCGTCGGTCTAGTCCGCTGCCAGCCGTCGTAATCGCTCGATGCGACGCTCCGTCGCGGGATGGGTCGCAAAGAGGCCACCACCGCCGTCACGCTCCGGGTCGAGCGTCGGGAGGACGGACATTGCATCGACGGACCGGGCGTGTGCCCGCAGGTCCGCGGGCGGTCGGTCCGCGGTCGCCGAATCGAGGCGCTCGAGCGCGGCGGCGAGTGCACCCGGCTCACCGGTGGCGGCGACGGCCGCTCGGTCGGCAGCGAACTCGCGACCGCGAGAGAACAGCCCGACGCCGAGGGTCGAACTCCCGAGTAGCAGCCGCCCGAGCATCACCCAGGGAATGTCTCGCGGATCGCCGTTCTCCTCGTCCATGTCATCGTGGAACTCCTCAGCGGCGATCAGCGGCACGAGTGCCCACGTCATCAACCGCTGGTCGCCGTTGGCGAGGTGTGCGAGTTCGTGGGCGAGTACTGCCTCGAGTTCCGCGTCGGGCAGCGCCGCGAGCAAGCCACTGGAGACGACGAGAACCGTCTCGCCATCTCGTTCAGTCGTGCACGCGATCGGCGTCGTCGCGTGATGGTGACGAAGTTGTGGCACTGGCAGATCGAACTGGGCCGCAAGCCTGGCGGTCGTCGATGTGACTCGATCGGTGTCGACTGGTGCGACGTCGATCGGCACCGTCTCGCGGAGCAGCCGAGTACGGCCCTGCCGGACCGCGTCCCGCACGTCGCCGGCGTGGGTGTGGAGCGTCAGCACAGCCCCGAAGAGCAGGGCTGCGGCGAACGCCTTGACACCGGGGTCGACAACGAGATCGACCGCGCCGAGGATGAATCCGCTGACCACCAGGCCGCCGAGCACCGCGAGGACGAAACCGAGCACTACGAGCGTCCCGAGAGCGATCACGGCCGCACCGATCGCACGACCTGCGAGGCTGAGCGTCGTTCGGAGTCGCACGACTGCTCGTTTCGAGTGAATACAGTTAAGCAATTCGACAGGTGGCGCGCTGGCGTCGGTCTCGGTCTCTGGAGGCGTCGAGCGTTACCCGCCGCTGACCGGCGGAAACAGCGCCAGTTCGTCGCCTCCCTCGAGTTCCGTGTCCAACCCCTTTTCCTCGACTAAGACGTTCGTCCCGTTGCGAAGCACGTTGATCTGCGAGCGCAACTCGCCGTCCTCGAGCACCCGTTCCTCGAGGGCCGGTTTCGTCTCGAGCAGTTCCTCGAAGGCGTCGCCGACGGTGTCGCCGGCCGCGGTGTCGACGGTTACGTGTTTGTCCCCCGCGCGTTCCGCGAGATCTGCGAATAGTTTCCACTCCGTTGGCATACGTGGCGCTATCGCTGCCGGCGGCAAGTAGCTACCGCTCCCCCGACTGTTCGGGTGCCGAATCGCGTGTGCGGTCCGGCTCTCGGCTTCGATCAGAGACATCGCTCTCCCCCGATTCGACCAGCGTCCGGTCAGTCACCCGCCGGAGCGCGTCGGGTCGGCCGAGCACGTAGGCGACATCACCGGCTGCGAGTCGAACGTCGTCGGTCGGCAGCGGCAGGGCTGTCTCGACGTCGTCGCCAGTGCGCTCGAGGGCGACCACGAGAAGCGGCAACGCACCGACTGGGTGGCCGATCAACGGATCGTTCGGGGTGACGGGAATCGTCGTCACCGTCTCGTCGGCCGCCCGGAGCAGGGACACGAGTTGCCGTTCGGCATCAGGGCTGCCCGGAAGCGTCGTGAGGCGATACGTCCGATCTGCCTCGAGGTCGCGGACGTCGGCGGCGTCGACGGCGACCGTCGCGACGTCATCGACGGCGGCTCGCAGTTCGCCACCAGCGACCCGTCGAGCGCTGCCACCCTCGCCGCGGACCCAAATGCTGACCGCATCGCCGGGACTGGCGTCGGCTGCAGGATCGGCCTCGAGCGCGACGGCGACAGTCCCCGGCGCGAGCGTCGGCCCGATCCCTGCCGGACGACTCCCGACCGCGAGGTAGTCGACCGTTCCGTCGGCAGCCAGTTCGACGTCGACGTGCCCGACGCCGAAATCGCGCTCGAGGCGGGCGACCAGTCGCTCTCGAAGCTGGTCGATAGAGAGCCGGCGCGGAAAGAGCAAGGTCTGACCGGCGAGGTCGTCTTTGACCGACTCGTCGACGGAGTCGTAGCCGTCGATGTCCGCGATTTCGTCCGGGAGGTCGACGGTGACAACGCGGCCGGCCGACCGAACGAGCTGCGTGACGTCGGTGATCGTCTGCGGCGTGGCTGTCAGGAACACGTCTCGAGCGAGGGAGTCGCCAAGTCGGCTGCCGCCGTCGGCAGCGATCGCGCTGGCAGCAAACACCGCGACGGTGTAGACGGCAGTGCCGGGTTCGGTCAATCCAGTGTTCCCGATGATCGCCTGTTGCAGCGCAGTCTGGGTGTTGAGCCAGAGCGCGACGATCGTGACGCCGACGAGAACGGCGATGCCGTCGGGGATGCCCTCCGCGCTGTACCACCGGTAGGTCGCCGCCACGGTGGCCGCCGTGCCGGCCGACAGTACGGCGAACCCGACGATCCGGAGGACTGCGGTCAGCAGCGTCTCCGTCGGAATCATCTGCGCAGGGATGGGGTCGATCACGGGCACGGGCGGCCACCTCCTCGAGCGTCGCAAAAAACCCGGCTCATCACGTGATCGCCTCCACGAAGGCGTCGACCGCAGCGTCCGGGCCCGCGACGAACGCTTCATCGCCGGCCGCGAGTCGGCGTTCGATACCGGGTGCGAACACCCAGCCGTGACGACGACTGCCGGTTTCGCTCCCCTGGCGTCGAACGGCAAGCACCGTCACGTCCGGTTTCGAGGCGGGTTCGGTGCCAGCTTCCGGCTCGCCGTCTGCATCGACGGTCAGTCGGCGGATGGCGTAGCCTTCGCGTTTGAGGAGTGCAAACGCCTCGAACTCCCGGCTCGTCCCTCGAGAGCGGACGACGAGGCGGACCAACTCGGTCTCGAGAAGGGGTTTGACGTCCCGGCGAGCGACAGCGATGGTCACGCGGCCGGGGCCGCCGGCGGTCGCCGTGGTCGGTCGCGCTGCGGCGACGAGCGACTCGCTAACCTCGCTCTCGTCGGCGTCATCTCCATCGGTCGCCACGTCGTCTGTGGATTCGCCCGGAGCAGGAGCCGTAACACGATCGTCATCGCGGCCGGTCCGGACGCTCAGCACCGTTCCAGTGATCGACCGATCGTCGGCTTTGACGGTGACCTCATCGCCGCGGGCGAGGCCAGTCGGGACGAGCGTCGCGATCGAGACGGCACGCTGTCCCGCGGACACCCGCTGCGAGAGGCTGCCAGAAGGCGGTGCCGCCACGATCGTCGCGCGGGCCCGCTCGTCGAGTGTGACGTCGACGTCCACGAGGTCGTGTTCGGTTCGCAGTCGTTCCTCGAGCCGTGCCTCGAGTTCCGAGAGGGGGAGATCGGCAGGGAGTCGCCACGAGCCGGCTTTGAGTCGCCCGCGGAGATCGGGCGACAGTGGCGGGTAGCCCTCCATGTTGCGGATCTCGCCGGTCGGGCGGGCGATGACCTGGCCAACGGAGCCGACGAGTTCGACCACGTCGGCCGAGAGGGTGCGCTGTCGGATGGCGGTCAACGAGAGCCGACGGGGGAGTTCAGCGCCGAGTTTGTCGCCCTGGTTGTGGGCGTAGAGCGCGAGCATGAGCACGACCAGCACGGCGACCAGTAGCCGCGGCGACTGGGCGATGGTGGGTTCGACGAGGCCGAGCAGGCCGCCCTGCACGCTGGCGATCGACAGCGCGAGGACGACGACACCGAACCCGGGCAGCGTGACGCCGGTAAAGTACCGGACGAGAAAGCCCAGCGAGCCGGCGACGAACGCCGGGACGATACCGGTCAGGAGGCCAAGGTAGAGGCCGAGAAGTAGTTCGACCGGAAGTGATGGCATTGTGGGCAGGTGGCGCGGGACGGATAAAGTAGCATCGGCGGACGGCGGGTATCAGTATCCGCTCGGGGTCGCCGATCGAACTCTCCTGTGGCAGACACCCATCGCCGACAATGGCGGACGCGAGACGGAGACGTTTAACTAACACCATCGCCGAGCGATGTGTATGGTCGACGACCGGTCGCTGCGAGTGCGCCTGCCGGAGAACTGGCGGCGCGTGCTCACGACGCGGGCAGCCGTGGTGCTCGTCTTGCTCGTCGCGTTGCTCTCGGTCGCGACCGCCGTCGTCAACATCGGGACCAACGCCGTCGGCGGCCCGCTCGAGGAATACGTTCCCGACGCCGTTCGAAACGCTGCGGCCTTTACCGGCGCACTCACCGGCTTTCTGATGGTCGGCAGCGCGCTGTCACTTCGGCGCGGGCTCAAAGCGGGCTGGTGGGCGACGCTCCTGTTGCTCCCGCTGACCGCGGCACAGGGACTCCTCCAGTCGAGTCCGTACTCGTTCCCGCTGGTCGTCCTCTCGCTCGTCTCGATCCCGATCCTCCTGCTCACCCGCGAGCGATTCGCCAAATCGCTCTCGCTGTCGACGACCCAGCTCGCGGCCGGCGCCGCACTGGTCGGGGTCCAGGTGTACGGGACCATCGGCGGCTACACCCTCCGGGAGGACTTCGACGGGATCTCCACCATCCTCGACGCGTTTTATTTCACGCTGATCACCTCGAGTACGGTCGGCTACGGCGACGTGACCCCGGATCCGGCGTCGGTGGAGGCGATGCTGTTTACGATGTCCGTGCTCATCCTCGGCGTCGCCAGTTTCGGTATCGCCATCGGGGCACTCGTCGGCCCCCTGATCCAAGACCGTATCTCGAGAACACTCGGAATGATGACCGACTCACAGCTCCAACTCTTAGACGAGCACCTCCTCGTGCTCGGGTATGGCGAACTGACTGAACCGATCGTCGACGAACTCGCGGACATGGGCCGTGAGTTCGTCGTCGTCACCAGCGACCACGAGGCCACGACGGCGCTGACGAACCGCGACATTTCGGTTATCACCGGAGATCCGAGCGACGAGGATCCGCTTCGACGCGCGAAGATCGACCGCGCGGCCGCGATCCTCGTCGCCACGAACCACGACGCCGAGGACGCACTGGCCATCCTCACCGCGCGCCAACTCGCCCCCGGGGCCAGGATCGCCGCCGCCGCGACCGACCGCGAGAACGTCAAAAAACTCGAGCGCGCTGGCGCGGACGCGGTGATCAGCCCCGCCCAACTGGGCGGCCACCTGCTCGTGCGATCGGCACTCGGCAGCGACGAGAGCGGCCTGATCGATCGGATCCTCGAGAGTGAATAGGTACAGACGACGGTAGGTGTTCTCTGACACCGCTTTGCCGGTGGAACTATCCAGCCACCCCTCGCACCGAGTGAGTAAGACGCTGGTTGTGTAACTGTGACTCCGGCAAGCGAAACAGTTGCACTTCAGTACGAGCGGTCAAAGACCGCGCTCAGCGTTGAGGGCATTGAACACGATGTCCGGATCACGCATCAGCCGATGAACGAGATAACTTCCCTCCCGATCACCCCCACCAGTATGCTCGCTTTCGGTAATCCCGAGGAACGCTTGTTCTTTGAGGAGTCGTCTGACTCGATCATGTGACAGGGGATCTGATCCCTCCTGGGTAGCGATCGTCGTGTAGAGATCGTATATCTTCGCTGTCCGGAACTGTTTTTTCTCCTCCGAAGCGGTCAGTGCAGCAAGCGCTCGCAAGATGTACTTCACGTGTGGTGTCTGTCCACTCACGAGGCGATGGAATCGATTGACCTCTGCCTGGGTAATGGCTTCATCGACGTGCGCTTCAGTTACTTGCCCGTCTCCGTTCTTCTCCGCGAGACGGCCTGCTTCGTAGAACGTCTCGACGGCTTTGCGTGCATCACCGTGCTCTCGGGCTGCAAGCGCTGCCGTCTTCGGGATGACTTCGTCCGACAGGACACCGGATTTGAACGCGTCCTTCCGATTTTCAAGGATCGCGCGCAATTGTGTTGCGCCGTATGGATCGAATACGAGCTCGTTATCCTGCAAACTGGAATCGACGCGCTCGTTCAACCGTTCTCGATACTCGATCTTATTACTAATACAGATAACACCGATGAACGTGTTTGATTTCCCGCTCTCACGCGCTCTCGACAAGCTCCGAAGTAGATCTTCGTTTTCGAGTTTATCGATTTCGTCGAGGATGACGACAAGTGAGTCGACCTCGTGATGAGAAAGCAAGCCCCACGTGATGTCACGATAATCAACCGCACTCAACCCTGTTTGCGGGATAGACTCGCCTGCTTCGAGATGCTCGTTCAATTCCCGGGCTAATTCACGGCTTGCTTGCGTTTCTGTCTGATAATCCGAACAATCCACATACGCATATTTAAGGGCCGCACCATTGTTGGCGGCTCGTCTGGACGCTTGGCGCGTGACACATCTCGAGACGAGAGATTTCCCAGTCCCCGTTTTCCCGTAGATTATCGTCGTTTCTGGTGGCCCTCCTTCGGTTGCAGCAGCAAGTGCACTCCCGACCGATCGGATTTCTTCGTCACGGCCCACAACGCGGTCAAGTTCAGGAACATGACCGACTCGAACTAGCTCTCGGTTCGCGAAAATATCACCCGTATCGAATATATCGGTCAATTCCCCATCCTCTGCCATGGACCGAGATTCCGTTCCAGGGAATTAAACGCACCGAACCAGACGCTGACTGAGATTCGAAATCCGAGTGCAAGAGACCCTGTGAAGGGTGTATAATGAACCTTCATAAGGTTAATCGAGAGCAGCCCCACCCCTCGTACCGAGTGAGCTACAGATCTGTTTGGTGTCTACTTCATGTGGGATATATAAACACTCCGTAGATAGAGGGATCATATTCAGAAAACCGGATACCGTAATGGACTAACTAACAGTAATATAGAAAGATATAATATAGTATACTAGATCCGCGTTCGCTTCGTGGGTACAGAACCGTTTTGAAGGCCTGTGGAGGTCGTTCAACGGAACGACGCCGTTCTGTCTGAGCGAATCTCACTCGGTACGAGGGGGGTGTCCGAAGAGGGTCAGAAGGAGTATCACGACACACGCTCACTCGGTACGAGGGGTCACAAGAACGTTGGCAATTATACACGTCCGGCGCAAACCGCCTTCGGTTCGCTCCGATGAGTAGTTACAGAATTTTGACCGACATTTTGCCCGAATGCAACGCTTTGCGCTTATAGCACAAACGTCGAGATACAGGGACAACCGGCAGGATCAGCGATGCCGGCCCCGATGGACGATCGCCACGTCGGCCTCGAGATCGCTGAGTTTGCGAAACGTCGGCGGCGAGACGAACCGCGAGGCGGCCGACCGGTCGGTACTCGAGCCGACGAAGCAGACGTCGTACTGTGGCGCGGCGCGCGTGAGGTAGGTTTCGACCGACGCAGTTGCGACGTGTGTCTCGAACGGGCCCGAGAACGCATCGACGAGATCGGCGAGCGTCTCTTCAGCCCTCCGTCGACGCGACTCGCTGTCGATACAGGTACAGACGGAGACCACTCGTCCGCCTTCCGTTACCCGGATCGCGAAATCCAACATTGCGCGAGCGGTGTCGCCGGCACCGCGGACCGCGACCAGACTCCTTCGCCAGCGTCGCCGGGGACTGCCGTTCGAGCGAAACGCGATGACATCGATCTCGCTGTCGAACAGCCGCCTGATGAACGACGAGAGCCCGCCACCCTCGTGTTCGGCGTACGGTGTGACGACGAGATCACAGTTCTGCTGGCGGGCGGTCTGGAGGACGAGACTGGCGGATTGCTCGGGTGCGGCCGCAACGACGGCCTCACAGGGGACATCGTAGGCGGTCTCGAGATCGGCCGCGAGCGACTCGAGACGATATGCTGCGTCGTCGGCCGCGCGTTCGACGGCCGCCGATTCGTCTTGACGGTCGTCGGACTCGCCGCGCTGCTCGGCGTCGGTTTCGTCGACGATGTCGAAGAGCACGACCTTCCCGGCCTCGTGTGCACCGGCGATCGACGCGGCAAACCGGGCAACGGTCTCGTCGGCATCATCCATCGGGACAAGCACGTGATCGTCACCACTGGTCGTCCCATAGAGATAGCGGGCGCGCTGTTCGTAGAAGTGACGCCGCCAGAGGACGAACGTGACCGCCACGAACGTACTCGAGACGACGATCCCGAGGACGTAGGCCAACTGTGCATTGCCGGTCAGGAGAATCAGGAGTGCGGTCGAGAACGCCGCCGGCTCCTCGAGGTCGAGCGCCCACGTGCAGATGCCTGTGAAGAAGACGCCAAGCGCCGCACCCGTTGTGCTGACGCGACCACCCCCGAGTCCGACTGCCGTCGCCAGCGCGAGCGCGAGCCACCCACAGAGTGCACCGACGGTCATCCCGCCGATGAACGTCGATGGCGTCGCGTACCGCCCCTCGGGATGGGCAAAGAGCGTATACGTCCCAGACGCCAGCGGCGGAAAGAGCAGGAACGAGACCGCGGCAGTCACGTTTGCCAGCCACGTCACCGCCGCGATCAACAGCGGCACGAACACCAGCACCGAGAGGTGCAAGAGATTACCCGTCCGCTCGATCCACCGCAAGAAGGCGTCGAACTCGCGCCGCTCGAGACGGCGCAGCCGTTTCACGAGCGCCCACAGCCACGCTCGAACGCCCTCGCGCATAGCTCTCCGTTGATTCGGGCACGACCAAAACTGTTTGGCTAGTCCTGTATCGGCGCATCCTCGAGAATCGCCACGCCGCTTGAGGCCCCGATGCGGTCGGCCCCGGCCTCGAGCATCGCGACGGCCTCGTCGTAGCTGCCGATGCCGCCGCTTGCCTTGACGGGGAGATACTCGCTCATGAGTGCGACGTCGTCGACCGTTGCCCCACCGGTGGCGAAGCCGGTCGAGGTTTTGACCATCGCCGCGTCGGCCCCTCGAGCGGCCTCACAGGCCCGGCGTTTCTCGGCATCGGAGAGGAGTGCGGTTTCGATGATTACCTTCACGGGGATCGGCACGGCGGCAACCAGTTCCGCGAGGCCGTCCCTGACCGCGTCGTCCTCGCCGGCTTTCAGTTGGCCGACGTTGAGGACGACGTCGAGTTCGTCGGCCCCGGCCCGCCACGCCGTCACGCCTTCACGACGTTTCACGGCGGAGTCGTGGTGGCCGTGTGGGAAGCCGACGACCGTCGCGAGCGTCACGTCGGGGGCGTACTCGGCGGCCAGTTCGACCGCGTACGGCGGGATACAGGCGTTCATTCCGTACTCCTGTGCCTCATCGAGGACCGTCCGTACGTCGTCGGGCGTCGTCGCCGGGCCGAGAACGGTGTGGTCGATCAGGGGCGCGAGGTCGCGACGATTCATACCGGTGTGGACTCCCCGGACGGGCAAAAACCCGCCCGGTCACTTTTGATGACCGGTGTGCAACCATCCACCATGGATGGTGCCGAACCCGGCGTCGTGCCGGCCGTCGAGTCCACCGCCGACGACATCACCGCGATGCGGATTCGCGGCGCCGCGGCGATCGCCGACGCGGCCGCCGAGGCCCTCGCAACGCAGGCCGAACGTTCCACAGCTGAGAACCCCGCGACGTTCGAACAGGAACTCCGGGCAGCGGCGGCGACGCTGTACGAGACGCGACCGACCGCGGTCAGCCTCCCGAACGCCCTCCGCTATGTCCTTCGTGGAATGGACGGCGACACCGTCGCCGACCTTCGATCGTCGACGATCGCTCGCGCCGAACGCTTCCAGCGCGACCTCGCACAGGCCCAGGATCGCCTCGGCGAGATCGGCGCTCACCGCCTCCAGGACGGCGACACCGTGATGACACACTGTCACTCGACGGACGCGCTCGCGTGTCTCGAGGCTGCCCTCGAGGCGGGCAAAGATCTCGAGGCGATCGTCAAGGAGACCCGCCCGCGCAAGCAGGGCCATATCACGGCCCGACAGTTGCGCGAGTGGGACGTGCCGGTGACGCTGATCGCGGACAATGCAGCCCGGCGGTACCTCGACCGAGCGGACCACGTCCTCGTCGGTGCCGACAGCATCGCGGCCGACGGGAGCGTGATCAACAAGATCGGAACGAGTGGGTTGGCGGTCAACGCCCGCGAACGGGGTGTGCCGGTGATGGTCGCAGCCCAGACGATCAAACTCCATCCGGATACGATGACCGGCCACACCGTCGAGATCGAGATGCGATCGGAACGTGAACTGCTGTCCAACGAGGAGCGTGCGGCGATCATCGACGAGCCGGAGCCAACTGGCGACGGTGACGAGTTCTCAGCAACCGACAGTGGTCTGACCGTCGAGAATCCCGCCTTCGACGTCACACCGCCGCGGTACGTCGACGCGATCGTAACCGAACGCGGCCAATTTCCACCCGAAAGCATTGTGACGCTCATGCGCGAGCTGTTCGGCGAGTTGACCGACGATCCGTGGAACGACTAGAAGACTGGCGAACACCAGTCCGACACCACCCGATCACGACTGCCTGCGATCGGACATGCAGCGACGGTCAGCGGCGACGAGAACTATTCCTTTCGTGAATATTCGATAATCGGAAAGTGTTAGTTACTGCTGTGAGCAACACCAGGCTATGGTAGTACCCGAGGGGTTTGTCGTCCCACCATGGTATCTGCTGGTTCCAGTCGTCGTGGTCCTGGGGGGCGTCATCGCGCTGCTGTGGGCGCTCGAGCCGCCGGTGACCGATCGGACGGTACTGGCGTTTGCACCCTGGATGATGTTCGGCTCGAGTCTACACGTACTCTATAAGATGGACGCGTTTCCGTCGACCATCGAGCCCCTGTTCAGTGCCCCGATGGTTTATGCGGTGACTGCGGTCATCGCAGGGCTCGCCTGGGTTATCGCGATTTTCCTCCACGTCGGTGGCCTCCAGCCGACGATCGCACGGTTCGTCGGAATCTCCGGCACGGCGTTTTTCACCGTCTTCGCGATGTTCACGATCTTCCAGAGCATCGAGCTGGGGACCTTCGAACCGTTCTGGCCCGTCGTTTCCGTTATCGTCGCCGGCATCGTTACCGCGCTCGCATGGCTCGTGCTCAGCCTCTGGTTTACCGATGTCGCGGCGACCACGGGTCTGACCGGGGTACTTGTCGTCTTCGGACACACGTTAGATGGTGTCACGACCGCGGTCGGCTACGACATCCTCGGGGCCAGCGAGAACGTCCCTCTCTCGTTGCTGATCCTCGAGACCGGGGGTTCGCTGCCGACCGCCGAGTACATCGGTTCTGGGTGGCTGTTCGTCCTCGTCAAGGTCAGCCTCGCGATGGTCATCCTTGGGCTATTCCGGGAATACGTCGCGGATCGGCCCCGACAGGCCCGGACGCTCCTCGCGATGGTCGCCGCAGTCGGCCTCGGTCCGGCCGTTCACAATACGCTGTTGTTCATGGTGGGCTGATACGGACTACTGTCACTGCGTTCCAGCGCACCCACGACCCGCCATGTGGATGCGCCGGAGATCAGTTACGGCCGGGACGATACCGATCACCGACACTAGATTTTTATCGGCGGCTCCCGTCCTCCCACTGGCATCGAATGTCTTCGGTATCGGTTCTCGTAGCCGGACACGTCAACTGGGACGTGACCCTTCGTGTCGACAGGCTTCCCGAACCCGACGGCGAGGCCGCGATCCGCTCACAGCGCCAGTCCGGCGGCGGCAGCGCTGCCAACGTCGCCGCCGCACTCGCCGGACTGGGCGTCGAGACCGAGCTGATTGGCAGCGTCGGCGACGACGACAACGGCCTGCTCGCCCGCCGGGAACTCGAGGCCGCGGGCGTCTCGCTGTCGGGCGTTCGCGTGATCGAGGGTGCCGACACAGCGGTCAAGTACCTGCTGGTCGACGCGGACGGCGAGGTTGCGATTCTGGGCAATGACGGTGTCAACGAGGCCGTCACGCCCGCTGACCTCGAGCCGGCCCGGATTCGTGGGGCCGACCACGTCCATCTGACGGGCCAGCGGCCCGACACCGCCGCGGCGATCGCGCGCATTGCCAGCGAGGCCGGGGGTTCCGTCAGTTTCGACCCCGGCCGCCGGCTCGCCGACCGGGACTATGGTGACGCGCTCGCACTCGCCGACATCGTCTTCGTGACCGATCGAGAAGCGACGGCGCTGCTTGCAGACGAGTCGGCGGCGGCGATGACCGACGACCGGATCATCGTCGTCACCTGTGGTGCTGACGGCGCGGAAGCGTACACCCCGGAGGGGTCGCTCGTTCATTCCGGGTTCGATGTCGAGCCGGTCGATACCGCCGGCGCGGGCGATGCCTTCGCCGCGGGCTTTCTGTCGACCTGGCTCGAGGACGGCGCAGTCGATCGTGCACTCGCGTACGGAAACGCCTGCGGGTCACTGACGGCGAGTCGTGACGGCGCGCGGAGCGCACCGACGGCCGAAGCCGTCGAAGACGTTCTCACGAGCTGATAGTTGGCGGGCCGCTTTTAACATAGACACCGTCACTGAAATCGGCTACTGTCAGGTGGTTCTCACCGGGTGTCGTCTGACGGTAGTTATATACGAAACGACGTTGCGCACTCGAGTGAGACGGTCACGATCTCGTGACTGAGAGACATGACGAAAGGAAGGGTAACCGAGTCCAACGGATGTAGCCCCAGACGGCACATCCAGTACGAACGAGACGCCGACGAGCCGCCGAGTATCGCCGCTGCAATGGCACTGGCCCAGTACTTCGGTAACGATGTGACTGCAACCAGCACACGGCTGTACGACTACATCGAGCCGGATGCGCTCGATAGCCTCTTCGCCGATACGAATCGTGGTGCTAGACGGGCGACAGGAACAGTCGAGTTCGAGGTCGACGACGCCGTCGTCACGATCCGACCCGACCGTATCGACGTGCGTCCGACTCGGTAAGCGATCCGCTGGGCGCACACCGGCGAGGGATTACGGGGTGGCATCGAAACCCGGCACGACGAACCTTTTTTCTCAGTACCGACGGAAGCCACCGGTATGACACAGCCCCATCTGCTGGTCGACGAGGGAGAGGTGACGGATATCGCGCTCATCCCGGGCGATCCCGGACGGGTCGATCGCATCGCCGACCACTGCGACGAAGCCGAAACGATCGCACAAAACCGTGAGTACAAGGTCGTCAACGCCACCTACGAGGGGCGAGAACTGACGATCTGTTCGACGGGGATCGGCTGTCCATCCGCCGCGATCGCCATCGAGGAACTGGCAAACGTCGGCGTCGAGACGTTCCTCCGGGTCGGCACCACGGGAGCGCTCCAGTCGGACATCGAAATCGGCGACATGGTCGTCGCGACCGGTGCGGCAAAAAACGAAGGCACTACGAAGCGCTACGAGGCCGTCGAGTACCCCGCCGTGCCAGACTACGACGCACTGTCGGCGCTAGTCGACGCCGCGGAAGCGAACGACGAAGCCGTCCACGTCGGTCCAATCGCCTCTGACGACGCCTTCTACGCCGAAACCGACGACGCCGTCAACGACTGGGAGGCCGCTGGTCTGCTCGCTGTCGAGATGGAAGCCGCCGCCGTCTTCTCACTTGCTCGCCGGAAGGGCCTGCGTGCTGGTGCGATCTGTACTGTCGATGGGAACCTCGTCGAGGGCACCCAGAAAGGAACCGACACCGAAGACGACGAACTTCCCGACAAGGCCAAGAACAACGTCGGTCGCGCGATCGACATCACGCTCGAGGCGGCCCGGAACCTCTAGGCGGTCACTGCGGACTACGCGGTCAACCGCTCTGCGAGTGCCGTCGTCCGATCGGTCAGCGTATCGGTCGTCTCGGAGGCGTCCTGCAGCGTCTCGTTGATCGTTCCAAAGAGCTGGTCGAACGCGATCGATCCATCGGTGTGGTGCCAGTCGACCGTCTCGCAGGCCTCGAGTCCACAGGTCGAACACGTCTTTCCCTCGAGCGAGTCGAAACAGCCGTGGCAGCGCTCGAGTGCCGACACGACCGTCTCGCTCAGTTCGACAGCCTCGATGAGCCCCGACTGGAGGGCTGTTGCCGTCTCCGAGAACGCTTCGAGCAACGGCCGAACGTCGGGGTCGACGGCCGATTCGAGGGCAGCGAGGTCCGTGAGATGAGCGTCGACGACCGCGATCGCAAGCAAGACGTCGCGTCTGGTGCGACGGTAGTCCGACACTGCATCGCGGTCGGTGTCGGTCTCATCGTGGACGGACGCGAGGGTCGCAGGCAGCGATGTCGACAGCGACGCGAAGGTGGCGACGTCCGAAATCGACGCCCCTTGCAGCCGAGTCGTCTCTCGAACGCGGTGAAACAGCGTCTCGGCGGTGACGGAGGTCGTCGCTGGGGTTGTCTCGAGCATATCGAAACAGTCCGCACAGACGGTGACGAGTGCGCTTTCGTGAACGGTTCCCTCGAGTGGCACGTCACCGACGGGATAGAGTCGAAGCGTCGTCGCGTCGTCGCCGACGGTTTCGCAGTGGCGACACGTGAACGTGTCGCGGTCGAATACGGCATCCTGATCGGCAGTCCAGTCGCGTGCAGTCACGAGCAAGCGAAGACAGCGCGGCGACAAAAACACACAGGGGATACGACAGTCCCGGCCGACAGGGACAAGACCCAACACTAACACACAGCGCCACGAATTCCCGCTATGACCGATCCATCGGACGCTGGCGATCGACCGGACGAATCGAACGCGAGTGACGGCGACGGCTTCTTTCTCGAGCGTGCAGACGACCACACGGACGTCGCCGACCTCCTCCGCGAGTTAGCGGCCGCTGCCGACTCGGGACGACCGGTTACGCTCTCCGATGACGGCCAGACAGTCAAGATCGCGATTCCAGATCGTGTCGTCACCGGACTCGAGGCAACGGCTGATACCGACAGTGACCCGCCGGTCGCCGACCTAACGCTAACCCTCGAATGGGACGATCCCGATGGCTCGAGTGTCTCAGTTGCCGATCGTGACGAGGGCGACGCGACGGACGTCGAGCCGACGAACGGCACCGAACGAACCAGCCGCTTCGAAGTCTACGAGGATGCGGCGGGCGAGTGGCGCTGGCGGCTCGTCCACTGGAACGGCAACATCATCGCCGATAGCGGCGAAGGCTACGCCTCGCGATTCAATGCCGAACGCGCCGCTCGTGGTGTCATGCGCAACGCGCCGACGGCGACCATACGACGGCGCGACTGAACACGAACACCGTCGTCGGCTCTCTCGCCAGCGGCTTCCGGACTACCGCCGAACCTCGTTTCCGTCGAGATCGACGTCGAGATCGGCCGACCAGTCGATGCGCTCGTACTCGAGCGACGGCGTGGCGTCAGCCGGAACAGCGTTGTACTCCCGGAGGAAGGCGACGATCCCGCTCGTCCCGCCGAAATCCCCTCGGTACTGTCGGAACAGGCGTGGAATCGTCGCTTTGGCTGCGTCGTGATCGTAGGAGACGTTTTCCTCTAAGAACCACTCGATGGCAATGTCGAGTTCCTCGTCGACGTCACGGGGCGAGTAGACCGCGATCGGCGGACAGTGATCGGCACCGTGACTCACCGCGAAGTGGATCCGCGGATCACACGTCTCGAGGCGGAACTGCCGCTCGAACGACGACGGGAACAGTCGTGGCAGATAGCCCATCCCCCACGGTAGTTTCGAACTCCGGAGCAGCCCGTGCTCGATGTCGTTGAGACTCAGCCAGACCCCGCTGATCGGGATCTGATCACGCGCGAAGAATTTCCACTCGTCGAGCAGCCCACCCTCGAACAGGTCGTCATCGGCCTCCTCTTCGAGCAGGAGCTGGGCGTACGCGTTGTAACAGTTGAGCCAGAACGCGAGCTTTCCCGTGCGGCTAGACAACGCTCGATCTAGGTGCGACCGCTCGAGCGTCGCGAGGCGTTCCCGCAGCGGGTCCGCGTCGCCCTCAGTCTTGACTGTATAGAGAAGATCACCCGAGAGCGAGAGTGGATCGAGCTGCGTCGACATTCGGATCTAGCTTCACGAACCAGGCCCTTGAAGGCGTGTGACGTTTCACGACGACAGTCCTGACTGACGATACGTTCAGGCCGTGGTTTTATTTCGCTGACACTGGAAATAACGCCCGTGAATCTCAGCAAGGGCTTTCTACTGGTCCTCGTCGCCCTCTTTGCGTATCTGTCGTTGCTGCTTGTCCTTCCGTTTTTCCAGTACGTTCTCGGTGCGATCCTCATTGCCTACGTTCTCTATCCAGTCCAGAAGGGAATCGAGGGGCGGGTTTCGGCGCCGATCGCCGCCTTCGGACTCGTGGCCGCGACGGTCGCCGGCGTCGTCGTGCCGCTGGTGGTGGTCGTCGCGCTGGTCGCCAGCGATGCCCGGCGGCTCGTCGAAAACACCGAAACTGGCTCGATCGGAACGACCGAACTCGAGCGGTACATCGAAGCCCAGACCGGCATGCAAATCGACCTGACCGCGACGCTCACTGACTCCGCACAGGGGATCGGGACCACGGTCCTCGAGCAGTCGACGGCGTGGTTTAGCGCGCTGACCCACACTGCCGTCGGGCTCGGGGTCGCGATCTTCCTGTTGTATTACCTGCTCAAAGACGGACACGCGCTGTTGAGCTGGATCAGGGAGTTGACGCCGCTGCCAGACGACGTCCAGAACGACTTCTATCGGGAGCTGAACGCGGTGATGTGGGCCGTCCTCGTCGGGCACGTCTTGATCGCGATCGTCCAAGGAACCCTCGCCGGGCTGGGGCTGGTTGCGACCGGCGTTCCGAACGCCGCGTTCTGGACGGTCATCATGATCGTTCTCTCGCTGATCCCCCTGGTCGGCTCGTTTCTCGTCTGGGGGCCGGCCGTGGTATTCCTGTTCCTGACGAACGAACCGGTGCTTGCGGTGGCACTCCTCGTCTACAGTACGATTATCGTCGGGCTCTCGGACGATTATCTCCGGCCGCTCCTCGTCGATCGCTACGCCGATCTCAATCCCGCCGTCATCATCGTCGGTGTTCTCGGCGGCGTCTACGCGTTCGGCGTCATGGGGCTATTCTACGGCCCGGTCGTCCTCGGTGCGCTGATCGCGACGCTGTCCGTGATGCACAATCACTACGATCGCCTCGAGGAATGGCCCGGCATGCAGTAGGAAAAACAGCGGTCCCGACAGCCGGACGCCAGACTACTGTGCGTCGGACGTTCCGGCAAGCAACTCGTCGACGAGCCGGGTGAACCGATCGACGAGCCGATCCGGCACCGTCGGCGTCACCGTCGTCAACAGCCGACCGGTCGCATCGGGGTTTGCGAGTTCGAGAACGACGCGATTCTGCTCGTCGTAGCGCTTGTCGACGATCTCGTGTTCGACCAGTCGGTCGAGGTGATACTCGAGCGTGCTCCGGGCGATGCCAAGATCATCGGCGATGTCGTCAGGTGCGGCGGGCTCGTGCTCGATCAGATGCGTGACGATCTCGCGGGCGGTTTCGCGGCGGAACAGCGCCAGCGCACTCCGCTCCCATGCGTCGTACTTCGGCGGGTAGTAATGTGTCCGGCCGTACCACTCCTCACGGACGAGCCGATCGTCCTCGAGCAGCCGGCGGATGTGATACTGGACCTGTCCTGGCGCGAACGCCGATTCCCTGACGAGTTCATTGAAGTGAACGCCAGCGTTGGCCTGAACGTGGGCACAAATCTCATCTCGCGTGTCAGTCATATCGCTATTTCCCCCCTGATGGGTCGTATCCGTGCTAGCGGTGGGGGACATATAACGGGTTCAGCCCGTTCTCACTCGCCGAGAACCGCTTTGTCACGGCGTGTAACGCCTTAAATGGACAGGCAAGCCGTCTTCCAAGCGGTCGAATGATCGTTCCGACACTTCCTCACGGACTTTTCACGAACGGACCAAAGGGAATAGGTTGCTGCCCCTCCCAGTACGGATGTCGAATCACATGGTGCTCGCGCTGTCGTTTGCCGACGAGTGGCTTGATCCGCAACTCGCGCCCATCCTCGTCGCCATCATCATCCTGGCCGTCATCGGAACGACGGCACTGTTCGTCATCGGTCTTGTCGCGTACTCGCAGCGTCGGTCGACCCGCTACGTCCTGATCACGGGCGTGCTGGGAATCCTCGTCGTCCGTTCGATAATCGGACTGGGGACCGTCCTCGGAGTCACCCCGATGACGGTCCATCACCTCATGGAGCACGGCTTCGATTTCCTCATCGCGGTCTTGCTCCTCTATGTGGTCTATCGGAGCGGTTCCTCGAGCCAACGCGTGTCTCGAGGCTTCGACGACTAACCGACGGATCGGAGCAGCTACAACCGACCCCGATCCGTCGGGCTTTTGCCGTCCGGTCCCCGACAGTTGGACGAAACGGATGGCCCGGTACCACATCGAAACGTATGGGTGTACGTCGAATCGCGGGGAGAGTCGCGAGATCGAGCGACGGCTCCGCGATGCGGGTCACTACCGGGTCGACGGGGTCGACGAGGCCGACGTCGCGATCCTCAACACGTGCACCGTCGTCGAGAAGACCGAGCGCAACATGCTCCGGCGGGCCGAGGAACTGGCCGACGAGACGGCCGACCTCTTTATCACCGGCTGTATGGCCCTTGCACAGGGCGAGGAGTTCGCCCAGGCCGACATCGACGGGCAGGTCCTCCACTGGGATGAGGTCCCCGAAGCCGTCACCAACGGCGAGTGTCCGACGACGACCCCCGACGCCGAACCGATCCTCGATGGCGTCGTCGGTATCCTCCCGATCGCGCGCGGCTGTATGTCCGACTGCTCGTACTGTATTACCAAGAAAGCCACCGGCAAAATCGACTCTCCGCCGATCGAGGAAAACGTCAAGAAAGCCCGCGCGCTGATCCACGCCGGCGCGAAGGAGATCCGCATCACGGGCCAGGACACCGGCGTCTACGGCTGGGACGAAGGCGAACGCAAGCTCCACCGGTTGCTCGAGGAAATCTGCGCCATCGATGGCGACTTCCGGGTCCGCGTGGGGATGGCCAACCCGAAGGGCGTCCACGGCATCCGCGAGGAACTCGCCGCCGTCTTCGCCGACCACGACGAACTCTACGACTTCCTCCACGCGCCGGTCCAGTCCGGAAGCGACGACGTCCTCGGCGATATGCGCCGCCAGCACCAGGTCGAGGAGTATCTCGAGGTCGTCGACACCTTCGACGACGCCCTCGACTACTGGACGCTGTCGACGGACTTCATCGTCGGCTTCCCCACCGAGACCGACCACGACCACGCACAGTCGATGGCGCTGCTCCGGGAGACCCGCCCGGAGAAGATCAACGTCACCCGATTCTCGAAGCGACCGGGCACCGACGCCGCCGAGATGAAGGGGCTGGGCGGGACCATAAAAAAAGAACGCTCGAAGGAGATGAGCGAACTCAAACGCGAGCTCGTCGCCGACGCCTACGCGGACATGGTCGGCCAGCGCCGCGATGACTGTCTCGTCGTCGAGGAGGGGACCGCCGACTCCGTCAAATGTCGCGATTCGGCCTACCGACAGATCATCGTCCAGAACGCGAGCGAGCACGACCTCGAGCTCGGCGACTTCGTCGACCTCGAGATCACGGCCCACGAGACGATGTACGCGTTCGGCGACCCGGTCTGAGACGGGCTGCCGTCGCGAGGTGTCGGCCTGCCCGGATCGTGCGGGAACGGACTGAGAGGAGTCCGTCTGACGCCGGACGATGGTTCCGGTTCGACTCGAGGGAATCAATTCGTCGCCTGATCTTCAGTTCGCGGGAATTGGAACCGCAGATAAATCGGCCCGCGGCGACCGATCGTGCATGAGCGAGACAGCCAGGCAACCCTCCCCGTGTACGCGCGCCCAACGGGACGATGAACTCGGGTGCGATCCCGGCCAGATCATCGAGTTGCTGAGTGACGACGACGCGCGGGCCGTGTTCCTGTCCGCTGACGAGCCGACGACGATCCGCGAGCTGTCGGAAGAACACGACCTTCCGCTCTCGACGGCCTATCGAAAAGTCGACCGACTCCACGAATCCGGCCTGCTCACCAACCTCAACCGTCAGTCCGGCGAGACACCCGCCAGCTACGTCCGGTCGGTCGACCACGTGTCGGTGACCTACGACGAGCCACTTCGGATCGAGTGTAACCGAAACGGCAAGACGTTGTACTGCGAACACTGACGGTCGCGTTCGTTCCGGACGATTCCAGCCGGTGATGGCGGTTTCGAGCCCCGGCGCGATCGCAGGCTGCTCGCAGTCGCGCCGGCACTGCGTGCCGGATGCCTATCTGCGACGACCCCGTCGACGAACGCCGCTACTCGATCACGACTGCGCTGTCTGCGTCAGGGACAGTCGTTCCCTCTTGTGTGGCAAACGCCTCATGGACGTGATCGTACGTTGCCTCGAGCGCTTCGACGATCACCGTGGTATCACTTAGCACTGGCATGAAGTTGGTGTCGCCCTGCCAGCGTGGGACGACATGGGTGTGGAGATGGTCGTCGATCGAGCCACCAGCCCCATTTCCGAGGTTCAAGCCGGCGTTGAACCCGTCTGGCTCGAGCGCGGCCTCGAGTGCATCGAAGGTTCGCTGTTTCAAGCGCGCATGATCGAGGAGAATCTCGTCTTCAAGCGCCGCATACTCGCCGGTGTGTGCGTGTGGGATTACCATGGTGTGACCCGGGTTGTACGGGTAGTTGTTCAACATGACGAACGCGTGGTCGCTTCGTGCGACGATCAAGTTCTCCCGGTCGGTGTCCTGCTCGGGGAGTTCACAGAAGACACAGTCGTCGATCTCTGCGTTCTTGTTCTCGCGTCTGATCCACTCGATACGCCATGGTGCGAACACCTGCTCCATACTGCTGCTCTCTCGAGGCAAGGGTAAAGGGTTTGATACGGACCGCACCCAGTCAGTTCCGGCGCACCCGCATGACGGGTCGCGGGTGCGCCAGTACACAGTGGTAGCAGACCGTATCAGCTCAGACACCAGCATCAATCAGTCCAATACACCAAGATAGGGGCCATAGTAGCTTACAATTATGTCTTGAAGGAGTGTGAGTTACCCGTAAACAGTAGCGAACATTCTGCGGCGTTTTTTCGGCGAGGTTACCGCCGTCTTGCGGTTTTTGCGCTGCACGCCGCAAAATAAAGCAGGGGTTTAAGGTAATGCTACGACAGGTAATATGACAATGGCAACGACTGACGATTCCTTTAACGGGATGACCGAGCACTGCGATGAATGCGATCTCGAAACTCTCCACGAGGTGTCCGTTCAGATCCGTACCGAGAGCCTCAAGAAAGAAAACGCACAGTTCTCTCGCGAACCCTACCGCGTGGCCGAGTGTCAGCGGTGTGGCAACCGCACGAGCCAACGGATGAACAACGCTTGACCGACCCCTGCGGTTCGATCAACAGCACCCGTTGTCCGGTCACCCGTCTTCACACCTCCTCCACGCTAACGTTCTGCTCGAGCCCTTGATTACCGATGCTGATCGCTGGTGACTACCGCGCCGTCGTCACTTCACAGCCGTCCTCAGTGACGATGATCGTATGCTCTTTCTGACTGACGAGATAGCCGTCGTCTTCCTTGAGAACAGGGTAGCCGTGGACGATGTCGTCTCGCTTGAGGCGGCGCAGTGCCATCTCCGGCCGATCAGTCTCGAGCCAGCGCGTCGCAAACGGCAGCGTCCGGAACTCCTCGGTAATCTGTTCGAGCGCGTCACGGGCCTGTCGGTTACGAACCGTCCCCTCACGCTGGAGCGAAAAGATCTCCTCGCTTGCCCCTTCCGAAACCTTGCCGCCGCCGTCGGTCGCGAACGGCTCGATCGCGACGACGTCGCCGACCTCGAGCGTCGTCCCCTGCGAGACGGCTCGGTTGGGGATGTTCGGGCTGGTGTGTTGTTCCCAGTGGCCCAGCCCGTGGCCCGTGAGGTTGACGACGGGATTGTAGCCGTAGCCGTCGATCACGTTCTCGATCTCCGCCCCGATGTCGCCGGTGTCGACGCCCGGTTCGACGATCTCGAGGGCAGCCTCGAGGGCCTGTTCAGACGCCTCTGCGAGTTCCGGATTTCCAGAGAGGTCGACGGTAATGGCGGTGTCGGCCAGCCAGCCATCGACGTGGACGCCGATGTCCAGGTTGACCATCTCCTCGCCAAAAGTCGTCTCGTCGTCGATCGACGGCGTCGCGTGGGCAGCCTCCTCGTCGACGGAGATGTTGACGGGAAAGGCGGGCTGGCCGCCGAGTTCCCGAATCCGGTCTTCGGCCCACTCGGCGACCTCGAGTTGACTTGCGCCGACCTCGACGCGGTCGGCTGCCTCCTCGCGTACCTGCGCGAGAATCTCGCCCGCCTCGCGGTGTTTCTCGTACTGCTCTGACTCGAGGTCCACCTCTGATTCGGCCATGCACCGGGGTTAGACCGGTCGACAAAAAGAGGTTCCGTCTCCTCGTCAGTCGACGCCGACGATCGCCGTTCGTGTAGGCCACGCCAGAGGCGCTATGGCAGGTCATTCTGCCGGTCGATTACCGTTTCGAGGCGTAAGTGGTGGGCGAACACCTCCGAACGGCAACCGTTACGGAAGAAATACGGCATAATTCACGGTCGCCTCGTGAAACGATCGCCACGGGTTATACTGGATGCACACCTCGAGTGAGACGGCGTGAGAGACGCCACGAACCGAGCGGATCGCACTGATACCGGCTCGAGCCTACGACTGTCGCCACGAGACCATGGGCACGAACGGTCCCGGCGGGTGGATCAACTGGTCTCGAAGCGGCGGTCATATCCGATTTCTCACGTGCATGTAGTGGTATCCATCTGGCTCCTCCTCAGCCAGTTATAACACCCAGTATAAGGATGAAATTTATATATTGATAGCATTCATACAATGTAATTCTACATGATTTACTATCTTAGTTCTGGTTTTTGAGCCGCTCAAACAGCTGTTTTCGGCAGTTTCACGAAATTGGCGGCGGGCAAGAATCGGGCAGCATTTGCCAGTGCGAGACAGAAATGGTAGACCTTTTACCCCCGTCGGCGAACCGTACAGACGAGATGAGCTACGACAAGATCGAAGTCCCCGAGGACGGGGAACAGATCACGCTGAAAGAAGGTACCGAGGGCGAGCTCGAGGTGCCGGACAACCCGATTATTCCGATTATCTACGGTGACGGTGTCGGAAGCGACGTCGGTCCCGCCGCACAGAAAGTCCTGGAGGCCGCCGCAGACGCCACCGGCCGCGAGATCAACTGGATGCGCCTCTACGCTGGCGAATCCGCCCGCGAGAAATACGACGAGAACCTGCCCGCCGAGACCGTCGAGGCAATCAAGGAACACCGCGTCGCGATCAAGGGCCCACTGACGACGCCCGTCGGTGCCGGCTTCCGTTCGCTGAACGTTGGCCTGCGCAAGAAACTCGACCTCTACGCGAACGTCCGCCCGACCTATCACCTCGACGGCGTCCCGTCGCCCGTCAAAGAGCCGGGTCAGATGGACATGATCACCTTCCGTGAGAACACGGAAGACGTCTACGCCGGCATCGAGTGGGAAGCCGGAACCGACGAAGTCGAGCAGGTCAAGGAGTTCGTCGAAGACGAGATGGGCGCAACGGGCGTCATCCACGACGGCCCCGTCGGCATCGGCGTCAAGCCGATCACGGAGTTCGGAACGAAGCGACTCGTCCGCGAGGCTATCGACTACGCCCTCGAGAACGACCGCGACTCCGTTACCCTCGTCCACAAGGGGAACATCATGAAGTTCACCGAGGGACAGTTCCGCGACTGGGGCTACGAGGTCGCAGAAGAGGAGTACGGTGACGAGGTCATCACCGAGGACACCCTCTGGGAGGAGCGCGACGGCGAAGCGCCGGAAGACGCAGTTGTTGTCAACGACCGCATCGCCGACAACATGCTCCAGCAGATCCTCACCCGAACCGACGAGTACGACGTCGTCGCGACGATGAACTTAAACGGGGACTACATGTCCGACGCCTGTGGTGCCCAGATCGGTGGGCTCGGCATCGCCCCCGGTGGCAACTTCGGTGAGGGCCTGATGCTCGCCGAACCCGTTCACGGCTCCGCACCAAAGTACGAGGGCCAGGACAAGGTCAACCCCACCGCCATGATCCTCTCGGGCCGCATGATGCTCGAGTACATGGGCTGGGACGACGCCGCCGACCTCGTCCGCGACGCCGTCGAGGAGACCATCTCCTCGGGCAAGGTCACCTACGACCTCGAACGCCAGCTCGAGGACGCCGAGAAGCTCGCCACCAGCGAGTTCGCCGAGGAAGTCGTCAACAACATCGAAAAGTTGGCGTAAGCCGACTTTTCGGACAGTCAGGCCGCGAAGCGGTCTGACGCTTTCGAAAAACTGGCATAAAGCCAGTTTTTCGGGCGTTCGGCTGACGCCGACCCCATCGAAGACGTGATTTTCATTTTTATTTAGTGGCCGTCGCCAGGGGTGCCACGCGCCGCTTCCCGTAACCCTCTCAGCGCCGGCAGTCGTAGCTTCACACGATGGACGAGCTCGAGGTACAGGTCGCAGAGACCGATCGGAAGCGCGACGACGCTTTTGCAGTCCGCCACGAGGTATTCGTCGAGGAACAGGGCGTCGACGAAACACTGGAGTACGATGCACACGACGAGACGGCAACTCACTTCGTCGCGTACGACGGCGACGAACCGATCGGCGCGGCACGGCTGCGCGAGTACGAGGACGATATCGGCAAGGCCGAACGCGTCGCCGTCCGCGCGTCGCGACGCAAGGCGGGCGTCGGTCGTGCACTGATGGAGAGACTCGAGCGGCGGGCCGAAGCGCTCGGGTTCGACACGCTGGTGCTCCACTCACAGACGCAGGCCGCCGGCTTCTATCGCAATCTGGACTACGAGCGCCGCGGCGCGGCGTTCGAGGAGGCTGGCATTCCCCACGTCGAGATGTGGAAGTCGCTCGAGTGAGACACGCGACGCTCGATCGGGGGCTGAGACATGGCGTCTGTCGCCCGTCTGACTGACTTTCAAGTTCTCGTACGTAGCCATCGCTACTACAATGCCAGTTATTCACACACCAACCAAGACGGTGGCAGCCACGGTCGCTACGATATGGAAAGTTGGCCGGATACTCGTTCCGCTCGGGATCGCGGCCCTCGTCACTGGGCTCGGACTGCTCGTCTTCTTCGGGCTGGTGGCCGCCCTCCCGTAACGGCCGGTCCGATTCGACAGTCGGAGACGGTTCATGCGGATTGCTGCACCGATTTACCGGCGCAACCGCGACCGTGCTGCGGTTGCGCCGGAACTGACTGACAGCGGTCCGTATCAAGCCATGTCGACCCGATCCCGGACGTATCGCCCGGCCAGTCCGAGGAGTGCCAGTGCCATGGCGACCGCAAAGGCAACGACGAACGCCGAGAGCGGGTCGGTGACCGTCTCGAGTTCCCCGCGGACGAACTCACCTGCGAGAACGGCAGTGACGACGAAGAGCACGACGCCGCCGAGGTTCGCCACGTGCGAGTTCGTCTCCGGGACGACGTCGGGATCGTTCAGGAGCAGGAGGATGACGGCGATCGCGAAGGGGGTCCCGACGAGACCGAACGCAAGCGTGAGCACGAGTAGCTGGAAGAACGCGCCGCCGAGGAACGCACCGACGGCGGAGACGAGCGCGACGCTGGCGACGGCGGCACGATACCGGCTGTCGTCGGTCGACTGCTCCCAGCCGAGTTTGTCGGCGAGCAAGTACGGCGGGACGATCGTGTTCCCGCCGAGCGTCGAGACCGCCGCGCCGAGGAGGCCGGCGAGGAACACCCAGGTAGCGTACTCGCCGGCGACCGGGCCGAGTGTCTGGGCGGCGCTGATGCCGTCGATCGTGGCGGGATCGACGCCGGCCGCCGGGAGCACGCTCGCCGCGACAAGAAAGACCGCGAGGCTGAAGACCCCGAACGCGCCCAGCATCGAACTCACCACGTCGACGATGGCGGTGTCGGCGTCGCGGACGGTCCAACCACGGGCACGCATCGTGTAGCTTTGCATCGTCAACAGCGTGATGTGGACCGCACCGCCGAGGATGCCCGCGGCGATGAGCGCGCCGTCGACGCCCGCAGGAATCGCCGGCACCAGTCCGCCCGCCGCCGCAGCGGGGTCGATCGGGACGACGAACGCGGCCGCGACGAACGCGACGACGACCATCGAGACGAGCACCTTGGCCCCGAGTTCCGCAACCCGGTAGCCGCCGCCCGCAAGTCCCAGCGCGAGGAGCACGGCCCACGCGACACCCCAGAAGCGCGGATCGGCAAGGACGGCGACGCCGACGCCCGCGCTGGCGACCATCGTCGCGCTAACCTCGGCCAGTGTCTTCATGATAATCACCTGCGCCAAGCCAGCAGCCAACACGACGTCGATCACGAGCACCCAGGCCCAACTCGAGCCGAGATGTTGGTCGACGACCGAGACGATCCCTTTCTCCGTGAGCAGCCCCAGCCGCATGGCGAGATACTGGCCGAGGGCACCCAACACCGCCGAGCAGACGACGACCCACAGCAGAGCGTAGCCGAAGCTCGCGCCCGCGACCAGCAGGCTCCCCATTGTCGCCGGTCCCGCCGCGATCGCACCGGCGAGCCACGTCGGCCCGAGTCGCTCGAGCGCCGTACTGATTCGGCCGCGTTCCATAGACCGCTGTTCGGTTGCCATGGGAGCGTCTTACAACTCAACTGTTATAACCGCGTGGTATTCGATAGTGGTGATTAGATACAACAGTAAGCTGACTACTCCTGCCAGTTCGGGTTCTCCCGTGGCGGGCTGAAGATATCGACGCCGCGGACCGTCTCGTCATCGCGGTTTTCGGCCGCGTGAGGCTGGCCACCCGGGATCGCGTAGGAGTCGCCGGGACCACAGACAACCGTCTCATCATCGACGAGGAAGGTCAACTCACCTTCGCAAATGAATCCGGTCTGTTCGTGGGGATGGCTGTGTTCCTCGACGACCGCGCCCGGTTCGATCTCGAAATGCTGAACGTTCATCGACTCGGTGCCGGCAAGCAGCGCCAGATGGACGCCGTCGGCGGCTTCCGAGGGTTCACTGTCGGTCAGGGACACGCGTTCCATACGCCTCGAGACGGGGGCAGCCGCCTAAAATCCCACCGGCGGGCCACGTTTCACTTCCGCTCCAGTTGCCGAAGGTTGAACTGCCGGGACGGCCCACTGCCAGCTATGTACGCCGTCGTCGGCTGTAGCGAGTGTTCGAACCTCTGGATCATCGAGGGCCGATCGGAGACGACCCAGTGTCCCCGCTGTGGCGCGCGCAAAGCCTACGAGAAGCGTAAGAAGTTCGTCGAGACCGACGACGCCGCCCACGCCCGCGACGTTCGCGCGTCGATGCTCGCGAACCGACAGGGAGAGGGTGAGGCGTTCGCCAAACTGGATTCCTTTGCCGAACTCGAGGCCGACGTCGCCGACGGCGTCGTCGACGACACGGAGTATCTCGAGGAATCCGGCCTCGACGTCGACAAAATCGAAACGGCCGGCGACCGCGATCCGCGCGGGTCGAGTCGGAGCGGCAGCAAACAGGAGATCGTAAAGCGGGCGCTCGAGGCCCTCGAGGAGCCGACCGAAGACGAGGTCGTCGCGTACGCGGGCGAGCGCGGGGTCTCGGCCGAGTACGTGCGGGAGGCACTCGAGAAACTCACGCGGCGTGGCGTCGTCAGTGAGAGTCGCGGGCGGTATCGGTTACTGTGACAGTACGAACGTCGCTGTCCGCTGGATACGCAGCCTCGAGTGTCGCACTACCACCCGCCGGGACTCGAGAGGACGAGCCCCAGAATCGTGAAGGGGACTGCGAAGATCATCGCGTACCAGACCGCACCGGCGGTGAGAAGTACCCACGTCGAAATACCGTATCCGGTCGGATCCCAGTCGATCCCCGCTCGAGGAAGCCCGACCACGCCGAGAAGCGGAATCCCGACGATATAGATGATGGAGAGCAGCAGGGTGACATCGAGGATCGGCGGTCCCCAGCTCGCGTTCTCACCGGCAGTCGCTGCCACGCCAACGAGGGACAGGACGTACGGGAGTGAGGCTGTAAGAGCGACGACGACGTACGTGAGCCCCATCGAGTCGAACGGCGGTACCCGGCTGAACAGAGACCGGAGCCGCTTCGACGCGAGAAACGGAGCCCAGCAGATCGTCGCCACCATACCTGGAACCAACAGACCCACGATACCGATCAGCCACCCCACCATCCGCTTTCCGAGGTTCATGACGATTCCAGTGATCGTTCTAGAATACGATAGTCTGACTTATACCATTACTGTCCGTGAGTGAGGGCGTTTCTATCGGCCCAGGTCCTCGTGGGCACTCGCGAGGTGTCGCGAGGACAGCGCGCCAAGGAGGGAGAGTTCGCCCGCCAGCGCACCGACGGCGATGATCTCGGCGAGCGCGTCGGCGTTCGATCCGGGTGGGTCGCCGCCGCCACGTAGTCCGAGGATTTCGAGCGCTTCGGCCTGTGTCGGCAGTTTCGTGCCGCCGCCGACGGTGCCAACCTCCAGGGAGGCAAGCGAGACGCTGGCATAGAGGTCGGTGGTGCCGTCCTCGCGCTCGCGGGTGTCCATCGTGGTGATGGTGTTGGCTCCCTCGACGACCTGGGCTTCGTCCTGGCCGGTCGCGAGGAAGGCCGCGCCGACGACGTTCGCGGCGTGGGCGTTGAACCCCAGACTGCCCGCTTTGGCGCTGCCGATCAGGTTCTTGCGGGTGTTTGCCTCGGCGATCGCGTCGGCGGTCGTGTGCAGCCGCTCCTCGACGAGTTCGCCGGGGATCACGGCGTCGGCGGTCACGGAGCGACCCCGACCCTCGACGGCGTTGATGGCGGCTGGTTTCTTGTCCGAACAGAGGTTTCCAGAGAGTGCCACGAGCGAGGCGGGCGTTTCGGCCTCGACGACCTCGCAGGCCTCGCCGGTGGCGATCGTCGCCATGTTCATTCCCATCGCGTCTTTCGTGTCGTAGGCAAAACGCAGGTAGACGGAGTCACCGACGACGTAGGGCTCGATGTCGAGCAGTTCGCCGTGGCTCGTCGTCGACTCGGCGGCCTCACGGAGCGTCTCGAGGTTGTCCTCGACCCATTCGACGGTTTCTGCGGCCTCGGCGACACCGTCGACCCGGAAGACGGGAGCGCGGGTCATCCCGTTTTTCGTCACACGTGCATCTGCGCCGCCGGCCGCGCGGATCACGGCGAGCCCACGGTTGACCGACGCCAGCAACGCGCCCTCGGTCGTCGCCAGCGGCAGGTAATGTTCGCCGTCGGCTGCGCCGCCGTGGACGGGAACGGGGCCGACGACGCCCATCGGCACCTGTGCCGCGCCGATCATGTTCTCGATGTTCGGCTCCGCTTGCTCGGCGGGGAAGGCATAGTCGCCGACGGCTTCGAGGTCGGCACCGGTCTCGCGTTCGACGAGCAGCCGGCGTGCTTCGGCCGCAGTGTCGTAGTCGGCGTGGTCCTCGAGTTCGTGAATGCGAACGTCGCCGTCGCGAACCCGCGCGGCGAGTTCCTCGGGATCGGTCATGGATGGGTCGAGACGGTCGGCTACCCTAACAGTTGCTGATTCTCCTGACTCGGGGCTACCGGTTCAGAAAGTCGAACGAGACGTCGTCACTGACGGCCCGATACCCCGAGAGCGCCTCATAACAGAGGAGAGAGAGCAGCGCGCCGGTGCCGATCGCCGCAAGCAGCAGATATCGTGCCCCCGCCGTCTCGTTGGCAAACGCGACCGCGAAGGCCGCCGTGGTGACAGCCACAAACCGGAGTCGCGTCCGCGAGCGTGTCCCCGTTTCCGTCCACGCGAGATACAGCTGTGGGAAGACGATCGCAACGCCGACGACCAGAAAGAATACAGCGAGTGGCCACTCGCGGAGCGTGATTCCAACCTGTCGCTCGAGGACGACCGAACCCGCAACGACGAGTACGAACGCCAGCAACGAGCCGAAGACAATGCGGCCTTCCCGATCGATCATAGCGACGAATCACCGGCCGCACAGGTCAAGCTTGTGCTCAGTTGCAGTTTCAGCGGTCTAGCAGCAGTCGCACACCTGCGAGTGACGCTCAGCGCGCGAGATCCTGCTTTGCTCGCCGGATCTCGTCACGGGCCTCGTCTGCGCCGTCGACGCGGGCAAGTCCCTCCGCAGCCTCGAGGGTGCGGACAGCGTTGTCGAGAAACGAGAGGACGTCGCCCGGATAGGCATAGACCATGTAGTCGTCGGTCATCACGTCGACGATCGCGTCCGGCCCGAGCCCCTGTGCGCGCAACTCGAGTAAATACTGGATGAACTTCCGTTCCGGACAGCCACAGTAGGGGTTGTTGTCGCAGTCGCAATCGAGGAAATCCTGTGCGAAATCGAGGACGCGATCACGGGTCGCGTCGTCGAGTTTCTCGAGGCCCTCGCCCTGAAAGAGCATATCGAGCGTTGCACCCTTGAACGCTCCCTTGGGGATGTTCGTCTCGAGCTGGGAGCTAAGCTGGCGATGGTTCTTGATGTAGATCTTGTCGGTGATGGCCACGCGTTACCGGTGGTACCGGCCGTGTGCCGAAAAACGTCTCGGTCGCGCGTAATGTGATCGAAATCGCGCGCTACGGAGTCGCACACTCCGATCCCGGAGTCGTAACGTATTTCAGGCCAACCGCGTGTAGGATATGATGTAAGCGCGTCCGGGTTGGGGTAGTGGTTATCCTTCAGCCTTGTGGAGGCTGAGACGCGGGTTCGATTCTCGCACCCGGACTTT
>SDGW01000100.1_pt1 | contig 34777 bp, 34 predicted proteins | sample 2873831 | NCBI WGS metagenome assembly SDGW01 (sample SAMN08132700, study PRJNA421101) | hypersaline lake metagenome | isolation source: celular fraction 0.22 microns magnesium sulfate-rich crust from ephemeral... | place: Spain: Penahueca Lagoon, Toledo | collected 2011-07 | reverse complement strand
AGCGCGAACGCGAGCGAACAGACGACGATCAGCCGTCGGCGGTAGCCGACGTAGTCCGAGAGCCAGCCGCCGACGGGTCGTGCGACCATGCCGACGGCCGGCAACAGCGCCGTTATCGCGCCCGCTTCGCCGAGCGAGAGGGGGAGCTGTTCCGTCGCGTACGTCGGCATCCACGAGTTCATGAAGATGTAGAGGACGTACGAGCAGAATCCCGAGAACGAGACGAGCAGCACCGCCCGGTTTCGCAACGCGCGGCCGAACTCTCGAGGCGTGATCCGGTCGCCCGTTCGGATCGCCGCCGGCCTCGAGAGGCGAAAGACGAGATAGCCCAGCGCCGAGACGAGCGGATAGGCGACGAACACGGTCTGCCAGCCGAACGCGTCAGCGAGGAGCGGCCCGCCGAACTGACTGATCGCGAACCCCAGCGGTGCGCTCGCGATGAACACCGTCGTCACGACCCCCTGTCGCTCCCCGGCGAACACCTGCGCGACGACGTTGGTTCCGAGGACGAACACGGCGCCGCCCGCGACCCCCGCGACGGCACGGCTCGCGAGAAAGAGCGGATAGCCCGTGGCGAACGATCCCGCGACCGCGACCGGCACGAACACGGCAGTCCCGACGGTCATCAGCAGCCGGTTATCGTAGCGATCCATCAGGAATCCGAACGGGATCTGGACGACGACGGATCCCAACACGGCCGCGCTGATGGCGACTCCCGCACCGGCTTTATCCACGTCGAACGCATCTACGAGCAGCGGCACGATGCTCGCCGGGGCGATCATGTACGCGTTCACGCCGACGGAAACGAGGAAACACGCGACGAACACGCCCGCTCGAGACTGGTGATTACGCATCCGTTCGTACTTGCCGGGCGACGGGGTCCGTTGGACGCATACTGTTCCGGTCTCGACGGTATCCGAGCCGGCCACTTATACCTGCCTCGACCTGTCGTTTAATGTACCATACTGGACGGGTATCTTCGTCCCGTGGTGGAAGGGATTGGAGGCAAGTGAGCCCCCGAGGGACGAATCACTGACACCGATCCGTGTCGACAGAACACGTTTATCAGGGAACCTGAGAAACGGTGACGCATGGTCGTGGACATCGACGACATCGAGACCGTCGCAGTGATCGGTAGTGGACAGATGGGCCGTGGCATCGCCGCCGTCGCCGCGTTAGCCGGGTACGAGGCGTTCGTCAACGATATCGACGAGACGCAACTCGAGGAGGCCGAAGAGCAGATCGAGTGGTCCTACGAGAAATCCGTCGAGAACGAAGCCGCGACCGAAGCAGAGGTCGACGACGCACTCGAGCGACTCACCTTTACTACCGACCTCGAGGAAGCGGTCGGCGACGCGGACTTCGTCACCGAGGCGGCGGTCGAACAGCAGTCGGTCAAGGAGGACATCTTCGAGGACTTGGACGAGGCGGCCCCCGAAGACGCTCTCCTCGCGACGAACACGTCCGGGCTGAACATCACGCGGCTCGCCGAGACGACGGACCGTCCCGAGCAGGTCGTCGGCACCCACTGGTTCAACCCGCCGATGCTGATGGAGCTGGTCGAGGTCATCATGACCGAGCACACGCCCGACGGCGTCGCCGACACCGCCGAGGCGCTGATCGAGTCGTTCGACAAGACGCCGATCCGCTGCAAGATGGACATCCCGTCGTTCATCGTCAACCGGCTGATGCGCCCCTACGGCGAGGGCCCCGCGTGGATGGCTTACCGGGGCGAACACTCCTTCGAGGAGATCGACTCCGCCATGAAGTACAAGGAGGGGTTCCCGATGGGGCCGTTCGAACTCGCCGACTTCACCGGCGGCATCCAGCTCCGCGTCGAGGGTGAGCAGGACCACCTCGAGGACGACCGGCTGATGGCCTACGACACGGAGGTCTGTCCGCTCGTCCACCAGCTCTACGACAAGGGACGGTACGGCCGGAAGGCCGACGCCGGCTACTACGAGTACGACGAGCGCGACGAACCGCAGATTTCGGTCGACGCGGGTCAGGGCTTCGACACGCTGCTCGTCTGGGCGCCGATCGTCAACGAGGCCGCCAAGATGGTCGAGAACGACGTCGCCAGCGTCGAAGACGTCGACACCGGCGCGCGCCTCGGCGGCAACTGGCCGGTCGGTCCCCTCGAGAAGGCAGACGAGGTCGGCGCCGACATCATCCTCGAGAAGCTGACCGAGGTCGCCAGCCGCCACGAGGACACGAACAAGCTCGCAGAGACGCTCCCCTGTGACCTGCTCGTCGAGAAGGCGAAGAACGGCGAGACGTTCTACTGAGTCGGATCGAACCGCGAACGCGATTCGAGGACATTTTTCGAAGTCGCGTTCCCGCACGTCCGATCCCGACGCGGTCGCGGCGTTCCGGCCGCACCGGTAACGCTTACGGGCCCCCTCGAGAATTGCTACCTGATGGCAAGCGAAGAGCCAGTGTACATCGCCGGCGCGTACGAGCATCCGACGAGGGAAGCTCCGGACAAGTCGACGATGCAACTGCACGCGGAGGTCGCGAAGGGAGCCCTCGAGGACGCGGGGCTCGAAAAGGACGACGTGGACGCGTACTTCACGGCCGGGGTGCCGGAACACGGCGCCGGGCTGTCGCCGCTCGTCGCAGCCGACTACCTCGGTCTCGATCCGTCCTACGCCGATACGACGGACTACGGCGGGTCGTCGTACGTCAGCCACGTCGGCCACGCCGCGAGCGCGATCCGCGACGGGAAGTGCGACGTGGCACTGATCACCCTCGCCGGGCGACCGCGGTCGCGCGGGCAGGCGACGGGCTCCGGCGTGCGCGACCTGCAGACGGTCCAGGACAGCTTCGAGCGAGTCTACGGCGTCACCAACGTCACCATGTACGGCATGGCCGCCCAGCGCCACATGCACGAGCACGGGACGACGAGCGAACAGCTCGCCGAGATCCGCGCCGCGGCCTCCCACCACGCCCAGTACAACGAGCACGCGATGTTCCAGGAGCCGGTTTCCGTCGAAGACGTCCTCGAGTCGCGAGTCGTCGCCGACCCGCTCCACCTCCTCGACTGCTGTGTCATCTCGGACGGCGGCGGCGCGCTACTCGTCGTCTCTGACGACGTCCGATCGAAACTGAACCGGTCGTGCGTCGAGGTGCTCGGCCACGGCGAGGCAGTCGGCCACCACGACGCCGGCCGCATCGACCTCTCGAAGACCGCCGCGGATCAGTCCGGAGCGCGCGCCTTCGAGGAGGCCGGTCTCGGACCCGAACATATCGACTACGCGTCGATCTACGACTCCTTTACCATCACGGTGCTCGAGGCGCTCGAGGATCTCGGGTTCTGCGCGAAGGGTGAGGGCGGAAAGTTCGTCGAGGGCGGGACGCTTCGCGCGCCGGATGGGGAGCTGCCGTTCAACACCGACGGCGGCGGCCTGTGTTCGAACCATCCAGCCAACCGCGGCGGCATGACGAAGGTCATCGAAGCCGTTCGCCAGCTCCGCGGGGAGGCCAACGACGAGGTGCAGGTCGACGCCGACATCGCGCTCGCCCACGGAACGGGCGGCAGCATCGCGACCCGTCACGGCGCTGCGACGCTCGTCCTCGGAGGTGAGGACCGATGAGCGAGTCCCGGCCGGTGCCCGAGGTGACCCCCGAAACGGAGCGCTACTGGGAAGCGGCCGCCGACGGTCGGCTGCTCCTCCGCGAGTGTCAGGACTGCGGACTGACGTATCACTACCCGCGGGCGCTTTGCCCGGACTGCTTCAGCGACGACGTCGACTGGGTCGAAGCTGCCGGCACCGGCGAGGTGTACTCCTACTCCGTCGCACGGAGCATGAGCGGCTGGCCCGAGGACGACCTCCCGCTCGTCGTGGCCTACGTCGAACTGGACGAGGGGCCGCGGCTGGTGACGAACGTCGACTGCGACCCCGACGAGGTGACGGTCGGGTCGCGCGTCGAGGTTCGATTCGCCGACGTGGACGCCGAAGACGTGGCGATTCCGGTGTTCGTCCTCGCGGAGGACTGACGGACGCGCGGAGACCGTTTCGACGGAGACGTGACGTCGCGTTCCGCGGTACCGCTTCGCGATACGATTTCGCACTCGGCGGTCGGTGACACGTGGATTGAAGTGATCGCTGTAATTGGTGCATGTATGTTATCATCGACCACTCTGCTACCGGTCTGCCGGCGGCGACGAACGAAAGGCAACTCCCGGCCACCGCGAGCGAGAGGGTAGCATGGGCGTCCTCGAGAACGAGATCGCCGACAGCGTGTTCTCCGACGAACACCGGCTGCTCAGGGACGAGACCCGGAAGTTCGTCGCGAACGAGGTGCTTCCGGAGGCCCGCGAGCGGGATCCGGACGGTGAGCGGATGTCGGAGGAACTCGTCGATCAGCTGGCGGAGATGGGCTTCTTCGGGATTCTCATCGACGAGGAGTACGACGGGCTCGGACTCGATCTGAAGGCGTACGCCGCCATCGCCGAGGAGCTCTCCCGCGGGTGGCTCAGCGTCGGTAGCATCATCGCCCGCGGGCAGAGCCTCGCCGGGGCGACCGAGGCCCAGAAGGAGCGCTACCTCCCGGAGATGGCACGCGGCGAGTCGCTCAAGAGCATCGCGATCTCCGAGCCGGACGCCGGCTCCGACGTAGCGAACATGCGGACGCGGGCCGAGCGAGACGGCGACGAGTACGTCATCGACGGGCAGAAGATGTGGACTACCTTCGCGAAGGGGTCGGATTTCATCCTCACGTACGCGGTCACCGATCCCGACGCCGAGCCGGCGCATACGGGCATCTCGGGGTTCATCGTCGAGAAGCCCGCCGGGACCTTCGACCGTGACGGACTGAGCGGCCAACCGGTGAACAAGATCGGCTACCACGGCTGGGAGACGTGGATGGTGAACTTCGACGGCGTGCGGGTGAGCGAGGACAAGCTCGTCGGCCGCGAGGAGGGTCAGGGGTTCTACCAGATCATGGAGTTCTTCGAGGAGGGGCGCGTCCACACCGCAGCGAGAGCCGTCGGCCTCGCTCGCGCCGCCCTCGAGGATTCGCTTACCTACGCACGGGACCGCGAGCAGTTCGATCGGCCCATCGCGGAGTTCCAGTCGCTCCGATTCAAACTCGCGGACATGGCGACGAAAGTCGAGGCCGCGCGGGCCCTGACGTTGCTCGTCGCAGAAACGGTCGACCAGGGCGACCGCGCCGACGCGCAGGCCGCGATGGCGAAGCTGTTCGCCACCGAGATCGCGGAGGAGGTCACCAGCGAGGGGATCCAGATTCACGGCGGCTACGGCTACACGACGGAGTTCGACGCGGAACGCCACTGGCGCGACGCTCGCCTCACGAAGATCTTCGAGGGGACGAACGAGATTCAAAAGCGCATCATCGCCGACAACTTGCTCTGAGCTCGTCACGGCTCCGATCTCGTTCCGGAGCGTTACGACTCCCGCTCCTCGACCGCGTCCTCGAACGTCGATTTCGCGCGCTGGCTGCCGGTCAGGACGTGCGTGGTATCGGTCCCGGCCATGACGAAATCGAATCCACGGTGTACCCACCGCTCGATATCCGCGTTACGGACGGCGAGCGTCGAAACGGCCGTATCGGCCGCGTGGGCCGATTCGATGACCGCGTCGACGGCGGCGAGGAACTCCTCGCTGTCCCACTCGCCGTAGATACCGAGGTTCGCGGACAGATCCGCGGGGCCGACGAACAACGCGTCGAGTCCCTCGACCGCTGCGATCTCGTCGACGTTCTCGAGCCCCCGCTCCGTCTCGATCTGTGCGATGGTGACGATCTCGTCTGCCGCGGTCCGGTAGTACTCCTCCATCTCGAGCCCGTATCGGGACGCGCGACTGCCGGCGACGCCGCGAACCCCCTCGGGCGGGTAGCGCGTCGCCTCGACGAGCGTCTCCGCCTCCGCCGCGGTTTCGATCATCGGTGCCATGACGCCGCTCGCGCCGGTGTCGAGCACGCGCTTGACGACGACGGGGTCGTTCCAGGGGAGACGGACGATCGCTTCCGTCTGGCTGTCGGCGGCGTCGACGGCCCGAACCATCTCGATCACCGTCTCCATCGAATTCGGCGTGTGCTCGATGTCGAGGACGACGAAGTCGAACGCGAGTTCGGCGGTGAGCTCCGCGACGGCCGGGTCGCGGAGCGACAGCCAACTTCCGACGGCCGGGTCGCGATCACGGAGTGTCGCTGCGAGAGACATACGTAGCCGTTCGCAAACCGAGGGAAAAACCTATCGGCGGACGGACCGGTCGGCCGGCCACTCAGCCGTCGAACTCCGGCTCGCGGTCGTCCAGGAAGGCCGCCATCGACTCGCGCTGGGCGGCCGTTCCGAAGGTCCGTCCGATGTCGCCGATGCTCGCTTCCATCCCCCGCTCGAGGCCGAGCGAGCGGAACCGGCGCATCACTCGCTTCTGCGCTCGCAGGACCTGCGGGCTCTTCGCCGCGAGCGAATCGACGAGGTCGTCCATCGCGTCGTCGTACTCGGTCGCTTCGACGGCGCGATTGACGAGCTCTCGCTCCACTGCTTGCGTTCCAGACAGCGTTTTTCCGGTGTAAATGAGCTCCGCCGCGGTCCCCATCCCGGCCAGACGGATCAGCAGTCCGCCGTGGATCACCGTCGGGAGGCCGACGTTCACCTCGGGCAATCCCAACTGGGCGTCGGTCGTCGCGATGCGGAACTCGCAGGCCATCGCCAGTTCGAACGCCGCGCCGAGCGTGTACTCGCCACAACCACAGACCACGACGGCGTCGAGGTCCCGGACCGCCTCGATCATCTCGTAGAACGCCCGCAGGAGGTCGTGTCCCTCGTGTGGCGACAGCGATTGCGCCCACTCGAGGTTCAATCCGGCCGACAGGCCGCGGATTTCGTCCACGGCCGCCTCGGACTGCTCGGCGGCAATCGTCAGCACGGACACTTCCTCGGGGACCGACTCGATCTCGTCACGGACGGCGTCCGCTTCGTCTACGGTCAACAGGTTCAGTTCGTTGCAATCGAGACGGAGGTGAGCGACGTGCGGGCGCTCCGCTTCCCGTGAGAGCGTAACTGCCATCGATACGCCTCGTTCGGGCCGAACCGACAAGTAGCTACTCGCGGATCCCGCCGTCCGAGCCGAGGCCGGACTCCGGCGAGGGTGATCGATGGCGGATCGTCCGCGAGCGCGTCCCTCGAGCCAGACGGTGCGATCCGGGCCCGTTCAGCGCCGACGACTGACGGTTCACTGCACTGTAGCACCCCCACAGCACCTATACGCTGGCCGATCGTCTCTCCGTCCGAACCCAGTGAACCCCCCGAGCGAGACATCGACACCGATGACAGCGACACCCATTATTCCGGATACCGCGTGGATCGGCCGCACTGCACTGCTCGTCACGGATCTCGACGCGACGGTCGACTTCTATCGCGACGTCGTCGGCCTCGCGATCCACGCGCGAGACGAGACGACGGCGACGCTCGGCGTCGACGGGACGCCGTTGCTCGTCCTGAAGCGGGACGAGAACGCACCGGCTAGAAGTCGGGAGGAGGCGGGGCTGTTCCACAACGCGTTCCGGGTCCCGTCGCGGACCGCGCTGGGTGCCGCGCTCGAGCGGATCCGCGATCGGTGGCAGTTAGACGGGGCGTCCGATCACCACGTGAGCGAGGCGCTGTATCTCACCGACCCCGAGGACAACGGGGTCGAAATCTACAGGGATCGGCCGAAAGCGGAGTGGCCGCGCGCGGACGACGGATCGGTGCAGATCGGGACGGTTTCGCTCGATCTCACCGACGTCGCGGCGCAGTCGGACGGGGCCGCGACGGCCCCGCCCGAAACGACGGTCGGACACGTCCATCTCGAGGTGTCCTCGATCGACGCCGCACGGGCCTTCTACGTCGACACGCTGGGGCTTCGCGTACAGACGGCGGCCCGATCCGCGTTGTTCGTCGCGGCCGGGGACTACCACCACCACCTCGGCCTGAACACCTGGAACGGCCGCTCGAAACCGCTCGACGGCCGTGGACTGGCGTGGTTCGAGTTCGTCGTTTCGGACGAGGGAGCGCTCGCGACGGTTCGACAGCGCCTCGAGGACGCCGATATCCCCGCCCGTGAGCGAGGGCGCAGTCTCGAGATTCACGATCCGGACGGGATATCGATCCGATTCCGAGCGGAGTGAACGCGGCGAGCCCCGACGCGGAGGCACGCTTACCGGTCGATAGTAGCAGAGTTTCTTTATTTATAAACACACTCGAAACCGAACTGCCCGATTCGGTAACTACAGATGCGAACTTAGCAGGGATTTCGTCGTAGCACCGCTGCGGTTACTACTCTCGTGTTCACAGCGCCGTTTACTGGTGCAAGCGAGTAGGGGGGTGTTGATGACGTGTGATGAGTGCGGACAAGAGATCGAGGGAATGCGGTCGTGTATCGCAAGCGAGGCAGACAACAGCGGTCTCGAGGTATATCACCCCCGTTGTCTTCAGAGAGAAAAGTAGTCGACCCACTCACCCTGACAGTCTGTTACTCGTGTCTCCTATACTGGGTGTTGATTTCACATCTCACTCGAAGTAGAGAAACCAGTACCAACTACTGTTATCCGCTCCGGTACTGTGATCTCTTCTATGGCCCCCGACTACCTCGAGGAGTCCGACGACGGTGCCCGGAAACGCGTCGACGCCGAGACTTGGGAGGACTGGCTGACCGTCACCTGTCCGGAGTGCGGTGCCGAGATGCAACTCCGCGCCCTCGCGAAACGCGAGTTCGTCGCCGACTGTGGGGGGTGTGGCACTCGGTTTACCGAGTGAGTCGCTACCGGACGAGAGTCACGCGAACGGGCGCTCGAAATGCCACCGTTTCGGTGACGCTCCCCAGTAGAATCCGTGATTCCTCGTCGCGGCCGTGACTCCCCATAATAACGTGGTCGATGTCGTTATCCGCCGCGTAGTCGACGATCACGCGCGACGGTGAGCCCACGGCGAGTTCGGTCTCGAGCTCTACATCGTAGTCGTCCGCCGTTTCCTGAGCGGCCGCGAAGAGGTCGTCCGCGAGGTCCTCGGCACGGTCGTACCACGCTTCGGAGCCGTGGAGGGGCTCTCTCGTCACGTCGACGTCGATCGGATAGCTGTAGCCCGGATCGGCTGGGTCGATCACGTGGAGGACGGTAAACTCGGCGTCGTCGTTCTCGGAAAGCGCCACTTCCAGCGCTTTCTCGGAGAGCGGCGCGCCGTCCATCGGCACGAGGATGTGCTTGCTCATACCACCTCGTACGTCGTCGGCTCGTAAAACGGCTACACAGGTAGACCGGCCGATATATCCTGCTATCGAGACGGTTCCGAGAGACAGACGGTTCGGAGGGAGACGAAGAACCGCGCCGAGCGCACTCGAAACGGATGGGTGTTCGTCCCTCGAGCGCAGTTCGGCACACGTCCGCCACGGTCGGTGGTCCCGCCCGCCGGCGGTTCACCTCTCGTTGGCGGTCGTCGGCGCAGCCGAGGTGAGTGTATTATGTCAATCGATGCCGTACGAGTCGCTATGAGCGAGCGAATCCTCGTTCCCTACGACGGCTCCCCACCGTCGGCGGACGCGCTCGAGTACGCCCTCGAGACGTTCCCCGACGCTCACGTGACTGCGCTGTACGTCGTCCCGGCTCCAGACGGCTACGAGTCGCTGTTCGAGAACCCGGAAGACAGAGTGCCGGCCGCCGACGCAGCCGACGAACGGGGACGCGATATCCTCGACGAAGCGGCAGACGTCGCGGCGGAACACGGCGTCGACCTCGAGACGGAGATCCGCACCGGGAAACCGGATCACGTGATCGTCGAACACGCAGAGACCGAGGGAGTCGACACGATCGTCCTCGGCAGCCACGGCCGGGAAAGAGTGTCGCGGCTTCTTCTCGGTAGCGTCGCGGAAAACGTCGTCCGCCGATCGCCGGTTCCGGTCGTCGTCGTTCGCTGATCGACTCGGAGTCGATAGGTGGCCGCTCGTGCAGCGAGTGCCTCGAACACCGAGCGATCGCACACCGTCGCGACTCGAGAGCGCAATCGGCGAGAACGCCGAGGTTCTGTGCTCCTGTTGGTCCTCGAAACGACGGTCGCGTCCTCTGCCGGGGGCAGTCGCAAGAATGGTAATTGTTAGCAAGTGTTATCTCCGTCCGTCTCGATTAGACGCGTAACGCTGTAGCCATGTCGACACCGGTCCACCGAACGATCGTTCTCACACTCTCGCGTGACGATCTCTGGACGCTTCACCACGTCCTCCTCGAGCGAATCGAAGCGGAACTGACAGCGACGGATGCGTCGACCGTCGAGCCGCCGCCGCTCGCGATATACCAGGCCTTCGAGACGCTCGAGGACGGCGAAACGCGTTTCACGAGCACACAGCTCGAGGCGATCGTCGACACGCTGCGCCACGACCCCGATTGCCCTCCGTGGTGTTTCGACTGTGCACGACTCGCAGAGGTAGGCCACGCGATTACGAGAACGATCGAGGGGCACAGTCCCACGCTGGGCCACGCTGCGGCCGACGATTGACCGCGCTCGGGCCCCGTGGAACCAGAACTCTTTCGCCGGCGGATGAGGGACGGTGACACGTGACGAGCGAGTTCGAGGAGACGCCGGACGGCCGCCGTAGCTGGGCGGTGGCGATCGTCGGCGCGGTCGCGATGGTGTTCACGTTCGGCACACCGCTCTCGTACGGCATCTTTCGGGAGCCGCTAAGCGACGCCTTCGGCCTCTCACCGGTGGCGCTCTCGAGCGTCTTCTCGATCATGCTGTTTACCTTCTTCATCGGCTCTGGCGCAGTCGGCATCGTCGCCGCGCGGTTGCCGGCTCGCGGCGTTCTCCTCACCTGTGCGGTCGTGACCGGGCTCCTCGCACCCTCGCTGTACGTCACGGGGTCGTATCTCGGTCTGGCCGTCGTCTTCGCGGCCCTCGGACTCGCGCTCGGCAGCGTCTTCGTCCTGCTCGCGTCGATCGTCCCGCGCTGGTTCGACGCCCGCCGCGGCGCCGCGACGGGGCTCATCTTCGTCGGCAATGGACTCGGACTGTTCGTCCTCCCGCCCCTGTGGCAGTACGCCCTCGCGACGGTCGGCGTGCGGCGAGGGTTCCTGCTCGTCCTCTCAGCGACCGCGGTCGCCTTCCTCATAGCCGGCGTCACGTGTCGCCGCCCCCGATGGGTGAGCCGGTCCGCGACGACGGTGGGGGAGGTGCTCGAGTGGGTCCGCCGGCTGGCCGGGACCCGGACGTTCCGGCTGTTGTTCGTCGGAGTCGGATTCGCGTTCGCCTGGTACCAGTTGCTCGCCGCGTACGCGGTCGATCTCTTCGCGGCGCGGGGACTGACCGAGGCAGCGGCGTCGACCGCGTTCGGACTCATCGGCGGGGTCAGTATCGTCTCACGGATCGGCGGCGGCTATCTCGCCGATCGCATCGGCTCGAGGCGGGCGTTCCTCGCGTCGCTCGGCTGTTCGGCCGCCGGCGTCGTCCTCTTTTTCGCGCCGCCGGTTCCGATTCTCGCCGTCGGCGTCGTCCTGGTCGGGCTGGGACTCGGCGGCTGTGCGACGCTGTACGTCCCCGTCCTCATGCAGGTATACGATCCCGAGAAGGACACCGCGATCATCGGGGTGTTCAACGTCGCCGGCGGGGTCGGTGCGCTCGCTATGCCGCCGCTCGGGACCGCGAGCGTCGCCTACACGGGCAGCTACGTAGTCGCGATTCTGCTGACGTTCCTCGTGACCGTCGTCTCGTTCTGGGCGATCGCGACCGGGACGAACACCGGATGAGCCGTTAGGGACCGCGATCCCCGCTCGAGTATCGGCGCGCTATCTGTCCGGAAAATCGAACGGAACGCTGGCGTCGGCAGCGATGCGGTGCAGTGACGCCGGCGCGGTAATCGACCAGCAGTGCCCTATCGGAACATCCCACGCACCTGCGCGGATTCGTCCTGCTGGCCCTGTGCCTGCTGTAACTGCTGTGCGACCTGTTGCTTCTTGCGCTGGATCTCCTCAGCTTGCTCGCGGAGTTCGTCGGTGTCGATGTCGAACTCGACGAGCGGCTCGAGCGCGTTCTCGATCACCGACCGCGCCGCGGCCGGATCCGGAAGGCGGGGATCCGCCCGTACGAGCAACAGCGCTGCCGGAACGTCGGCCTGATAGCACGCAGTCACGAACGCCCCGGTGACCCCGCCGACCGCCCCGGAGTCGTCGGCAATCTCGATGTCGGCCGCCTCGAGTTCGTCCCGCATCGACTCGGTCGTCGCGACGCCGACGACCTCGCCCTGCTGGTCTTCCGACTGAGCGGGGGCACCGGCCAGGAAAATCGCGCGTCCGAAGTCCTCGGCCAGTTCCTCCAGGACGCACTGACTCAACTCGTCGAACGCCTCCTCCGGAATCGGCACGTCACTCTGGAGCGTCATGATGTCGGGGTCCGTTCCCCCGTAGACGCGCACCGCGTCCTGTACGAGCCCGTCCGCGAACGACGCGACGGGCGGGAGGGTATCCGATCGAATCGAGCCGTACTGCTCGAGTCCCAGCTGGTCAGAGATCTGATCGACGGCGATCGAGGCCACCAGGCCGTGTCCCGGCAACCCTTCGATCAGCGTCGGGGTCTCCGCGTCGAGGTCCATCGAGCGGTGAAACGTCGCGTCGGAGGTTCCAGTCGTCATACCGACACGGTACACCCGCTCGATACATATTCGTAATGGGGCTAACGCGCCGCTCGAGTGACGGTTAATCCACGCTCTCGTCGGCCGCACCGTCACCCGATTCGCTCTCGGCTACGAGTTGGGCCGATACCTCCCGACTCGCCGCTCTGACCTCGTTCATATGCGCGGCGAGTTGCGACTCGACGCGCTGTTCAGTCTCGAGATCGATCGTGCCGCCTTCGGTTTCGATCAAAAGCGTCGCCGTTTCGACGGCTTCGTAGAGAATCTCGTCGAGTTCGTCGGCCGTGTAGAACCCGGAGAGCGCGCCATATAGCATCGTGTTCGCCGCGCGTTGCACCTTTTCGTCGAAGCGATACTTCGCGCTGCTCACCGACTGTCCCGAGTACGCCTCCTCCATGAACGGGACGATCTCGGGGAGGTGCTCGCCGACCGTTTGCATCGGCACGCCCGTCGGGGTGCGGAAGTCCTGGCAGGCGCGGGCGATCGCCCACTCCCGCGCGGTGAACGCAGTCCGCTCTTTGAGGAACTCGTTGACGCGGTCGTAGTCGGCAGTGCGGATCTTCGTGAACCGCTCGCCGTCCGGATTGCCGGCGTATTTGCTGGTCGATTCGCCGTCCGTGGCTGTGGATTCGTCGGGCATGGTGTGTGTCAGGTGGTCGCCCGAAGCCCCGCCGCGGGAACGATCCGCGGTCCGCCGACCGGGGTCTCCGCTCGCGGTCGCGCTGTCGTGAGCGGAACGCGATTCGTATCTCAGGGAACGGCCGGATCGAATTTAAGGGGGAGCCAAGCGCGGTGAAAGTGGACGTGATCGTTCCCTCGAGCGGGAAGCCGTTCGCACCGAGATTTATAAGCATCGATGTGGGCGTGACTTACTAACAATGGTCAATGGTGGGCGATCTGATACGACGATGGTGCTCGATCGCTTTTACGCGGGGTTGCTCGAGCGATACGGCGATCGGACGGCGCTCGTCGACGACCGCCGCGAGCTCACGTACGCGGCGATCGACGAACGGAGCGCTCGTTTCGCGAACGTTCTCGGATCCGTCGGGCTCGGTCGTGAAGACTTAGTGGGGATACTGCTCGGCAACAGGAGCGAGTACGTCGTCGCCCAGCTCGGTGCGGCACGGGCCGGCGTCACCGCCATCCCGTTCAACGACCGGATCGATCGATCGGCGATCGAGCCGATCTGCAGGAACGCTGGACTTCGAACGCTCGTCGTCGGCCCGGATCACTTCGAGACCGCCCGACAGCTCCGAAACGGGCCGCTGGAGTTCAACTATCTCATTGGCGTCACGGACGAGTCGGAGCCGCCGCTGGGGTTTCACCGGTACCGGGATATGCTCTCGCGGGTCGACGCCGATCCGCCGTCGCCGTCCATCGATCCCGAGGACGTCGCCGCGGTCCACTACACCGGCGGCACGACCGGCTCGCCGAAGGGGACGCTCCACACCCACCACGCGACGATCCTGAACATGTACGCGCACGTGAACGAACTTGAGGTCCGTCACGGCACGGAGATGCTGTTGGTGACGCCGCTGGGTCACTCGGCGGGGAAGTTCATGTTGGCCGGTCTGATGCAGGGCGGGACGATCCATCTCCAGCAGGGGTTCGACAGCGAGCGGATACTCCGGACGATCGACCGGAACGGGATCACCTGGACGTACCTCGTTCCGACGATGATCGCGCGGCTGTTAGACGACCCCGCCGTCGACGACCACGACCTCGAGAGCCTGGAGACGCTGGCGTACGGTTCAGCGCCGATCCCGCCGGCGAAGCTGACCAACGGGATCGAGACTCTCGGGGACGTGTTCGTCCAGTTCTACGGGCTGACCGAGGTACCGAACCTGGTGGCCGTGCTCCCGAAGTCGAAACACGACCCCGAGAACGAGGCGTGGCTCCGCTCGGCGGGGCGTCGGGCGCAGTTGGCCGAGGTCACGATCTTCGAAGACGAGACGAACTGGGGCGACGACGTCGGGGAAATCGGCGTTCGGTCGCCGTACGCCGTCGCGGGCTACCTGAACCGGAGCACGCTCGCCGACGGCGACGACTGGATTCGGACCGGCGACGTCGGCTACGTCGACGACGAGGGACGGCTGTACGTGCTCGATCGGATTCAGGACGTCATCACGGTCGACGGCGAAGCAGTGTACTCGACGGAGGTCGAACGGGTCGTCCAGCGCCACCCCGCGATCAGTCAGGTCGCGATTATCGGCGTTCCGAGGGAACCGAGCGACGCTCACGAGGCGCTCGATCGGAGCGCGGTCGAGCAACGCGTGAAGGGGATCGTCGTGCCCGCAGGCGACGCGGACCTCACAGTCGATTCGGTACGGGAGTTCTGCGCCGGCGAACTCCCGGAGCATGCCCTCCCGGAGTCGATCGACACGGTCGGACAGTTGCCCGAGACGCCGTACGGGAAGATCAACAAGCGCCTCCTCCGGGAGCCGTACTGGTGACATGTCCAGTGACCTGCTCCGCGTCCGGTTTCAGTTACGACTCGACGATCGACTCGCCAGGGTCGTCGACGCGTGCGAGGCGTTCGAGACGATCGAACTGGACAACGCGATCTACGCGGGGAACGGCCAGTGGTTCGAGTACCTCACGCTCGTGGCGTCGACGGCGGACGCGTCGCCGGAGTCGTCGCTGTCGGCGCTGCAGACGGTCGAGGTGGTGGACAGCCGGACCGCCGGAACCGATCCGCCCATCCACCACGCCGTCCTGTTCGCCGACGAGGGAGACGAGTTCGTCCTGTCGACGGTCACCCGCGGCCGGGCCGTCCCGCACCGCGTCCTCTTCGATAGCGATCGGCTCCGCGCGGCGGTGACGCTCCGGGACTGGAACCACCTCAAGGAGTTCGCCGACACTCTCGAGACCACCTACGACGGGTTCGAGTTGCTGGGGACGACGCAGGTCGATACCGTCGGGTTTCTCCTCGGCGGCGACAGATTGAAAGAGACGGTGCGGGGGAAGCTGACCCGCGACCAGTTGGCGGCGCTGGAAGCCGCATACCGGATGGGCTACTTCCAGGTGCCTCAGGAGGCGACCGGCACGGACGTCGCCGAACGGCTCGAGACCAGCCAATCGGCGGTCAGCGAACGTCTCCGTCGGGCCGAGCAGCGTCTCTTCGAAGTCCTGTTCGGTCCCGTGGAGTGATCCGACTTAAACCAGCGATATATATCTCGCCGCATCGTCCCAACCTAGTTGTGCGATAACGTGGCACAGGGCCGTGCATGGTGTTGACAACCACATCGGACTCGCCCGAAACGGGGCGAGCAACGGAGAGGGAGTGACGATGGCGGCTGAGGAGCAAAACGATCCGGAGTTGCTGTCGCTGGACACGGGCGGGACGATGACCGACACGTTCGTCGTCGACCACGACGGCAACTACACGGTCGGGAAGGCACAGACGACGCCCGAGAACGAATCCAAGGGGGTCATCGACTCGTTCGACGACGCGCTCGGCTACTGGGGCACGTCGATCGAGGACTCGGCCGATACGCTCAGAGGAACCGTCTACTCGGGGACGGCGATGCTCAACCGCTTGCTCGAGCGCGAGGGCGAAGGGAACATCGGCGTCATCACGAACAGAGGGTTCGAGGACACCCACCGGTTCGGCCGCGGCATCCAGTCGTGGGTCGACCTGCCGTACTCCGGTCGGCTGCACGCCCGCGAGCACGAGCATCCGGAGCCGATCGTCCCGCGGGAGAACATCCGCGGCGTCCGGAGTCGGATCGGGATGGCGGGCCAGGAACTCGTACCGCTCTACGAGGAAGAGGCCCGCGAAGCCGTCGGTGAGCTGCTCGATCGCGGCGTGCGCGTGATCTGCGTCTCGCTCGTCTACTCCTACCAGAATCCGGAGCACGAGCAACGCATCAAGGAGATCGCCGCCGAGGTGATGGACGACCGCGGCGTCGACGTGCCCGTCTGGCTCTCGAGCGAACAAAACCCCGTTCGGGGCGAACTGCCGCGGCTGAACAGCCTCATCCTCGAGGCCTACGCCGTCGACCCGTCGCGCGAGCAGCTCCACGGCATCGAGGAGGCCCTCGAAGAGCAGGGCAACGACGCCCCCTTCCGAGTGCTGTCATCCTCGGGCGGAACCATCTCCCCGAACCACGACTGGCTCGTCGAGACGATGATCTCCGGCCCGATCGGCGGCATCTTCGGGGCCGAGTTCCTCGCCGACGAACTCGGCATCGACAACCTCGTCTGCTCGGACGTCGGCGGGACGAGCTTCGACGTGGGGCTGATCACGGAAGGTCACTACCCGACGCGGTGGGACCAGAGCCTCTCACAGTTCATGGTGAACATCCCGATGACGGCGATGGACACCATCGGCTCGGGGACCGGCTCCTACGTCCGCGTCGACAAGGCGTCGAACCGACTCGAGGTCGGCCCGGACTCGGCGGGCTATCAGGTCGGCGTCTGTAACAGGGATAGCGGCGTCGAGACGCCGACGGTGACCGACTGTACCGCGATGCTGGGGTATCTCAACCCGGACTACTTCCTCGGCGGCGACATCGACCTCGACGTCGACCGAGCGAAGGAGTACATCGAGGACCAGGTCGCCGGGCCGCTCGACCAGGATCCCTACGAGACCGCTCGCGGCGTGCTCGACATCGTCGAGCGCAACATGACGAACGAGCTGAACGCGATGATCCTGGGACTGGGCTACTCGCCGGAAAACTACCACCTCGTCAGTTACGGCGGCGGCGGACCGCTGCACGCGGCCGGCTACACGAAGGAGCTCGACTTCAAGGACGTGCTCATCCCCGACTGGGCGGCGGCGTTCTCCGCGTTCGGCTGCGCGACGGCCGATTACGCCTACCGGTACGACCACTCGCTGGACCTGATGATTCAGCCGGACCTGAGCAACGCCGACGCCGTCGCGACGGCGCTGACCGACACGCTCCAGGAACTGCGCGATCAGGCCGAGGACGCGTTCGAGCGCGACGGGATCGAGGTCGAGGAGATGCGGTTCGATCCCGCCGTCCGGATGCAGTACACCGGCATGCTCGACGACCTCGAGGTGACGATTCCCCACGAGATCTGGTCGGGCGAGCTCTCGGCCGACGACATCGTCGACGTCATCGACGTCTACGAGCGGGAGTTCGAGCGCGTGTTCCAGCGCGCCGCCCAGAGCCCCGAACAGGGGTACACCGTCACGATGGCCGTCGGGACCGGCATCGCGCCGTCGCCGAGCCCGACGCTCCCCGACGAGGAGCCGGTCGGCGAGACGCCGCCCGAGGCGGCCAGCCGCGGCGAGCGCGAGATCTACTGGGACGGTGCCTGGCACGACGCCGACCTCTGGGAGATGTCGGAACTGCGGGCAGGCAACGTCGTCGACGCACCGGCGGTCATCGAGGCGCCCGCGACGACCACGCTCGTCCCGCCGGGATTCGAGGCATCGCTCGACAGAAACCGCATCTTCCACCTCCAACAGACCGATTCATGAGCAAACCAGACAGACAGACCGACGCCGGAACGCAGTACGAGCGGGTCGATCCCCCGATCGGGTGGGACGGCCAGACGCTCCACGAGATGCTCGAGGAGAGCGAGCGGCTCCGCGAGGAGACCGGCCGCTACCAGGGCCTCGAGGAGCTCGAACTGAAGGAGGAACAGCCGTTCGAGTACGAGCAGATGTACTCCCGACTTCGCGGCGCGCTGGTGTCCGCGCGGGAGACCGCACTGCACGTCAGCGCGTCGCCGATCGTCCGCGAGATCGGCGAGCTCTGTTTCCAGGTGTACACGCCGGAGGGCGACTGCATCGCCCTCTCGACGGGGATCATCGTCCACGTCCACACCGGCTCGCTGGCGATCAAGTACATGATCGAACAGGACTACGAACACGACCGGACCATCCAGCCCGGCGACATCTTCTGTAACAACGACAACGATCTGGGCAACGTCCACACGACGGACGTCCACACGATCGTGCCGATCTTCCACGAGGGCGAGCTCGTCGCGTGGGTCGACGGCGTCACCCACCAGGTCGACATCGGCGGGATGACCCGCGGCCACGACCAGCTGGCCAGCACGACCCGCTACGAGGACGGCCTCTACGCCACCTGCGAGAAGATCGGCGAGAACGACGAGATCTACCAGGACTGGCGCGACCGCGCCCAGCGGGCCGTCCGGACGCCGATGTACTGGGACCTGGACGAGAAGTGCCGCCTCGCGGGCTGTCACATGGTCCGCGACGCGGTCGAGTCGATGATCGACGACGTCGGCGTGGACACGTTCAAGCAGTTCTCCCGCGAGGCCGTCGAGGAGGGGCGACAGACCCTCCACTCCCGGGTCAAAGAGCGGTTCTTCCCCGGGACGTACCGCGACGCCAGCTTCATGCCCGTCCCCTTCGAGGACGAGGCCTGGAAGCCCTCGGCCAAGCAGGACATGATGAACCACCTCCCCGTCGAGGTCACCGTCGACGAGGAGGGCGGCCTCGAGCTCGACATGGAGGGCGCGAGCCCGCCCGGGCCTCACCCGTACAACTGCGCGGAGGGGGCGATGGAGGGCGGCCTCTGGGTATCGCTCACCCAGAGCATCCTCCACGACGGGAAGGTCAACGACGGCTCGTACTTCGCCGTCGACACGAACTACCCCGACGGCAGCATCGTCAACCCGGACGATCCGAGCCTCTCGTATCACACGTCCTGGGGTTCGCTGATGCCGGCGTACAACGCGTTCTGGAAGAACGTCTCGCGGGCCTTCTTCGCCCGCGGGTTCCGCGAAGAGGTGGTCTCCGGCTACTCCGAGACAGGCGATCCGGTACAGGGCGGCGGCTGGTACGAGCCGATGGACGACTACTTCCCGGTGTCCCCGTTCGAGCACTCCTGTCAGGGACTCGGCGCCTCCGCCGTTCGCGACGGCCTCGACTACGGCTACGCGATGTGGAACCCCGAGTCCGACATGGGCGATGTCGAGGAGTGGGAGCTCATCGAGTGGGGCCTGCCGTACCTCTCCCGTCAGGTGAAGCCCAACACCGCCGGGCACGGCAAGTACCGCGGCGGCACCGGCTGGGAGGGGATCCGGACGGTCTCCGACAGCGAGGACGTCTCCCTCTACAAGCACGTCGTCCCCGGCGTCGGCTTCACGACCTCGGGGATGGCCGGCGGCTACCCGAACGCGCTGAACTACTCGTTGCGCGCCCACGACACCGACCTCGAGGAACGGCTCGAGAACGGGGAGCCGTATCCGGTCGGCGACTCGCCGACGGAGTCGTTCGAGGACCAGATCGAGGGCGACGTGCGGCGCACCCAGAAGGGGATGTACTTCCCCGAGGAGTTCGAGAACGGCGACCTGCTCCACTACCAGATGGGCGGCGGCACCGGCTACGGCGATCCGCTGGAGCGGCCGATCGACCTCGTCGTCGAGGACGTCGAGGAGGGCATCTACACGCCCGACATCGTCGAGCAGGTCTACGGCGTCGTCGGCGACTTCGACGAGGACGACCGCGAGTTCGAACTCGACGAGGAGGCGACCGAGCGGCGCCGCGAGGAACTGCGCGACGAACGCCGGGAAGAGACCCGGTCCTACGACGAGTTCCACGAGGAGGAACGCGAACGAATCGAGGACGGCGACGTCAGCGATCCGGCGAAGTGGATGTACGACGGCGTGCTCGACCAGTCCGAGGAGTGGGCCGCGTTCTTCCGCGAGTTCTGGGACCTGGACGACGGCTTCCGGTTCGACCAGACGGAGGAGGCGTGATACGATGTCGACGACAGACCGCAACCAGATAGAGAAACTCATCGACGGCGACCTGCAGTGGGAAGAGCTGCGAAACGACGTCCTTCCGGACCCGAAGGACGGCCAGCGGTTCGAGGTGACCCGCGAGATCCTTCAGGACCGCGTCGACTGGGACGAGCCGATCCTCGTCCCGCTGAACGACCACCTGTTCGCCGTCGGCACCGACGACGGCCGGATCGTGAAAGGCGAGTGCGGCCACGAGTTCGGCCCGCTCGAGGACAACTGGAAGACCGAGTGTCAGATCCGCGTCCGGGAGAGCGAGGAGGAGATGCGAGACCTCTATCCGAAGTGGATGACGCCGGATCCCGACTGGACGTTCCAGCTCCGGGAATTCTTCTGCCCCGAGTGTTACACGCTGCTGGACGTCGACGCCGTTCCGGCCGGCTATCCGGTATTGAAGCCGTTCGAGCCGGACATCGACGTCTTCTACGAGGAGTGGCTCGGGGAGCCCGCACCCGACGAAACGGAGGCGAGCCAGTGATCGAGCGATGAGCGAAGCCATCACGACCTCGGTATCGACCGAGCCGGGATCGACACTGAAGGACGCCTTCGAGACCGGCCTCCGGAAGTACGCCGAGCGGACCGCCGTCGTCGACGGCGACCGGTCGCTGACCTACCGGGAACTGGATCGACGCGCCAACGCCGTCGCGCGGGGGCTCGTCGAACGCGGCGTCGACGTCGGCGACCGGGTCGCGCTCGTTATGTCCAACCGCCTCGAGTACGTCGTCGCCGATCTCGCGGTGATCAAGGCGGGGGCCGCGAAGCTTCCGCTGAACGACATGCTCACCGCCGAGGAGTTCGAGTACATGCTTCGCGACTCCGGGGCCGGGACGGTCGTCTGCGGGCCGAACTTCGCGGACACGATCGCGTCGATCCGGGACGATCTGCCCGACCTCGAGACGGTCGTCGGTATCGAGGACGCCTCGCCCGAGGGGTTCGTCCCGTTCGCCGACCTCGACGGCGACGAGCCCGACCCGCCCGAGCAGTCACCGACGGTCGACGACGTAGCCGGGCACTACTACACCGGCGGCACCACCGGCAAGCCGAAGGGCGTCATTCACACCCACGACGGGATCACGGCCAACGTCTACGCCCACGTCGTCGAACTCGGCGTGACGGGCGACGACACGCTCCTGCTGATGACGCCGCTGCCCCACTCGGCCGGGATGTTCCTGTGGAGCGCCCTGCTGACCGGGGCGACCGCGGTCATCAGGCCCGGCTTCGAGCCGGACGCCGCGCTCGAGTTGATCGAGCGCCACGCGGTGACCTGGACCTTCATGGTCCCGACGATGATCTACCGCGTGCTCGATCACCCCGACCTCGAGTCGGCGGACGCGTCCTCGCTCGAGACCCTCGCCTACGGCGCGGCGCCGATGACCCCGGCACGGCTTCGCGAGGGCCTCGAGGCGTTCGGCCCGGTGTTCCTGCAGTTCTACGGCCAGACCGAGGTGCCGAACGTGATCACGACGTTCGGCAAGGAGGAACACCGGCGGGCGGTCGAGACCGACCGCGACGAGCGGCTCTCGTCGGCCGGCCAGCCGTGCCTCATGGCCGACGTGCGCATCGTCGACGCCGAGACCGGCGATCCCGACGACCGAGTCGCGACCGGCGAGAGCGGCGAGATCCTCGCACGGTCGCCGTACGCGATGGCCGAGTACTACGAGCGCCCGGACGCGACCGCCGAGACGGTCGTCGACGGCTGGGTCAGGACCGGCGATATCGGCCGCCGCGACGAGGACGGCTACGTCTACCTCCTCGATCGGGCGAGCGACCTCATCATCTCCGGCGGAATGAACGTCTACTCGACGGCGGTCGAGGAGGCGCTCGACGAACACGAGGGCATCGCCGAGATCGCGGTGATCGGCGTCCCCGACGACGACTGGGGCGAAGCGGTCAAGGCCGTCGTCGTCCCACGCGGCGACGCGTCGCTCACCGAGGACGACCTGCTGTCGTTCGCCGACGATCGGCTGGCAGAGTACAAACAGCCCAAGTCCGTCGACTTCCGCGAGGAAATCCCGAAGACGCCGTACGGGAAGATGGACAAGAAGGCGCTGCGCGAACCGTACTGGGAGGACGAAGAGCGGGCGGTCGGCTGATCAGGCTGCCCCGCTCTCGCCACCGCCCCGAAGCACGAGCTCGGACGACTACCGCTGCCAGCCAGGCGACTGTGAGCGGTGCGTCTGCGGCTGGTTTTGGGACCGGCCGCCGCCCTGTGCTGGCTGCTGTGAGGGCCCGCGGACCTTTCGCGGCGGCCGACCGAGCGTCCGTTCGACCGACTTGAGGCGGTCGTACATGCTCTGCCTGCGCCCCCGCGTCTCGTCGAGTTCCAGCGAGGTGATCACGCGATCCCCGTCGATCGCTTCGTGGGCCGCCTGCACGGCGGCCAACACGTCGCCGACGGATTCGCCTTCGATGATCGTGTCCGTCGCGGTCGTCTCGTAGGAGACGGGAAACCGGTCGAGCGCGTTCAGCGCACTGGCGATCGCCTGTGACATACTCCCCTCTCGGATCGGGATGACCTCGAACCGTGCGATGACTGTCATGCTTTCTCTCCGGTACCGTGTTCACGGCTTCGGTCGCCGTGTCGGTACGGTGCGCCCTCCATCGAGTGGCCGCAAAACGCTTTCCCGCCTCGAGGGTACCTTGCCAGTGCCGAGTCGTCCGTTTCCGAACCGGATCGGTGCAACGACGATGAAAGCAATAGAGGGACGAATACCTGTATGCGCCCGATCCCGTTAGCAACCGACGGAAGCGAGTACGCGCGTCAGGTGGCCGAAAACGTCATAGCGATCGCGCCGAGCGGGAAACGACGCTGGCCGATCTCCGCCTCGCGGTATCGGAAGTAGGGGAAGAATCACCTACTATAGTGTGGTAGGTTAGTTATGGACGAACCATACGACTTCGACGATATCCTCGTTCCGACCGACGGTAGCAAAGCCGCCCGCAACGGGGCCAAACAGGCGATCAAGTTCGCGCAGCGAAACGACGCGACCCTGCACGCCCTGTACGCGATGGACATGGGCGACGCCGACTACGTCGCAGTCCCGAGCGACATCGCACAGACGCGGAACCGCCTCGAGAAGAAGGGCCAAACGTTCGTCTCGGAGATCGAAGACCTCGCCGCCGACGCCGGGGTCGACTGCGTCACGACGGTCAGGGCGAACACGCCCGTCGAGGCCATCCTCGAGTACGTCGACGACCACGACATCGATCTCGTCGTGATGGGCAAGCGCGGGCGCTCGGACCCCGACAAACCGCTCATCGGCTCGATCACGAACCGGGTGGTCGGCTCGCTCGATATTCCCGTGTTCACCGCCTGAGCGCCCCCTAGAATAAGGCCGATCCGGAGCGAACTATCGGTCGAGAACACCATGTACGAACGAATCCTCCTTCCCATCGACGGCAGCGATGTCGCCGACGCCGCGGCCGAGGCAGCCGTCGCGATCGCCCGTCGGTTCGACGCCGAACTGCACGTGGTCCACGTCCTCGAGTTCGGCGAACTCCCGCCCGAGTTCGAGGACGACGCGGCCGACGAGTTCGCCCATCTCGGCGAGGAAGCGGTCAGAAGTGCCACCGAACTGGCGACCGACGCCGGCGTCGACGCGACAGGGGTGATTCTCGAGGGCGGCCGACCGGTCTATCGCGCGGTCCTCGAGTACACGGACGAGCACGACGTGGACTGTCTCGTGATGGGAACCTACGGCCGTACCGGGCTCGACCGGTTCGTCCTGGGGAGCGTCGCGGAACGGCTCCTTCGCGAATCACCCGTGCCGGTCGTGACCGTCCACGAGGAGACCGTCGTCGACTCGACCTTCGACTCGGTGCTGGTACCGACCGACGGCAGCGACTGCGCCGCGGCGGCCGTCGATCACGCCATCGAACTGGCGACGGCGACCGACGCGGCGCTCCACGTCGTCACCGTCGTCGATCTCGGCGTCTTCTGGGACGAGAGCGCGGCCATCGCCCTCGACGCACTCGAGGACGCGGGCGAGCGCGTCACCCAACGGGTCGTCGAACGCGCCGGCGACGCCGGCGTCGCGACCGCCGAGACGGCGGTCCTGAACGGGACGCCCCACCACGAGATCCTCTCCTACGCCGACGAGCACGACGTGGATTGCATCGTCATGGGCACCCACGGACGGACCGGGTTGGACCGAGTCCTCCTGGGCAGCGTTACCGAGCGGGTGGTCCGCCACAGCGACGTTCCCGTCATCTCTGTCAAAGACCAGTCGTAGGTGTGGTCGCTGGGGGACTCGACGCGAACGCCTCGGTCGCCCGTCGAAGCGCCCCTCGAGTGACCACCTTCGGTAGAGGCGGTGCTAACGATAACCACCGATGGCCGCCCGTTCGTATCGTCCACGCCGAACCGAGCGGCCAGCGGGATAGCTGTAAGTGAGCGACGGCCGAACGTAGGGTATGTTCGATCGACTCCTCGTTCCGATCGACGGGAGCGGTCCCGCCACCGCTGCGCTCGAGCTCGCGACCAAGGTCGCGCCGCCATCGGCGACCGTCCATCTGCTGTCCGTCGCCGAAACGGAGCGCGACACGCACGGAACCGACGACGTGCCCGCTGGCGCGTCCGAACGCAGCGAAGCGATACTCGACGACGCCGAGGAACTGGCGACCGCCGCCGGCGTCTCCGTGGTCACCGAGACTCGACACGGGGTGCCTCGCGAGCAGATCCTCGAGTACGCCGCGGCGGTCGATATCGAGGCGATCGCCATGGGATCGCACGGACGGCGGCGGGCCGGACGCCTAGCACTGGGACGCGAAACGCGGAACGTCGTCCGCGATGCGCCGATACCCGTGTTCGTCGTTCGGGCGAGCGACGACGTCAGGCGGGTCTACCCGTTCGAACGCGTTCTCGTGCCGACGGACGGAAGCGCCCACGCGAACGCCGCGTTGGAGTTTGGCGTGGAGACGGCGGCGGAGACGGGGGCGACGCTCCACCTCCTCACGGTGGTCAGCGCGACGCGCTACGGGGCCGACGACGAAACCGACCGACTGATCGGCCGCCTCGAGGAAAACGCGCGAGCGGCCCTCGAAGCGCCGGCCGAGAAGGCGATCGAATCGGGGCTCGAGGTGCGTACTGCGGTCTCCGTCGGAACGGTTCACAGGGAGATCTCCGCGTACGCCGAGTCGGGAGACGCGGACCTGCTCGTCATGGGGACCCACGGGCGAAGCGACGTGGGTTCCGAACGAGAACTGCTCGGTAGCGTCACGGAGCGCGTCCTCCGGACCGCGCCGAGCCCGGTGCTGACCGTCCGGGCGTCCGAGACGACCGACGGTACCGTCGAGTGACGCTCACTCGTTCGCTTCGGATTCCTGCCACCCGCCGGCGTCGACGACCTCGAATAGCTCTGCTCGAGTGCGACCGGGATGTCCCATCGCCCGTCACGGGGTCGTCGGCACGAAGCGGCGTTCAGTACGGAAACGGAAATCGAGATAGCGCACCGGGTGCCGATCCCTTCGTGTCCGTAGAGGGCGTTTCGCTCGAATCTATCGATCGCTCGAGGCGGGGAGCGTAAACGAGAACGTCGCCCCCTCGCCGGGCGACGAGTCGACCCAGATCTCGCCACCGTGGCGCTCGACGATGCGCTCACAGAGCGCGAGGCCGATGCCGGTCCCGTCGTACTCCTCGCGGCTGTGGAGTCGATCGAAGATCGTGAACACGCGCTCCTGATCGTCGGGGTCGATACCGATACCGTCGTCTTCGACCGAGATCACCCACTCACCGTCTCGGCGATCGGCGCTGACGTGGATCGACGGCGGCGAATCGCCACTGTAGGTGACGGCATTATCGAGCAGGTTCTGGAACAGCTGGCGGAGCTGGCTGGCGTCGCCTTCGAGGTGTGGGAGTTCCTCGACCGTCACTTCCACACCGCTCTCCGCGATCCGGATCTGGAGATCCGCGAGCACGTCCTCGAGAATCCCGTTCAGGTCGATCGGTTCGAACGGATCGCCCCGGGTTTCGATCCGCGAGTACTCGAGGAGCGCGTCGATCATCTCGTGCATGCGTTCGGCCCCGTCGACGGCGTACTCGAGGAACTCCTCGCCGTCCTCGTCGAAGGCGTCGCCGTACCGGTTCTCGAGCAACTGGAGATAGCTCGTGATCATCCGCAGGGGCTCCTGGAGGTCGTGAGAGGCCGCGTAGGCGAACTGCTCGAGTCGTTCGTTGGACTCCTCGAGTTTGCGCCGGTACTCGCGGCGTTCGGTGATATCCGTCAGGGTGACGACGCCGCGGCTCACGTCGCCGTACTCGTCTCTGATCGGCATGCTGTACTCCACGATGATGCGCTGTTTGCCGTCGAATGCGCTGATCTCGTAGACGTTCGGCTCCGTCACCTCGGCTCCGTCGAGGACCTGGGACATCGTCCAGTCGTCCGGAGCGACCGGCTCGCCCGTCTCCGCCCACACCGCGGGATACTTGTCGTACTCCGCGACCGAGTCGGTGTCGAACACGTCGCCGCCCCAGATCTCCCTGGCTGCGTCGTTGGCCCTGATTAGCGAGCCGTCTGCCTCGGCGACGACGACGCCGACCGGGAGGATCTCGAACAGCGTCTCGAGTTGCTCCTGGTTGCGCCGGCGCTCGAGTTCGGCGCGCTTGCGCTCGGTGATGTCGGTCAGCGCGCCAGGGAAGGTGATCGGTTCGCCGTCGTCGTCGCACTCGACGCGGCCGCGGGCGACGACCCAGCGGAGTTCGCCGTCGGCGTTCCAGACGCGGTACTCCGATTCGTACTCGCCGCAGGTCTCGACGGCCGTCTCGATATCTGAGACCACCCGCTCGCGGTCGTCCTCGTGGATGGCGTCGATGAATCGGTCGAGCGAGACGCCCCGCTGAGCCACGTCCGGGTCGATCCCGAACGTCTGGGCGAACGACGGACCGACGAACATCTCGTCGTTCCGGACGTCCCACTCCCACGTCCCGACCGCCCCGGCCTCCGTCGCCGCCTCGAGCTGTGACTTGGCGTCGCGGAGGTACCGCTCGCGTTCCTTCTGTTCGGTGACGTCCTGGATCATCGCCATCCCGGCGAACACCGTACCCTCCTCGTCGGTGATCGGCACGGCGCGTGTGATCCACTCCCGACCGTCGTACGAGAGTTCGACCGTTCGTTCCTCACCGGCGATCGCGTCGCGATACACCGGCTCGAGTGCGTCGGCGATGTCGTCGCCCCACACGTCTCTGACGTGGCGTCCCTCGGCCTCGTCCGGATCGACGGCGACGTTCTCGAACCCCTGCCCGGCCAGGAGCGTGTACTCGAGATCGTCGTCGAACAGCGTGACGGCACCGTTGGGGAAGTACTCGGCGAGCGTCCGGTAGCGCTGTTCGGATTTCTCGAGGTCTCGCTGCGCTTCGACCCGCTCGGTGATGTCCTGAGACATGCCCATGGCGGCGAACACCTCGCCGTCGTCGTCCCGAACCGGGACGAAGTGGAACTGGTAGACGCCGTCGCCGATCGTACTCTCGAATGTAGACAGCTCGCCGTCGAGGGCGGCCTCGTACCCGGGGACGACGACGTCTGCCAGCTCCGGCGGCAATGCGTCTCGAAGCGGCTCCCCCTCGAGGTCCGCGCTCGTGACGCCCGTATCGCCCTCGGGCGTGCCGCCGAAAGTAACGTACCGGAAGTCTCGGTCGACCAGGGCGACGGCGCCGTTCGGGAAGTGCTCGACCAGCGTGCGGTAGCGCCGTTCGGACTCCTCGAGCGCTCGTTCTCGCTCGACCCGATCGTAGGCCGCCTCCGCGTTCGACGCCAACAGTTCAACGAGCTGTTGCGTCTGGTCGTCGAACGCGCCGACCGCCCGCGACCCGACGATGAGCACGCCGTGGTCGCGCATCGGGACGAAGACCCCGGCGTTCATATCCGTCTCGTCGGGCTGGAGGTATGGCGAGTCGGCGACGTCGTCGAATCGGCACGTCTCCCCACTCTCGTAGACGTGACCGGTGATGCTCGAGTCGTCCGGCGGGACCGCCGGGAGCGACTCGCGCATGAAGTCGTTCTCGACGGACTGAGCGGCTGGATGCAGGTGGCGCTCGTCCTCGTCGTACAGATACGTCACGACGCCCGAGAGGTCGAGGACGTCGGTGGCGGTCTCGACGACGACCTCGCTGACCTCGTCTCTCGTCTCGGCGTCGAGTAACCCTCGAGCGGAGTCGTAGAGTGTCGTCAGCGTCTGCCCGAACTGCTTGCGGTCGGTGACGTCGCGGAAGTAGACGGACAGACCCGTTTCGGACGGGTAGGCGCGCACCTCGAACCACGCGTCGAGCGGCTCGGGGTAGTACTCCTCGAACGAGACGGTCTCCTGTTCAGTCATCGCTCGCTCGTACTTCGGTTCGAACGCTCGTCCGATCGCTTCGGGGAACTCGTCCCAGATCCGTTTTCCCACCAGCGTCCGGCCCTCGGGGTTGATGAGTTCGTGTGCACGTTCGTTGAGGTACGTGAACCGCCACTGCTCGTCGAGCGCGAAGAAGGCGTCCGAGATGCGGCCGTACACTTCCTCGAGGTCGCCGGGCGTCCGCTCGCGGCCGATGGCCGACTCGAGGACGTCCGCGACGCTGCGAACGAACTCCACCTCGGCGTCGGTAAACGACCGCTGCGCGGTCGCGTACGTCCCCAGCACGCCCCACGGGTCGTCGCTCGAGCCGAGACGGACGGCGATCCCGCTGTCGATGCCGCGGTCGGAAAACAGCTCGGAGGGGGTAAACCGCTCGTCGGTACCGAAATCGTCGATGACGACCCCATCCTCGGCATCGAACGCGTACCGCACGTGCGAGTCTCCGCTCAGAGGAGTCCGCCCGCTGTCGACGCGCTCCGTCGGCCAGCCGGTCCCCTGACGCAGTACGCACACGTCCTCGTTCGGCACCCGCTCGAGGACGGCACAGCAGTTCGTGTCGATCGTTTCGGCGACGGCGACCGCCGCATCGCGGAACAGACGATCGAGATCGTCGCTTTCTATCGCCCGCTTGCTGAGATCGGTGACGACTTCCTGTCGACGGACGCGGGCTCGAAGATCGGCATCGGAAGGCGAAGAGGCGCCCATTCACCTATTCGGTGGGTGATTGAGGTGTAAAACGTCTGTGCTGTCTGTGGGCTCGAGGTCATCCCCGCTGCCGTCTCAACGTTTGCGTCCGCAGTCGCGGGCGACCACGGCGGATCGTCCGCGGAAACAGTCTGGGATAGTGATATACGTCTCACCGTTGAGGGTTGGGGTGGTATGCTCGGTGAAGACGTACTCCTGGACGTAGAGGACGGCATCGCGACCGTTACGCTCAACCAGCCGGATCGGATGAACGCGCTCTCGGACGGTATCAAAACCGGCATCGAGGAAGCGCTCGACGAAGTGAACGACCGAGACGACGCGCGAGTCGTCGTCTTCGAAGGCGCGGGGAAAGCATTCTGCGCCGGCGGTGACATCAGCGGCATGGACGCCGCCGACTACACCGACCACGAGCGCACCCAGGGCATCGTCGAGGACTGCGCGGCGATTCCGATCCGTATCTACAACCTCGAGTTGCCGACGGTGGCGACAGTCGACGGCTACTGCGTGGGTGCCGGTGTGGGCGTCGCGATGTCCTGTGATATGGTGCTGGCGAGCGACCGCGCCCAGTTCGGGCTCGCGTTCCGCAACATCGGACTGACCCTCGACTACGCGACCTCGCTGCTCGTTACGCGAGCCGTCGGCCCGTACGTTGCGAAGGAACTGGCGCTTACTGGTGAGACGATCTCCGGCGAGGAGGCCGACGAGATCGGGCTGATCAATCACGCGTATCCGGCCGACGAGTTCGAGGCCGAAGCGGGCGAGCTGATCGAGCAGATCGCTACCGGTCCGACGGTCGCGCTGCACTACTCCGTTCGCAACATCGACCGGTCGTACAACAGTTCGATCCGCGAGGTCGTCGAGCGGGAAGCCCAGTCCCAGAACCTCGCCAGTAGCACGCGGGATCATCAGGAGGGCGTCGAGGCGTTCGGCGAGGATCGCGACCCCTCGTTCGAGGGTCACTGACGACGGTTCCGGGCGGGCTCGAGTCGACTCCCCGCCCGCAGCACTCACCGCCCGTGGAATTCCGGCTCCTCACCGTCGCGCAGCGCCTCGACCGCGCGTTTGTAGTCCTCGGTCTCGAAGACGATCGTCTGTCGCGTCGCCTCGTTCGCCAGCGCGTCCTCGAGGGTCGATTCGTGGTTGGTCCGGACGAGTTCCTTGATGTGCTGGAGGGCGATCGGCGGGCCGGTCGCGATCTCCGAGACGATTTCGTCGGCTCGCTCCTCGAATTCGTCGGTCGGGAAGACGTGATTGACGAGTCCGAGGTCGCGAGCGCGCTCGCCGTCGACGATCCGACCGGTCATCGTCAGTTCCATCGCGAGCCCCCGACCGACGAGACGAGGAAGGATGTACGAGATGCCACAGTCCATGCTCAGCCCGAAGCGAACGTGTGAAAAGCCGATCCTGGTTCGCTCGCTCGCGAGCGGAATATCGCACGCGATGGCGAACCCCGCCGCGTCGCCGATCGCCGGCCCGTCGATCTTCCCGATGACGGGACGGGGATGGGTGATGATCTCCCGGACCAGCCGGTGCTCGTGGCGCTGGATCTGCTCGACGCTGTCGTGGGGCGATCCGTCTTCGGCGTCCGACTCTCCCATCGACTCCACGTCGAACCCCGACGAGAACGCGTCCCCGGCACCCTGCAGCACGACACACCGCGCATCGGTGTCACGCGCCGCCTGCAGCGCGTCGTAGATCGCGAGGTAATCGTCTCGAGAGAGGGGATTCCCCCGCTCGGGCTCGTTCATCGTGATCGTGACCACGCGATCGGCGAACTCGGTATCGATGCTGTCAGACATGGTCGGTCACGTCACCGAGCGCACGTGTAAAATTTCCGTGCGATTGGGCGTTCTCTCGAAAAGAACGGGCCGAGGTCTCGAGTCCCCCCTCGAGGGAGGCCGATCGTTCGGAGCCGATCGGCTGAGACTGAACTCACCCCGCCGACTCGATCCCCTCGATTGCGTCCACGATTTCGTCGTACACCGCCGCAGCCTGCTCGTCGTCGTAGTCGGTGTGATACTCCTTCGGCACACCTTGCTCGGCGAGGTTGACGTGACGGTCGGGCGTGACGTCGTGTTGGGCCAGACATTTCCGCGCACACTCGAGCGGGCAGCCGTCGATCACGAGCGTCGGCCGATCGTCGGTCGCGGTGTTCACGAGCGGGGGAACGTCGCCGCCGACGCCGGCGATACAGGACATCTCCGCGCGGCGTTCCCGGTCGAGCCTGACGGCGAGATCGTTGGCCATCTGGGCGGCGCTCGAACACCCCGAGCACGAGTACACCAGCGGAAGGTCGTCGTAGTCTGCGTCCATCGGCGACCCGTTTCGGGGCGTTCTGAAAAGGAATTGCCCCGAACGGCGTTCGCGCGAGCGGTATCGTCCTCGACTTCTCGATCGCGATCGACGTGGCAACGGTGGCGATGGCGAGATACCTGCTGTCACCGTTTCACCCCGTCGTCGCGGCTTTTGGACGCTCGTATGATGCCGGCAAAGTGAGAAAAGTGACGAACTATATAATAACTTGCCAGTACTATAGCGCATCTTGTCCAGGTACGAAATAATCGAGAGCCGTTTGCGACGGCGTCACTTCCACGAATTACTCACGGACGGAGTTGTCTCACCGCGGTATACGCTTGGCAGCCAAGACGTCACCTATCGAACTCGCCCTCGAGAGAGCGACACCTTCGACCCGCTACTATTAGGTGGCCACGATCAGACGAAATCGACAATGGCGTCGCTCTCTGTGCGCGATCACATCCGTCCGACCACCGGCGACTACCCGGACGGGATCTATCGCGTCGTCGGTACCGGCGACGAGTACGCCACGCTGCTTCGAGTGGGGGACGCCGACGGACGGCGGGTCACCACCGGCGAAGTCGTGACGGTCACCGACGACGACCTCGAGGCGTTCGAGCCGGCCGACAATCCCGACGGGAACCGGCCGCTCGGAGCCACCGTCGCGTCGAACGTCGAAATGGGGTACTGGTCGCTGCGGGCCTTCGGCCAGCAACTGGCTGCACGACCGCTTCCGGCGACCGTTTCGGTCGTGCTCGTTCTAATCGGGTTCGTTGGCGAGGGCATCGTTCCGGTCCCGGAGATCGTTCTGACCGGGGCGGTAGTCGCTGGGAGCCTCGGGCTCGCGTTCGTCGGAAGTGGCCGGCTGTAGCGACCCTCTAGCGGTCGATCGCGGATCGTACCCGTCGCTCACCAGTTCGTCACCGAACGACCGAGAAGGGACATCGACGCTCGAGGACCGCGCCGCTATTCGCCGAACAGTTCGTCGACCGCCTCTCGCGCGGCGAGTGCGGCGTCGTCGGCGACCTGTTCGGGATCGGCCTCGTCCTCGGGCGCGTTGAGGTAGACGTCGACCTCGAGAACGCCGTCTTCGAACGTGACCGTGACGTCGCAGTCGCGGACGTCCGATTGTTTGTACCGCGAGAAGATCAGCCCCTCCGCGGCGTCGGAGGCCGTCTGAACGACGGTCTCGTCAGACGGCTCGTCGGTCGGCATTTACGCGCCGCCAGCGCCCGGGCCGCCGGGGCCGGCCGGACCGCCCATGCCGCCGCCACCGCCGAGCAGGTCTTCGAGTTCCTCCTGGAGGCTCTCGAACTGGTCCTGTACTCGCTCTTCCTGCTTCTCGAGGGTCTCGAGGCGGATCTCGAGCGTGTCGACCTTGTCCTCGAGGTCCTCCTCGGCCTGGTCGTACTCGGTCTCGACGAGGAGTTCGCCGACGTTGCGGTACATCGTGGTGTCCTCGTCGACGTTCTCGAGTTCCTCGAGGGCGCTTTCGGCCTCGGTCAGGCTCGACTCGGCTTCCTGTTTCTGGACGGCGACTTCCTGTGCCGTCTCCTGGAGGTCCTGCAACTGCTCGATTTTCTCCTGTGCTTCCGGCGGCAGGTTTCCTTGCATATCTCGACCGTCGCCCTCCGGACTGATAAAGACCAGCTTTGTCGTCCGGACGAAGGTTCAGCTCGGACGTGACGGCTCGCCCCGTGTCCCAGCCAGTCTCCCTGCCGCTACTCCGTCCCGCTCCCGTCCGTCGCGACCGCGTCGGATCCGGCCGTCGGCGTCGCGGCGCTGTCGGTTCGGATCACCAGATAGCCGCCGCCGAGGAACAGCGCTCCCCAGAGGAGAAAGACGGCGTCCCACAGGACGATCGGGCCGGGGCCGGCGGGCCAGACGTGGTGGAGACCGAGCAGCTGGTGGTCGACGAGCCCCTCGACGACGTTGAACAGGCCCCACCCCATGAGCACCGCGCCGAGTAACGTTCGGCCCGATTTCGGGACCGGGTGGAACCGCCACGCTCGCGAGAGCAACACGATGCCGATGATGGTGAAAGTGTACGTCGCGAGGTGAAAGATCCCGTCGGCCATCACGTTGAGCTCGAGATCGGTCGCGATGCTCGAGTCCGGATATGACGAAAGCATGTGGTGAATCTGGAGGATCTGGTGGAAGACGATCCCGTCGAAGAAACCGCCGATCCCCAGTCCGAGCGCGAGGCCGGCCAGTACGAGCGGTTTGGCGTCCCGGCGGAGTCCGAGCCAGGTCTCGGTTTCGGCTGTCATACGAGCGGTTCGGACGCTGCGCCGAAGACGACATTGTCTGCCGGTACAGGCCGCTGACGGCTCTGACGGTTCGTCCCGGTGGTCGGACTCGAGCCCGGCGGCCCATCACCGACTCTCGAGAACCCGTTCTCCAGCGTCGGCGGTCCGTTCGGCGACGTCGACCAGCGAAAGCCAGGTGTTCAGCGCCGCACGCAGAGCGACGGCGTCGGCGGCGTCGATCTCGAGGACGAGCCGTTCCCCGTCGCGATCGAGAGTCGTCTGCGAGCGGTCGTCGTCGATCTCGCCGATCTCGCGGGCGACGCTTGCGGCGACGAGACGGGCACGCGACGCGCTCTCGTAGTCGAGTTCGAGGGTCGCGTCGTGAGAAGACACGCGTTACTGAACGTCGACTTCCTTGACGTCGCGGCTGCGTTCTTTCAGGAGCACGCGGTGGCCGCAGTAGGGACAGCGGACGCCGCCGTACTCGTCGAGCTGGACGTCGCGTTTACAGCGAGAGCATTTGTAACTCATACTGGGCTGAAGGGGGCGTTATTCGTCGTCCTCTGCGAGGGCAGCTCGGATGGAGCGCTGGACGGTGCGACCGGCGGGGGTCTCCGGACGGTAGGCGCCGCCGGTGAAGACCTCCCCTGTCTCCTCGTTCTTCCAGATGCCGGTGCCGACGCGGGTAACGTCGTCGCCGTCGACTTCGGCGTTCTGCATGTCGTCTTCGATCTCGCTGACGCGACGTCGTGCGACGCGGCCGTAGCGGGCACCGAAGCGGCCAGCGCTACCGACCTGTCCTTTCTTGGCCATAGTAGTGCTCTCTATCGCCAG
>SDGW01000099.1_pt1 | contig 34800 bp, 29 predicted proteins | sample 2873831 | NCBI WGS metagenome assembly SDGW01 (sample SAMN08132700, study PRJNA421101) | hypersaline lake metagenome | isolation source: celular fraction 0.22 microns magnesium sulfate-rich crust from ephemeral... | place: Spain: Penahueca Lagoon, Toledo | collected 2011-07 | reverse complement strand
GGCAACATCTCGATTGAGCGCGACCTCGCGGAGTCGCTCGCTCACGAAGACCTCAGCCCAACTGACCTTCGAAACCGGATTAACACGCTCCCGAGCGGCGAGTGGATCGCCCAACTCCCAAGTCCATCGTTTGGGGAAACCGGCCCTGCCCCGTTTTCGCTGAAGCCGCTCCCGATTGCGCCGGGGCATCCAGAAAGCGACGAGCCACTCACAGAGCCGCAGGAAGATCATTTCGAGTCAGTCTCCCGGCCACGGATGGTGGAGCGCACACAGACCCAGTACGGGCTTGCAGAGGTGGCTGAATCGAACACTACCCCGGAGGAGGCTGGCTGGGGAAGTTCGGGAGCCGATACGACGGTCTCGTCTAAAGACGGTGGTTCCGGTTCGGACTCTTCTCAGTCCACGTTTATCGAGCAACCAACGACCGAGACAGCGTCCACGTCGGACAATCAGGACGACGCTGAGAGTGCGCCCGAAGAGGACTCTCAGGAGATCAGTTCGTTGTTCGGCGTCTCCAATGAGGATGAGACCGCTGATGACCAGGCAGGGAAGCCGGAGAACGGATCGACTCCGGTGCAGGAGAGCGCTGTGGCTGTTCCCGATGACGAACTCCGAAAACGCGAGCTCAGCCGTGACGACGTCCATTTCCTGAGGCGCGTCCTCGATGTGATGAACAGGGAAGCCAGCGAGTACACCCTCCTTGACTCGATGCGTTCGCTCCGAGACGAGTTCGAGGATCTCACTCTCCAGCGCCTTATCGACCAGAACCTCGTTGAGGAAGTCTCGGCCTGTGGCCGCAAATACTACACCGTCCTCCCAGCAGGGCGCGAGCTCCTCGGAGAAAAGCTACAGGTGGGTCCCGGACTTGGCGATATTGGGGAGAAAACGCCGCACAAGGTTGGGGTCAGACTCCTGGAGTTGTGGCTCCAGCAGCAGGATGACGTCGCTCGCGTCAGCCCCTACTACGAACACGATGACGAAACCGTGTTCGACGTCGCCGGATTCGACGCAGGTGGTGCACTCGTCTGGGTCGGGGAAGCGGAACTCCCGAGCAACAACCCCCACGCATCTGTCGACGACTACGACAAGTTGAGTTCGGTAGAAGCAGACTCAATTTGGGCCTTCAACAACCGCGAGACAGCCGTCGAAGTGCTTGACCGACTGGCCGAAGCAGACCGAATCGAAGAGAGCGTCAGCGGACGGGACGCACGGTCGTTCTCGACGATCCAAGACGCTGTGGCGGACTTCGATACAGCGGGCATGACCACCGTTCGTGGGTTCAAAAACCTTGATCAGGAGGTCAACCAATGACGTGGCGACAGGCAACCCCAAAGGAGATTTACGCCTACTACGCCGAGGAGTTCCCCCGATACGTCGACAACCTCCCCGAGTTCATTACGGCTGACGGGCCAAAACAGTACGCGGTCGCCTTTCGAAACCCCCACCCAGTTCGCAAAGACGACATCCCTGACAAGGACTTCATCCGCCGGGATACGTGGCAGACGGATGCATCCGGGGAACGGACGACCCCCGAATTCAGCGACTTCGGGGACGTTATAGAGTTCATTCGACATCCGGCTCGCAACGACCCCCTCGGCCGAAGCAAGTTCGCACTCGCTGACCCGGAGGTACTGGAAAAACCGGATCCACGGCCCGACGCCGTCTACTACGCACTAGATCACTGGGAACGGCCGTGGGTCCTCTTGGTCGACATCGACGCGAAAGATATCGCCAGGGACCGAGCAGCCGACACGGTCTCGAAGGACGCCGACGACCGGGACGACGATGCGCTACTTGACGCCGCAGGGATTCTCGACGCTGCTCCCGAGGGGTATCCGTACTCCTTCAAGGATGTCGACCGCGCTATCGAGTACGGGTTCGAGGTGCGCGATATCTTCGAGGACGATTTCGACGCCGAGGAGACGATGGTCGTGTACAGCGGGCAGGGTGTCCACGTCTACCTCCTCGATATCGACTCCGCCCATCGGTACGACGAGCAGAGCCGTGAGGTGTTGAACGACATCCTCCTCGAAACGTACGATATCCCCATCGACCCCGTCGTGACGGCCGACCGTCGGCGTGTCGCTCGCCTGCCCTATTCGCTTCACGCCGACGTCTGTAGCATCGTCCAGCCCATCGAGAGCCCGGCGTTCGACGTCCGGGCAGCGACGCCCGAGGTGATCGACGAATGAGGAGTGCCCCTACCGACGACGCTGACGCTGCCTACCGTGTTGCAGCACTCCCGCTGGAGTATGGGAAGACACGCATCAACCAGCTGTTTACGCGTGGTTACAACAGATACATCGTTGACGGCAAGGACCAGCCCGAGGATCTCTTGAACGATATCGAGCGGTTTGGGACGGCGGCGTTCAAAGAGCAGGTTCGTGCCGACGCCGCCGAGGAGCCGTTCGTCGACGAGCCGGGGACGCTCGCCGTGCTCGCGACGTTGAGTGCAATCTGTGTGAAAGAGCACCCGAAGTTTGAGCACGCTTCGACTCGGAACATCCAGGTACTCTACGACATCCGAGAGCTGTACGTCAACAATCTCGCGTCACTCATGCGCGTCCACGGTGATGGGTCGCTCCAGCAAGATATCGCCGAGGTGCTGTACAGCAAAGAGTCCGGTGAGGATGGCCCGCACCCTGGTCGGGTTTGTACGGGAATCACAGAGATGCCGGAGTTCGGGGATGGCCTCTATCTCGAAATCCCGATGGCGGCGGCCTCGCGCAAGTGTCTCGTTCGAGAGGATGAGACGTCGACGGGAACTGACGACGGCAGAGAGATACTGACGCGAGTGAAAGACAACCACCTCTATGTCCCGGTCGGTGATTTCGACAGTAAGTATCACGACTACGCTGAGCAGGCGTTCAAGAAGCTCCTTCGGGTGCAAGAGGCCGGACTCTCTGACGACCAGCTGACGTGGCTGATTACGAACGAGTCGGCGATTACGGAGCGGATCGACCGCTTCCTCGAGACGGGCCATCACGAACGAATCTGGAGGAACTGGGACCGTGGCGAGCGGACGGTCCGCGTACTCCAACGGGCCCTGAGTGATGCCCCCGACGACGTCGCGCAAACAGGCGAGTTCCATATGGCGAAAGAGCTCTATCGAGCGGTCGACGCATACGACGCCGAGGACGGCTGGGAGTCCTCTGTGGCGGGTTGGATCTCGAGTCCGAGCAGTCTCGCGAAGACGCTGGCCGACCACGAATCCCACTCGGCCGTCACGATTGACCGCGACGGGCGCGTCAACACGTACCGGATTGGACGAGCCGGGACCGGCGCAGAACAAATCGAGGTACGAGAGATCGAGGACCTCTTCGAACTCCCATGTATGGCGAATATGGAGGAGCGACTGCACGAGAAGAAGCCGGTGCGGAAGGACCTCTACAACTTCGCGCGGATGGTGATGTGGCTCCCGCAGTATCAGGACAGTAGCCTGGACGAGATTGTCGCGGACCTCAAGGATGTCTTCTCCCGATGGCCGTGGTACGACGAGCAGAAGACCGAGTACCAAGTCCGGTACGAGTTCTCCAACACGATCGACGGCGACACGCCGTTGCCGATGAACTGTGACAACGACGACCTGCAGCGTTACTGCATCGGCCAAGACCAGTGTCCCTACTCGATCTGGGGCAGTCTCCCGTTCCCGGATGAGATGTACGAGCAGGTTGACGACGAATCAGTTGGTCCCGCTGAGCAGTTCTGAATCACAAGTTTTCTCGAAATGAGTAGCACAGAGTAGAACCAGATTCTCCTGAAAGGCCGTCGAGCAATTCTCAGAGTCTAACACGGATGAAATCGAGAGAACCAGAGATATCTCACGATGCGAGCTGGTAAGACGAGGGACCTCGAGGTGGACTGACCAAATAGAGCATACACCGGGGAGACCCGAGTACGTTCGATATCGGCTCCATTACCCTACCGTCGAGCAAATTTTGGCTTGCAAGACCGTTTGGAAAGCCGTCGAGGTATTTTACACCGCCTCAAATCATCTCGACGGGACTCTTCTCGGAATTGAGGGTGTTATTTCGGCTTGCATATCGCGCATTTCGTCCAAAGAAAGAGGCGATATGCAGTGTGCGAAGGCCGCTGGCTCTCTCCGGCCGAGAGGCCATTAAACGAATGGGTATCTATCCCCGACATATCAGAATTCACTTGCTACTTGACTGTATCCTTATTCAGATACCGCGTGGCTGTGTCCACCCGTCCTCGGTGTAGAACGGCGACCCGTCGTTCCACCGAGCCTTTGTCCAGATCCGGTTCATCGACTCCCGCAACAACTCCGGTGCGGACTTATTGAAGTTGGAGATTTCGACGGCTGGCGGCGCATAGCTGTCTGTCCTGAATCCACCGCCTCCTATCGGACTGTTCCCAGCGGAACTCTGTAGCGGGACATCCTCTACCCCTTGAACAGTCACATAGAGATAGACTGGTGGGCTTACCTCCAAGGTATCCAGACAGCGGAGGGCGCCCTTGAGAGTGCGGGCGAGGTCGATCTCCATGTGATCACCGGAGAGCGCTATCTCTCCTGTCCGGCTATCTGGGAGAAACGGCGAGGTGCCAGCAGCTTCAAACCGGCCATGCTCGTCAAGTCGCGTGTATCCTGGTTGCTCCTGGGACGTGTCTCCCATGTGTGCGAGTCGGTCACTCACTGAGTAGACGGCATCACCGATCTGGACCGGTTCGACACCTTTCGTCTTCCCATATATAGGCGGCACCGGCAGATCACCGGGTGTATCGACATAGCGAACCGTATCGTGGCCGTTCGGAAGCAGATGCAGGGTGAGGACCGGTCCAGAGGCGAGTGGGATGTCGATTCGGTCACGGTTGGCGATCTTCTGGACGCGTTCTTGGTGGTAGTCGTCGATCTGCTGCTTACCGTCTGAAAACGCAGCTCGTGGGTCAACATCGAGATGCGAGGCAGCGAGTTCTGGTTCACTGCCCATGAGGAAATTACGGACGGATTCACGGTGCCAGAACTCAAGCTCCCAGCCGTACGTCTCGCGGTGGTCGTCGACCAGGTTGTCAATGGTGGTGCCCGCAATCTCTTTGTTCGTCATGAAGACGAAGACATCGTAGTCCCGGTCGTGTGCTGCGGCTTTGTCGGCGTCTGTTTCGAGCTTGGATTCAGTGCGGGCTTTCTTCCGGGTGGTGTAATGGGCGATGCCATCACGATCACCCCGGGAGAGCAGGGCATCTTTCCCCCCGTCGGCACCGCTACCGGTCGCCGTGGGATCGACGTCATAGCCGTCGGCGCGGAGGATGTCAGAACAGAGCTGCTCCCAGTCATCCGGGTCGATGTCGCGGATCGCATCCTCCACCTGTTCCTTCATTGTTTAATTGTACTTGGTAGACTACTAAAGGCCTACGCACCACTATCTGGATATCTGCTGTGAGTGATGTTGAACGGTCTATATCGACAATAGCAGCAAAAACGGCCGCAACTATGCATCAACGTATAAGTAAGGCGGCAAGGTGGTATGTCATATGCCTCCGACGCTGAGTGTGGACGAAGTCACAGCCCTTCTCCTTGATGTGCGTGACTTCGATAATTCACTCCGGGAAAAGGAGCTCCATAAGCTTCTGTATTTCATCAAACGTGGTCTCCAGGAGGAAGGCATCGAGGCCGACATCCCGTACTTCTGGTACCGGTACGGGACGATGGCCAAACTCTCCGACTCGGCTGTCTCGATCAACCAGACCGATGGCGGGTCGGCGGTTCACTGCCCGGTGTCACCAGCGTCAATCGACTGCCCTGAATCGGTGGTCGACAAGGCTAAGATGGTGATTAGCCAGGAGTTCTCTCGATATGTGCAGCAAGGCGGGCTAGAGGCAATCACGGACCGCCAGTACGAGGAGGCCCCCTACGAGGTGCAACGCCACTACCGGCAGCTGGACAAACAGCTGCGGACTGCGACCGATGAACATCCGGACTTCATGGACGACGGATACGGTCCCGACGCAGTTCGACGGTCCCTGTCACGGGTGGTTCGGAACTTCCCGACCGACGAGTTCCCCGAACTCAAGGACGATCTGTATTTGTGGTACGGTGTGATGAGTACGGAGTTGGACGAGGAACGCTACAAACCCGAAACCTTGCTCAGCATTGCGAACACGTTTTGGACGATCTTCTCTATCGAACTCGCGCAACGCGAACACACCGATATGACCAGTGAGGAAGTCCGAGGTGAGATCTCGGACGACGTTGACGCGTACAAAGCTCGGCTCCGCGAGACGCTCCGCAATCGCGAGCGTGAACAAACGGAGTTTGGGCCGACCCTCGAAGAGGACGACGTTGTGCGCGACCTCTCAGATGCAGTGAGCGAATCACTTCTCGGCTTCCCTGTCTCCTAAAATCAATGCCACGGTTTCACGCTGACACTAACTTCCTGCTGGGGTACACGTTGTTCTTGGACTGGTGGCATGACGACGCCACGCGCTGGTTCGACTCGGAGAACGCCTTGTATATCGGTGAGGCCGTCCTGTTCGAGTACTGTAATAAGGACACCGCGCAGGACGAGGACTATCCCCCACCAGATGGTCGGGAGCTGACCTGGAGTGCCGAACAGGGCAAGTTTAACGCGTTGCTCTCAGAGTTCCGTGACAAGCGGTTCGAATTCGAAGACTGGCTGCTGGAGATGGAGGACCGTGACCGAGATCTCGAACTCGATGAGGTGGTTGACCGGTTCGTCCAGGAATTCGATATCGGTGACTGGGCAGAAGATGCTGTCCGCACCTTCTTCGAACGTGAACTGGACAAACGGGACTGGGAGGTTACACCGGAGCACGCCCGCAAGGTCGAAAAAGAGTTTATCCGGTTCTACTTCCGTAATGCGAGGGAGAAGAAAGAGGTTTTGCGAGATAACATCCGACTCGGTCCATCCCACGACAAAGACTACCCAAGCGTCAAGGAACGGCTCGACAGCGTGTTAGACGATGACATGGACATCGAAGTGGTCTGTGACGCCCACCACATGAACGAGAAAGGGGTTCTCGACACCGTGCTCACCGGAGACAAGGGCGATGCGTACCGCGACGAAGATGGAAAGATCATTCGAGATGAAGACGGTGAGGTCGTGGCCGGTGAACCGGGGATCTACAACAGCCGGCAGGAGATCGATGCAATCACTGGCCTCCGAGTGATCTATCTCCGTGACAAAGCCCCAGACACCTCTATCTAGTCCTCACACGTGGGAGTGCAGGCCGTTCCTTCCTCTGTCGAGGGGATAGCGACGTGACGACAAGTTATTAGGCAGTTGTCTCTCTACGCTGAATCAATGCTGGAGTTGAACGTCTTCGGATGCGACCTCCAAGCCACGGAGCTTCGCGTCTGGAGATATCCGTCGAAAGACAACGAAACTCCTCAGCGGCTCAACGAGCGGTTCGACTCGTTCGCCGTCTCGTTTCGCACCCCACCTGCCACCGCCTACCCCCTAAACCAAGAAGGGCGGGAAACACTGGAGGACGAGTTTCTCACAGGGTTCGAGGAGCAGACCGTTGATCCGATGGAGTTCCTGGGCCCGTACGCGAACCTCTGCAAGTACGGGTTCATCCGTTACTTAATCGATGAGCACGGCTGGCAGCCGTTCCAAGCCGACCAGAACGAGGTCGCACTCAACCGGGTGGACCGCGTGTACGATCCAGAACCCCGCTACAGCCCGGTCGACGGCCTGGACATCCATTCGGGCTTGGAGATTCGATCCCAGTTCTGGGACCTGCCCGACCACGGCCCGTACGTGGGCTTGGTGCTCAACCCGAAGAGCACGAACCACTTCACGAAACCGCTGGACGAGGTGCTGGACGGTGTTTACAAGCAGGATTACTGGCTGCGGATGAACTGTCCGAGTGACTGTCCCCACGAGGAGTGTACGTTCCACGGAGAGACCCGAGCAGTCGGCCAGTTCGATGGATTCACCGACGGCGGGGAAGCGTGCCGGTACGACGACGCCGGTGACACCCAGTTCGTTGCGTTGGCTGACCGACTCGACGGTATCGACACGAATCCGCCAGCGGACCGAGTGGCCATCGAAGCCAGCTACGAGAACATCAAGGAGTGGGCCGTCGACAAACACGGCGACCGCTACGAAGACATTGCCAAGAACATTCCGCGGGAAGCGGTCGACATGCCAAGCCATGCGGACCGGGATAAGCGAGCCCGTTACGAGTACGACCAGTTACGAGACGTAGTCGACGAAATCGGCGGCGAGTTCCCGTTACCGAACGGGCAGACAGTGAAGCTGGAAACGGACCCGATCGAACTCAGAGGAGGGTAGACAGAGATGGCACAACGACTCCACCTAGAGCAGTTGGAAACCCCGACACACCGGTTCGACTACGGATCGACGAGCGCGACCGAGGACAACGTCGGCAAGGGCCTCTCCTGGTATGGGCCACTCGATTCTCAGCACAACGATTGGATTAACGGCGCCACCCTCACCGTGGTGTATCCCGAACAGTGGCGGTCGCAAGGCCAGCGAATGATTGATGTCCTGAAAAACGGGTACGAATGGTTTGGCGGTGGCTTTGAGGATTTCTTCAAGTTGGACAACATCACGATCAACGGCCTAGAGATCGACGGCGACAGCGTAGCGAACTACAAAGAGGCGGCGGACAGGGTGGTCCGCCGCGATCTCAATGGGGTCGCCATCTTCCTGACCGACGACCGGATGAAACTACTCGGGCAGGTATCGCCGTACTGGGTGGCGAAAGCGAAACTGACCGAGCAAGGCATCCCCACCCAGATGATCACGGTGGAGAACGTCAAGGACGACTACATCCTGAAAAACGCCATCGTCAATACGGTGTGTCAGATCTACGCGAAGCTCGGGGGCAAGCCGTGGGGCGTTGAGGAAACGGGGTACAACGCGGATCTCGTCGTCGGGATTGGCCGCAGCTACTACCAGCCTGAGAAGCACGGCCCCGTCAACCGGACACTCGGCTTCGCGGCAGCCTACAAGAGCAACGGCTCGTTCTTCTGGTTCGACTCAGAGACCTCTGGGAGCGACGTCAGCGAACTCGAATCGAAACTGACCGACACCATCTGCAACGTGGTCGACGAGTACGTCAAGCGCGAGCAGACACCGCGACGAATCATCATCCACACGCCAGAACGCATCGGCGATACAGAACGGTCTGCCCGCCGCCAGATCGAAGCGGAATACGACAACACTGAGGTCGTCTTACTCCACCTGAACACAACCCACTCTTTCAAAACCTGGGATCCGAACCACTCCTCCGGGTTACCAGAGCCGGGCTGGTTCCTGCAGACTGGAGCGAACAAGGGCCTTGTCGTGACCGACGGCCGCAAACAGTACCGCAATGGTTCGGCGTCACCGATCAACATGACGGTCGAAGGCATTGACGATATCACGCGAGATGACCTGGTTGGCCTGGCGCAAAACACGTTCTCGCTGTGCTCGGTCTACTGGAAGGACCAGATGGGTGCTGGCACGCCGATCACGCTACGGTATGCTGAAGACATCGCGGACATGTTCGAGGCCAGCCAGTACCTGGCTCGGGAGAACGTCGTCTCGTTGAATCCGGACCAACTTGTGAACGACCGACTGCAGGACCGGCCATGGTTCCTGTGACTGGTACCGGGGCCAGTGACGCAACCAACCTGAAACTGCTGCTGCACCGTGCTGTTCACGACCAGTACGACCAGCATCGCGAGCGCCCTGGATGGTTTGGGAGTCCGTTGGCGACGGCGTGTGTTGGCCGGGCACTGCAAACACACCGTGACGTGGAGGACCAGCTCGCACAGATTGATGATGAGCTCCAGCAGTGGGTCGACGACCAGGAGTTCGACCGGGTGCGGCAGTCGACGGTTGCGGCCCTGGGTTTGATCGCGGCGTATTTCGCCGACCGTCCAGACGACCACGATGTTCCCGACGAGCTGTCAGACGTGTTCAGAGAGGAGTTGGACCGGGAGGTCGATGGATATGAACGCCGGGCGGAGGAGCGGGTCAAGGATTCCGAGCTGCAGTTTTTCGGGACGCCTCTGTACGTGTATTGCGCCTGGGTCGGGGGTCGAACATTCGACTGGACCGAGGAGTACGACACGTTCTTTGAACGGCTGCTTGATGACTACCGTGACCCAGGGTGGCCGGATGTGGTGTGGCTGTCTTATCTCGAGCCGATCCGCTTAGAGCGATCGGGCTATGACACCGAGGTGTGCGATGCGGTCCGCACTGAACTCCAGCAGATCGATCTTGAGGAATTGGACGTCACTGATTTGTTCCCCCTGTTATGGTTTATCGAGACGTATTGGCCCAAGGTAGCTGAGCAGGTAGAATCCGGGGCAGCGACTGCGGTGATCGACGACCTCCGCCGTGATGCGTGGCAACGGCTGTACGCCCAATACGATCAGGGGGAGGTGCTTCACGACGGGGCGGCGAATCCGGGGTACGTACCGAGCGTTGAGGAGCTCACCTTTTTGGACCGTGTGATTGGTGGGAGCGAAGACGAGGTGCTAGTACTGACCGAATCCGAGTTAGATGATCGGGTCAAGGATGCTCACAGTGACCTTGTTGACGAGAATGAAACGCTCGAACAACGTCGAGTTCAGGAAGAACGGTGGAAGCTGCTGAGTGGGGTGGGCTTCGTCGGTCTGGCGGGGTATGTGCTCTGGATGGATGGCCTGTCTCGGTTTGATCTTCAGCCGTTGCAGCCGGAACTGACTGCTGTTTATCTCGTTGTTTTCGGCTACTTTGAGCTGGAGCTGCTGATGCAATTGTTAGACACGACCGACCGGCTATCTCGTATTCAACGTGGCTATGACCAGTTCCGGAATGTGCTGTTGGGTGTCTTGGCGAGCCTCATCGCTGTTCTCTTGATATCGATGTTCAACGTTATATCACTCGATTTCCTGTAGATTCAACTACGCGGTACTATCTAGATAAGCGGGATCGCCAGATGGTGGGGCGATAGACGAGTCGTAGATAATCTGAGACCGGTGTTTAGGTTTTGAGACGGCGTCACGGTGAGCCATGAGCGACACGAATTCGCTACTCTCACAAAATCTCTCGACAAAGACGCAGTAAGATACCTCCTTCAGCAACGGTTGCAGAGGAGCTATATTCCCTGTTTGTTCGAGGTTTGCTTAACTAGACCGTGCCAACTACGCTAATTCCTCCAGCTATCATCACTATTTCCGGTGTTGTAAATACGTTTTCTCCGTCGGCACATACACCGCCAGATAATCATAGACCGTCTGGACCGAGACCCGTTCACCGCCATGCATCTGATCAAAACAGAGTCCAACATACTCACCGTCATCCGTGGTGATTCGATACCGTCTACTCTCGTCTTGCTTGGCCAATTGAGAGAGATACGAGTCCGGCATTGCCTCCACGAGTTCTGCCAACCTGTATTCGACTTACAGGGCGGCGCGGTCCAGCTCCCGCAGTATCAGGATAATAGCCTGGACGAGATCGTCGCAGACCTCAAGGATGTCTTCTCCCGCTGGCCGTGGTACGACGAGCAGGAGACCGAGTACCAAGTCCGGTACGAGTTTTCGAACACGATTAACGGCGACACGCCGTTGCCGATGAACTGCGATAACGACGATATTCAACGCTACTGCATCGGTCAGGACCAATGTCCCTACTCGATCTGGGGTAGTCTCCCGTTCCCAGACGAGATGTACGAACAAGTCGATGAGGAATCATCCGGCCCTACTGAGCAATTCTGAACTATGGATTCTCTTCGTTTTCGAGAACAGAGCAGAGAGGTCTTGTTGTAAATCACCTCAGTTTCGGGAGTTCGAAAGACACCGAGACGTTCGTTAAAGAGTCGGATACCCGGCCAGCCAAGTCCACGAAGAAACTATTCCGGCGCTCTGTCTCCTTCTCTCTTCGACGGCCGATAGCCCGCTCAAAATTCATCCTGACTTTGTCGGCTTCGTCATCAATCATGCGGCGAACCCTGCGGAACTGATTCTGGGTCAATGGTTCCTTCCCAGCTATCTGCGCCATCTCCGGCGTCACCAACCGTCCAGGATTGTATTCGGCCTTGAACTCCTTGACCTCGGCCTCAAACAGGTGCTTCTGCGACTGAAGCTTGTTTTCCGGCAGCTCCTCCAGCTTGTCGACAGCGTAGGTCTCCTCCCATTTCTCGAACTTGTTCTCCGCCCGTTCCGGCGGGAGTTCTACCTCAGCCATTACAGAGTTGTAACTCGGCCACCTGGAAAGAAATACCGGACCAAACACTTTGTCAGCAGCAACCAATCCCTTACTTATGGAAGACATCCGGCTCGAAGCCGTAACGATCGACGAAGCATACGATGACACAAAGGAGGAAGCACGAGAGCAGGTGAAGCAGTTCCTTGAAGAAGCCGGAGACGACATAAAACCCAAATACACCAAGCAAGTAGACGAGGACGGCAACGTCATTGGCAAAGAGATCCGCGGCTACACCAGGCAGTCAGATATCTGGTGGACCAGCATCGCCATCCTGATCATCTCAAACCCCGACGGAGTCATCCAGTTCGTAAAATGGGCGAAGGATATCCCTGGCCTGACGATGGGCCTCACGATGCAGGGCAACTCCCGAATCAAACTTTTCTCCGACAACGACTTCACGTTCATCGACAAATCTACCGAGTACAATATCGAGAAATTAGATGAGGTAGACGACGAAGTCGCAGTGAAGATGTCCGAAGAAACCTGGCGGCAGCTCAGAGACGACATTGACACTGGAGAAGTCGACGTCGAACTTCCGCCCGAAGACCAGATCGGCCCCTGAGCCTATTTGAAGTCTGGTTCTTCAGCAACCCCTGGCCACGCTCGTAGACGTTAAAATCCTGGCTCTGTTGGGATTCTAATTGGCTGGCATTATTCTCAGTAAAACAGCCGTTAGGTAAGGCTGTATTTTCGGTGAATTCAGCATAGTAGCTACAACCTATCACGATCAGAGAATTACAACAATTCCCCTCAAAAGCAGAAACAGATCCTACTGAATCCCCGTCGAGCAATTTTCAGCAGCTAACACGACCAGAACCGAGGGAATTGGGGGTGTTTCACGATTCGAAGAACTGCGCTGGGGGACCTCGAAGGACTCAGAATATGTGAAGCAGCGATCTGGAAAATTCAGATACGCCCGATATCACCTCCGTTACCCCGCCGTCGAGCAATTTTTGAAATCGTAGAGTCATCCTCGAGCTCGTCGAGCTACTTTCTACTGCCTCAAATCTGCCCGACGGATTTCTTCTCCGATTTGAGGGCGTCATATTGCCTTACATATCGCGGGTTTCGTCCAAAGAAAGAGGCGATATGCAGTGTGCGAAGGCCGCTGGCTCTCTCAGGCCGAGGGGTTGTCACCGGGAGATTGGGCTGCAGGAAGTATCAAGTTAGGAATATATTGCGGGTGTGATTTCCGGTGGCGTCTGTCGCCCCTACGAGGGGTGGAGTGGCACATCACGTGCGCTCTCTAGACCATGGCTTTGGAACGTACCACCGAGACGTGAGAGGGTGCATCGAGAGACAAACAATCCTGGCAGTGAGCCCCCGTAGACGGACCTCGAAGTGACAGTACCGAACGACCGAGGTTACACATCGATCGTCGCGCTCGTGGAGTGTTCCCTCGTTGAGCTGACGCACGAGGCCGTAGGCGCAGTTTTCGTCTCGCAGTATGTCTGGGGACGAAACGTACGCAGTACATCGCCACCGACGACGTCGGCAAGCGATTCTAGAAGTGGCACTTCGACGACCGACTGGTCTGGCACGAGACCACCGTCCCCCGGCAGACAGTTCGAGACGAACTCATCACTCAGCTCACTCGGTCGATCTCCCCGATGGCGGAGTGCGAGCGCGACGCGCCAGCCAGTAATTCAGGTACATTCACTGTCAAGCCAGTTCGAGAACTCAAGAGACCGTAGCGCAATCTCTTAACCAACACGCCGGACCATTTCCTACACTTGGTCTTTCCGAGTTACAATGCAACTTGCTCGCTGAACAAGCTGCTGTTCAGGTAGCACACTTCTTGTCGACCGTCTTGATAATGCATTACGAGAGAAAAGACCAAACTATGTTGGTTAACAGATAGCGCTCTTCTGCAGAGCTGCGGAAAGACGATCTGACATGAACCGGTCCTGCTATCCTCTGGCGATTTGAACGCTACCGAAGTCGCTTCGCTCAAAGCCACTGTACGCAGACGACCTCTTTTTTCCGTCGTTCTGCAGAAGATCGTCGACGGACTCGGAGACGTGGACGGACTTCGAGACCGCGCTTGACTACGTCGAATCGGGGAACGCTGATGGCGTGGGGTTCGTGTTCACCGACGATGATCCGATTGTGGGTGGACCTCGACGACTGTCGGGATCCTGAAACCGAGGAGGCTGACGAGGCGGCACGTGACATTATTGAGCGTCTCGATTCGTACACAGAGGTCTCACCATCCGGAACTGGCTACCACGTGCTCATCAAGGGCGACCTCCCTGATGGTTGGAATCGGCGTGGAAGTTTCGAGTTGTATGAGACAGCGCGGTTTTTCACCGTGACCGGCGACCACGTTGAGGAGACACCGACGCGGGTTGCACGGCGGCAGGACGCGCTCACGGCCGTCCATCGTGAGTACGCCCAAGAACACCACTGACCGCTCGGAGCCGGAACTTGACCAGCGTGAGAGCGCTGACGAGGACCCTACGACGGTCGGCCGAGTGAGGTTGACGTTGACCTCGAGGACGAGGAGTTACTCGAGAAGGCGATGAACGCCTCGAACGGCGCGAAGTTCGAGCGCCTCTGGAAGGGGAATACGGGCGGGTACGATAGTCAGTCGGAGGCTGATATGGCGCTCTGCAACATGCTGGCGTTCTGGACTGGTGGCGACCAACCCTGGATGGACGATCTGTTTCGCCAGTCGGGGTTGCTTCGTGACAAATGGGATGACGTCCACTACGCCGACGGTTCAACATACGGCGAGAAGACCATTGAGCGAGCAGTAGAGAACACATCGGCATTCTACGACCCAGAATCGAGAGAGGAGCAGACTCAGGACTCTCCCTCGACGGGAGACTCTTCTGCTGACGCTGACCGTGACGAGTCAAAGCGTAGTGAAACATATCTTACTGAGAAGAATCCGCTGTTAGCCGAGCGTGTCGAAGAAATCGAGACGCTCCTCGAATGGAAGAACGAGCGTATTGAGGAACTCGAAGCAGAAGTTGAGCGACTTAGAGCCGAACTCGCAGAGCGTGAGCAAGCGACAGATCAAACCCATGAGAAGCAAGACGTTAGTGCGAGTCCGGACGGGGAGGAGTCACAGTCGGAGTCTGTCTGGGGTCGGACGAAGCGGTTGTTCGGAAACGACTCTGAGTGATAGTTTTTGTGCGCCAGAAGGGTGAGGCGCACATTGCCTCAGGCAAAAGATGAAAAATCCAAAACAAGTACCTAATTCCGTGTCAGATCTTAAGCTAGCCCGAGAACGAAGCCGAAATGAGATAAATGATTTTCTGGAGTCAGATGAAGTGGATCACAAATTAGGGGGGATACCCGGATGGAAAGCTGCCTTCGGAGCTCGTTATAAGTCTAATCTAATCGCCGTCTGCGTTCTTGGACGTCCCGTGGCTCGAATGGTTGATGAAGACGAAGAGATATCAATTACGAGGTACGGATCTCGGCCCGAACGACCGTCGAATACGGGTTCATGGCTTATCGCTCAGGCCCGAAAGTGGGCGTTCTTGGAAGGATATCAACGGGTTTCTGCTCACGCTGGGGTAGCAGGCAATGAGGGAACGATTTACGCAGCGGCTGGGTTCGAAATGATTCGCGAAGAGAAAGCGCGCGGTGATAGCTGGCAGTCGCGCGAAGGGCGTTCAGCAGTTGATGATTTCATCCGCCGTAAGTGGATTTACCACCTGCGTGATTAAGAACTTCTGTTCCCAAGTTAATAGGGAACAGATGGTACTATTCAGTAATTAGGGTGACGTGTTCATAGGTTCTCACCCACCCATCACTGATTCATCATAATTATATTCTCATATTGTGGTTGGGGGGTATAAGACGATCTAGATCATACTTTGCTACTAGTTTGGTTCTGGGCTTCCATCAACGATATCTTGCCCATCCGTACACCGCTGAAGATAAGAACACCGTCCGCATTTCTGGACTCCTGGATTCGTCTCGTAGCCTTCAGCGTCCCCTCCGCTGGTCCATATACTTCTATCGGTTTTGATTCGCTCTCGAACGCGTCTAATATCTTCATTGGTGGGTACCATTCGATCGAACTGTCCGGTACCCGTATGTGCTAACTGGACTCGAATACGCGTAAGGTCCGGTTCATACTCCTCGTAGGCGTAGAGCGCATATGCTTGCATCTGTATCGTCGGGTTACTGAATCGCTCGAATGCACTCGTCTTCCAATCGGTGACAACGAATTTCCCATTCGGACTGCGTGTACAAAGATCCGGTTGTACGGTTACGGGCTCACTGTCAATCTCAAAAGATTGCCTTGTTTCGTGGATGATGTACTGGTGTTCATCGAAACGTGGCCAAATGACGCGAAAGAATCGCCGGATGTGTTTACGAGCTGTACGAATTAACGCTTGAGCGAACGCATCACGATCGAAGGAGTCCCCACTGTCGTCGTAAACTCGGGTCGCAATCGTCTCAGCATTTGCGTTGACATACTTTTCGAGTTCGGCTGTCGCGTGATCGGTAGCTGTCTGGAGGTGGACGTTCTCACCTCGTGCCCAACGTGTAACCTGGGTAGCGAGACATTCATGGACGACCTTCCCCACGTAAACTCCAACCGGCGGTGTATACTCACTACTGTTTCCAGTGGACTTAGTCCGCTGGTACCGATAGTAGAACTGCCGCGGACATGTGTCAAAAAGCCGCGACGCAGATGGCGACCAGTTTACGTGACCCAAGCCGTCTGAGTTACTCATCCCTTATTGAAGTTCGTCGACGATCGAGTGCGCCACTTCTGGTAGTCGTTGCGACAATTCGTGGTCTGAGTAATCTTCGTCGTATATCTCTGACTCGGGCGCTCGTGAGCGCCGAAGACTCGAGCGCACACCGAAGTTCATTGTCGCCCCATTGATCTCAATCTCCCAACTGTCGTCGTCGATCGCCCTGAGGGCGACGTCTTCTTCTTTTAACTCCAGCGCGCGTTCTAATTGCTTGATTAGACTCTCTTTCTTGTCGGGACGCAGCGTGGGGGGTGTACCAGTCTGTGCGTAGTCCAATAAAGCGAGGCCTTCATGGCGGTTCAACGAATCGTGGAGATGTCGGTTCTGATAACGGCGCAGGCAGTTATGACACGCCGAATCACACTTACAGCATTCTAGGATCGAACGAGCTTCCTCGCACACAGTGTCGAATTCTTCCCAAACGCGCGATGAGAAGCCAGCACCACCGGCGGTCGTGTCGAAGAGGAAGACTTCGATAACGCCTTGTGCATCGACATCAGCATGCTCAGCCGAGCGAGTGCGGAAACCACCTTCGAGTTCGTCATCCTCGATCCCCAACGCACGGGAAGCACCCATGACTAATGCTTCGGCAAGCGACTGGCCCGGCGTTTCGAACCACGCTTCCGATGGGACGAACTCCATCTCATCGCCCAACGGAATTTGGAGGATGGTCAAATCACTCGGGAAGCGATGGCTGAAACTCGTCGTGACCGTCGAGCCGCTACATTGGTCGTCCCATTCATACTCTCCAAGGAAACGGGTATCCTTGGGATAAGGGCGCGCATGTGGATTCGAGAGTTGGCCATCGCGGCTAACAGCTCCACAGTCGGTACACACCTCGAATCCCTCTTCATCTGCCCCGAAGTTTGCGACCAGAAGCTGTTCATCGTTCATCTTCCCCACCGTCGAAGGGCCAAGGGATTTCTGCGCCGCCATCTCGCTTACGTCCTCGCTTGCATGGGATGTCGACGTGAGCGGGTATTTCGGCTGTGTTGCGTAGGCTCGGTCCTCGTTGTAGTCCGACCCTTTCTCAGCTGCTCCCGTCTCGTCGACTTTTGGCGCGAAGGCCTCCGGGGTGTACATTTGTAGTGAACTAATCGTCGCTCCCTCACAGACGGGACATTCCGTATTCTTGTCTTCCAAGCTCTCATCGTCTTCGTCAAAGACGGTCTCACAGACATCACACCAGTTCAACCACTTGAGATCCCTCCAGTCTTCGTCGGCCACCCGATTCACAGGGTCATTCGGGAATTTGACATAGACGCCGTAGGACTCGTAGGTCTTCTTATCGACGACAATTTCGCGGCCTGGAACGTACGTTGATAGTGCTTGTTTCAAGTCACGAGACATCTGATACTTGTTCTTCGGCTGTGAGGATCCGGCTTCATTTTCGCGTACGACGAAATCACACACGTCAGTCGGGAACGAAAACGTCGGGAGTAACGCCGCATCCAAAAGGACGGAGAGCAAGTCGTCGTCCTCGTCAGATTGCTCTTCCCAGTCTCTCTTGGTCTGTAACTCATCGAGTTCGTCCAAAAACTCCGTAGCGGCGTCTCGAACCAACGAGATTTCCCAATCGGATGAATGCCCCTCTCCCAGTGCATCAGGGAGGAGTGCCCCCAATTGTTCAAGCGTCGACGATGTCTCTGCGAAGATCTCTTCATCCAGCCAGTCCTCGAACGCCATGAGCGTTTGGTCACCCTCACCCTCGAAGAACTCGGCTGTGCCTTTGAGTGAGCGGAAGACGGCAGCTTCCGTCTCCACAACTGATGGGTCGAAGAATCGAGCCAGCAGAGAGGCATTAATGTGACGGCGGGCGATCTTTTCATTCCCTGCGTAGATGACTGGCGCGTTGCCTTCGCTTGTAATCATCTCCTCAGGATTCTCGAAGTAATGTGATTCGTGGGGGGAATTATCCGCGAAGGTGACGATCGTCGAGAGCCCGGCGCCACGTCGCCCCGCGCGACCAGCACGTTGCTCGTAATTTTCGGGGCCCGGTGGGACCGTCCGCATGGCCACGCCAGTGAGGCTACCGATGTCAATCCCCACTTCCATGGTGGTTGTACAACTTAAGACGTCGATTGGCTGGTCGGCCTCGGAATCTCCGACAAGGATATCTTGGAAGAGTAGTTCATACTCTTCGGAACGCGCAAATGCCTCGGAGTTGTCCTTTGCACTCAATTGTGCGGAGTGTTCTTCTGAGCGGAGAGTGAGCGGATCTCGTTCGTCGTGGAGTACTTCGCGTGGCGGGTTCCGCAAGAAGTTCTTGCGTGCCTGGAGATGGATGTCGTCATCGTTCACCGCATTGAGTGTGCCACGGCAGCCATCGTAGGGACACGAGTCGCCGAGCGACTCAACTGAGAAGCGATGACATCCTTCACAGCGATACCAGTCATCGTCGAGCCGGAGGTCAATTGTTGTAGCTTTTGGATTGACGAAGTAGTTCCCATGAGCGGATCCAAACAACTTGGTGCCCTCCGTCGTCATTATCGCCCGTCTCAGACTCCTCCACGCTTCCTCCGAGACTTCATCGCCGAGTGATTCCTCAATATACTCAGGTATTATTTGGCTGTGTTCGATCCCCGTCTCGTCTGGGTCTAGCCATCGCTGATAGGGATACGAATTCGAACGTCGTCTGGGATTAATACTCGAATCGAATGCCCGTTCCTCGCAAGCATTACGTATCGCCTCGTTAAGAATACTTTCGAGACGTTCCGACTCAATTTCTGGGACAGCAGCATCGATCTCCTCAAACACCTCTTCCGAAGGCGTCACGTACCCGACGAGCGCGCCGGTAATGGAATATTGCTCGTCGCCTAGGGATCGGAGGAGAAGTTCCTCGTACTGGCGGGGACGCTCTGATAGTGCCTCACGAGCTGCTGGTGTCTCTGGGATCTCTTCGATGGAGTCGAGGTAGTAGTGATCGACGATATCAGACAAATTCTCTCGAATTTCCTCGAATTTTGAGCGCGAGCCTTTATAATCGACACCCGACTGATTCGTGTACCGATCGCTGTCATCGAAGAATACGATGTTGTTCTTTTTACAATAGACTGTGAACTCGGCAAACAACCGGTCCATCGTGATTTCCTCCTCAGCGGAGCCAATGATGTCCGTCAAGACCTCGCGGAACGAGTCAGATTCGACATTCGATTGGAGGTCGCGGGCCAGACGGGCAGCCTTTTGTCGACCGTCGGAGAAGCACAATACTTTACGTCCCTCGTTGGGGAATTCCTCTTTGAGTGGATCGGTCGGCTGGATGCCGAACATCGACCGGACGCTGTGCGCGAACGGCTCTTCACCTTTGGTGACCAAGTCCTCAACCTTGGTGTCACCGTTCGGGCGGCGCCGTTCTTGAATTCCACACGCCGGGCACTGCGTCCAACTCCACGCCCCGTCCTCGTTTGGCGGCTCTTCGGTCGGGACCTGGACTTCAATATGGGTTGTCGCCTCCTCGCCGTTTACGTGCCGGTCATCGACGAGGTGACCGGAGGCAATCGAGAGGTTTCGTGAGGTGGTGGTCTCGGCGAGTGAGCGACCGTTTTCATGCTCCGGGTTCGGGTCGTCGCGAGGTTCCTCGACTAATAAGTGGAGTTCATCCAACTCGTCGCTGTTCTCGGGATCCGACCAGAGGAAGGTTGGCCCGCGTGTGTCATCCGACCGACGGTATGCTCGCAGATATGCTGCCCCACAGGTACGGTGGCTAATCAATTCGAAGACACGGCTACCACACGCCTCACAGGTCGTGTGCGGGTTACTGTAGATGCGTCCAAGGAGGTTCTCGCCCTCTGTGACGCGGCGACCGCTACATTCGGGATTGACACATGCGTACTGGGCGGGAAGACCTTTGAGGAACATATGGAGACGAGTCGGGAGCAACGCCTGATCCTCTCCCTGCCGTGCTTCTGTACACAAATACAGCAGGTTGCCTGTTGCCTCACGAGCCAAGTCTGAGTCGATATCCTCAAACAATTCCTCCGCGAGCGCCGATAGTCGGAGTGGCTCTTCGCGAAGGTGTTCGTGCGCCAACCGGAAGAGTGGGTCATCGACTAGCTGGTCGGCGAGATACGAACGAACTGATTCCAAGTCCTCACTTTCAAGCGGTTCCCATCCTCGTTCGCTCGCCACGTTGCGGATCTTCGATGGATCCTCGATCTGGTAGCCAACCCGTTTCAAGAGTTCAGCCGTGCGTTTTTTGCTTGGCTCACCACCTTCGTACTCCACCTGCTCACCTGTAATAACCGCGAAGTCGTCCGGGTCACCGGTCGTGAGTTGGGCCGCGAAGTCCGGGGCGGCCTCCTCTACGTCTTCGCCCATCGTCGCACTCGTGAGGATAAAGCGTACCCGATCGCGAGAGATGCCCAGTTTCTGGAGTAAGCGGCTCAAGAGGAGTGCGACCTCCGCCCCTTGTGCGCCCCGGTAGAGATGGGCTTCGTCAAGGACGATGTTTAGTTCGTTCTCCTCGTCTTCGGCTAGCCACTCACGGGTGTCTTCGAAAAGGGGTTGTTCGATTGGCCGGAGAAGCATATACTCTAGCATGGAGTAGTTCGTAATGAGGAGGTCCGGCGTCCCGCCATGGGGATTGCTTCCATCACGGGTGTGCATCTCTTGGCGCGTGAACAACTCTCTGTCGCCGGGTTGAGTACGGAAGTGGGTGTCCTTGCTCTTATTTTTGTTCCGGAAACCCTCAAGGTCCTTGGCTGGGATCCGACCCTTGTCCGCGAGTTGTTCATAGAGATCGGACTGTTCGCGCTCTAGATTGAGATACCGGTCAATGATTGGCTTGACCAAATTATCATTCTTATCTGTGTCGTACTCTCCATGATAGGGTGTCCGACTCGTGTACATCCCGAACTGTACGCGACGCCCCATGTAGTCCTCAAGCGTCTGGGCACCATTTTCGTCACCGAAGAGTAGGCGCATCCGCGAAAGTTGGTCGGCGACGAGAGCGTTCATCGGATAGAGGACCAATGTCCGTATTCCACGCTGGTCGGTCGTTTCATCTCGAGTCGCCTCTTGGGCGAGTTGCCCTAGAATCGAGTAGAGGAATATTTCGGTCTTCCCGGAACCTGTTCCGGTAGAAACGATGAGGTCGTCCTCATCATTAAAGAACGATTGAAGGGCATCGGCTTGGTGCTTGTATGGCGGGTCGAAGATATCGAGATCGTCGCTTTCGAGATCTTTCAGGAGATCGACGACATCGGTCGGCAAGCCTAATTCTCGGAGTGGATCCCCAGAGACATAGGTCGGCGTTGCCTCAACCCACGGTTCGGTTGCCGTCTCACCTTCGTTCATCAAGGCACGACGTTCCTTTAGGAGCCGCGGATGATGGAGGTGGTAGCGCGATTCGATGTACTGTTGGAGGTCATTTTCGAGTTCCTCCGAGACTTCCTTGATGGATTTCATGCTATGTGTTGTCGATGATGGTTACAGGTAATTCGTCGAAGACTTCCTGTACTGATTCGGCATCGGCATCTGAAATTCGCCATTGGAGCTGATACGAGGAAGTTTCGAGCCACTCTGCCCCGACGGCGTATAGCCACCGCATCTGCGCTCGTGGCGGTGCAAAGTCACAGCTCACCAAGACGCCCTCATCATATGCAGTAAGTTCGACTGACTGTGGGTCTTCTGCCATCGAATCTAAGATGAGACACGCGTGCTTGCGATATCTCGGTGAGACAGCGACTGCCATTGGCGGTTCGTCATGCCCTGTCTGGACCTTCAACTGGTAGGTGTCTGCACCGTACTCAACAGGGACACGCCACATGCTTATTACAGTTCCATCGGCCTTCTCGATGACGAGTGGGTCGCCGTCGGCCCGGAATCCGTAGTACTGGCCTGTGTATGGTGCCCAGTCTTCTTCCGGTTCCCATGGTTCCTGAGGCCGTTGGTCGATGTACTCACGTAGTGTGGCCGGTGTAGTTATTGGCGCCTCACCTAGACCGATGTATTCATCTTTTGATTGAATGGGGATTCCACTCGATTGCAATTCTTTCTCACTAGTTTCAGTAAGGACTCGTGTCAAACCCCGAAACTCAAGGTTCAAGCCCGAATCTAAGAACGCACGACTTGGGTCTCCCGAGACGAGCACAGCCTCCGTTTCAGAGATCATCACAGCTCGGGTCGGCGCTGGAGCATAATATCCTTGCGAGAGTCGCATCACGTCACCGAGAAACGTAATTGTAGGGCCAGTACGCTTTATTAATGCCGTCTGGAACCACCCCTCGTCATTGGGTGTCGAGTCGTCCTCAGCCGGCTCTCCGAGAATCGCCGCGAGTTTATGAACGACCCAGTGACGGATCGCGGTAATGTGGGCCTGTGGGTACTTCTGGTCGCCCGATTCTGCCTTCTCGGCGATCGCAAGTCGGATTGCCTCACCGATGAGGGCATCCCGAATTTCGGTCTCGGTTGATGGGAGTTGCTCGTCACTTGCACCAGTAAACCGCCGGGCAAACGCACGGAACGGCTGCTCACCAATCCCGGCTTGCCTAAGCTGTTGCATCCGCGTGTCGTGTTCAGGATCCTCGATGTTACCGACCGTATTGTAGATCTTCGTTAGCTGTCCAATCCCGCGTCCACGATTGGATCCAATGAGTTTTCCTTCGATTTTTTGTGCGATTTGCGCACTTCCGTTTGGAAAATAGACCGGCATCCCATTCACGTATGCGATGAGATTACTCCCGTCGGTATCATCTATCGTCGTCGTGAACGACTTACCCTTCTCAAGCGGAAGATTTTCCCAGCGCTCGCGAAGAATATCGAAGCGTTTCTTATACCGCTTGCCACGTGCCCTTGAATTCACTACTTCCGCATATCCTGGTTCGCGCCCGACCACTTGTACTAAGTCGCCTTCTTCCGCCTGTACTGGCCCGAGCTCAACGACTTCATCGCCGGCAACTGCGAGTCCGAATCCATACTCGTCGACTTTATCGATTTCAATGTAGGTTTGTTCCCCCTCTTGGGGAGGTCGGTCAGGAAGGAGTCCACTCACGTGACGTCGAATGTGATCATCATAGCCATCCGCGAGGACCTCATCGGTCAGACAGAGTGCGAATCGTATTGTCGTCCCAACAACTGTATTTTCCCCAAGATACCGCAATCGAACTGACCGACCAGGTTCGCACGTGACCGGACCGATGTTGATCCCCTCGCCGTCGTACTTGACGGTGCATGTACCATTCGGCCTAATCTTCTCTACCTCCGCAGTAAACTCGTCACCTGGTTCCAGATTCATTGCTCCACCTCCGACGCTACTTCGTTCTCGTCTGCTCCCGAAAGCGATGATTGCGGAAAGCCAATCGAAACGGTGCCAACACCGCTGAATCGGATTTCGAACTCTATACAGCCGCTCTCAACCCAGTGGACGACTTCCGGTATAATGTCGTCTAACGAGGGCACGTCTCGAGTGATCGTCGGGCCTAACGGTGATCCTTCCGCAAACGTAGCGGTTACTTCCAACTCAAGGCCATCTGGACCGACATATTCGAGATCCGTGTGCAGAAGATGGGGATTGAAATCTACCGGCATACGCTTCGAAACTGGCCCACTGATCGGTGAGAGTAACGTCTGTTCTTCCCCAGCTTGGATTTTGATGCCGATCTGTCGTGACTCTGAGTTAGGAGTATCTATGGTGGCCGATTCTTCAGAAGGATGCAGGTGAATCAGACGATGCCGATCAGAGTTCCGCTGGTGGATGCTTACCCGCCGAGATCCGTCAGCGGGTACTTCTGTTGTGTAGTAACGAGGATTCCCAGCCCCAGTTTGGTCGATCGCGACCGTGTCGTTTGCGTCTTTAGGGATTGAGACAACCTCAAATGTCGGGTCAATTTCTGCAGCTGGGATAACCCCTACGAGGACAGGCGTTTGCGGTGTAGCGTATATCGGTGCCTCAACAGTTGGGTTTGCATGTGCCGGTAACACAATGTCGGCATCGAAGCCGTAGTTATCTGTACTGAGACCGCCGCCATAACTGTCGAGAAAGACCCCTGTTTTCTCGGATGCACGAAATCCAACTAGAGTTACGTCCGCGAAATCGTAAATATCGACGAACGAAGGATCGGATTGTAGGGGGTTCTCTGAAACTAAGTATACCCACATATCTTTGCGTACTTGACGGTCTGAGCTATATCGCTGCGCCCGAGTTTCGTCACCGACAAAGAGGTCCCCGTGCTGGAGACCCGACGCGGTCCATGTCCCGGTAATGCTTCCAAGGGAATCCGGTCCCGTAATCTGGAGTTGATAACTATCTGCTGTAGGATCGAGATCGAGCGTGACCTCTGCCTCTGAAGGGTGGAAATTACTCGGAACAGGTGGATGCGTAATCCCTGTTGATTCAATCTCTACCTTCTCTAGGAGCGCGTCTACGTCTTCGTCCCCTTGGAGTTGTCCCCAATCGAGTGAAGGAACGATACCGAATAATTCGATGCCGCCATCATGTCGTTGCCCAAGATAGGTCCGAATAGACCGCTCGCGCTCACCCTCCTCGATATCCGAGGTACGGAGTTTTTCGAGCATTCTTTTGACGCCTTCCTTACTCGAGAGTGAACAGGATACCTCTTCGATCACGCCCTGCTTATGAGCGAAATACTGGCGTTTAGGACCGATACGGGCTGTAAGGAATTCACCACATTCTGGACAGCGATAGTAGTCTGTTTTCCGTTGTGCCTCTTCGATGGGGGTCTTCGTTCCCTTTGGATCGAGTCCGTAAGGTATAGATAGATCACTCACAGAAGTGGTTCCCTCCCCAATCTTCAATCCGATTACTTCCCGTCTGCATGTGTTTTCCCCTGACACATAGGTTACTTAAAGCTGTTCAAAACTTTTTGGTAGTGTCCAGATAAGGTTGGAACGAAGCGATGGTGTATTTTCAAAGATCCTCTGCCCAAGAATAACTGTGCTCTCGGCTGTTTAGACGAGATCGCGTTCGGCTTTGTGGTGAGGGATAGTAAACAAATTAACATACGACTTCTCTACTGATGACGCTCAAATATATATAATTGATGCTCCAAAACATCGAGCCGTGGTATACTACGTTATATTTAGTTCCATATTATGGTTAGAGAATATTTGGCATATCTCCCAGATTGCTATGGGTGCGAACGCTGAGCGAGAAGTAGATTTTCGCCTGGTCTCTCTGATAAGTATAAACAGGGACTCGGCGCTCTAATCGATGAACTGATCGAATTTCCCGAAGATCCTGATCGTGAAGCATCAATAAAGGATGAAATTCGACCTGTTGAGAGTGAGATTGAAGACGTAATAACGGAAGACCAAATCCGATACCTTGCGGCTGGTGTTCTTTAGACTGTCAGTTGGAGGGACGGCGAACCTCGTCACGAAGAGTACAGCCACGGTCAATTCTAGACGTTAAAAGATGTCGGGAATCGCATTGATAATGGTGACCTCACACCCTGGGAGGCACGGTCGTACTTAACAAATTCCGCGCGCGGAGCCGTGACAAAACGGAAGTCATCGTCCCCATGACGACGTGTTGTGGAGCATCTAGGGAGTTTGTATGCGCTTGCAGGGGTGCAGGCGCAACCCACTAGGGTCGCGTCATAACAATGAGTGAGAAGACTCGACGTTTGTTTGGCCGAAGTCGCATTAATGCAATTAAACAAGACCTCGAACGCTGGTTACTCCTGCAAGCGCAAGCCGGTGTCCCCGAACTCGTACTCGCCGGTCTCTTACGAGAGTACACCGACGTGATTGAGCGCCGCGGCGTCATTCCACGCTCGTGGGATGAGTCATCGCCGGAACGCCAGCGATCAACGGAGAGACAGATTCACTGATGAGTATATCTCAGCTTCTACACCGTCTTTTCACGAGACAAGACGAACCAACGATTATCTACGAATGTCGCTACTGTGGGACGACCGTGAACTCTCAGACAGACCCCTGTCCCTACTGTGAGCCAACGGTGGCCAACTGCCACAACGTATGTGAAAACGCGTGCGTAACGGACGACGGGCGCGGGCACGCACGATACGGAAGTAGCGATGTGAGGGACCGGGATAGGGGTAGCGCGCGAACAATCTGGAACGGGTGGCGGTCTGACAATCGGGATACTGACAGCATAGTTCCCGAGAAACTTCCTTACTTATTCAGGAATCCACCTCACAGCAGCCTTCGATTTCGGATTTCCCGTCTGGAGACCGTAAAGACATATATGTTACTGCAAGAGAAAGGGCACGTATGACCTGGAGCTGGTTTGAGCGGGCGAAAGACAATGACACCGACTGGATCGAACGGTTAGAAGCACCCGAACAGCGGCCTACGTTCGAAGAACTCTCGGATGCTGCTTCCGATGTAATCGATAAATCAGGGGGCAGGTTGCTCATCACTACGTACGATCCGTACACTGGCGAAACATACACCAATGACGTCCGGATTGACGAGATTGATGATTCACGCATCATCGGTAGTGCCGGACAAACTCGTATATTCGTGCTTCCGGATCTAACAGCTGGACATTTTGATACACAAGGCGGTACTGACAGAATGCCCGACCTTATTATTGACTACGATATTAAACCGTGAAGGAATGTATCACCGGATGACTTTCTATGGCATCAACCCACATCTCCAAAAGCCAACTCAAATATTTGTTGACATGGTATGCCAACCAGAAATTGGATGCGTAATTAAACAGGAAACTAATGCCGCCACCGCATGAACACCTAAATACCCGGGCCTATGTCGTCCCAGAAAGTTGACCGTCGGGAACGCGAACTCGTCAACCATCTTGACGACGCTGGTTTTGCCATGATGCGCGCGCCAGCCAGTGGGAGCGCTACCCCCGCGAACTGCCAGACATCCTTGCAGGCAACCGTGAGGACCGATACTTCTTACCGCCGGATGATCTCTACCAGACCGATGGCAGAAACTACCACGTAAAACAGGAAACCGCAATCGCGGACGGTCCTAACTTCACCGAGTTGACCGGCCACTCCGTCCAGACGAAACTTGACGACCTAAGCGGAAGTGAATAGGCTTCGTCGGGGAGAACTCGCTTCCCTTTTCACCAAACCAGCCTCACGGTTAGTCTTTTATGAGACTTCTACATAGTAACTGGCATGTCCGATGGGCTGGAACCAACGGAAGAGTACGACGGGACCATCACGGTCCACATCTTAGCGGACAATACGGGCCGAGAACGCGTCCAATGCTCGTCGTATACGGAGGCAATCGAGACGGTGAAATATCAGCAATCAGATGCAACTGTTGTGAAGATTGAAGACCGAGATAAGGAGATTGTGTTCACGTCTGCCGAGATGGATATCCGAGACTGGGAGCGGGAGTGGAAACACGCGAAACGCCGTCTCTCTGCAAATATTGAGGAACGAGAGTGCCCGTATGACGGCCCGTCGTGTTTCACCGATGATCTCTGCGTCCAGTGTCAGATGGATAAAGTTCAAGAAGGATACTAGTCTGTTGCAGTCTTCATGTACTCGGTACTTTCGCCGAGATCAGGTACTCGTGGTTGTACTCTTCCAGAACCTCCACTTCGATACCCAAAGCCTGTATAGCATCGGAATTGTCAGTTGGAATATGGGTGGGGGCAGTATCATCGCTCACTTGAATATAGTCCTCGAAGACACTGTCGATGTCCGCTAACTAATCCACGATCTCGTCGGTACTAATGTCCGAGTTTGGCGTGGTCCTTGTTGTTGTCATTCACAGTGTTACTACTACTGTTTTTGGGTGTGAACCGATTTGGGGTGCAGAACCGGACAGCGCCCACGAACACGGTATCGATGGAAAATACGACGACTTACGGTGTGCCAGTTGTCAAATGTAACTGGGCGTCCCCTCGTAGAGATACCCGTGGAGAAGAAGATGGACTAGCGCCGCGTCAATCGTTGTCGTTTCAAATCCGTCCTCCCGGAGATGTTTCCGTACCGTGTCCTCTGGCAGGCCGTCCTCCGACGGCGCAAGCGGTGGCAGAACTGTCTCAAACACCTCCGTAACATATGTCGGCGGCGATCGGTCGGCATTCTGTTCCTCCATGAGAGAAGTCAGGTGAATGGACACCAAGAAGGTTGGTGTCCCCCAGGGTGACACAGATTCCTAAAAGGTATGTCCCATAAGATGAAGTCCCCAGGTCTGACAACGACTCCGGTACACTTTTTATACTCAGCACGGAAAGAATCGGCATACCCCCGCCCCTTCGTACTCATAATCTATGGCTCAAACTAACGACGATCGCGAAGTCGCTTTCACCCCGGACCTCACCCCGGAGTATGCGCAACGGTTCGATGCGTTAACCGATGAATTAGTAGAGTATCCAAAACAACTCGACCAGGAAGTCGCCGTCAAGGACGAAATCAGTACCATCGAACAGAACCTTGACGAGGACGAACTCTCAGAAGACCGTGTCCGCTATCTCGCCGTTCTGGAAGTTCTCCTAGACCTGATCGAAATCGGGCACGAAATTCGGAAGAACGCCGAACTGAAAGTCGTCCGGCCAGACCCGGACAAGTACAAGGACGACCCCCAGAAATTCAAAGACCAAGAGCGGCGGATTCTCGAAAAGGAACGGCAAACCCAGTTCGATGAACAAAGTGTGCGCGATTTCATCCGGGAAATGGAAGGCGATTACCGCCACAACGGTGATCGCGTCAGCGTCACCAATCTCATCACAGACGGCGAACACCTGTATGAGGACCTTGCGCCACTCCACGATCTGCCACGGGACGACATTGTCGACCGCTTAGATACGCTCATTCAGCCATATGTCCAAGTGGCCGAGAAAGGCGAGAAATGTGAACACACCGGCCTCGACTTGATGGATATCTGGCGGTACTTCCGGTACACCTGGCTGACCCCGTACAACACTGTTCCTGGAAGAAATATCAACTTCCTTATCAGAGACGCGGCCCGGAAACACGACCCGGTCATGGGCATTGCCTCGCTGGCCAGTCCGATGATGAATCTCACCGTCCGCGACGAAAGCATCGGGTGGACGTTTGACGGCCTGAAACAGCGATTGGAGCGGAAAAAGCAGGTGCATGAGATCGAGGAACAGTTGCCGAAAGAAGAGCGGACACCGAACCGGAAAACCCGAACCGTCACCCAGACCGAGTACCTCGAAACAGAGGAGGAATACAAACAGCGGGTGGACGAACTCTGCGCCGCCACCCGCGAAGCACTCGTAGACGCAATCGCGACAAGCATCGAAAACATCCGGTACGACGACTTCATCCAAGAATACGATTCCCTAACGGAGGACCGATTTGCGCAACCGGACGACGACCTATTCGACACCCTCAAAGAAATCGAGGAAGACGCCGAGGCCATCATCGAGAATGACAATGATGAGAACCCGGAGCACATGGAGTCCTGGGAGGACCGGAGCGAAACCGCCTTGTTTAGAAAGAAGCGGGCGCGCACCCTGCAAAAGCTGTTACGCGACCGACAGTACTTCGAGAAGCATCAGGACCAATCGGACACCGAGTTCATCCAGGAGGCGATGGAGACCGAACGCGGCCGCCGCGCGATCAAAACAGGGCTGAAAGAAATCAAGAAACGACGGGCGGGCGCTGGCATGATGAACATCATGGTCTGTGGTGCCATCCCGCCCTACAACCACATCCTCGGCGGCAAACTCGTTGGGATGGCTGTCACCGGGCCGGAGGTGATCAACGCCTACCGCGAGAAATACGACGGCTCAGTCAGCAAAATCGCGAGCTCGATGAAGGGCGAGCCCGTGCGCAAGGAGAACGAAGTCGTCTTCTATGACACGACAGGGCTGTTCGAGGTCGGGAGCGCCCAGTACGACCGGATCCGGGTCCCAGCGTCCAACGGGACGATCGAATACGAGGAACTCGGCTACACACAGGGCTATGGCTCCATCCAGTTTGGGCCCTCAACGCGCAAGCGCCTCAGTCAGGTCACCCGGTTCAAGGAGGGTCGCCGCGTGGTCAACGGGCGGTTCGGCGAAGGAGTCGCGCCACGGATGCGAAAAATCCGACGCGGCCTCACCAACGTTGGCCTTGATGGAGACCTGCTCAAACATGACTCCCGGCGCATCGTATACGGTGTTGATCTCGCAGCTGACGCCAAGGAATACCTGCGCGGGGAAACCGATGACCCTAACTATTACTGGGACTTTGAGAGTCCGGCACAGGAACAGCAGGCCATTTACGATCATTGGAAGAAACGCTGGGTGAGTAAGCGCGTGCAGAAGCCCGATATTCTGGACCGGATTGCGCACGATGACCCGGAGAAACTGCCATTAAGTACAGATATCGAGTTCGACCAACGCCAATTGAGTGATTTCATAGTTGGAAACAATTAAACCGAGATGGACCGCAACGTGACCGTATCAGACAGAATGAGGGCTTTACTATGGCACACACCGAGACAGAACTAGATGTTGGCTTCCTCGCGCGGCTTGCGCGAGGCGGGTTCGCCGAGAAGTTATCGAGTGAACAGCGCCGAGAAATCCACATCACCACCCGGTTAGACAGCTTCATCGACTCCATGTTGGATGACGGCAAACAGGTGATTTTGACCGGGAATCCGGGTGACGGGAAAACCCAATACATCCTGGAAAAGCAGCCGGAGTACCCGGAACCGGACTACTTCTATCTGTACGACGCATCCGAGTTCGGGAACTACGGGGACCTGCTTGCAGAGTGGGCCGCGGCATACCGCGACGGCAAACCAGGAATCCTCGCCATCAATGATGGCCCGCTGTTCGAGATGACGACCTCCTACGCCGACGAGTATCCGTTCCTCGAGACGGTGCAGGCGCAGTTCGAGAACCAGATTGTGTACGATGATGATGCTGCGGCCGATGTCTCGTTCGATGAGTTGGTCGTCATCGACCTCAATAATCGGAACGTTCTCACCCGAAAGGTGGTGTTGCAAGCAATCGAGAACCTGACCGCAGACCACTTCGCCACCGACGGCCACAACCACTCCGGCACCTGCCACATTCAGTACAACATCCAGAAGCTACAAAACGACACGGTCAAGGAAAACTTCAAACACCTTCTGAAAACCGTGGGCAAACTGGACGAACACGTTACGATCCGCGATCTACTGAACTTTATCGCCTACTGCCTCACCGGCGGCACTAGTGACTGTATCACCGACTTCGACGACGAACTCAAATACTACAACCTCGCCTTCACCGGCAACGGGAATATCTTCACACTCCTCAACGAATACTTCCACCCTCGGGACCTGACCCATCCCTTCATCGACAGCACGCTCTGGGCCGACGCCGAAGAACGCATCAGTCCCCGTGACGTCGAGGACGTGACCAACGCCGTCGACAAAGAATTCCTCAAACAAAAACGCCGGTTCTACTTCGAGGACGCCATGATGGACATCGGGTACGCCGGCCGTGACCTCTACCACGACATCAACTACCCCTTCCTTGATCAACGCAACCGCGACCGGACCGACGAAACCGTAAAAGAGGACACGATCGAGATGATCAACGGCTACTTCAGCCCAGGATCATCCCAACGGTCCGAACTCCGGTTGTGGCAAGCTCACAACTACCGGTCAAAAAGCTCGCTCGCCCTTATCTCCCGGACCACGATTCCCAAATATGACCTGGAGCGGAAAGTCCCGGACCTCCATCCCGCGATTCGGGACGCGATGGACTATACCTGGTCCCATTACGCCCTGGAGTACACTGGCGACGACACCCCTGTCCGGCTCAAGATTACCCGTGACCTCTCACAGTCACTCAGTGCCCTTGATGCCAACATCCCGTACATCGTGCGCGACCGCGAAGAAGAACAACAACTCCTCGAATTCATGGAAGAAATCGAATACCGGGCGAACTACAGCGAAGCAGAAGGCCACATCCTTATCAAAGATACCGAAACCGGCGACGTGGAGGCCATCGAGGTTACCGACGACCGGTACCGGGTCGAGGGGAGGTGACCAGACATGGACCTAGCATTCAACGATATCAACGGTGAGGCTTCGACCGCTGCCTTCGGATTCAAGGCGACATCCGCATCGCTGAAACCTGTGCACCTGGCACAGGTCATGTTCAGCCACACGCTCGAAACCGTTCACTCCCCGGACGACCTGTTCACCTTCGCCGAGAAGCCGAGTCGGACTCCGTCCAGCGATCTGGAACCGCATCTGAAGGAGTTGTTCGAGTCCTCTCGCGGGCTGACAGACGAGAAACTAGACAATCTCCGGCAGAAAATGCGGACTGTGCTGGCGAACGATGACGCATTGTACGCCAGCCAGCTTGGCTCTGCACCAACGTGCACCAGTGACTGGTTCATTATCAACCCCTCGGTAGGTGTAACCGCTGGCCGGTTCCTATACACTCTGTTGAACCGGGCAGGCGAGGACATTGAACAGAAACTGGAGGAACAGCTCCGCGACCATCACGACGCCATCTCACTGTTGTTCCGACCATTGGTCAAAGATGCGGACGAGTCCGCGACCACGATGAAACCATGGGACGAACCCGTCCTCGGCGATGCCTTTGCCGACGGCTGTATCGCACCGGAGTTCGTCAAGGGGTACACCATACTGAGCAAACACCTGAAATCGAACGGGGGTACAGACCTGAACTATCCGCGTGACCTCCGCCGGGTCGTGAAATTCGGCAGTGTCGCGTTCTACCTCTATATGGTCAATCGCTACGATGAACTTCAAAACCGCGCCCAGCGTGACGGCCGCCTTCCCATCGTATTGAACTACACTGGGGGCACAGACAATCCTGTTGCCGACGCTAGCCTGGACTGTGCACGGACCGCTCATTCAGAGGTCCAACGGGCAACCCGTCTCGGTGTGGAAGCCGTCCTCGACCGGGACGGCTACAAGGACTACTCCGAGCAGGACATCTACGACCAGTTGGACGCCCACGAATTCCTTGACCTGAACCGAAAAAGCGAGGAGAAAATCGAAGAGGACTACGAGACGTTCCAGGCGATTTTCGAGGCGGACCCGGCCCCAGACACGTTCGACCGACTTGTAAACGCAGTCAGCGATGCTATCCACCACTCGTCCAGCCGGTTCAAAACGTACACCCCACAGTCGACCGCTCAGACGTTCGCGTGGCGGGCGGGCATCCTCAAGCCGCGTGGCAACCGGGCGAACAAACGCCGCTACCGGCCCGACCCGGAAATTCTGGAGGCCATCTTGCTTTCGGTGATTGACCCTGGCGACAGCATGTCGCTCGCCGAACTCTGTGAAGTCCTCCGAACCCGATACGGGATTATCGTCGGCGGCACGGAAAACGACCGGGCACATCTTGAAGCGTGGGACATCCACATCGGCGCTAGTGCCGCCGAGAGTGATCCACTCAATAACCGGAACTATGAGGGCTTCAAGCAAGCGGTCGTCGACCTCGGGTTCGCCCAGGAATACGCTGATGGCGTAACCATCGTCACCTCCCCGATTCAGAACACATGACCGATTCAGATTCCGCACCCACGACCTATGAGAACAGTAACCGACTGATCGGCGAGGCGATCGCCCGAAAAATTGCATCCACACTGCCCGATGACCAACTGGGTGTCATCGTTGAATCTCCGCCCCGGTTTGACACGGACGCGTTCATCAAGACACTGTGCGCCGCCACAGACTACGACACCGGCCTCGCATTGATCGGAATTGACGAGGCCGACATCTCGGCATTACAGGACCAGGCAGCTGGGTCGTCGGTCCGTATCACGGATGAAGTGAGTATCGCAGTCAAATGGCGGAATGGATCGAAAACCCCGTTCAAGTGGAATGGCGAACACGTCCCCGAACGCACGGTCGTCCTGGTCCGCGGTGACCACGCCAAGCTGGGCTCCCTCCACCGCCTGACAGCGATCCCACTGGGCGAGATCAGCAAACAGATTACGGACCAGATGCGGGCACAAGACCAGTTCGCGGACAATGCACCGGCGCAAGCGGTG
>SDGW01000164.1_pt1 | contig 34990 bp, 37 predicted proteins | sample 2873831 | NCBI WGS metagenome assembly SDGW01 (sample SAMN08132700, study PRJNA421101) | hypersaline lake metagenome | isolation source: celular fraction 0.22 microns magnesium sulfate-rich crust from ephemeral... | place: Spain: Penahueca Lagoon, Toledo | collected 2011-07 | reverse complement strand
ACAGAACACTTAGGTGAATTACGTAAACGACTTATTTGGACGTTTGTCATATTTGTAGCTTTTTTTATTGGCGGTTTTGTCTTTATTGATGAAATTTATGCTTTTTTTGAAAGAGGCTTAGATGAAGAGTTAACGATATTAGGCCCTTTTGATATTTTATGGGTCTATGTCATGCTTGCTAGCCTTATTGCAATAGCTGGGACTCTTCCATTTTTCTGTTTGCAGATTTGGTTTTTTGTAAGACCAGCTTTAACACCGAAAGAACAAAAGGTATCATTATCTTATATTCCAGCTGTTTTTCTTCTCTTTATTGGAGGACTAGCATTTGGGTACTTTCTCATACAACCACTGATATTCGATTTTCTTCTATCCTTAGGAGAAGGGAAATTTAATGTTAGTTTTACAGTGGATAAGTATTTTAAGTTTTTATTGAGAATCACACTTCCGTTTGCTGTCTTCTTTGAAATTCCGATTATTGTCATGTTTTTAACGAGCATGGGAATTGTAAGTCCAGCTTTTCTACGTAGAGTTAGGAAATATGCATACTTTGTTTTAGTGATCGTGGGTACAATGATTTCTCCACCAGACTTTATATTGCAACTTGTTGTAGCATTCCCACTTATAGTGCTTTATGAAGTATCGATCTTTCTTTCTAGTGTTGTAGAGCGTCGTAAAAAAAGAAAAATAGATGAATATGATGAAAATGGCGATGACAGCGATGACTCCGATCAAGATGATGAAGAGGATAGTCTTTATTCAGAGTAATGAATAAACGCTTATACTGCAGATTGCTTTTTTGAGGAGATCGTGTTAAAAATAAAAAACACGATCTTGCAGGAGGGGAGTACGTTGCGTACGTTTTATCATTTTGTGATGACCTATAGAGGGAAAGTGAACCCAGATGAGGAGAGCAAATTAGCAGATTGGATGTATAAAGACCATAGCTTTCCTAAACAATCACGTTCTTATGAAGAAATTAGTCGTTATTTAGAATGGAATACACCATTCACATCAGCACTACAAGTGTTCGATCGGCTTTGGGAAAAATATGAGGCTGAATACGAGTAAGTAAGAAAACTTCCAGTTAATAAAAAAGCGTTAAATTGCTTAGCAATTTAACGCTTAATTTATTTATATCTGTTTTAATATTTATAAATTAGCAAGCAAAAGCAGCTCCTACAATGATAAGTAGGATAAATAAAACGACAATCAATACAAAGTTGTTAATTCCAGATCCGCAATGGTACATGACCCATCCCCCTTTGTCTTAACAAGTGATAGTAGTCTATGTGAAGAGTTACGAAAGTGTATGGGCGAATGCGGATATTTGGATATTATAATGGCTGATTATACCTGGCTATAAGGTATCTACCTGTACAATGTTATGAATGGGAATAGATATTGAAGTGCCATTAACACGCGTGAATTTCAGTGATTGTTCTTGAGGAAGTAATTTAGTGATTGTTCCTTTATCGTCATGAAAAGAACCATTCTTAAACTGTGTAACTCTCACGACTGCTTCTTCCTCATAAGCTTGAATACAGCGTTCATTTAATTCTTCCAAAGCTTGTTCATCAAGCTCGGGAGCTGTAGCTTTTTGGTCATCTTGCCACATATCTTTTAATATTTGTACGTGTTCAGGAAGCATTAAAGAGTTCCATTTGATTGTTCCTCGATCGCGTAGCATATCATCACCTCCATTAATAGTATAACCGAACAAACGTTTGTGAAACAATAGAAAAAGAACAAACGTTCGTGTATAATAATCATAAAAGGAGGAGATATTGTGGAACAGCCCTTTCTTAATCATGCTAATGAAAAACTTGAGATTGTCTACATGTCCAATAGTGGTACGTTCACTCAGCGAACAGTGAAAGTTGTATCATCTGATGATGATCAAGTTTTAGCATATTGTTACTTAAGGAATGAAATTAGACGTTTTTCAAAAGAGAATATCTTAGCTGCTTACCCAAAAACTCTTCAACATTAACAGATAACATTCCTCAAAAAATGACAAAAAAAGGTCCTTTTTCCTCATGCGTTTTGACCTAGAAACATTCATAGTATTAAGAAAATACTACATTCTAGGAGTCGATTATATGAACGAGCAAAGACCTGTTTATGGAAGTTCATCCATTTCAACTACCGATCGTCGTGCTCATCATCGTTATCATATTCACCAAGAGCTTTGTAGTTCGATCGAGTCTTTTTCCTTAATGAAGGGACGTCACCTATTTGATCTTCATGGTCAAATCGATAATATCAGCCAAGGTGGGTTGAAGTTTACTACTAAACAAGACATTCCCTTTGTGACGGAGGACATTGTAAATATAAGCTTTTCTTGGCGTCAGCATGACTGTGTCTTTACTGGGAAAGTTGTTTGGAAAGCATTAGATTCGGGTTTTTATAACATCGGTATTGCCTTTGGGCGCGAGACAAAAAAGTCAGAGACTTTGCTCAATATCTTAGAAGATTTAAAATAAGGACTTATAACCACATTTACTTATATTGAAAACAGCAGTGAAAACTTCTCTGCTGTTTTATTTGTGTAAGAAACAATATCTACCTTCCCAAATCAAACCCATAATTTGATAGCATAGATAAGTAGGAGGCTTGACTAATGAAAATTTTACATACTGCTGATTGGCACCTTGGAAAGTTGGTGCATCAGCTTCACATGACACAAGATCAATCATATATACTAAATGAATTTATTCGCATTGTGAAAGAGGAAAAACCTGATGCTGTTATCATTGCTGGGGACCTCTATGACCGTGCAGTACCGCCAAAAGAAGCGGTTGAATTATTAAATGAAACGTTAATGAAATTAATATATGACATTAAGGTTCCGGTACTTGCAATTACTGGAAACCATGATAGTCCTGACCGTTTGAATTTCGGAAGTACGATGTTTAGGAAGCAACAATTCTACTTACAAGCTAAACTTGATGGGGCATTGGAACCTGTTACCCTTAAGGATGAACATGGAGATGTTCATTTTTATTTGATCCCTTACATTGAGCCTGCTGATGCAAGAGCATATTTTGAAGATGAATCGATTCAAACACATCATGATGCAATGAGTACCATTGTAGAGCGAATTGAAAACGACAACCATGCTGATGAACGTCAGGTGTTAATGGCACATGCCTTTATGGCAGGGGGAATGGAGTCAGAATCTGAGGAGCGCTTAACGATGCTTGGGGGAACCCCATATATAGACGCCGGTTTATTTTCTGCGTTTTCTTATGTAGCATTAGGACACCTACACCAACCCCAACGTGTAACGGATGACAAGATTCGTTATGCTGGGTCACTCTTAAAATACTCCTTTTCTGAAGCCAATCATAAAAAAGGAGTTACGCTTGTTGAACTTGATGAAAATGGTGTGTCGAACATCCGAGAAGAGAAACTAGCTCCAAAACATGATATGAGAATTAAGGAAGGATATCTGAATGACTTATTAGAAGAGAATGATGATCATTCAGAAGATTACCTTCATATTAAATTGTTGGACGATGGTCAATTAATGGATCCGATGGGAAAGCTTCGCAAGGTATACCCAAATGTGTTGAGTCTTGAGAGAGTGGGTTTCTTAGGACAACATATTCAAAATCAACGTTCGACTGTAAAGGAACGACAACAGATGTCTCATGAAGAACTATTTGAATCCTTTTATAAAGAAGTAAAAGGGAAAGATCTAGATGACCTAAGAAAGAAATATGTTAGTGAAACAATTCAAAATGTATTAGCAGAAGAAAGGGGACAATAGCGATGAGAGCTATAACGATTACCGTAGAAGCTTTTGGTCCCTATGCAAAACGACAAACTGTAGATTTCAGAGACCTTGGTTATGAATCTGTTTTTCTTATAACGGGACCAACTGGAGCAGGGAAAACAAGTGTATTCGACGCCATGGTGTATGCGTTATATGGACGTGCAAGCGGAAGCGACAGAGATCAAGATACACTTCGAAGTCACTTTGCAGAATTGGAGCAACCGACAGAAGTATCGTTTGTTTTTGATCTAAAAGATAAGCGGTATGAAGTGGTACGCGCACCAAAGCAATTGAAGAAGAAGTCACGTGGTGAAGGGTACACTGAACAACCTCCTCGAGCTGAGCTATATGAAATTTCAGGAGAAGAAAAGTTATTACTCTCATCTAAGATTAAAGACGTTAATGAAACCATCGAAAGTATGCTTCACTTGGATTATGAACAGTTCCGGAAGATGGTCATGATCCCTCAGGGTGAGTTTCGAAGACTTATTTCTGAGAATAGTAAAGAACGTGAAGAGATTTTGCAAAAGATCTTTCAAACCTATGTGTACGAACATATTACAACTAGATTGAAAGATGTATCTAAAGAATTAAAAGAAACCATCTCAACGATCGAGCATAAAGAACGTGATGAAATTCAGAAGCTTCATTGGTCTGAAGAAGACAAGGAAGGAATCACATCAAGTACAAATGCACTTGAACAGCTAGAGGCAGACCTCAAGCAAGATGAGAAAACCGTTGAAGAATATCAAGGAACATTAAAAGAAAAAAGAAATCAATTGAAAACGGCTCAAGAAAAGTATTATAAAGACAAGCAGGTTTCAGAACAATTCCACAAACGGGATCAATATGAACAAGAACTTAAAGACCTGAAACAGTATGAGACTGATATAGCAGATAAACAAGCAAAAGTTCAAAAAGCTGACAAAGCCGAATCCATTCGATCCTATGAAGAACAAGCGAAGAAATGGAAACAGGAAAAGGACAAACAACTTGTTCACATTCAAGAAAAAACGAAAAAATTAGAAGAAGTACAGAACAAGTTTATTAGAACAGAGAAGACATACCAAGAAGAAGAAAAAAGGCAACCAGAGCGTGAAAAGCTTAAAGAAGATATTCAAAAAGCCAAACAAGACCTTACAAAAGTGACACGTTATCAGGAGTTAAAACAGGAGCTTAATCGGTTAGAGAAACAAAAACAAGAAAAACAAAGTATTCTCAAGTCTATACAATCTGAAAAAGATAACAATCAAAAGCTAGTAAATGAATTATCCCAATCTACATTTGAATCCCAATCTTATTCGAAGCAATATTATGAACTGGAGTCGAAAGAAAAAGAGCTCCAAGAAGGAGTTAAACAGCTTTATCGTTTAATGGATGAGGAGCAAAAGCTTTCTAAACTGCGTGATCAATATCAACGCGTAAAGCAGAATTATGAACAAGCTAAGGCTGATCTTGAAGCTAAACAACAACATGTAAATAAATTAGAAGATCAACTAAAACAACACAGAGCCCTTTCTCTTGCAGCCGACTTAACTTCAGGAGAAGCATGTCCTGTATGTGGTTCATTAGAACATCCATCTCCGGCTACACTTGAAGGCAAAGATATTTCTGATCAAACCTTGCAAGAAGCAAAAAACAAGCAACAACAAGCTGAACAATACTTACAAAAGCTCCAAGATCAATTTATACAAACAAAGTCAGAGGGGCAATCACAGCGCCATATCGTAGAACAGTTAATCGAAGCCTTGTCTCCGTATCTCGAACATGCGCAAGTCAAGGAACAAAACCGAGAGGGTCAAAAGTATTATTGGGAACAACAAAAAGATTCTGTAACAGAAAACAAAAACCAAATAGCAAAAAAAATACAAGAAATTGAACAACAGATGAAAAAACTTGAGCAAACACAAAATAAACTAAAAGAACTCGAAAGCAAAGAACAAGAACAGCAAAAACATTATCAGCAAGTACATGATCATTGGCTTGGGATCTATACGAAATTAGAACAACTTGAAGAAGAATTACCTGAAACAAACAGGGATGCACAATCACTTAATGAATGGTTGAAACATGAAGAAGAACGGTATAAGTCCTGGATTCAATCCTTTGAAGAGCTTACCAACAGGTATCAACAGGAGAAAGAAGAAAAACAAAAGCTTGAAACAGAATTAACGCAACAAGAAGGCTATGTTAAAGATATTGAGCAGCATGAGAAAAAGGCGTATCGAGAATGGGAAGACGCGTGTAAAGAAAAAGGTTTTGAAACCATAGAAGAATATCAGAATGCAAAGTTATCTAAAGAAGAATTAGAAATAATTCGTAAGCAAGTAGAAGAGTTTCAAAATAAGAAACAAACATTAGCAGACGCTTATAAAGCATTGGAAGAAGAATTACGAGATGTTGAACCACCTAAGTTAAATGAACAGCTAGAAGTAATGGAAAAGCTAGAAGTTGCTATTGATCAATTATATCAAGAGGAGCAACAAATTAGAATGCGCATTCGAGATCATGAACGTATCTTCAAACAATTAAAAAGTTATATTCATGATCGAAAAGCCGCGGAAGACAAATACTTCTATATGGGGGAACTTTCTGAACTTGCTAAAGGGGATAATACGTATAAATTATCCTTTGAGCGCTATGTGTTATCAGCATTTCTTGATGAAATTATTGTTCAAGCAAATATCCGTTTAGATAAAATGACGGATCATCGCTATCAGCTTGAACGAAGTCAAGAACGTGCTAAAGGAGGAGCTCAAAGTGGCCTTGACTTAGAGGTTATCGATCACTATACAGGTCAGAAGCGATCCGTTAAAACGTTATCTGGTGGCGAAGGGTTTAAAGCTGCACTAAGTTTAGCACTTGGTATGGCAGATGTTATACAAGCCCATGCTGGTGGTGTACAACTTGATACGTTATTTATCGATGAAGGGTTTGGAACATTAGACGAAGCATCTCTTGAGCAAGCAATCGATACATTGAAAGACCTTCAACAAGGTGATCGTATGCTTGGTATCATTTCTCACGTTCCACAATTAAAGAATGAAATTAGAGCAAAACTTCATATAAATGATTAAGAGGGGGACAATTATGAAAGTCGTTACAGCATCAACACCCGAACAACAATCCTATGTCCGGTCATTACTTGATCACTTCCACCGAAGTATCCTACCATCGTTTTTTTCAAAATCTTATGTAGATGATCTTGAGACATTTGGTGTATTATGTCAGGTTGATCTTGATGAATACACATTGCAAGAAATAATGGAAGTAACTGCAGCATTACAAACGATCCAACATATTTTAGAATGTCTCTTAGAAGACGGAGCCTCACCACAACTAGCTCAAAAATTCGATCGAAATCAGAAAATTATTGAAAGTCATCAAATCTATTTCCCATTTCGTTTTCAAGACTTCACGACAACTGATTTTGAATTTGATTTAGCAAGTGTGAAACCAGCAAATCATTGGTTAATTTAAGGTTTCACTTGAATAACATGTGTGTCTATCTTACGATTAAAGCAAAATAGAAAAAGGATGGCGAAGAACATGAACATGCCTTTAAGCTTAGAATGGGCCATAATTACAAATGGACTCGAAGAAAGAATCGGAGAAAAGGACAACGTATTTCATTTACAATTACCAGGTTATCGGTTATTCCCTATGGATCAAGAAATTGATATTATGCGTCTAGAGGAATCAGAACATATTGGTACAGCTATCATTACAGAGTTAAAGTGGGCTGAAGATCAGACAACCATTATTTATCAGCTTACATCTTTGTATAGCGTCAATTAACGACAGATTTCTAGCTTTTAAAGACGATTTTGTAGAATGTTGCGCTTACCCGGGAAATGTCGGGGTAATAAGAAATATTCATAAAATAGCCAAAACTTCCCCAGTTATAATGAGTGATTGTAACCTATAATAAAAGTAGGTTAGGGATCATTCAAATAGAGGGGGATGCTCTATGTTATCCGCGATACTTCCAGCAATGTTATTTGGTGTTATTTTAAGTGGCACCATTGGATTAATCATAGCTGGCGACTTAACTTCAGATTGATGGACTTTATAGCGCATGCTACACTTCTAGGCAGATGCAAGAAACCTTGCATCTGCCTTTTTACATTTAAGAATAAAAATTGTATTACTATCCAATAAATCTTCCTAAACAACAAGGAGGCGCAATCTATGAATCCTTTACATAATGACTGGGCTCATTTGTTAGAGCCTACTTTTCAATCTCAAACGTATCTACAGTTACGCGAGTTTTTAAAGCGCGAATATGCAACTCAAAGAATTTATCCGGATATGAATGACATCTTTAATGCTCTTCATTATACCTCTTATCATAATGCCAAGGTTGTTATCCTTGGCCAAGACCCTTACCATGGTCCAGGGCAAGCACATGGATTTAGTTTTTCTGTTCAGCCTGGGGTTAAAATTCCACCGTCTCTGCGAAATATTTATAAAGAGCTACAGGAAGATGTAGGAATGGAAATACCGAACCATGGAAATTTGCTGCACTGGGCCAAGCAAGGAGTTATATTGCTTAACACAGTTCTAACAGTCAGAGAAAAAAATGCTCATTCTCATAAAGGGATGGGTTGGGAACTGTTTACGGATGAAGTCATTCGACTTTTAAATGATCGCGAAAAGCCTCTTGTTTTCTTATTATGGGGAAAGCATGCTCAACAAAAGCGTGACATGTTAAATGAATCAAAACATTTGATTTTAACATCACCGCATCCAAGCCCATTTTCTGCTCACAAAGGATTCTTTGGTAGCAAACATTTCTCAAAAACCAATGCATTTCTAGCTGAAAATGGATTTGATCCGATTCAGTGGCAATTACCATTGGAAGCTGATGAATTATAATAATTACTCTAACTTGGGTATATGCCTACACCAGTAACTTTGCCCTAACGTACAGTAATTGTAATGAAGGATGTAAAGGAGGGGTGAATATGCCTCCAGGAATAAGACCTATGGGGCAAAGTGCATTTATGCCTGGGCCAGGTATGAATTCAGCAAACCCATTTGGAATGAGTATGAATATGCGTCAGCCTATGCCATTCTCTGGTTTTGAAGGTCCACAAAGTTTTTTTAACCAAGGATCATCAGGGTGGAATGGTATGTCTGCGATGAATGGAATGCAAGGGTTCCCAAACATGCAAGGCATGGGAAGTAGTCGTGCAGGTGGGAATCTATTATCTAACCTTTTTCAATCTTCAGCAGGAGGTGGAGGGCTTCCTCAACTGGGAGCGCTAGGTCAAGGTGTAGGTAGCGCTGGAGGAGGCGTATCAGGTATGCTGAATAATGTACAGCAGGTGTTGAAAATGGCACAATCTGCTGCGCCTATGATTCAACAATATGGTCCAATGGTTCGTAACATCCCAACGATGGTTAAGCTTGTGAAACTTATGCGTGAGCCTGATGAAGGAGAAATAGATGAGAATCATTCGTCTGAACAAGAAGAGGTTCAAACTCAGTCTTCATCGCAAATCTCTGATGAAATATATAAGAATTCTCAACAAGTTCAATCAATTCAACCAACTCCAACGAATGGAGCGTCTCAACCTCGGCTATACATTTAATAGGCAATTTTCTTGATTTTTTCTTTATAAGGGGAAACAATAATAGGAAATGTAGAAATGAATGAACAAGTAGAGGAGGATCTCCGTGACACACAAGCAGCTAGAGAAAGCAACATTTGCAGGTGGATGTTTCTGGTGTATGGTAGAACCCTTTGATGAACGACCAGGTATCCATGAAGTCGTATCTGGTTATACAGGTGGAGATATAGAAAATCCAACTTATCTTGACTTAATCTCAAAGGATACAGGTCATGTAGAGGCTGTTCAAATAACCTATGATCCAGAGATTTTTCCTTACGAGCGATTGCTAGAGGTATTCTGGCAACAAATTGATCCAACTGATGCAGGAGGACAATTTGCTGATCGCGGTGAACATTATCAAACGATCATTTTTTATCACAATGAGGAACAAAAGCAAATGGCAGAGGAATCCAAGCGAAAACTAGAAAATAGCGGGAAATTTTCTTCACCAATCGTCACTAAGATTCTCGAAGCAAAGCCATTTTACCCAGCAGAAGAGAAGCATCAAGAGTATTATAAAAAGCAGCCATATCACTATAAAATGTACAAAAAAGGTTCTGGACGTAAAGACTTTATTGAAAAGCATTGGAAACTTGATAAAGATCCAAAGAAATTAAAAGAGACATTGACGCCTATTCAATATAAGGTCACACAAGAAGGCGGAACAGAAACTCCATTTCAAAATGAATTTCATGATCATGAAGAAGATGGGATCTATGTAGATATTGTTTCCGGAGAACCATTGTTTAGTTCTCGCGATAAATATGATGCTGGATGTGGATGGCCGAGTTTTACTAGACCCATTGACTCCTATTATGTTGATGAAAACATGGATACGTCTCACGGTATGATTCGTACTGAAGTGAAAAGCCATCATGCTGACTCACACTTAGGTCATGTTTTTGAAGATGGACCTAAGGATGAAGGTGGACTTCGGTATTGTATTAATTCAGCAGCTTTAAAATTTATTCCTAAAGATCGTTTAGAAGAAGAAGGCTATGGACATTTAATGTATATCTTTCAATAAACATTAACCCCTCACTCAGGTTTTTAACCAAAACTTGGGTGAGGGGTTTTTTAGTTTAATTTCTATAGAACATGGTAATGGAAAGGCATGAAGGAGGCTTCTCTATGGATTTCGGTTTATGGTTAGAATATAGTTGGGTATTTTTAGTCATTATTGGTTTAGAAGGAATCCTTGCTGCTGATAATGCTTTAGTAATGGCATTAATGGTGAAACACCTTCCTGATGAACAACAAAGACGTGCGTTACTATATGGACTAGGTGGAGCATTTGTTTTTAGATTTTTATCATTATTTTTAATATCGTTTCTCGTTCATATTTGGCAAGTACAAGCGCTTGGTGCAGCCTACTTGCTCTATATTTCAATTAAATTCCTAGTGAAAAAACATGTAATGAATAAAGATCCTGGTGAAGATGAAGAAAAAGATATAGAAGAAGGATCTGAACAAGTATCTGCTAAAGGGTTCTGGAAAACTGTATTAAAAGTAGAACTAACCGATATTGTATTTGCTATTGATTCTATCTTAGCAGCAGTAGCCTTGGCTTCAAGTCTCCCAGAAACCTCACTACCTAAAGTAGGAGATTTAGATGGTGCGAAATTTGGAGTTATTTTAGCTGGCGGACTTGCAGGTGTAATTCTTATACGTGTAGCTGCTTCTTATTTTGTTAAGATTCTTCAAGAAAAGAAAGGGCTACAAAGTGCAGCATACATCATTGTAGGTTGGGTTGGTGTAAAGCTACTTGTTCATGTGCTTGCACATAAAGATGTACAAATGATTCCGAAACATTTTCCAGAATCTATTACATGGAAAGTGATCTTTTGGACAATATTACTTGCTACAGCACTTATAGGTTGGTTTTCTTCTCCCAGAGAAAAACACAAAGAACCCAATCCATATGATATGCAGAAGTAGAGTATTAAAAGATGGTCTGTGATAGGATAAGGGTACAACGACATAAGGGTTGGATGATTATGAATGTAAGCAGGTTGTTATGGGCTTATGTTATCGGAGTCATAGGAGGAGGAGTGTTTTATTTTATTAAACTTCCTCTTCCATGGGTTCTAGGTCCGCTAGTAGCCTTGTTAATATGGAAAATCTCAACTAAAAAAGATACTGCAGTTTCCTATACCTTAAGAAATATAAGTTTTGTTATCTTGGGCATTCAGCTTGGAAATACGTTTACGGATAGCACCTTCACATTAATAACTCCTTATCTGGTCCCTTATACACTGTTATCTTGTACATTAATAACTTTAGCGTTGGCCAACGCCTACATCATTACAAAGTGGGTTGATATAAGGGCAGATACATCTATGCTTGGAAGCATTCCAGGAGGGTTGTCAGCATCATTAGCATTAAGTGATTCAATGGGGAGCAATACGGTTTTAGTAACAGTTTTTCATACCGTTCGTTTGTTATCCGTGTTATTTATTATTCCGTTTGTTTCAACTCATTTCTTTTATGAAGGAAATGGAGGAAGTACAAGCATTTCTTTAGGCCCTAATGAAACTGGATCAGCATGGACGATAATGATTTACTTCGGTGTTTATTTATTAGCAAAAGTCTTTCAACATAAAGTGCCAGCGGCTTTTGTTATGATCCCTATGATTATTACAGGATCCTTTCAAGCATTAGGGATAGCTATGTTCTCATTACCGACAGTATTATTTATATTTGCACAGGTATCACTTGGAGTCTACCTTGGTTATAAAATATCCCTTCAGGATGTGTTGAAAGCAGGAAAGTACTGCTTGATTTATTTTGGTTTATCTATCGTTTTAATTCTGACTTCTTTTGTTTTAGGGTACATATTTAGTCTAGTAACTGGATTGCAATTAGCAACAGCAATCTTAAGTATTGCGCCAGGAGGGCTCATTGAAATGGCTTTAACAGCCCAATCAGTAGGAGGGGATCCTTCAATAGTCAGCTCCCTTCAGATGATTCGGTTACTTATCATTGTTATCGTAGTTCCTTTGTTTCTACAGCGGTTTCTCCCAAAGATTGTTGATATACAAAATAAGAATATATAGTTTGACGATACTTTGAAATCAAGATAAAATAATCTTGAAGTAAAGATAATAATTCAGATTGACTGTAATAATATTATGTAAACTAAAAGGAGGCTCATATAATGAGATTAACGACAAAAGGTATTCATCATATAACCGCGATTGTCAGAGATCCTCAAGAAAACCTTGACTTTTATGAGCAACAACTAGGATTAAAACTAGTAAAGAAAACGGTAAACTTTGATGAGCCTGGCATTTATCACTTATATTATGGGGATGAAGTAGGGAATCCAGGTACAATATTAACCTTTTTCCCCGCACCTCAAGCTGCTCCGGGTAGTATTGGTAGCGGACAAGTTAGTCGGATTTTATTTAGTATTCCAAAAGGGGCAAAACACTATTGGATAAAACAATTTACAGACCTCGGGCTAGAATATGAAGAAAACAGTTATGGAATTTGGTTTTCAGATCCAGAGGGACTTCCTTTAGGTCTAGTGGAATCAAATAAAAGCAACTTTCAATCTTGGGAGCAATCACCGGTAGATCAGAAGTTTGCAATCCAAGGATTTTATGGAGCTATTTTAAATTCAGAGAAACCGGAAAAAACGGTTGAATTAGTAAGAGGTATGGGTTATCAAAACCAGTCTGAAGATGACTTATACCACTATTATAAAGCTGATGGTGATGTAGCTGAGTATTTATGGATTGAAAAAGAGATATTGCCTCAAGGTCGTGGCGGTGCAGGGACTGTACATCATATTGCCTACCGAACAAAAAATGAATCTGATCAAGAACTTTGGCAGAAGAAATTAACAAATGAATTCGGGATTCGTGTTACACCTGTAATGGACCGTCAATATTTCAAATCGGTATACTTCCCTGAATATGGTGGGATCTTATTTGAGATTGCTACGGATGAACCTGGGTTTACGATTGATGAAGAAATTCATGAACTAGGAAACGATTTAAAACTTCCTTCTTGGCTTGAGTCAAAACGAGAACAAATTTTAAGTATATTACCAGAACTACGAAGAGGTGACGAATAATGGAACACATTTTTAAGCAAGGATCAAAAAACAGTCCTGTTCTTCTTTTATTACACGGTACTGGCGGATCAGAACAAGATTTAATTCCGTTAGCTCAAATGATTGACCCAGAAGCATCTATTCTAAGTGTGCGAGGGAATGTTAGTGAAAATGGTATGCCTCGCTTCTTTAGAAGACTTCGTGAAGGGGTATTTGATGAAGAAGATTTAAAGTTTCGTACGAAAGAGCTTTATGAATTTCTTGAACAAGCATCAGAACAATATGATTTCGATCGTTCTGACCTTCTAGCTGTAGGGTATTCGAATGGAGCTAATATTGCAGGTAGCTTATTGTTCCATTATGAAAATGTATTACAAGGTGCCATACTATTCCATCCAATGGTACCAATCAGAGGGTTATCGTTACCAGATATGAATAAAACACCTGTGTTTATTGGAGCAGGCACCAACGATCCTATATGTTCACCAGAGGAAACAAAAGACTTAAATCAATTGCTTGAAGAGGCTGGCTCTGATGTAACACTATTCTGGGAAAACAAAGGACATCAACTGACAGAGCAAGAGGTTCACCAGGCTACAAATTGGTATAACACACATGTGAAATGAATCACTGTCTGATTTGGTATATAATGGGGAGAAGCTGAATTTTCAGCTTCTCTTTATTTTTTAATGGAAAAGGGGAGATGTTATGTTTAAATATATCGGAATTGACCATGTTCAAGTAGCTGCTCCACCAAATAGTGAAAAAGAAGCAACTACCTTTTATTGTGATAAGTTGGGAATGGAAATCATAGAAAAACCAAAGTTACTTCAAAAGAATGGCGGGGTTTGGTTTCAATGTGGGAATCATCAATTACATATAGGAGTGAAACAAGACTTCATTGGAGAAACTAAAGCACATCCTGCTTTTGAAATTGAAAACTTACAAGCCTTTAAGGATCATTTAAAAAAGCATAATGTTTCATTTAAAGAGGATGACAAACTTCCTAACGCAGATCGTGTTTACGTTTTTGATCCTTTTGGAAATCGTTTGGAGTTTTTGTCTTATTCATCAAAAGTATAGATTACTTATTGAATTAAAGATTGAGATCGCTGTCCTGACGGGTTATCATGGAAGATAGCAAACTTACCGAGGTAAAGCAATTACGGTAAAAAGCTGATGAACGAGTGTATGTTGTAGTTGGAGGAGATTAAATGACAGAACCACTTTTTTTACAACCGATCTTCAAGGAACGTATATGGGGAGGAACAAAATTAAAAGAGGAGTTTCATTATGAAATTCCATCCTCTCAAACGGGTGAATGCTGGGCGATATCAGCTCATAAAAATGGTCAAAGTACTGTGAAAAATGGCCTTTATGAAGGTATTTCATTAGACGAAGTTTGGGAAGAGCATCCTGAACTATTTGGACATTATCATTCTGAGGTATTTCCTCTTCTTACCAAAATTTTAGATGCGAATCGTGATTTATCTGTACAAGTACACCCTGATGACACTTATGCGCAAGAACATGAAGGGAATCATGAATTTGGAAAGACGGAATGCTGGTACATTATTGACTGTGAACCTGGTGCTGAATTAATTTTTGGTCATCATGCCCAAACGAGAGATGAGCTTAAGCAAATGATTCAGTCAGGTAAGTGGGATGAATTGTTGCGCAAAGTACGTATCAAACCAGGTGATTTCTTTTATGTGCCAAGTGGTACTATTCATGCATTATGTGAGGGTACACTTGTCTTGGAGACACAGCAAAGCTCTGATACGACCTATCGTGTTTATGATTATGATCGTGTTGATGCAGAAGGCAACACACGTGATCTACATTTAGATCAAGCTATTGAAGTGACTAATGTTCCTCATGAAGATAATGAACTATCATTTATGGAAGAACAAAGAACAGGTGCTGTCATTACAACACTTGTTGAATCAGAGTTTTTCTCTGTATATAAATATGTGTTGGATGGTGCTGGATCATTCAAACAAGATTCTTACTTCCAGTTACTTAGCGTTATTGATGGAGAAGCTACAATGACAGTAGGTGGAGAAACATATAAGGTCCATAAGGGAGATCACTTTATTTTAACGAGTCAAATTGAAGAATTTACATTAGATGGAGATGCTTCCATTATCGTATCTCACCCATAAAAGAAAGGAAGATGAAAATGATTCATAAGCATTGGTATGATACTGACACCATTAAACGTGTAGAATGTGTTCATGCAAACGCTGAAAAATATGTAGTAGAAAATGTTTTAACACCAGGAAAAGTATATGATGTAAAAAACGAGACAGATGAATGGATCTTTATCATCGATAATACTGGCAAAATTGGTGGCTTTAAAAAAGATTATTTTAAAGATGTAGAATAAAACAAAGAGCTTGGGATATCCAAGCTCTTTTTTAAGTAATATCCTCTTTTTTCCTACTGCGAATAAATGAAAGGAGAAGTAGTATTGTAGGTATTATGATTTGCATAGGCACATGAACATAGGGGGGGACAATTTTTAATCCCACAAATAAGTGCTCTACATATCCTTGACTCATCATTAAAGCCACGATTATTAATAATGCTCCAAGTACTGAACTTGTTACATATCTTTTTTTATTTTTTAACTTCGGTATTACATCATGTAAGCCTATATATGCTGCTAAAAAGAATATGACAATCTTTATAACACCTACGATGACCATCATGATAATTACGATAGGATCGATACGTTGTATAATCCCTTGGATATTGACCAATGACACTGTATCAAGTAATGGCACCACAGATCGTTGAGCTAAATCAGGCCCTAAAGACGCAATAATTGTAAGGTTTGTCGCAATTAGAATAATTGTGCTGATTAAAATGGCTTGGATTCCTAACTTTCTTGCTTTTTCTTCTCTGTTTAAATAGGGAAACAGCATTGTAAAAACGACAAGCTCTCCAAAGGGGAAAGTAAGGGATTGAGGAAATGTCTGCATTATAATCTTCCCCCAACCTTTTTCTATCGGCGGCTGTAAATTTTCACTTTGAGGGATGCCTGTTACAAATACAAAAATAAGAAAAAGTAAACCAGAACCTACGACATACGGAAAAAATATTTCTGCTGTACGAGCTATGGTCTCGATACCTAATATGCAACTATAAACAATAACGACAGTGAATATAAGTAGTACAACAAGCAAAGGTGTTTCTTTTAAAATTGTAATTACGATTAACTCACTAAAATCACGTAAAATACGGGCAGACAAATAAAAGAAATAGAAAATATAAGCCCAAGCAACGATATAACCTAAGTACTTGCCAAGAAGTTGGGAGGAGTATGTGGTTATGTGGGCATTTGGGAACTTTTTATGTAATTGCGTGTAGATAAGATAGAGGATAATTCCTCCAAGCATCCCTAAAAGTATGACTACCCAAGCATCTTGCCTAGCTTCAAATCCCATTCCAACTATAATGGTACTACCAAACTCAAACATAATAATAAGAAAGACGAATTGTGTTGAACTAATTTGTGCTTTTTCCATATATCTCAACCTCTATGAATCAGTGTTAAAGATCGATTTTATTTTTGATCCAACCAACAAAACAATTGGATAAACAACCCCTATTGCAATCGAAAGTGGGACCCATGTTTCTTTATTCCACTTTCCTGCGTAGACTGTATCTGGATAAATAATTAGCGCTAATCCTATTACTAAAATTCCTATTGGTAATGTAATAGGACGGTAATGCTTTAGCCCGAATATTTGGGAGATCCCAATCAATGATATATAAAAGTATATAAACAGTTTAAAGAAAATAGATAAGATCCAAGAAATTGCGATAACAACTTCTAAGCGATCCAATAAAACAATAAATTCAATACGCTCAGCCATAACATATGTAGGGTACACATAATGTGAAGTTAATTTGTAGCCTAAAACAGAAATGGCAATCACAGAGATTCCCATTATAAGAATTCCAGCAAATAGGTATCCCAATATAATCGATTTTGTTCCCTTAGAATCATTGTTTAGAACAGAAGGATAGAGCACAAATAAGATGATTAAAGGAAACGTTGATACACTTAACTCATAAAGGCTTGCTTCTATGATTTTGTTTACGGGTTGCCCCCACAGTGGTTGTAATTGTTTAATGTCCATACTAGGAATGCTAAATAAGACGATTATGGTTAGAAGTAGTATGATCCATGGGAAAAATATTTCAACTGTTTTAACAATCGTTTCAATCCCTAATTTAGTCCCATATATCACGATAGTCATAAATAATATACAAATTGCAGCCAAAGGAGTTTGTGGGATGACTTGAACAAGGACAAAATCTCCAACCGTCCACAGAACGGTACTTGCACCGATCAAGGAATATAGAACGATAATACACGTAAATAACTTTCCTATCCACTTTCCAAACACGTACTCATTATGTTGGAATAAGTTAAGGTTTGGTTGTATTCGACCTATATAGATGAGAAGAAGTAAAACAAGGACTCCTCCAAATATACTAATGCTTGTAGCCATCCAAGCACTCTCTTTCGCTATAGTAGCAATTTGTGAAGGCGTAATTAATACAGATGTCCCAATAGTGAAAAGTGTTAACAGAAGTGTGAATTGTCTTACATTGATTTTTTCATCTATCTTCATATTTGATTCCGCCTTATAATTGTAAAATCGATAGTACACCTTTTGTAATGGGTTTAACTAATACAGTTACACCTTTGAGTGGAGTAGGCACATGACCGTTCATTTGTAGAAATACGCTAAAGGTGAGCGCTATGATATAAAAGCCTAAACTAAAGAAGCCTTCTTTAAAGAGTTTTTCTCGAAATATAGAGGAGAGATCGATCCAAGCTATGATTATAATCGTAATGATTAAAAGAATAAGCATGAAGTTTCCTCCCCTTTTTTACTCTGGTTGGAATGAATCTGTTATGGTACCTGTTCGTTTGATTTTTGATTGAACATTTACCTTGATATCAGCTTCAGGGAAAATTTCATCCCATTGATCTTTAATTTTTAACCAGTCTTTATTCTTTGTTCTATGCAAAAGTTCTCCAAAGCCTACAATATCACTTTGCAAATCATTCTGAATGGTCTCAAGAGCAAGGGTGGCTGTTTTGGAGATCTCTTTATTTAAATCTTCTTCTAATTTCTTTAATGTTTTTGGTTTAGAAATCTTCATATTACAGTCGCTTTGTGCAACATTAGCTTTAGCTTTAATATCAATAGTAAATGTGGGTTTGCCATCTTCTAATTTTCCTTTAATTTTTTTATCTGTACTGATTACTTCGAATGATGTGTATTTATTATCTTCATTACAAGGTATCATTTCTGTAGAGTTTTTTACTTTACCTGTTAAATAATTAAACCCTTTGCTTTCTTTATGGTCCAACCATCCAATTAATTGATCCCCTTTCATAGCACCTATATGATCGACTAATATTTTGGCAGGTGAATCGATCTTTTCTACGTTTTCAATTGAATTACCTATATCGGTATTTCCTTGAATATAAATCCCTGTGAGAAACGGGTGTTGTCCCTCTAGCAATAAGTCAGAAGTAAACTTTTGAATTTTAACCGTTCTTGTTTGAGCTAAATACCTTTCACTACTTTCAATCGTTGCATACATTTTACTAGCTGGTATCTTTTCAAGTGGTGTTAATATATTTAGAATTTCTTTTGCAGAAGAGGCTTTAGCAATAGCTAAGTAAAAATCTGTTCTTAACTCATGGTCGCGAACCAAAAAATCAATCGTGTCATTGATTCCGGTTTTGGCCAGTTCTTCACTGAAGATCACGATTCTAGTATGTGACATGTATACCTTTCTTGGAGTCACTTCGATCAAGTTCCTTATTGCATCAAATAAGGATTTTCCAGAAGCAGAATAAGTTGAGACCGCTGTTCTCGTTGTGAGTTGTTTCGCAGCTACCTCTGCTGGGTTAATAATTTGAACGGTGGCTTCATATCCTTCTTCAGCCTTATCTATACCAATCCCGGTAACAATAGCCAGGTTATCAAGCTCTTGTTTGCTCCAACACCCAGTTAGAACTATAAGTAGCAAAGGTAGTACAATGATTTTCGTAATTAACCGGTGCTCCATTTTGTATCAATCCTTTACTGATTGATTTTCTGCCTTTCTTCCCGATGGATTAGGTGCCTCTGTGTCCTCACGATCTAGATTTTGTTGGTTGATTAGGCGAGGACGAGAAAATAATCCCCAATGGGGAAAACGAAGCATTACGTCCTTTTGATCCTTAGGGATAAAAGGAGCCATTGGTGTTAAGTAAGGGACGCCAAAAGATCTTAAGCTTGTTAAATGTAGGATCATAATAATAAGTCCTATTAAGATCCCAAATAATCCAAATGTGGCTGCCAATATCATAAAGCCAAAACGTAACATGCGAACAGAAATGGCCATATTAAAGCTTGGAGATACAAAGCTTGAAATAGCAGTTAAAGATACAACAATTACCATAGCTGAGGATACTAATCCTGCTTCAACAGCAGCTTGGCCTAGAACCAATGCCCCAACAATGGATATGGCAGAACCAACTGCTCTTGGCAAACGTATTCCTGCTTCTCTTAATATTTCAAATGTAATCTCCATAATCAGTGCTTCAACGAGAGCTGGAAATGGAACACCTTCCCTCTGAGAAGATAAACTTACAAGTAAATCAGTTGGAATCATCTCTTGGTGAAACGTCGTTAAGGCTATATAAGCAGATGGCGTAAGCAAAGAAAGAAAGAATGCCAGATAACGGACTATTCGAATGAACGTAGCAAAGTCTGCTCGTTGATAGTAATCTTCACTGGCTTGAAAGAATTGAATAAACAGTGCTGGAACTAGAAGTACAAAAGGTGTCCCATCTACAAGTATGGCAACTCTTCCTTCTAACAGTCCTGCAGCAATAATATCTGGTCTCTCCGTATTATAGACAGTTGGAAATGGGGTGTAGGTTTTATCTTGTATAAACTCTTCAATATACCCACTGTCCAATATTGCATCTGTATTAATTTTGTCTAAACGTCTATAGACTTCTTTAACAATTTTAGGGTCCGCAATTCCATTAATATACGCGATTGAAACATCTGTTTTTGTTCGTTTACCAATAGGTTTGGTTTTGATCCATAGGTTAGGGTCCTTAATCTTTCTTCGAAGCAAAGCCGTATTCGTCCTAATCGTTTCCGTAAATCCATCCTTTGGACCCCGCACTGAAGTTTGGGACGAGGGCTCTTCAACGCCGCGTTGCTTCCATCCCTTTGTATCCACAGCAAAAGCTTTGTCATACCCATCGATTAATATAACAGTGTCACCGCATAAAATATGGTCATAAAGTTTATCTACAGTGTTAAATTCACTCATCTCTCCAGCAGTTAACGAGTGTTCTTTTAAAATTTGGAATGAATTTTCTTTAGATGAGAGCTCAACATTTGCTTTTCGGATATCAATCATTAATGTTCTTAAGATGAAGTCTTGTATTACATTTTTATCCACTAGTCCATCAGTATATATTAAAGCCATTGATAACGATCCATCATAGCTAGCATGAAAGGGGCGATAGACAATATCATTACTATCTCCCAAGGTTTGTTTTACATCTTGGATTGTGTGTTGAAGTGAAGCATTTAAATTTTGAGAAGGGATATTTGTTTGTTTGTTGACAGGCTGCTTTTTGAATAGATTAGATAACTTAAACATCTCCACACCTCAATCCATTGAAAGTTCTCTTATCAGTTTGAACTATTCATAGAAAATCATACCTATGGACTAGGATTATTCCTTTTCTTATCAAGGTTAACCAAGTACTGAGTAAACCACTTTGCAAATAAACCGAAAATATAGTAATAAATAAGTGAATAAACGAGTTTCCACGAACCAAGCTCATAATATCCTAACCATATAAATAAAGGTTCTCCTATAAACGTGATAGTCAATGACAGAATAAAATTAGCAATGAGAAAAGACTTAAGGGGTTGAAACCACTGATATATCAACATCATCAATATAGGGACGATCGTAAAATCTGGTGTAAATAAAGGCGGAAAAAATGGGGCAAGCTTAATTGGATATCCCCACCAAAGGAGATCTGTGCCTATATTATCTAAAATGAGATTTCCCAACATAATGATCAATCCATAAAACAAAATGGGAAGTGCATTTTCCCTGTTTAGCAATTTCCACCATGCAAACCAAGGAAGAACACATAAGATAAGAAGTAACCACCACTCCCAGGAAAACACGATGTTTGATTCCCATCTTACCTGGATCATTTCAAAAAACTTTAATCGTTCTTGTTGTATATCATCGAAAGAAGGTACCTGCATACTGGCATTCTCCTTACTTGTTTATGGGATTTGTTTAGTATGGATTAAAGCATATGTCTTTTATACAGTATGTTCAAAAATAACCTTAAGGCTACCTATTAAGTATCTCTGGTTAGGTTTTATATAGTTTTTACAGGGAAGAGGAAGACAAGAAACTGAAAAAGGCTGGTGTAACAATGATTTTGGATAACGTAAGAATCTATCAACCTTATGAAGGTTATCATGCAGAGGAGACATATCACTTAGAAATTAATGGCGGATGTATTGCAGGAATACATAAAGAGAGATATTCATCTACTAATGAGAAAGTCATTGATGGAAATGGAAAAACGATTATGGCAGGGTTTAATGATTCCCATATGCATCTATTAAGATACGGATTGTTAAAGAAAGAGTTAGACCTGACACAAGTAACAAGCTGGAAAGAAATGAAGAAAGAAGTTGAGAAGCATTATCCTGAAATTGAAGAGGAAGAATGGATTTTTGGTAAGGGATTTAATGATGGGCAATTCACAGATATCGAACATCTTTTAACAGCGGAAGATTTAGATGAAATCAATGTGAACAAATACATGTATTTCATGCATCAAGACGGTCATGAGTGTGTTATTAGTAAAAAGCTACTAAATAAGTTAGAAAAAGAAGAACGATTCCATAAAGAACCTGAAGATTTTAAAGAAAGGGATCAAAACGGGAATTTAACGGGACGCTTTAAGGATACTGCAGTTCACTATATCAATCATCACTTATGGGAACGTTCACTAGAAGAAGCGACTCAGGCGTTGGAGACTGCTATGCCTTATTTACTTCAATATGGTGTAACGTCAGTTCATACAGATGATCGAAGCTTCATTGGATCTTATAAAAGTTTATGGAAAGCTTATACGGAAACGGAGTCAAGAGGGAACCTTCCCATTCAAGCTCACCTTCATCATTACATTTTTGATAGACAAGATCTTGTATCGTTTATAGACTCTTTTGATAAACGTACAGGGGATGGAACAGATCGAGTTAAGGTTGGAGCCATCAAAATCTTTTTAGATGGTACACAAAGGCTTCATACAGCAGCTATGAGGCAACCGTATCCAGATCAACCAGATTTAACTGGAAATCTTATCTATACACAAGAGCAATTGAATAACATGGTTGCCTTAGCATCTCAAAATGGTATGCAGGTTGCGATGCATGCTTTAGGTGACCGTGCTGTAGAATCAGCTTTAACTGCGCTAGAGCAAGATGAAGCAAATACAAAAACCTTGCGTCACAGAATTATTCATGCACAAACAATGGGAGAAGACTTGTTAAAACGCACTTCAAATGTTGGAGCTTATATTGAAACACAACCATCTTTCTTGATGGGGGAATGGAGTGAGAAGGATCATTGGGTACCTGAATCGTTACTCCCATATTGTGACGCGTTCCATAAAATGGTTGATTATGGCATCCCCATTACTTTAAGTTCAGATGCACCCATTGGCTCTCTTGATCCAATAACATCCGTTTTTGCAGCAGTTAATCGTACAAATACAGACCTTGAGCCAAAAGGAGGTTGGATGCCACAAGAGCGTCTTTCAAAAGATCAATCCTTCTATGGTTTTGGTGTGACACCTGCTGAATTAGAATTTCAGGAAAAGAGAAAAGGAAAAATACAAGAAGGTTATGTTGCTGATTTTGTACTCCTTAACAACCATCCTGAAAGTGTAAAAAATCATGAACTATTAAATATTATGGTAGAAGAAACGTGGATCCAAGGGAAGCGTGTGTTTTCTAGAGAATAACGAAAATGACTTTCCAAAAGGAATTTACTTCTGTATGTAGAAAAGGGTTAGGTGAGAGTAACGCTAAATGTAAGGAGTCATTTTTATATGAAATTCATTTTCGCACGTCATTGTAAAGCAACAGGTCAAGAACGAGAAGCGGAGTTAACAAGGGAAGGAACACAACAAGCGGATGAATTGTCACGTTACTTAGAGAATTATCCGATTCATGTAACACGAATTCTTTCTAGTCCATTTATGAGAGCTAAACAAAGTATTAAACCTTTTGCAGAATCGACTGGGCATGAAATTGTGATTGATGAGCGTCTAGGTGAAAGAAAACTAAGCAGTAAACCATTAGATGATTGGTTAAAGATCTTAGAAACGTCATTTACAGAGTTAGACCAAAAAGTCCATGATGGTGAATCATCAAATGAAGCGATGGACAGAGCGACTTCACTCCTTAACGAGTTTATGGATAGTGATTCAGATGATGAAACGGTTTTATTCATGACGCACGGCAACCTTTTAACGCTTATCCTTAAATACTTTGATGATCGTTTCGGGTTTGAAGAGTGGAAGAGTTTAACGAACCCAGATTTATACTTAGTTGAAAGGGTAGATAAGAATTGGATTGTGAAGCGAATGTATGAAGAATAATAAAATCCTACTGCTATTCATAATAAGCAGTAGGATTTTATTTCTATAAATACAGGTTTGCCAAGAAAATCCCTAAACTCTCTTGATAAATTTCATCAAATTGAGTCAGAGGAAGTGGGCTTACTCCTTCTCCTAGTTCTACAGTGTAGCCAGGACGACGCCACTCTTGTATGAACCAATCTTTATAACCTGCGTAACTATCTACATACTGTATAGGTGTATAACCACTAACACGTGCAAATTCTTGTACGATCGTTTCTGCTTCGGGAGGTTCTAAGCCTTCAAAGCCCCAATAAATGACTTCACCTTGAGTATGAAAAGCAAGAGCTCTAGAAAAGTTACTGTTTCTAGTTATTTGAGCCATAGCCTTAGACTCTGGTTCAGATAAAGGTGCGGGACCTGGATAATTAGCTGGTGCAGGGGCTTGCTCTTTCCGTTCTTTTTCGATTTCCCACTTAGCCGGGAACTGATTGTTTAAATCTACACCACTTATGTTGGCTTTCCAATTATTAAAATTTGTGCTGCCATTGTTAATCTCAAGAACATTACTTTGAAAAGGTTCCTCATTGGGCGGTCCATTAATAACGAGGTTTACTCCATCTGGATTAACCATCGGTACGACTGACAACGTTTTAGAATTATAATAAGGTAGCATGTCGAGACCTCTGATAGGTGTTTGATTCGTTAGAGAAAGTAGATAATCATTTAAAAATGTCATGATTATGGGAGTTGTAATCCATTCATTTGCGTGGAAAGAACCATCTACATGTACGGTCTCATTCCCTCTTCCAACTTTGATCTCGGGAAGTGATTTCCCCATTACGGACTGACCGATCGATCGTTGGAAAAGAAATGGATACACCATAACCAATCTATTGATATCCGTAATCATAGACTCATACGTATAATTGCTCTTCCCATTTACAATCCTCCAAGTAACACGTAACGGAACCCGAATGAGCTGTCCCACTTGTAGAAAGTTAGGATTGACCATTGGGTTTAAGAGAAATAATGAGTCCATAGGAACGTTTCTGGAAGAAGCGATTGACCAAAGTGAGTCACCAGACTGTATGGTATAATTTACAGCTACATAACCTGGAATATTAATCGTTTGGCCAATATAGAGATAACGATTTGCTGCGTTTGGGTTTGAATCCATTATAAGAGGGAGCCTTATGTTAAACAATTGACTGTAATACCAGAGTGAATCACCATTTCGAACATTTACTTGCAAGCATTTCATCTCCCTTCTCATTCTCCATTTATATATATGAAATAGGGGATTTCATCATGCTGAAAGCTATAAGATACAAAGGAGGTCAATTAAATGAAATGGGACAAACATTATGGATATAATCGAATGCTACAAAAAGATAAGCTTACAATTGGATTAAACATGCCCATTGAAAATCATGGAAAACAGAAACCGACTATGAATCACCAAGTAAAACGTGCTCAATTAGCTGAAGAACTAGGATTCACAGCACTATGGTTTCAGGACGTACTCCTAGAAGATCCAACGTTTGATGATCCAGCAACAGGTCAGATTTTTGATAGTCATATTTATTTAACCTATATAGGAAGTCATACTTCAAAAATTAATTTAGGAACAGCTGCATCCGTTCTTTCATTAAGGCATCCTGTACGTTTAGCTAAGGAAGCGGCTAGTATAGAAAACTTGTTTCCTGAGCGTTTTATGCTCGGATTATCATCGGGCGATCGAAGGCGTGACTTTTCAGCTTTGAATATACCGATTTTGGAACGTGGAGAAATTTTTCGAGAGTCTTTAGCATACTTCAAGAAAGTGATGAATAGTGAGTATGAGGATTATATTTCTAGTTTGGGGTCACTTGAAAATGTAACTCTTGTACCCAAACCAACTTCAGATATTCCTATATTTATTACAGGCTATGCTCAGCAAACGTTCGATTATGTAGCAGCGCATGGAGACGGTTTTATGTTTTATCCTCAGAGTCTAGATAAACAAGAATCCTTAATTCGTGAATATCAAACAAAGGCGAGAACATATCATCCTGAACAATATAAACCTTTCTTTCAGCCCATTGTAATGGACCTGCATGAGAATCCCGACCATGAACCAGAAAAGATAAAACTAGGATACCGAGTTGGCAGGAAAGCTCTTATTGAATGGTTAAAGCAACATGAGGAAATAGGGGTGAATCATGTGATGATCTCTTTAGCGCATAGTACAAGAGATGCTGAAGAGGTAATGAAAGAATTAGGAGAAGAGGTAGTTCCTCATTTTCCTCCGCATCATTCTTAAATCAATTATAGACCTCTCAGGTAGAGAGGTCTAAGTGAATCATCGAGTAATATTAGCTTCCCTTTTTTGAAAGTCAACGTCTTTGTAATAGGTGTTCTTCACAAGAAGGTTAGGACCAAGACATTTTACTGCAGGACAATGACAATTCAAACTATTAGCAAGTGAGCTTTGTTTCCAGCGCTCGTAAGCTTCAGGTAAGGAAGTGTCCTGTATATTTCCTAAAGAAGGTTCATCTCCAAAGTCTGTAACAATGATTTCGCCATCAAAAATATTTACATTTAACCTTGAGCGTCCATCTGGATCATTTCGTACCGTTACATTTTTCTCTTGGTATAGGCGCTTTTGCAGCTCAAGATCTTTTTCATTTGTGCTACAAGGGTAAAAAGGTAATGTACCGAAAAGCATCCATATATTAGGATCTCTATGATTTAATAAACGAGTGATCGCTTCATTCATTTCCTCAAGAGACAACGTTTCTAAATGACTTGCGAAATCGGCTGGATACATGGGATGGATTTCATGACGTGCACATCCCATTTCTTTAACATGGTCATGTATCGTTTCCAAATAAGAGAATGTGCGTTTATTTAACATGGTTTCAGCAGAGATCATAACTCCTTCATCTGTGAGGCGCTGTGAATTTTCTACCATTCTATGAAAATAACTTTCTCGGATGGTTTCAGATGGTCTACGCTCCATTCTAGCAAAACCTGTAGAGGTGAATTCTTCTATTGTTCCCCAGTTATGTGAAATATGTAATACATCTAAGTAAGGTACGATTGGTTTATAACGGTCATAGGGTAACGTTAAATTTGAATTAATTTGTGTGCGTGCTCCACGTTCTTGAGCGTACTTAAGAAGCGGTACAACATAATTGTCAACAGACTTCTTTGAAAGAACAGGCTCACCACCCGTAATACTAAGAGCTCTTAGGTTCGGTATCTCCTCTAGTCTTTGAATAATAAGCTCCATTGGTAAAGCATCTGGATCTTTATGTTGGAGCATATACCCAACTGCACAATGAGCGCAACGCATATTACATAATGTAGTTGTGGTAAATTCAACATTAGAGAGTGTCATCTCACCGTGTTCTTCTACATCCAAATAAGCTTCCCAAGGATCATGCTGTGGTGTTATAGGTTTCATTTCGATACTTTTACTCAAGTAAATCACTCTTTCTTTTCATATAAACATTGGTCAACAACTACTTAGTTTAACATATATGTAACGAAATAACGGGACAATACAGAACATCAAGGTGAATATTGTCTCTAAATAACGGGTATCGTGATAGGTGGAATCGATATCCATTCACACTAGGAGGAATGAAAATGGCAAACTTACAAGGTAAAACAGCTATTATTACTGGAGCAAGTAGTGGTATAGGACAATCCATTGCAGAACATCTAGCACAAGAAGGCGCGAATGTAGTCCTAGCTGCTCGAAGAAAAGAACGTTTAGAGGATTTGGCAAAATCGATAGAAAACGAAACATCTGTTCAAACGAAAGTAATTGAAACGGATGTTACCAGCCAAAAGGATATGGAAAACTTAGTTAAAGAAACAAAAGATAGTTTTTCTTCTGTAGACATTCTAGTCAATAACGCAGGTGTAATGCTTCTTTCATTCCTAAAGAATGACAAAGTAGAGGAATGGGAGAAAATGGTGGATGTGAACGTAAAAGGAGTCCTTTTTGGTATCCATTCTGTTCTACCAACTATGCTTGAGCAGGATACAGGTCACATCATTAACGTATCTTCAGTAGCTGGACATGAAGTATTCCCAACAAGTTCAGTATATAGTGCTACAAAATATGCAGTACGTGCTCTATCTATGGGGATGGAAAAAGAGCTTTCTAAAACAGGTGTGCGTGTAACAAACATTTCGCCTGGAGCTGTTTCAACCGAACTACCTGAGCATATTACAGATGAAGAAGTAATCAGTATGTTTGAGGATCGTAAAGGAAGAGTTACATTAGAAGCAGATGACATCGCTCGTTCTGTCGTTTATGCGGTTACGCAACCTGAATATGTAAATGTGAACGAGGTTATGGTAAGACCATTACAAAAGAAGAGTGAATAAGCACTTTGATTAGAAAAGGGATGCTCACATGGGCATCCCTTTTTCATTAGTCTATTTGATTTCAAAGGACTTAAAACCTTTAATTTGATCAAGGTTTGTCATATCTATATCTGACACTTTAGCATATGGGCTTGGGCCATGCTTTAAAGCTTCTACGAAAGCATCAATTTGCTTTTCTTCACCTTCTGCCTCAACTTCTACGTTTCCATCTTGTTTATTTTGAACCCAACCATTCACATTAAATTCTTTAGCCTTCTGTTTAGCAGAAAAACGGAAGCCTACACCTTGGACACGGCCATGTATAATTAAATGAACATGCTTCATGTTATCACCTCAATCTCTGAGTTTGTTCGCGAACCCTATATAACAGTAACCGGAGAAGAGAGAGGTTAAACAATGAAAAATTTACATTTAATCTTCAAAAGGTTGTTCTGTGAAAATTTCATTATACGCATCTTGTGCGGCTTCTTCCGAAGAAAACAATGCATCTTCATCTTCTATGAGGTGGTAGGTTTCATGTAAAAATAAAGCTACTCCTTCTGGGTTATGAGGATGTTCCACGATTTCAGCCTGTTTAATATTCGCTACAGTAGGTGTATGTGGATTTCTATATATCACGAAAACCTCGTCACCCGCTCTTACCTCTTTAGGGTCAATCATGTTATCCATGTAAAGCATCCTTTCCATCCAATTTTCCATTAGCTTATGTAACATTGAGTAAAGTAACCGCACATGAATGTGTTAAAATATGTTAATAAGTAGTGAGAATTATTATAAAAGGGTGTTTCTATGCCAGATTGGTCTTATCATCCGTTATTTAAACCATGGTTGTTCACATTACAAGCACATCATTCACGCGAATTTATATATAAGAGCATGAGGACAATCTCCGATATTCCTGGAGGAAGTTCTCTAATAGAATTTTTGGGGCATTTTTCAACACCGAATGACTTACATCAAAACACCAATGGGGTTTTTTATGAGAGTCCAATTGGTGTTAGTGGCATGCTTGACCCAAATCTGACAGGGCTACAAGTCTTTGGAAGATTAGGTCACAGTTTTATCGAAATTGGCCCTGTGTCGTTGAGGGAGGAAGAAGGAAAGGTTCCTCAAGTGAAAGACAAAGACGAATTGTGGTTTCACAAACAATATGAAATGCCGCACTTAACTTTTGTTGAACAAAAGTTAAGAAAAGTAACGTTACATAAACCGATTATGCTCCATATTGACCCAAAAGCAACCCAATCACAATTCGTTCAAATCATAGAGAGTCTTAAACCATATGTCTCCTCTTTTGTTGTTAAACAAGAGCAGTTAGAGTGGATAGAGTCATGTAATCAAGATACACCTGTGTATGTAAGTATTAAAATCATGGAAAAAGATACAATCATGAATCTCAATCGTCCATATGTTTCTGGGGTAGTAATCAATCCTCCTGTTAATTGGGATGGCGAAGAAGATTACTTTAAAGAAGATCAAAAAGTATCGAATGAGGTTATGTGTAGAACGATTACCTCAGTAAAAGAGGTTGATCAGGACTTAACCATAATAACTACAGGAGGAATTCGTGAGCCTCTAGATGCTTTACATCTCCAAAATGCAGGAGCGGACCTTATGCTTCTGGAATCAGGCTATGTATTTACAGGACCAGGATTACCAAAGCGAATTAATGAATTAATGACACAAATGCCTGAAGAAGATGAGGGAACAGGATGGAAGTGGGGCTTATTATTTGGCGCCATTATTCTTATAGCAGGAGTTATAGCTCTTATTTTTGCAATGACTCGAGTGATCCTTCCTTATGATGAACAGTTTATCGGCTTAACTCGAGAAGAAATTATTGCGATAAATCCTCGTATCCTTGCCTTTATGGCTCATGATCGTATGACCTTAGCCGGAACGATGATCAGTGGAGGAATTATCTATATTCAACTTGCACGATATGGATTACGTTATCGAATACATTGGGCTACAAAAGCCTTCCATACAGCTGCTATTCTGGGGTTTTTAGGTATATTATTATTTATAGGGTATGGCTACTTTGATTGGTTACATGGCCTATATTATTTAATATTGCTACCGTTTTATTTGATGTGTTTCAGGAAAACAAAAGGTCATCTTCATACTGTGGCATCTTCTAATAAAAAGAATTCTGCTTCTTGGAAGAAAAGCTTAATAGGTCAATTGTTATTTGTGATCCTGGGAACCTCAATCGTGGTTGGTGGTATAGTTATATCCACAATTGGTACTACAGGGGTTTTTGTCTCAACGGATCTTGTGTATTTATGTACGACACCCGAAATGCTTCAATCCATCAATGACCGATTGATTCCTGTAATTGCTCATGATCGAGCTGGGTTCGGTACTGCATTAATCAGTGTAGGATTATTGGTATTAATGACAACACTTTGGGGGTTTCGAGAAGGGGAGAAGTGGATCTGGAACACATTAGCTGTTGGTGCACCACCGGCATTTATTGCGGGACTTGGAACACATTTCGTTATTGGTTATACAAGTTTTATTCATTTATTACCAGCATACTTTCTTGTTGTGTTATATATCATTGGACTAGTTTATGCTAAACCTTTCTTAAATGAAGGTGCTAACTAGAAGGTCGAGTCATTGGCCAACCCTAAAAAAGCAGTCTTTTACAGGCTGCTTTTTTAATTGATCATTATACAAATTAAACACGATGAGACATTGAGATTACGTAATAAAATTATGGTTAACTAACTGATTAAAACCATATACCATTCATACTTAGTAGTAACTCCGAACAGTGATGTAAGTGAACGTTAAGAACTTTAGGATATTTCACTTCCTAAATATAATCAATACCGATTTAAAATTCATCGAATCGATTTTCAATTTTCATCGCTAAATTAGAAGCAGTTTCATTATGCTGCTCACGTACTATATCCTTTGCTCGAGATTTATTAACCACTCTTATTTTACCGTTATCTTGTAGCTTTTGAATCTCAATATAAAAAGGGTTGGCGTTTGGTCGATCAATTGTTCCAGTTAAAATTCTTAAGTAATCCCGAGTTCCACGTGTTAGTTCTGAATCACTCCAGGAGATATTGCCATCATACATATCTTCGTTGTAAATCTCAGCAAAATGTATAGCTTCGATAACTGCTTCTACAGCAGAACTATAAGCATTTGGTGAACTAACAAACGTATTTAACATTCCATCTACAACCATTGGGCGGTATACGGTATCATTCATAGCATAGTCCATATTTTTACACCTCACAGAAATACACATTTCTAGTTGTAGTTTGTCCGTATCCAACAACTTTATTCGAAAACAATTGCGGTAGAGATATGATCAGCGTAAATGGTCTTAAAAAGAAGTTAATCAAATGGGAAAGGTAAAAGGAGAGGTTGATTTGGAAAGATATAAAAACTAATCATCGTGTCTTAAATCTAGAATTTATACTATATAAAAGCCTAAAAGTCCAAAAAGATCTTGAAAAAGATTTATACCCAGGTTTCAGTAATAGGGCCATTATGATAAAGACTTGAATCCGAGATAACAACTTCTTATTAATGTTTTTATAAAATCCCCACGTATAGTAAAAGATAAATTTAATCAATTAATAAGGGAGTTTGTTATGATGAGTAGATATAACAAAAGAAAATTCACCACTTTAAAAATTATTGTTTTATGTGTATTATTTTTTACTATTATGCCGATAAATAGTTATGCTCAAGATTCACAGCTTGCAAAAGCACCGATAATTGTAGACGGAAAACCAGTTGAAACAAAATATGTATTGAGGGATGGTCATTTACTTGTTCCCCCTTTATTCTTTAAGCATACCGGAACTAATGTTAATTGGAATGACCAATATCAATCGATAGTATTTTATGTAAAAAATAAAATGTTTGCTTTACATGTTGGAAAGAAATTCACGGATGATTATTCCCCAACAAGCGGTACGTGGGAAAGAGGAACTCTTTCTACCGAAATGATTCGTTTTCAGGATAAGCTTTTTGTTCCCTTAGTTGATGTTGCTAAGAAATTAGGTATGATTGTTAAGTATGATCCAGAAAAAAGACAAACAATGATCACAACAAATTATGATGTCAAGGAAAATGAAATTTATGAAAGAGAAAGTTCAGAAAAGCTTGTTGCTTTATCTTTTGATGATGGTCCAGATTACCATTACACTCCGAAAATATTAGATATTTTAAAAGAAAAAGGTGTCCCTGCAACGTTCTTTGTTATGGGGAAACATGTAAAGGATTATCCTGGTTTAACAAAACGGATGGTAAACGAAGGACATTCACTTGGAAATCATACTTATACGCATCCCTATTTATTAAACGAATGGTCTGGGAATGTAAGAAGTGAGATACAAAAAACTCAAGAAGTGATTGAAAAGACGGTTGGTTCAAAAACAGACCTTTTCCGTCCACCATATGGAGCAATATCTAAGGCTGACAAGGCATATCTAAACAAAGTGGGATTAAGAAATATCATTTGGTCAGTTGATACACTAGATTATAGTGGTGCATCTGCAGAACAAATTTTAGAAACAGTTAACGGCGAAATCACACCAGGTGGAATAATATTACAGCATAATTTTCAAGAGGGACGCCTTTTGGATGGAACAGTAAAAGCACTTCCAAAAATAATCGATGATTTACATGAGAAAGGTTATAAATTTGTAACTGTTCAAACTTTACTAGAAAAGACAAAGTAATAAATTTTTGCGAGTAATGTATATGTTGGAATTTAGAGAATTATCCTCATTAGTGGAAGGTCATATTTGTTATTTATCTTGAATTCAAATATTCTGTAAGAGAGACGCGAACATGGAATTAGATGTTTGCGCTCTTTTTATTTAATGAGGGATAGAACAATTAACCTCTAAAAGAGATGGATATTTATGCTAAAATCGGGTTAGGCATTTACATGATAATATTAAGCCATTATTAAAAACGATAAGCAAGCTGCAAAAAATATGATCAATCTCCAAATTTAGAAGAATTTATAGTAGTGCAAAATAAAGAACATTAACATAAAAAAATGGCTGTTACTTTGGAAAAAGTAGTTTGTCTTGAACGTAGGTTGTTAACTGAATATTTGTTTTTGTTTTAAAATTTGAATTATAGGTTGTAAAGAAATAATCTTAAACGTACAGCAAAAGAGTTGAACGATTGATTGCTATAAGTAATTAAGTTATGAATATAAGAATATAGATGAAGAACCATCATCAACTGTTGATACTTGAAAGATTATTGTCATGGAAGATGAAAAATAAAAGTAAAGACTCTATTAAATGAGAGGTGGATATTATCGTTGGTACGAACAATTGAGTCATCATTTGTTTCTGAATTAGTGTCAACTGCGGTATCAAAGAAACACATATATGGTACTGTATTATGTGTCGAAAATGGGGACAATTCTTTATCGCTCTTACATGGGGCCGGAAATCTAACTATAAATAAGCCATATTTTATTGCAAGCGTAACAAAATTATATGTTACGGCTGTTGTACTAAAATTAAGGTCAAAAAATTGTCTGAGCCTTCAAAATAAAATCTCAGAATATTTGTCAGATGAAATTTTACATAAACTGCACTTATTTAAAGGAAAAGAATATTCCAAAGAAATTACAATCAAACACTTAATGTCCAATACATCGGGAATTCCTGATTATTTTTCTTCTGACGTGGTGAGGGAATTAACAACTGGAAAAGACCAGGGATGGGGCTTTGATAGAACATTAGCGAGTGCAAAACAAAAGAAACCGAAATTTGTGCCTGGTAAAAAAGCTCAATATTCTGATACAAATTATCAGCTTTTAGGAAAGATTATTGAAACAATCACCAACAAAGATATCCATACGGTTTTCAAGGAATTTATCTTTGATGAACTAAATTTAAAGGATACTTATTTATTTGATGATGTGAATGATAATCAACCTGCCCCTATCTATTACAAAGATAAGGAAATCCATCTACCCAAATATATGTCATCCATAGGACCAGAAGGAGGCATTGTATCAACCGCAAAGGAATCTATGATATTTTTAAAGGCATTTTTCAATGGACATTTCTTTCCGAAAGAATATATTATCGAGCTTAAAGACTGGAAGCTCCTTTTTGGTCCAGGATTGTTCTTTTATGGAGTTGGGATTGCAAATCAACCTATATTCATTAAAGAATTAAAAAATGGACTGATAGGACATTGGGGGCAGACAGGGGCTTTTTCATTTTACCACCCAAAGAGTGATCTATATTTTACAGGAACAACAAATCAGTTTTATGGGCAAAATATCGCAGCAAGGATGATGTTGAAAATAATCAAAAATATAAAATAATGGCATAAGTCTCATTTGTTTTTGTATTGGACTAAGGAAAGAGTTGGATAAAACATTGATTTTTTATCTTTGAGAAGGTGGAGACTTG
>SDGW01001071.1_pt1 | contig 35035 bp, 29 predicted proteins | sample 2873831 | NCBI WGS metagenome assembly SDGW01 (sample SAMN08132700, study PRJNA421101) | hypersaline lake metagenome | isolation source: celular fraction 0.22 microns magnesium sulfate-rich crust from ephemeral... | place: Spain: Penahueca Lagoon, Toledo | collected 2011-07 | reverse complement strand
TCACAATAAGGAATTTCATTATAGAATTGTTGACTACCTTGATTGAATTGAGAGATATCTTTAGAAAGTAACTTATCTTTTTCAGGATAACCTTCAGGCAAAGATTGAGCGACTCTAAAATTGAACTCTTTACGTTCATCAAACTGAATGTCTAAAGGACGTGTTATAAAGTCTTTAATCTCAGTTACACACGTAAATGGGACATCCACCGTGAATGAACGGTAATCTGAATCAACGCTTTTGTTAGAAAGCCCCCTACGAACCGGTGTAGCATATTGAATGTTTTTCCTCACATATCCTTTAATATATAGCTGATTACTAGGTACAAGTAAGCGACACTGTACAAGTTCGATTTGTTTCTTTACATCTTTGATTTCTAAGACATCTTCTGGAAAGGTTACTTTAGCTTCTAAGTCCGTACATACTTCAACTTCTGCTAAGACAACAGGGATTTTAGCAATTTGTGCATCTGGATTTACATCTGGTGTTATAGGTCTGTTGCGACAATTGCTAAGATGGGCTGGTTGTTGACATGGCTTGTTCTCTTCGTTACTCATCACATCACTCCCTTTCATTTTTTGAGAACACGATATCCTATGCTTCTCAATAAAGGGAGGATTGGACTTATAATAGAGGACTAGTGCGGAAATTCGCTATGGAGGAAGTAATTTAGTGGAAAGTAAACAAAAGCTCAATAAATGTAATGCTGCAGGAACAGAGGTTACTTCAAATGAAGATAATAAAGAGATATAGGGGGGATGGAACTGGTAGGATATGCTTGAATATAAGGAAGGGCTAGGCACCTTAAAAGAAAGGTGCCTAAATAGATAAAAATAGATTTACTCGAACGTACCTTTGACAATCGCTTCTCCCTCCTTGACCATCATTTGGCCAGATGAAATTACAGTATTAATAGAAAGGTCTTGTTGATCGAATAAGACAAGATCAGCATCATAACCTTCTTTTATTTCACCTTTATTGTTTAAACCGAGGATGAAAGCGGGGTTACGTGTAATCGTTTTTAAAACATCGGTAATATTTAGATCTTCTTCATGAATAGCTTCTATGAATGCCTCATATAGAGAATGGACACGTCCGACCTTTAGACCAATTAAGCGTCCATTCTGGTCAAAGTCAGGAAGGCTGCCTTGAGCATCAGATGTAAAGGTGATTTGTTCAATAGGGACTCCTGCTTCTAGCATCAGACGTAATGCCATAGCACTTTTTACTTCTCCCTCTTCTATAAAAGTTGGAATAGTGCTTGTTGTGAAGTCAACATAGCCCCCGCGTTTTGCATATTCGATTCCTTTTTCAAATAGCTTACGATTTCGGTTGATATGTGTAGGGTAGAATTGGGTGATTGGAATATCGGTCTGCTCAACGACTTGTTCAATTAATTTGAGTTTATCTGGGCTATCACCGACATGGACATTTACGATCCCACTTTTACCAGAGAGCATTCCTCCAACTCTAGCTTGTGAGGCAATTCGAGCAAGTTCATCTACATTTGGCTGAGAAGATCGGTGGTCGGCTATAGCAATTTCACCTGCGCCAATGATTAGGTCAATCAGCATAATATCATCTTCAATTTTTCCGGTTAGTGTTCTGACTGGAACTTGGTAGGAGCCTGTATGGGTATAAGTTGTAATACCTTCTTCTCTCAGAGCACGAGCCTTGGCCACTAAGTTTGTCATGGTCCGGGTTGTACCATCCGTTCCAATAACTCCAACGACTGTAGTAACTCCACTTGTCGTTGCATCACTCAACATGAGCTCCGGCGTTCTTGAGCGAAAGCTTCCTTCGCCACCCCCTCCTGTAATATGTACATGACCATCTATAAAGCCTGGTGTAAGGATCTTTCCTGTTCCATCGATGTGTTGAATCCATTCTACCTCTGGAAGATTAACCTGATCAGCTACTTTAGCAATGCGACGGTCTGTTATGAGGACGTCTTTTTTTCCTATATAATCTGGAGAGTAAACCTCGATGTTTTTAATAAGCGTTAGCATGGTGGAAGCCTCCTATTTTATCTTGTTTTATAGATTATCATAACAATCATATATGATGAAGATCAGCTACTTTAGGTTTTGGCTTGTATATATTTCGTAACTAAAAAAACCCCCTATTTAAAGGGGTTTTTAGAAAAACACAGGAATTTGTACTAAGTCTTGAATACTTCCATCTTTGGCGCTTCTCGTGTAAACCCACAATTCCCCAGTTTGTGTAGTAGGCGAATGATCAAAATCAATAGCAATTGAAAAAGAGCCATATGAAGGGGCGCCTGCCGAAGTCTGTATAGGGGCTTCATTTTTTACAATTTGATCGGCCTCATCTACAATTCGGTAAAGAATCGTTCCTTCAAAAGCACGTGCATATCCCGTTAGTTGTTGACCTTCTTGAATGGAAGTTCCAGGGAAGGGACGAAATACAGCAATATTCACTGATGATGGTAAAGGGATAATCAAACGGTAACCAGGATAAATAACGTCCGGTGAAAGACCAGGGCGATCACGATTGGCTTCCATTAAGATGCTGAGAGGTAGCCTAAACCTTTGTGCAATTGTATAAAGTGTATCCCCTTGTTCCACCTCGTAAACAAAAGCGGGAACCAATAATTGCTGAGATGGGTAAATCATATTGGGGTTTTCAATTTGCGGATTTATTCCTTTCAATAGATCCACACTTGTATGATATCTTTGCGCATACTGATAAAGTCTGTCTCCTTGGCTTACGATTTGCTGTACCTGGTTCTTTCCAGGCTTTGTTAAAATTAGGACCTGACCAGGAAATATGAGACCAGGATCTGTAATAGGAGGATAAATCGCATTTGATTGAACGATATCCTGTACGTTGCCCCCTGTTTTATTAGCTATGGAATAAAGCGTATCACCCGATTCCACTGTATAAATCAGGTGCGTACTATCCACAATAGTCATGTTCATCACTCCTAACCTTTTAGATCAACTCTTATTAAAATATTCGTGAAGGACTAAAGTGGTGAAAATAAATCATTAGGGAGAGTTGATATCAAAAACTGTACAATTCTATTCCTCTATAAAATCTCTAATCTATGATAAAATAGAACTATAGAAAGGTATCACTATATAAAGAATGGAGGTCTCCTCATGAAAAAGAAGATCCTCGTGGCTTATGATGGTAGTGATTTAAGTAAAAAAGCTGTGAGAGAAGCGGAAAGACACGTTCTTGAATCAGCTGAAACAGCCGTTCATGTAATTTCTGTGGTGAAGCCAACTGGACCTGTCACAAATGCTAATGTGACCCGTCAAATTGGTGATGAACTGAAGAAACAATATGAAGAAGATATGGCAAAAATTAAAAAAGAGATTGAAGCAGATGGGGTTATTGTCACAACGGATGTTATTGTAGGAGAGCCAGAAGAAAACCCTGCAATAAGTATTACAAAATATGCTGAAGAACATGGCATGGATTTGATTATTGTAGGAAGCCGTGGACTTGGAAATGTGAAAAAGCTTTTCCTTGGTAGTGTTAGTAATAATGTTGTGCAACATGCGAAATGTCCAGTTCTTGTTATGAAATAGTTTTTGATAAAAGAATGATAGAAAATGAAAGAGCTAATACTAGAAAAAGTCCGCTTATGCGGACTTTTTTAATTGTTATTCTCATGATAGACTTCAATTTAGAATAATGAAATCGTTACCATAGGAGCGTGCCTTCATGCGAGAGATTATTGAAAACCACAGACATGACTTATTTGACACCTTTTTTGAGAGCGGGAACTTTTGCATAGTTATCGTAGATCAAGTCGGCTTCATTTCGTATATGAATGAAAGCTATTGTAGATTCTTAAATGTTGAAAAATCAAACGTTATTGGAAAGCATGTCTCTGACGTGATTGAGAACTCCCGTATGCATATCGTCACGCAAACCGGAGAAGAAGAGATAGCAGATCTTCAATACATTCGTGGTAGCTATATGATTGCAAATCGTGTCCCTCTCCGTTCAGAAGGCAAAATTGTAGGGGCACTTGGGATGGTGTTGTTTCGGGATACTGAAGAATGGTTGAAGATGAATAGTCACATTCGAGATCTTTTACTAGAATTAAAAGCCTATCGATCCCAATTTGATCAACAAAACGGTGCTACTTACTCCCTTCATCATATTATAAGCCGATCACCAGAATTAGAGCGGTTAAAGGATAAAGTGAAAAAAATTGCTCCTGGTGATGTGTCGGTTCTTCTTAGAGGTGAAAGTGGCACAGGGAAAGAATTATTCGCACATAGCATTCACCACCTCAGTGAACGTAGTACCAAGCCTTTTGTTAAAGTGAACTGTGCTGCAATTCCTGAACACCTTTTAGAATCAGAGCTTTTTGGCTATCAGGAAGGTGCTTTCACGGGTGCTAAAAAAGGTGGAAAACCCGGGAAGTTCCAGTTGGCAGATGGAGGCACATTGTTTTTAGATGAGATAGGTGACATGCCACTAAGTGCACAAGTGAAAATTCTCCGTGTATTACAAGAAGGGGAAGTCGAAGCTGTAGGAGCAGTAAAAACCCAGAAGGTGGATGTTCGAATCATTGCTTCAACGCACCAGCCATTAGAAGAGTTGATTCAATCGCAACATTTTCGAGAGGATTTGTTTTATCGAATTAATGTTGTGCAATTCCGAATCCCTCCTCTTCGTGAGCGTAAAGAAGATATTCCTCTATTATCAAAATCTTTACTTCACAAAGTGACGGAACGAATAGGAAAACGCGTAACTGACTTTGATGAAGATGTGTATGAAAGCCTAAAGCAGTATCACTGGCCTGGTAATATTCGGGAGTTAGAAAATGTGATTGAATCTGCCGTACATTTGACGAGTACAGAGGTTATTGGCATTGAAGACCTCCCTGACCACATTCAACCGAATCCTTATTTAGGGCAGGCAGATGATAGTCTGAGAGAAATTATGGAGCGGACAGAAAAGCAAGCCATTGAACGAGCTATTAAGAAAGCAGATGGAGATAAGACTAAGGCTGCAGCTCGATTAGGGATAGGGAAAACAAGTCTTTATGACAAAGTGAAAAAGTATGGATTATAGCCATTCCGGAAAAACGGAAACCATTCCGATATTCTGGAATGGTTCTTTTTTGTCTTAATATGTAAGGGTTTACATCATTAAATTATTAGTACGTATAGTTTTTTCCGGAATTTCGGAATAGATTGGTCTGTTTGACTTAATAAAAACACCATTGTGAAAACGTTTTCTTGACTGTTAAAAGTTGGCATGATTTTTGCAGGTAATCGGGTGAAGGGAGTGGAAGATGGATGAAAGACATTTATACATCATTTCAAGAAGCTGTAAAAGATATAGAGGATTATTCAACCATAATGGTAGGAGGATTCGGACTTGTAGGAATTCCAGAAAATTTAATTCTTGCTTTAGTTGAATCCAATGCTAAACATTTAACGGTAATTTCTAATAACTGTGGCGTAGATGACTGGGGACTTGGGTTATTACTCCAAAATAAACAGATTGATAAAATGATCGGATCTTATGTAGGTGAAAATAAAGAATTTGAACGTCAGGTGATTGACGGTGAACTTGAAGTAGAACTCGTACCTCAAGGAACACTAGCAGAACGTATTCGAGCGGGAGGCGCTGGTATCCCGGCCTTTTATACTCCAGCAGGCGTTGGTACCCCAATCGCAGAAGGAAAAGAAGTTCGAACATTCGAGGGGGAAGAATACCTTCTTCAAACAGGTTTAACTGCTGACTACAGCCTTGTGCGAGCAGCTAAAGGGGACAAACACGGAAACCTTATTTATAACAAAACAGCGCGTAACTTTAACCCAATGATGGCAGCAGCAGGTGCAACTACCATTGCAGAGGTCGAAAAGTTGGTAGAGCCAGGGGCGTTGGACCCGGATTACATTCATACACCAGGAATTTATGTACAGAGTTTAATCGAGGGTCAACAAGAAAAACGTATCGAGCGCTTAACGCTGACGAAACAAGCTTAACAGGAGGAGATCAACATGGCAGTTAATTTAGATAAAGCAACAGTTCGTGAAAAAATTGCAAGACGAGCTGAGCAAGAAATTGAAAGCGGTTTCTACGTGAACCTGGGGATTGGAATGCCGACGATGGTAGCGAACTACATTCAGCCGGATAAGCAAGTGGTGCTTCAATCTGAGAATGGTTTGCTGGGGATTGGACGTTCTCCATACGAGGAGGAAGTCGATCCAGATCTTATAAATGCTGGTAAAGAAACCGTAACAGCTTCTATTGGAGCATCTTATTGTGATAGTGCTGAATCATTTGGCATGATTCGCGGCGAGCACTTAGATCTAGCCATTTTAGGTGGAATGGAAGTCTCTGAAAATGGCAATCTAGCTAACTGGATGATCCCAGGAAAAATGATTAAAGGTATGGGAGGCGCAATGGATATTGTTCATGGTTCTAAGAAAGTTGTCATCATTATGGACCATGTAAATAAATATGGTGAGCCAAAAATCCTGAAAGAATGCACTCTCCCATTAACAGGTAAGGGTGTTGTGGATCGCATTATCACGGATCGTGCTGTGATTGACGTAAAAGAGGACGGACTTGAGTTAGTAGAAGTGGGAGAAGGTTGGACGATTGATGAAATTAAAGAATGCACGGGAGCAGAATTAAAGGTACGTGAGGGTCTTTACGTAACAAAGTAATAACGTTTAGGGGGATATGAGGATGGTTGAAAACAAAGTTGTATTCATAACTGGTTCCGCAAGTGGGATAGGTTATGAAATCGGTGTTGAGTTTGCTGAGAAAGGTGCGAAAGTTGCGTTTAGTGATATTCAAGAGGACAAAGTAAAAGAAGTTACAGATCGCCTGAAAAATATGGGCTATGACTGTATTGGCTTAAAATGTGATGTTACGAAGGAAGAAGACATTCAACAAGCGATTGATAAAACAGTTGAGCAATATGGTCGTCTAGATGTCCTTATTAATAATGCAGGTTTGCAGCACGTTTCTTCAATTGAGGAATTTCCCACGGAGAAATTTGAGTTCATGACAAAAATCATGCTTACTGCACCATTTATCGCTACAAAGCTCGCTTTTCCAATTATGAAAAAGCAAGGCTTTGGACGAATTATTAATATGGCATCGATCAATGGATTAATTGGTTTTGCAGGAAAAGCCGCTTATAACAGTTCAAAGCACGGGGTGATTGGTCTTACAAAAGTTTCTGCGCTTGAAGGGGCAGAACATGGCATTACAGTCAATGCGATTTGCCCAGGTTATGTAGATACACCACTTGTGCGTAATCAACTTGAGGATTTAGCGAAGAACCGGGACGTTTCTTTAGAGAAAGTGCTTGAAGATGTCATCTATCCGTTAGTTCCACAAAAACGTTTATTATCCGTGAAAGAGATCGCGGATTATACAGCATTCATATCAAGTGATAGTGCAAAAGGCGTTACAGGTCAGGCAGTCGTTTTGGATGGCGGTTACACAGCTCAATAAAGAAAGGGGAAACACAACATGACAAACGTTTATATTTTAGAAGGAGCTCGTACACCTTTTGGTAGTTTTGGCGGAGCTTTAAAAGATGTTGATCCAACGCAACTAGGTGTAACAGCAAGTAAAGAAGCGATACAACGTAGTGGGGTGAATGCGGCAGACCTCGATTTTTCTGTCCTTGGAAATGTCATTCATTCAACGAAGAATGCTCCTTACTTAGCCCGACACGTCGCATTGCAGTCAGGACTTAATATAGAGAGTCCAGCACTTGCCGTCAATCGTCTATGCGGTTCAGGCCTACAATCGGTCGTATCTGTAGCCCAATCGATCATGCTTGGAGAAGGTAAGGCAGCACTAGCGGGTGGAGTAGATAATATGAGTTTAGCTCCATACGCCTTAAGAGGTAGTCGTTTTGGCACGAAGCTTGGTACACCACAAGTTGATGACATGCTCTGGGCAGCATTAACGGATGAATATATTGGTGAAGGAATGGGTGTGACGGGAGAAAACTTAGCAGACAAATATGAGATTTCTCGTGAAGACCAAGATGCATACGCTGCCCAGAGCCATCAAAGAGCTGCAGCTGCAAGGGAGAGTGGGAAGTTTTCCGAAGAGATTGCTCCTGTGGAAGTGAAGTCTCGAAAAGGTACAAAAGTAATCGATACAGATGAGCATATTCGTGAAGATACAACATCTGAAACGCTAGCTAATCTGAAGCCTGCTTTTAAAAAAGATGGTTCCGTAACTGGCGGAAATGCTAGTGGAATCAACGATGGCGCTGGAGCTGTTGTTTTAGCTGGTGAAGAGTTTGTTCAAGAAAAAGGTCTAAATCCTCTAGCTAAAATTGTTTCCTGGGGCGTAGCAGGGGTGGATCCATCCATTATGGGAATTGGCCCTGTTCCAGCCATCAAAGCGGCTCTAGCTAAAGCAAATCTATCATTAGACGATATGGATCTTATTGAAGTGAATGAGGCATTTGCTTCTCAATATCTATCAGTAGAAAAAGAGTTAGGTCTAGATCGAGAAAAAGTAAATGTGAACGGAGGTGCGATTGCGCTTGGTCACCCAGTAGGTGCGAGTGGTACACGCGTCCTCTACACGCTTGTTAAAGAGTTGAAACGTAGAGGGAAGCGTTACGGTGTAGCATCACTTTGTATCGGAGGTGGTCAGGGAATAGCCATGGTTGTAGAAGTACAGTAAGTTCTTAAGATCATCTTGAACGAACATAAATACAGGGGGAAAAAGCATGTTTGGTATTTTACTTGGACTTGTCGTCCTGATGGTACTGGCTTATTTAGGCTGGTCCATTATCTGGATTGCACCGATCTCAGCAGGGGTCGTTGCACTTACAGGTGGCTTGGATTTATTAGAAGCTTATAAAGATACGTATATGGGTGGATTTGTTTCATTCGCAAAGTCATGGTTCCCAGTATTCATGCTTGGTGCCATTTTTGGTAAGTTAATGGAAGACACAGGCATGGCTCGATCAGTGGCCGTGGCCATGACAAAAGTGATCGGTACACAGCGCGCCATTCTTGGTGTACTTGCATCTGCAGCTGTTTTAACTTACGGAGGCGTTAGTTTATTCGTTGTGGTATTTGCGGTTTATCCATTAGCAATTTCACTATTTCGTGAAGCCAACATTAGTCGTAAACTTATCCCAGCAACTGTAGCATTAGGTGCTTTTACATTTACAATGACAGCGCTACCAGGTACGCCGCAAATTCAAAACCTGATTCCGATGGATTATTTCAATACAACTCCAACAGCAGCACCAGCAATGGGAATTATCGCTGCGATTATTATGGCCGTAGGTGGATATCTATATCTACGTTGGCAAGAGAAGAAATTGAAAGCAGATGGTGAAGTGTTTACTGAACCGAAAGATACTTCGAACTTAAAAGTGGATGATAAGGTGCCGCATTGGCTATTATCTTTCTTACCACTTTTAACAGTGCTCATTACATTAAATATGTTTGAATTAGATGTCATAACTGCGCTTATCTTAGGAATTTTACTTATTATGTTGTTAAATATCTCAAAATTCAAACGCTTCGTTACCGCAATTAATAGTGGTGCAAGTGGGTCCGTTATTGCGATTATTAATACAAGTGCCGCAGTTGGTTTCGGTACAGTTGTACGTGCTGTGCCAGGATTTGAGAAATTAACGGAACTATTAATGGGCGTAAAAGGACACCCATTAATTTCAGAAGCGATTTCCGTTAACATTCTTGCTGGAGCGACAGGCTCTGCATCAGGTGGTATGGGGATTGCATTAGAAGCCCTTGGTGATAAGTATTATGAAATTGCTATGAATACCGGTGTAAGTCCAGAAGCCTTCCACCGTGTTGCATCCTTATCCTCAGGGGGACTGGATGTACTCCCTCACAACGGAGCGGTCCTGACGTTATTTGCGATTACAGGTATGACGCACAAAGATAGCTACAAGGACATTTTTGTAGTGGGTGTGCTCATCCCGATTATCGCTCTTGCGTTTGTAATTATGCTAACAGCGATTGGGATTTTATAAAGTTTGAAATCAACCAGATCACTTATAGGTGGTCTGGTTTTTTATATAATTTCAAAATACCCATCTCCAACGCCCAGCAACTAGTTTGGTTAGGCTCATATAAAGAAAAGTAAATCATTATATTTCTTAATAAATTGACGTATAAATTTCCTGAGGTTTAAAATGTTGAATATGGGAAAAAATCAAAAACAATTGAAATCTCATTCAGATTCTTAAAAGAGATATACAAACTACTTTGAAGTGTAGAGACCAACATTACACTTCAATTAGGTAAGACAGGTAAGGAGAGAAGTATTTTATGGCTGAAAATCTGTTATTAGCTTTTACTTTGACATTAATGGCAGGACTTGCAACAGGTATCGGAAGCATCTTAGCGTTCTTTACATCAAGCACTAATACAAAATTCTTATCATTTGCTTTAGGGTTTTCGGCTGGTGTAATGATCTACGTATCGATGATCGAAATTTTTGTGAAAGCACAAGAATCCCTTGTAGGGGCATTAGGTGAAGTACCAGGAAACTGGTTAACCGTCAGTGGCTTCTTTGGTGGAATGATCTTAATTGCTCTAATAGACAAATTTATTCCTAAACAAGCGAACCCACATGAACTTAAGAAAGTAGAAGAGATGGATAATCAGCAGAAGGCCATTAAGGATCCTGCATTATTAAAAATGGGGACATTTACAGCTCTTGCGATTGCTATTCATAACTTCCCAGAAGGTATTGCAACATTTACGGCTGCTTTACAGGACCCAGCAATTGGTATAGCCATTGCGTTAGCAATCGCTATACACAATATACCAGAGGGAGTCGCTGTTTCAGTCCCTGTGTACTTTGCAACAGGTGATAAGAAAAAAGCATTTAAACTATCATTCTTGTCAGGCTTATCTGAACCAATTGGTGCACTTGTAGCTTACCTCTTTTTGATGCCTTATTTGAATGATATTATGTTCGGCATTATCTTTGCGGCAGTTGCAGGTGTTATGGTGTTCATCTCACTTGATGAACTGTTGCCAGCAGCTAAAAAGTATGACGAAGCGCACATGTCTATCTATGGTGTGATCTCAGGTATGGCAGTTATGGCATTAAGCTTATTATTATTTATATAGTGTACGAAGCGGTAAAGAAGAGGTGTTTTTTAACAGCTCTTCTTCTTTTATTTTGATAAAGTAAGAATCGGCTCACTCATGTAAGGTTATTTAATACGACGTACTAATTTTGGAATGAGATACGACACCTTCCATTTCTGAATAAGATGCAAGGACGGTCCCTTCACCATCAACACCTGAAGATAGCATTACGGCATTGGCCTTCATATTTTTAGGTTCTCCAAACAATGTGATCATTGGGTACAACCCATATATACCTAAATCCATAAGGGATCCGTTTGAGAACTTAGGATTAAAAGCATTCAATACTTCTCCGCGTCGATAAGCGTCATATCGAGAGGAGTATTTTGAAAACTGGACAGCATAACGTCGAATGGGACCAATACGCTTTATGGATTGTTGGATTTGCTGAAAGTTAGGTAAAAAAGTTGTTTTCATGGCTTCCATTAATGTCACGCCGTTACGTTTCGCGGCATCCATCATCGTTTGTACTTCAAATGCGTTAGAAGCAAAAGGTTTTTCGCACAACACATGCTTCCCATGATTCATCATGAGTTTAGCTTGTTCCACGTGAAACGAATTAGGGCTCGCAATATAGACAGCATCAACTTCTTCACTTTTTGCGAGCTCTTCTAAGTTTGTATAGGTAAGGTGAACTTCATATTGTTGTGCAAAAGCTTTTGCCTTTTCTTCTGTACGAGAGTAAACTGCACGAAGCTCAAATCCTTCCACATGTTTAGCTGCATGTAACATTTTTTCTGTTATAGAATTTGTCCCGATAATTGCAAATCGAACCACATTAACTCACTCCATATTTCAAGATCATTTCTGGAACTATTGTATCAGAATTCACAAAAAAGAGGGTCTACTCACTGGAACTTAAGGAAGCTATTAATAAAAAGAAAATATGAATAAAGCTGTTTACTGAAATAATGTATAAATAGTTGAAGGAAAAGGTTATGTACCATTCTCGAAGAACACTTTACAATTAGATTTAAACAGATACGGCAATATAAAAAGCAAATCAAAGAGGTGAGTACACATGAAAACCTATCAACTATATAAAAACGGTGAATTTACCAAAAGCTCAAATCAGGAAATGATGGACGTTACATCTCCAGCTAACGGTGATGTTGTTGCACAGGTTCCTGCTGGTACAAAAGAAGATGTAGAGCACGTTGTTCAAAGTGCGAATGAAGCATTTAAGTCGTGGAAGAAGCTCCCTTCTATTGAGCGAGCATCTTATATTAATAACTTAGTAGATCTGTTGAATGACGAAGAAAACCAATCCGTCATTGGACATGCTATTGCGAGTGAAATGGGGAAACCATTAAATAGCGCAAAAGGTGAGGTTGGTGCTGCCGCTGCTATTGCAGACTACCAACGCCAGTGGGCACGTCGCATTGAAGGTGATGTGGTTGATCCAGATACGAGTAATGAAAAGATCTTAATTACGAAAGAACCAATTGGTACAGTGCTTTGCATTGTTCCTTGGAATTTCCCGATTTATGTTCTAACACGTAAACTAGTGCCCGCTCTATTAGCAGGTAATACAGTAGTCATTAAACCAAGTGTGAAGTCTCCAACATCTGCACTAGAATATGCAAAGCTTTTTGAAGAAGCTGGATTTCCTAAAGGAGTCGTAAACGTTATTACGGGTAAAGATGAAGAAATTGGCGATGAGTTAACAGGTTCAGAAGGCGTAAGCATGGTTACCTTTACTGGAAGCACAGCTGTAGGGAAACGCGTTGCTGCCCAAGCTGCAACTCATGTTGCTCGAACTTCCCTAGAACTAGGTGGGAAAGCACCGGCGATCGTGATGGATGACGCAGATCTTGATTTAGCTGCAGAAGCGATTGCAAGTGGACGCTTAGCGAATAGCGGTCAAATTTGTAATAACACAGAACGCGTATATGTTCACGGTTCTGTTAAAGATAAGCTTACTGAGAAATTGAAAAAAGAATTTGAATCATTTGAAGTGGGCGATGGACTTGAGAACCCTGATATTGCCATGGGGCCTCTTGTGACAGAAAAGGATGGCCGCCGTGTTCATGAGATTGTTCAAAAATCTTTAGACCAAGGTGCTAAAGTGCTAACGGGTGGAGACTTCATCGAAGGCATGCCACAAAGCTTCTATCCACCAACGCTATTGGATAACTGCACGCAAGATATGGATGTTGTACGTGAAGAAGTATTTGGCCCAGTCCTACCAATTGTCACTTTCGAAACAATCGATGAAGCAATTGAGATGGCGAATGATACAATTTACGGCTTAACATCTAATGTTTATACGAATCACTATCCATCCGTAATGCGCTTCACAAGCGAAATTGAATCTGGTGAAGTGTATGTAAACAAATCAACCCAAACCGCTCATAACCTCAAACTACAACATGAATCACTTCCGGTGTTTCTTCCGAAATTCAGAAGGCGTAACCCCAACCTTTTTCTTAAAGATTCGACTAAAATAAAATCCATTCTGATACCCTATGCTCTCAGCAATATCCTCCATGGTTTTATCTGTCTCAAGCAAATATTTGCGAGCTTTCCGCATGCGTAAGGAGGTTAGGTAATCCATGGGCTTTACACCCACCGCTTTATAGAAGCGTCGAGAGAATTGGACATCACTTAATCCAAGTTCTGGTGTAATCTCCTTGATAGAAATCGGTTCATCTGATCTAGCTTGCATCATCTCCAAAGCTTCTACAACCAATGGATCATGAACCGTATCGATCTCACTAATCTCTGGTTTATGGTGTTCAATATCATACATCCAGAACATATCCAGCAGTAAATCAGCCTTAAACTCATTGATATGAGAAGTTTCCAAAAAAGAAAAACGTTGAAGGTATTCATACGTTGTTCTCAGCCTCTCTTTATTCTTGATAGGGATAATACCAGGTAACATCTGAAATGACTCTGGTGGGGTGAAACGTATAAAGTGAAACTTCAACGCCCCCTCTGTATACCGGTTCATAGGTATATTAGGGGGACAAATTAAAATCTCTCCAAAAGAAGCAGCCCCTTTTTCATCTCCTAATTGGTAATGAAGTGTTCCTTCTTCTATACAAAAAACAGACCATTCCTCATAAACATCTTGCGATAAAGAAAAGTATTCTAAAGGATTCCAATATGTATGTTGATGAATCATTATCGATTGTGAATGCAAGTTAGATCCTTCTTTCTGAAAAAAAGTATATATTTATGTGAGGTTCGTGCATGTTTTTTCCTATATTATTCTTATAACATACCATTATAAAGCACATGGAATTCATTATCCATTAATGATTGTTTTAGATAAATAACACAAAGTGAAAGGTTGATACGATGAAAATTACATCTATTGAAATCAAACAATATGCAATGCCACTAGATCCACCATTTAAAGCTGCATGGGATCCGGCACCCCGAAAAAAATTCGCAACAACACTTGTTTTTGTCCATACGGATGAAGGCATTACAGGGGTAGGTTCTGGTGACTTAATGTTTGGTTTCCAGGGACATGAGCATCTATTTATTGGCCAGGATCCATTTGATATCGAGCGCCACAACAAAGTGTTAGATAATATCGATTTCCACTACGGACGTTGCTGGCCACTTGATTTAGCTCTTTGGGATCTAATGGGTAAAGCAACGGGTAAACCTGTCGCTGAACTTGTTGGGGGTAAGCAGAAGAAGCTTTATGCTTATGCTTCTAATGGGGAGATTGTATCCCCTGAGGTACGTGCAGAGCGTGCTCAACGTTTTATTGAAGAAGGCTATAAAGCAATGAAAATTCGTTTCCATCACGATGATGTACGTGATGACATCAAGGTAATTGAAGAAGTTCGTAAAGCTGTAGGGAACAAAATTGAAATCATGGTTGATGCGAACCAAGGGTGGAAGATGCCGTGGGACGTTGAGCGTACATGGGATCTAAAGAAAGCTTATCAGGTTTCTAAAGAGCTTGAACAACTGAATGTTTTCTGGTTAGAAGAACCTTTACCGCATGAGCAGTTTGATGAGATGCAACGTCTTCGTGAAATGTCTGGAATTCGCATTGCGGGTGGAGAGATGAACCGCAGGTGGCATGATTTCCGTGAAATGTCGAACCGTGGATCTCTTGACGTCTATCAGCCAGATGTTGCACTATCAGGTGGTATTACAGGTGTTAAGAAAATCGCAGAATACGTACAGGCGAACGGAGCTTGGTTCAGCCCTCACACATGGAGTAATGGAATAGGCGTATTAGCGAACCTACACCTAGCCGCTGGGGTTAGTGATTGTCCTTACTTAGAATTCCCATACGACCCTCCAGCATGGACAATTGATCGTCGTGACTATATCCAGAAAGAAAAGCTATCTGTAGATTCCGATGGATTTGTTCACGTACCACAAAAGCCTGGTCTAGGAATTGAACTTGACGAAGAAGCATTGAAGAAATACGAAATTAACAGCGCCTATGTAGGTGAAAAACAATAACCGATCAAAGTATTGAAAAAAGAGAGGAGGAGACGTGCATGATTCCTTATCAATTTCAACTGCGCACAGCTGTACACGTTGGAGCTAATAAGTCAGAAGAAGTGGGAGAGATAGTTGCTTCACGTACAAAAACGAAGCAAGCTATCATCGTAAGTGATGCCTTTCTGGTTAAAAATGGATTAACACAACCTATTGAAAGAAGCTTAATAGATCAAGGTTTTGAGGTTCATATTTATGATAATGTGCAAAGCAATCCAACTATGGCGGAAATCGATGAAGTAGCTCAAATGATTCGTGAAACTCAGAGTGATATTGTAATCGGTGTTGGAGGGGGGTCCCCTCTAGATGTGGCCAAAACTGCCTCCATGGTTGCTGGTGGAGAGGATTCTGTTTCAAATTACGCCCTAGGAGCAAATCCTTTTCCAGAGAAAAAGGTGAATGTGGTGGGTGTACCAACGACTGCTGGGACCGGAGCTGAAGTAACCAGTACGGTTATTTTTTCAGATGAACAGCATCGTAAGTTATGGGGATGGGATGCCTTAATGGCACCTGAAATTGCTATTCTGGATCCATCCTTAACGGTTAAACTTCCTCCACATTTAACTGCGGCAACAGGATTGGATGCGATCGTACATGCAATCGAGGCAGCGACGAGTCAAAATACAAATCCATTTATACAAGGTATGGCCATGCAGGCAATTCGTTTGCTTTCAAGGGATTTACCACGAGCTTTACAAGATCCAGAAAATCTCTCAGCTCGTGAAAATCTACTGGTAGGATCTTCTCTTGCAGGAGTAGCCATTGAGCATGGTGGTACAGGACTTGCACACAATATTGGACATGCATTAAGTACGGTAGACGGTCTCCATCATGGTCGAGCTGTAGCCATTGCACTTTACCATATCTATGATTATAATCTTGATTCAGATTATGAAGCCGTTTTTGCTGATGTAGCAAGAGCATTGGGGGCAAAAGATACTTTAGCAAGTAATACTGAACTTGCTCGAGAAGGTGCAGAGTTATATCGTACATTAGTGGAGGCTTCGCCGCTAGCACTAGAATTAGACGGAATGAAGCGTGAGGGCTATTATAATGAATTACTAACAAGCACGCTTTCTTCTGAAAACAGTCCAATGAGGAATAACAATTGTAGAATTGCAAGCGATATTGAAATGGAAGAGCTTGTATCAAGAGTTATCGGATAACTGAAATAGGGGTGCTCAGAGTTTACTCTGAGCACCCCTATTACTTTTGGATATGAATTTGATTTAGCTTAGTATTGAACAGCGTCGTAAGAATTGATTCTTCCGTGTTCGAAATATGAGCCAGTACCGGAGATCTCATCTGCAGTCTGTTCAATAGCTTGTCTGATTTCAGAGTTACTACGTCCTTGTGCAGCTAATAAACCAGCAAGGCCAGCTACATGAGGAGAAGCCATAGATGTTCCAGACATGTAGGCATAACCATTGTTCGTAACTGTAGAAGCAATATCTACACCAGGTGCAGTGACATCTACCCATGTGCCATAGTTAGAGAAAGAAGCTACCTGATCGTTCTGGTCAACAGCACCTACAGCAATGACATTGCTATAAGAAGCGGGTTCAAATGTTGTAGATACACCATCATTACCTGCAGCAGCAACAAGTGTAGATCCGCTATTCCACGCATAGTTAACAGCGTTTTCTAATGTTGTTGTGCTACAGTCACATCCAAGTGAAAGGTTAATGACCTCAGCACCAACATCAGCAGAATACGTAATCGCATCCGCGATATCATCTAGTGAGCCACTACCATTTTCGTCTAGAGCACGTACAGCAATAATTTCCGTGTTTGGTGCCATACCAGCAATACCTGTAGAATTGTTCGTCTCAGCAGCGGCTATTCCCGCAACATGGGTACCATGATCATTTAAATCCATTGGGTAATAATCATCATCCACGAAGTCGTATCCTCTTAGTGTTTTCCCGTCTAAATCTGGGTGGTTATAGTCCACACCAGTATCAATGATAGCAATTTCTTGTGAACTGCTTCCTCGTGTAATATCCCAAGCATAGTTTGTGTATGTGTTTTGTGGGCCATATTGATAGCCTTGATAGTAAGTATCATTAGGAGTCCAAGTTACATCAAAAATATAGTTTGGTTCAGCATAATCAACTAAAGGGTTCTTACTCAGTGCCTTTACAACTGCTTCTACATTTCCAACTTTTAAAACGTCAAAGCTAGATTTAACTGCATCGTTATCAGGGATCAGGTTTGCACCTACATTTTCAAGCACCTTTTCTTTTGCCTTTGATTTTACATAAACTTCTTAAACTTCATAACAACATTCCTCCTTTAATAGATTTAATGTCATATTAGGCTAAATGCGAGTATTTTCCTACCTCTTTTGTTTGGGAAAACAGAGCGTTTTCGGGATAGATAAATATGTATGATCTACCTTGCTTTGTGAAAAAAGATGAAATCACAGTACCTAAATGGTAGATTTTAATGAAAAAATAGGATATATAGACTAGGTATCTATGTGTTTAGCATATCTGAATAAGTTCTGAGTACGTTTTCTGTACTCATTTTCCCTATGGTTTTAGTAAAAAAGAAGCTCAGAGAAAATCTCTAAGCTTCTTTCTTATCTCTTAACTAGACTGTTTTTTCTTCCAATGAGCATAATCATGAACCGCAATTCCTGAAAAGGCTCTGTTATTCTTAAAGGAATGTTTCAGTTGTTTAAGCTCCTGACTCATGTGTCCAGGGTCGCTACTATAAAAAGTGGTATGCTTTCCTTCGTCTGTATCAATGATGTTTACCCCAATCACCACAGATTTGTCTTGTTTGTCGGCCTCTTTCACAATAGGGGTTGCAATTTGGCTGATTCCATTATTTCCATCTGCGTAATTACGGTAAGCCATAAGGGTCATTGAATCATAATGATTTAGCATCCACTGACTTAGGCTCATGGACTTGCCAGGAACATTCAACTTGTGAATCCAAAAAGGAAAATCACCACTGACTGTAAGGTTTGTATTTTGTTTTGCTTCCTCAATAAGGTGTACAGAATTCATCATCCATTGTTGCATAACCGATTCTTTATCTTCCTTCCAAGAAGGGAGGAGGTAAGGTTCGATGTCTACGTGAATTCCTTGGAATTGTTCGTTTGGTTCAACCATTTGATTATAGTTCTTCACCTTTGAAGCAAAGCTTGTTAAATCCTTTTGGTTAGAGGTGAGTGCCCAATGGGGGTCTCCACCAAGAGCGAAGACTTGAATATCTTTTTGACTAGCTTTTTGAATAAAGGAACGATAATCCTGGACGGAAAAGTGCTTCGAGCTAACATGGACGTAAATTAAGTTCACGTCTTGTTCATTAGCAAATGAAATGATTTCTTCAGGTTGTTTGGCGATCTTTTCCTCATCCCAAACCCAAGTTGCTTTTACTTGATCATTTGTCTGTTCTGGACTTTTATGAAGTATACTAATCGCCCCAATCAACATATAAACAACAACGACAATTACTAAAATGTTTGGTCTTTTGATGATTTTCTTGATGGAATTCATATTGATCTCCCTTTTATGAATAAGAAAGTTTTACCAATTCGTACATCTGCTTCAATGAAGGTTGTTTTCGGATCTACAATCGTGACGCCATTCTTCATATGCGTTTCTAGAATACGTTGTTGCATAATCTGTTCAGCTTTGGATAACTGAATACGATCATTGATGCCAAGTCCTTCTTCAACATCTTCCATAACGGATGCAGAGATGGTATGTTGTTTCTTCTGAAGGATCTCAATCACATCAGGAAGGTAGTATTCACTTTGATTATTATTTGAGTCTACTTCTTGTAGAGCAGAGAAAAGGAGCTGATTATCAAAGCAGAAAATCCCAGTATTCACTTCTTGGATTTCTTTTTCCTCTTCGGTTGCATCTTTTTGTTCGACAATGCGTTTCACATTTCCTGAAGCATTTCGAACAATGCGTCCGTAACCAGAAGGATCTTCAGGAAGCATCGTTAAAATCGTACCCGCTGCATTTGTCTGGTGATGGTGTTCTAATAAATAATCTAGCGTCTTTTCTGTAATAAGTGGTGTATCGCCTGTGATGATAAGAGTCGTACCTTCTTTATCACCTAGAAGCTCTTCGCTCATTTTAACCGCATGGGCTGTTCCTAATTGTTCCTCTTGTACAGCATATTGAACTGAATGGCCAAGTTGTTCTATTTTGCTGATAAAAAGGTTGTAAGCTTTGGATCATTTCTGTGATGATTTGGTCCTCTTCGATGATATTGTTCCCGCTCACTTTATCATTGATCTGCTGTAAGATTGTTTGAAGTCCTTGTTCATCTAGTTTAGTATTTTTCATGATCCACACCACCTTAATAGAATGATCGTTTTAAAGATTACAACATAAGCAATATCACTCTAGATATTGCTTATGAAGAATACTCCGTTTAGTTTTTATTCAACTGTTACACTTTTCGCTAAGTTTCTTGGCTTGTCTACGTCATTGCCTAGTCCAAGAGCTGTGTAGTAAGAAATGAGCTGCAACGGCACTACGGATAGAAGTGGAGTGAATAGCGACTGTGTTGCTGGAATGTAGCATGTTTCATCTACATACTGCCAAATGTTTAAGTTTCCTTCCATCGCAAGCCCTAGCACTTGTGCTCCTCGTGCTTTTAGCTCTTTGATATTTCCTAGCATTTTGTCATAAAGCTCTTCTTGTGTATTAAGTGCAATGACTGGTGTCCCTTCTTCAATAAGAGCAAGGGTACCATGTTTAAGCTCACCAGCGGCATATGCTTCAGAGTGGATGTAAGAGATTTCTTTTAGCTTTAGAGAACCTTCTAGGGATACTGCGTAATCCATGCCACGACCAATGAAGAATACATGGTCTGAATTCTGGATGGATTCTGCATACCACTGAAGACCTTTCACATGCTCTAAAATACCTTCCATTTGATCAGGTGTTTGTACCAATGTATCAATAAGTTTTGTCTGCTCTTGAGAAGAGATTGTTTCTTTGATTTGAGCCATATAGATACCAACCATATAGAAAGATAGTACTTGGGTTGTATAAGCTTTGGTTGATGCAACAGCAATTTCTGGTCCTGCCATTGTTAAGATGACTTGGTCAGCCTCTCGAGCAATAGAGCTTCCTACAACGTTTGTAATAGCTAGGACGTTAGCGCCTTTCTTTTGGCTTTCGCGTAATGCAGCTAAAGTATCAGCTGTTTCACCAGATTGACTTACCACCATAACAAGCGTGTTTTCATCAACAATTGGGCGACGGTAACGGAATTCAGAAGCGATTTCTACTTCTACTGGTGTGCGTGTAAGCTCTTCAATAACGCCTTTTCCAATTAGTCCAGCATGGTAAGCTGTACCACAAGCGACAATATAGATTTTATTCCATTTGTTTAATTGTTCAGGAGTCCAATTTAGTTCTTCAAATTGAACTTGATGGTTCTCGGCATCGACACGGCCAGCCATAGTGGTTTGTAGAGCTTTAGGTTGTTCATGGATTTCTTTAAGCATGAAATGGTCATAACCATTCTTCTCAGCTTGTTCCATATCCCAATCAACACGGAAGATTTCACGGTTTACTGGTTCATCCGTATGAATATCTAAGAGTTTAACTTCGTCCTCTGTAAGAATAGCTAATTCTCCGTCTTCAAGGATGTACACATCACGAGTGTGCTCTAATACAGCTGGAATGTCAGAGCTAATAAGGTTTTCGCCTTCACCTTTTCCTACGATTAATGGGCTATCATGACGAATAGCGAAAAGTTTGTTAGGGTCATGTTCTGTTACGATTCCTAGAGCATAAGCGCCTTCTAATCTTTGAACAGCTTTTTTAATTGTAGAAATTACATCACCGTCATATAGAGAAGAAAGTAGGTGAGCGACAACTTCTGAGTCTGTTTCAGATTGGAAAACAACACCTTGGTCTTCTAATTCTTTTTTCACTTCTAGATAGTTTTCGATGATACCATTGTGGACGATAGCAAAATCTCTCTTCGTATCTGTGTGAGGGTGAGAGTTTTCATCGGAAGGACGTCCGTGAGTAGCCCAGCGTGTGTGACCGATTCCAACCGTACCTTGAAGTGGTGATTCGTTTAATAAGCTTTGAAGGTTTTCAAATCGACCTTCAGCTTTATTTGTTTGGATGGAGTCACCATTGTTTACTGCAACACCAACTGAATCGTACCCACGATATTCTAGCTTTTTAAGTCCGTTCATAATAATGTTTTGAGATTCTTGTGTTCCGATGTATCCCATGATTCCGCACATAATGTCATACTCCTTTTTCATTCGATGTATTGGATTTGTGTATTCAGATTATATATGAATGATCAGTTCAGTTTTAGTTAACCCCAGGAAGGAGGGAGCCCCGCCTTCCTGGGGGTGTATTTTACTTAAAGAGCTATAGAATTTTCTCTAGCAATTTTTGCTGTTGTACCAAATTTGTGAATATGAGGATAATCATAATCTTTAAATGCATTTCGTGTATCAACGATTGGTACGCCAAGGTTAGCGATCTCGTTATAATCAAATGCTTTGTGGTTCGTTACAAGCACCATGCAATCATACTGCTTTAAGATGTCCTTGTTGTAAGGAACAGAATAAACGGTATTACCGTCTCCATCGGTAAAGCTATCAGCGTGCGGATCGCAGTAATCAACATTTGCTCCGCTTTCTTTAAATAGTTCATATAGATAAAGACCAGGAGATTCACGAAGGTCACTGATATTTGGTTTATAAGCCATTCCTAAAATTAATATCTTGGAACTGTTGATAGAACGACCGTAAATGTTTAGGACTTGAGCAGACTTATTTACGATTACGTCTGGCATGTTATTGTTGATTGATTGAGCTAGATCGATAAATTTACTGTAGAAGCGGAAGCCTTTTGCTTTCCAAGAAAGATACATTGGATCAAGTGGAATGCAGTGTCCTCCGATACCAGGTCCTGGCTGGAATTTCATGAATCCAAATGGTTTCGTTGCTGCTGCATCAATAACTTCCCAAACATCAATGTCCATACGTTCACACATCATAGCGATTTCGTTAATGAAAGCAATGTTAATGCTACGGAATGTGTTTTCTAATAGCTTAGACATCTCTGCTACTTTAGGGGAAGAAACAGGCACAACCTGCTCGATGTAGTTGCTGTATAGCATTACACCTAAGTCCGTACAGGCTTCTGTAGCTCCTCCCATTACTTTCGGCATGTTGTGTGTGTTGTATTGTCCGTTACCTGGGTCAACGCGTTCAGGTGAGTAGCAAAGGAAGAAGTCTTCGCCTACTTGGTAGTCTGCGCGATTCAATTCACGAAGAATTAGTTCTTCTGTTGTACCAGGGTAAGTGGTACTTTCAAGCGTAATAACCACACCTTTTTTCAAATGAGGCTTCATTTTCTCCATAACGCTTGTGATATAAGACGTGTCAGGGTCTTGGTTTTCGCTTAATGGTGTAGGAACACAGATGCTGATTGCATCAAGTTCACTTACAACACTGTAATCAGTAGTTGGATAGAAGTTAGAAGAGTCTAGTACACCTTGTACATCTTCATTGCTAATATCTGAGATATAAGATTGACCTTGCTTTAGTTGCTCGATCTTGTCTTCTGATAAATCAATACCGCAAACGTTGAAACCTGTTTTAGCCATCTCTACAGCTAGGGGTAGGCCAACGTATCCCATGCCTACAACACCAACATTTGCTTGCTTCGTTTTAATTTTTTGAGCCAGTTGATTAAAATATTTCATTTTTAATCCCTCTCTTTACTTAGAATTAAGGTTTTATAGTTCCTCTTGAACTCTCGAATTTCTCTATTATTACCATCAGCGATAAGGATGGAAAGCATTTACTTCAGTGTTTGTTCGGTGATTGTAAATGTTGATATCCTTAGCTTTACTTTCGTTGATCATTTGGATCCATATCATTGAGAACATCATTTGTGCTAGACTACTAGCTTCATAATATTGAAGAAACTGTTGAAACGTCTTGAGAATGCGAGATCCAACACTGTAGGTCATATCCATAGTTCGTGCCCTCCTTATCGTGATTTTGGTATTTTTTTAGGTGTCTAGCTCCTGCGCCCAGCAACGAATGGACTTCCCTCGCCTCCATTCGATAAGTCAACATCAAATTGCTTCACAATTTGTGTTTCCTTTATCTCACTACGGGCTCAGTCCAGTCCCTTCGTTGCTAAACGGGCGCATGCGCTTTTCTTATGCTGATTTGCTGTCTTCGTTAAAGCTCGTTCTTGTCATCGTGCCCCATGTGTTGTTCTTACGGAAGAAGTCAATTTGTCCAAGGAATCTCCATAGAATCCCAAGTTGACGGTATCCAAAGAACATAAGAAAGGTGTACAAGAGCATCTTGAAGAAATCGCGAATTCTCGGATAGCGGTTGAATGCCATTTCTTCTAAAAGTAATGAACCAGCTCCAAGTAATGTTCCGTAAAGTACATTCATTAGCATGAAGGTGGCTATGATGGACCAGCCTGTCATATCTAAAAACGTGTAACCGATAATGGATAAGAGTCCAGTAATTTTGAAGAAAGGACTTAGTGTTTCAAAAAGAATGTTGTATGGAAGCGTAAGCCAACCCATAATTTTATATTTAGGATTCATAAACATATAAATCCCTTCTTCGATCATGTTTTTCAAGTTTCCACGGCCCCAACGCTTTCTTTGGCTGCCGAGAATCTTGAATGAATCCGGAGCTTGCGTCCAACACACAGCGTCTGGACAGAAATCAATTCGATAAGGAAGTTTGTTACGTAACATATGGCGGTGGAGTTTTATGATAATGTTCATATCTTCTCCTGGATAACCACCACGATAACCACCAACTTCTACGACCTTATCTTTTCGGAATACACCAAATGCGCCGGATACAATAATGAGACCGTTCATTTGACTCCAACCGATTCTTCCACCGATAAAGGCTCTTAAATACTCTACGGTTTGCATCATCGGTAGTAGCTTCTTTGGTAAGCGAACGTTTTTAACAACTCCGTTTTCAATTCTGCAACCATTGGCGATTCGTACGTTTCCGCCAATTCCTACCGTTTCTTCTGGACTTTCCATATACATGCTTGCGATTCGAATAAGTGCATCTTTTTCTAACAAGGAATCAGCATCAATTGAAGAGATTAATGGATAGTTAGAATGGTTGATTCCAGCGTTTAAGGAATCTGCCTTACCACCATTTTCCTTATCGATAATGTAAAGGTTTGGATATACCGGATTATAATAAATGCCTTTAACATTACCTGTTTGAATAACGCCTTCTTTTTTAGAAGGGGGGAGGTACTGTAAATTAAATTTCTTTCTAAGAACATTTATGGTGTCATCGCTAGATCCATCGTTGACAACAATAACCTCATAAGTTGGATAATTTAGAGCGAGTAATGATTTTAAGCTTTCTTCAATGGTTAATTCTTCATTGTAAGCGGGTACCAAGATAGAGATAGGTGGTACATTCTTGGAATTTGATAATTTTTCAATATCGGTATAGGATTTGCGTTTGATGATGCTGAATATACGTTTAAAGGAAAACAGCATGATCGTTAAATAAATCGAGTTAATTGTGAAGACGTAGAACATGGCAAACAAGCCATATCCCAGTAATATTTCCCTCATATCGGACTCCTTTTCCTTTTGTTGACCAAAGTGTAGTGTGTCTGTTTACGGCCACTTTCAGCTCTAGTGTTCAATGATTAGATTATTCCTAACATGAACGCTAGAGCTTTGTTTTTACATAGCCGGATTAAGTTTTTGATCGTCACCAAAGTGTTGTTTAAAGATGTACAACTTGTGATCGTAATCGGAACTTTGTTTCATTTGTTCAGCTTTTGAAGCTTGGATGCTAAGTTCTTCATGGAGACATTCCAATGCGACATCAGCACCAGCTTGTTTCGTTTGAGCAACTTCACATAGCATTTCAAAACCAGATTCACCTAGTTTTAGTAGACTTCTTGCACTAGATCGAGCGACTGTCCAATTTTTATCTGTAAGTCCTTCTTCAAGAAGGCTGGTGTATTCTGTCTTTTTCGCATCGCCTATCCATTCAGCGATAAAGGAGCGAATTTCCCAATCTTTAAAGCGAATGAATTTTTGAATTTCACTTGATGAGCAAGCACCTGAATGGATTAGTAGTTGTACGGTAAGTTCGCGTACTTCTTTATCCTCTGATGTAATGAAAGGGAGGACTTGGCTGTGTAAATCAGGGGTAGACTCCTCCATTAAACCCAATAGGGCTACTTTCGTTAATACCGGTCGTGATTCTTTTAACAACTGCGTATAGATGACTCTTAAATCTAGAGATGATTCTTGAGAAATATCAGTGATTAATGCGTAATTATTGTGGTTATCCTCAGATAGATGAATAATCATGTCTTTAACTTTTGCTGGTTGATCGGATGTTTGGGCAATCGAGCGGGCTATGACGAACATGGTAGAGTCTCTTTTGTTTCGGTAAAGTAACTGAAATAAAGGATCAGTAGCTTCTGGTGCTCTCATAACTCCAAGGTTGTAAGCTGCATCTACCTGTGTTTTATGGGACAGGCTTTTCAGTCGTTTAAGGTTTAGTTCAACTAAACCAAGATCTTTGCATAGTACTTCAAGTTTTGTTTGTTCTTCACCTGAATAGTGGTGTATCCAATCGAATAAAACTTGTTGTAATACTTGTTTTTCGAACTTATTTAAAGGTTTATCTGGCAAAGGGAGTCGATCTTTTTGCTTAAGATCAGATTGAATTGTATCCAAATACTCTTGAAACTGCTGTACACATTTTTGCTTTTTCTTTTGGATTTGTTTTTTTCGGATCTTCATGGCTAGGATGATCAAAACATTTAATCCTAAGATCGCGAGAAGTCCGTATATGACCCAGTAGGCCATATCTAAATTGACAAACATTGAATCCCTCCTATTTTTTTGTAGATTGAAATGCTTGTTTCATGGTGTAATAACTGCTCTTGAGATGTTCGTAGTAATCTACTTCATGCCAGGTTTCCCATTGATAGATTGGTAATTCTGAAACGGGAACAGGACTTTGCTTTCCTAAACCTTTGACAGTTTCTTCATTTTGTTCAACGATCCATGGCAGGATTCGTATTCCTTCTGATTTTTCAGTGATAAATTCGCCTTTATCACTACCGTCATTCTCATAACTCACGGCTTTTCGTTTACTAGGGTCTGAAAAGCCGAGCATTGCCCAAGGGATTTTCAACTCTATTGCTTTGTCCTTGGCTTGCCAAAGGATGTGAGAATTAAAGGTTTTGCTATCTACATCGGTGCTGCCTTTCTTTAAGTTACCAATTGTAACGTCATCAAAAGGGACAGAGAATTTGGCATGTGGTGGATCCGTTTTTAAACTGAGCGCTAGCTTCCATGGTTTAAAAATTCCTGAGTTTTCTTCCATGTGTTTCTGCTTAACCTCTTTCATGCCATAGCTTTCTCCATAAAGACGTTGATGAAAATCGTAATTAGAAGCCACTTTTATAGAGCTTTTTTCTTCAGTACTTAATCGAATGATGTTTTCTAACCCTTCATCTAGCTTTCTATCTCCTAGAGGTTTGCCATGTCGGTTTCCACCCGGCAAGGAATCGATTCCAAGATAAAGGGATTGTTGTTCGGGTTGGAATGGTTTAGACAAGGTCCCTTGAATGTATAAGTAACCTTCATCATGCGTAACCCATATCTCTTCCCAGCCTTCTGGGTTCATATCAAGCTTTTCTTTATCCTCGAGCTGTTTCCAATCATCTGTGTTTCCATCAATTTGGATATCGTCGGTTTTATTTGGGTACATACCTAAGACTCCAAATGATTGTTCACTTGATAAAGCATTGTACCAATAAGCTCTTCGATCAGGATTATCGTATCTCATTGTGTTCCATGTGCGTTTGAACCACTCATCTTGCCAAGAAAATAAAATGGCTCCTGCATAATCTTCCTGATGGATATTCTTGAATAACTCCCTATTGATTTTGCCTTGCTTTTGTTCTGTATGTCCCCCTTGGTTCCACTCATTCTCTCCAATATGAGCGGAACCGAGAGAGGAAGGAACTCCGAATTCAGTTACCATAATAGGGAGGTTGTTATGGTAATCCTTCAAATCCCGGAGATAGCCTCGATAGTTGTTTGATTTTCCGTTTGGACCTTTTGCTTGCTTATACTGATCCGAGTAACGCATAAAATCTGGATAATAAGGATAAACATGATAGGAAGCGAAATAACCAGCTTCCCATTGATTCGTTGTTATCTTAGTTGCATCCACCTCAACGGAATCTTCCATTGGAAATGGTTCTTTTGGATGTTTCAGAGGGTCGGTGGTTACCCAGTTCGTAAAGGTCATTGGGTGTTCCCAACCGCGCTTCTTCTCTAACGATGCTGTATAATTCATAAGTTCTGCTAACCAATTTTCAAAAGAAGAAGCTTTTGATTTAGATTGAAAATGGTCTCCTTTAAAGGAAGTGCCATTATTTTTTTCGTTTGTTTTTTTCACCATTTTTGGATCCCATTCTGTTCCAATGTGCCATGCCAGTAAGTAAGGAGCGGCATTTGCGGTATATTCACCACTTGCCTTTCCGTGGGATTCCGAAATCGTGATGTCTCCGTATATAGCCCCCACTGCATTCTTTAACTCCTTCTTAAAAGCTTTGGTTACTTTAGAGGAATGTGCATCCTGGGTTTGTTCAAGTTTGTTTACTGGAGACCAGACTCCCTGCATAAAATAGAGTGGATCTTCCCCATGATTTTGGTTGAACTCAACAAGTGCTTCATAGAAGACATGTTCGAAATTTCATCTGTGTTCCATCTTTTAGCTTTAACGTTTCAATGTCGGGGGAAGCTGCATCACGCATATAACTAAAGATCCCCAAGGCGATTAAAAACAAGGTAAAAAGGAACAGACCCTTGTATTTAATAATTGGTGCCTCCTTTCTTAGACACATAGAATGTCGATTTTCATGACGAATGTACTCCTCTTCAAATTTCTAACTTTTTTGAAAATTTCTCCTTGAATTTCACAAGAAAAGCGGTTAATTTGAAGATGGGTTATGTGTTGAGTACGTTTATAAAGTTAACACGGTACTGAAGGCTTTTCATCGAAAACCATACTTCGGAACAGCGAATTCCTTTTTCGGTATCCTTTTCGGATGATTAGGGAACGTTCGTCTATGAGTCTACTCTTTATAGGGCTTGTTGCTTGTTTCGGTGGTGTTTTCGAATGGAGAAGTCTAGTTTGGTTAACTTACTCTAAAAAAAGGAAAGATGGAGGAACGTATGTATAGAAAAACACTAACCTTTGGGATTATTTGTAGTATTTTAATGTTTTTAATGGGATTTTCTCACCCAGGCAATAAACAACATGCGTTATGGGTGGAGCAAGCTGATTTAAACACCGAAACTGAAGACATATTGGAGCTTAGCAAGAAACAAAAGCTCAACCAGATATACTTAAAGATTAATAGACAAAAAACCTATGAGTACTATGAAACGTTTTTACGAAAAGCAAATAAAGCTGGAATCGATGTTTATGCCTATGGAGGTAAGCCTTCATGGGGGTTGAAGGAGAATAATCACGAAAGTTTAAGTTTTGCCTACTGGGTAAAAGACTATAATAATTCGGTAGCTGAGGATGCGAAAATAACAGGAGTCATGTTCAAAGTACTACCGTATAAATTGTCACAATGGAACGAAGATCAGACCGCAATATTGAAACAATGGAAAAACAATATGAAGGCCGCTTATGAAGAAGCAAAATTAAATAGCTCATTAAAAGTAAGTGTGGCAATTCCCTTTTGGCTGGATAGCATCAAGACACCTGGACAGGATGACATGCCCTTTAGTACATGGCTGATTCGTCAATTTGATGAAACTGCCCTTTTAGCTTACCGAGATACGATCGAAGGGCCAAATGGGGTGATTGCTCTTACAGAGAATGAGTTAAAGGCTGCTAGTGAATATAATAAGGACATCATGATCGGAGTTAGCCTAGAAAACTCAGGTAATGATGTGGTTTCGTTCCATGAAGAGGGTGTAGATGATATGTATATGCACCTCGATGTTTTAGATAAACATGTCACTCAACCTTCTTATGTCGGAACGGCTATTGATAATTTTCAGAGTTGGTTGCGATTAAGCCCACTTCCTGAAGAGGAATCCGAAACGTCTCCGAAAGAAGATGAGGAAGAGTCATCCGAAACGCCACAAGCTGAGCAAAAAAGAGGAACATATATATGGCATGCAAGCAACCTGATTTCAGAACCTGACCAAATTATTCAATTCGCTAAAGAGAAAGGCCTCAACATGTTATATACACGTTTGGATTTAAGGCAGCCGTTCTCAGAGTATCAGGAATTCGTTGAAAAAGCTCATGCAGAAGGAATTGAAGTTCATGCCATGGGAGGGCATCCGAAATGGGCGCTAGAACATCTTCAACCACGCATTATGAAACTGGTTAATTATGTGAAAAAATATAATGGTGAAGCAACTAGCGCTCAAAAGTTTGATGGAATTCATATTGATGTGGAGCCTTATACGGTAAGCGGATGGGATCGTCACAATGATGAAAAGCTGAAAGAGTGGATGGATAACATTAAGCTCTTTGTAAAAGAGTCAAAAGAAGATACAAATTTAGAAGTGAGTATGGATCTTGCCATGTGGTGGGATGACCGAAAGACACCAGGAAATCCTGATCTTCCATTTAATAAATGGGTAATGAAACAAATGGATCATACTTCAGTTATGGCATTCCGTGATTATGCAGAAGGGCCAGGCGGAATATTATATATGACGAAAGAGGAAATGGAACATGCGAATAATTTAGGTAAACCGGTTCTACTTTCATTAGAAATGCGTCCTAGTCTTATTGATAAGATCACATTTGCTGAAGAAGGTAAGGCGAAGATGAGAGAGCAGATTGATGTCATGGAAAATAATCTGCAAGATGATCCTTCTTATGAAGGGTACATGATCCATTCCTATGAATATTGGAAAGAAGCAAAAGAATAGACAATAAGGTGCTGCTCCTAAATAGGAGGCAGCACCTTATTTTTGTGTTACAAAAAAGATATTTATAAATGCAAGAAAGTTAGTACATACTAGAGGCCAATAAAACAAGGTTCCGTTTACGCTAGTGTTGTAGTCCCTTCTTTACTAAACGGGCGCTTACGCATTTGTTCTATTACTCCTCTTCTACATCATCAGCGATAATCCCCCACTGTTTAGACTTCAGCACTGCTTCGGCTCTTGATTTTACATTCAGCTTTTTGAAAATCTCCGTCAGGTTGTACTCAATCGTACGTTGACTTTGGTAAAAGTCCTGAGCAATTTCTTTATTACTTTTACCTTTGGCGACCTCTTTCAGGATTTTTTGTTCTTTTGAATTAATGGAAACATCCTTCATTTCCTCTTGTTCTTGAGCCTCGGCTTCAGGAGCTTGCACTTCAACACGACGTAATTGATTAAAAAGAGATTGCGGTAAAATCACTTTTCCTTCAAGTGCACAACGAATGCATGTCAGTAGCTGATGACGTGGCTCAGTTTTACTGACAAAACCTGATACACCAGCCTCCACAAGTGTGTTAAAGTAAGGTCCAATATCATGGCCCGAATAGATGACAATGGGTGCGTTCTTCCCCATCGTGCGTACTTCTTTAATTAACTCAATGCCATTCATACCAGGCATACGTAAGTCGAAAAGCATGAGGTCAAAATCTTGTTTAGCAATGATCTCGAGTGCTTCTCCAGCTGATTCCACAATGGTAACCACCATATCCTCTTCACGTTCGATCATTAATTTGGTTCCTTCCCCAACGGAAGGGTGGTCATCGACTAATATAATGCGTATCATGATTTCAGTCACCATCCTATTTTAAGGTTTTATATGGGTTTTGGCTCTTGATCTGTAGAAACATAGCAAGCTCGAATCCACCATCACTTGACGAAAAGAACTCTACATCGCCTTGTAAACTACGAACTCTTTGGCGAATTCCGGCTAAGCCCATACTTTGCGAATCGTTATTCAATTCTTGTGGAGGTAGACCGACACCATCATCCTTGTAGTTTAAAACCACCATGTCCCCTTCACTTTTTAAGTCAAATTGAACAAGTTGAGCTTTGGAGTGTTTCAGTGCATTATTTAAAAGCTCCTGAACAATTCGGTATATAGCTAAAGAATGCTCGTGATCTAGCTTTTTAGTAAACTGGCTTCCTTCAAATGTTATGAAAAAATTCGCATGTAAGCGGTAGTAATCCATTAAATGCTGCAATGCCTCTACGATACCCGTTTCTTTCAAAAATGGAGGGCGTAAAAAGGTGCATGTATCCCGAATTTGTTGAACGACATCTAATAGCCCCTCTTTTACTTGGCTTAACGTTTGCTCTGTAGATGGAGAGAGCTTCTCTTCTTCTAGCAGCTCCTCTACTTTTCGGTACCAAACCAATTGTTCTTGAAGCGCGGAATCATGAAGGTCATAAGCTAGCCTTGCGCGTTCTTTTTCGGAAAGGTTGAATAACAAACGTAACAACCAAGAAGGGGCTTCATTGTTTTGGTACATCGACTGTTTGAGCTCTTCCGTAACCCCTTCGATTAATTGGAAGTTTTGATATACGATTCCAGTGTAATGCGCCATTGTTTTAAGCCAGCTAATTTCGTCCTGGTTAAATGGCGTATGATTCAATTTGTTGTCCACCCAAAGAATATGTAATGACTCATGTCTTTCACTGATAATAAAACATTTTCCTTTAGCTAAGCGGACAAGGTCCCCTGCTTCATTTACATCATTGTTTTCTTTGTATTGATAACGAAAGCCATGTTCAGGGAAGCCTTTATCTCCCTCGATCAACTTGAAAGATGCATCTGATTTGTGAAATTGGACTAAAGAAACAGATGCGACAGGTAGTACTTCTTTTACTTCTTTTATCAAACGAGCATCCAAATCCTCACGTTTTAAAATGTTTGAGATATCCTTTGTAAACTGGTCTAAACGATCCTGGAAATTATGTTTCTTGGACATAAAACGTGGTTTGAACTCGAACCGTTCTTCTAAATAGAAAAATAGAATACAAGCTGCATAGATGGAAAGCATTAAACGAACCCAACCAATAATGGTGATGTCCGAAACGACCAAGGTTAGTGGCCCCGTAATTAAGATGGTTAGTAAAACAGATATAAAAGAGTAATAACGTAATCGGCTATTAATAAAATCAATATCAAATAGTCTGTTGGTCAATACCAAGTAAAGGAAGAAAATAGGTAAAAATATAATAAATACAGCTGAAACAGGTGGAGGGATGATGTCCACCCCAAAAAAGGAACTTGGTAATGCCGTTAAAAAGATAAACGGGAAAAAGGATACCACGATGCCGAAAATCATATTTTGGAATACGGGCTTGTGAATCGTTTTTCTATACCTAATGTAATAGGATACAAGAACAGTTAAACACCAAAAGATTTCAAAAGAGAATAAGACCAATTGAGTATTTCGAATGATGGAATATAGTCCACCAATATTGAAAAAGAAGGAAAATGTATCAATGAGAACAATGAATAGGTTAACTCCATAGAGAATGATGACTGTACGTAAGCGTATAAAATAAATGCGATAACGTAAAAAGTACGTCACAAGAAAGTGTAAGAAAAGGGTTGGTGTCATCATAAATGAGAGACCGGCAATAAAACGAGCAATCATATCAGCCCGAGCCGATGCTCCTGCACTTAGGTATCCTAACCCGACATTGAGGAAAAACAGACTAAGTATTAGCGCCGTCCGATCTTCTTTTTTACGAGCATAGATAAAGCTAGATAGAATCAATAAAGTAATAAATACTATTGATGGAATAATGGTATGATATAAGATCGTATCTGAATTCGTCGGTGGAAAGGTGGTGTACTCAGACTCCACTCCTTCTTCTCTTGTCTTGAGTTGGTAGATATCACCAACAACACCATACCGCCGTATGGAGCGGTGTTCATCAGGCGCCTTATGATTCACTTCTACTAACGTTTCACCAGGTTGTATGTCATGATGACCTGCCCATCCAATCGGATCTACAGCATTTACTTCCCATTGTCCTTCTTGATTTTGGTGTAAATTAATACCGATATATTCCTGTGTCATCGTAACGTAAACTAAATATAAAGCCATCAGTAGAATCAACCCGGTAAGTCCGGCTGTGTAGACTTTTCTTTGGAAGAGCTTCATTGCTTCAATACCTTTCTTTTACATCTTTAAGGGTGTAGTAAATGTAGAACAAAAATAGCCAGAGTAGTATCTGGCTATTTTCACTTGACCTATGATGTTCTTATGAGGCGTGTCTTTTGAGGCTTCTAACCAGATGCCTACTTTGTTCATTTCTATTTCCAATAGCAAATTCCAAGTACAGTATTCTCTTGGCTATCTTCCTCAAATACATCAAGGATAGCAGCCTTTTCAGTTTCTGATATGCCGGCTAAGCTAGCATTTCCTTCGCGGACTTGTTTCAAAAGATCTGGACTTTCAACTAGTTTTTCAACAACGGTTTGTAACATAACGAATTCCTCCTTTGAAATGTACCAATTGCCCCCGTGTCTATCATGCAATTGTTTTATGTGAACTATATTTGTTCGATTAATTGCATAAGTTTATGTCTCATTTTTGAATTGGTATCTATTTCCTTTATCTGTTGGATCGTTTTTCGTTGGTACACCCGCTTTATAACTTGAACATACATGATCGATGATGAATTCCTAATCCAATCCAGTAACCCTATCTTGTTCTCATACATAAATTGTTTTTCTATGAGATCATCGTAATAATCTCGAACCCATTGTGCATGCTCGTTATTCTCTTCTAAAAGTTTCAGGGTAGGAAGAGTAAATTTCTTATAGAGTAGATCGTTTTTTGTATCTCCTCGTAAGACATCTTGAATGTCATTCTGAATCTGAGCCGCGACACCAAAGTTTGTAGCATATTCTAACACTTGATCATGGTTGTCAGGTGTTACTAAAGATACTCCAACTATGCATGCACAGGCCATTAGAGAACCCGACTTGTGATGAACCATTTGGAGATAATCATCTTCAGTCTTTATATGTTGCTGTAAGTCTTGATGTTGCCCTTGTACAGCTTTTAAAACTTGGTGGTTCATATATTGGATAGCATCTCGTTTTCGACTTTCTTCAAATGTCGTGTTTGAAAGCATGTCCATGCTTAACATCAGAAGCCCTGTAGCAATATTCATCGTGATCGTATATTGCGTTTGACACCATGGTTTATCCAAAGCATCTTGATCTTGTAAGTCATCAAAAATATCAAGAGCCAAAATCATGATTTCAACAGCAGCACAGGCTTGGTAAATGTCTGAGTGTTCTTCACCACCAAACATCTCATAATGAATTTTCGTGAGATTGGCGAACGAGAAGCCTTCCTTTTTCTTGTACTGAATAAAACTAGACGTATGCTGCTTCAGGTCATTTACACTAA
>SDGW01000098.1_pt1 | contig 35084 bp, 37 predicted proteins | sample 2873831 | NCBI WGS metagenome assembly SDGW01 (sample SAMN08132700, study PRJNA421101) | hypersaline lake metagenome | isolation source: celular fraction 0.22 microns magnesium sulfate-rich crust from ephemeral... | place: Spain: Penahueca Lagoon, Toledo | collected 2011-07 | reverse complement strand
GCGAGTATGTTCGGAGGAGGCGGCGGCGGACTCAACCCGCGCAAGATGGAACAGATGATGGAGCAGATGGGCATCGACGTCGAGGACATCGACGCCGAGGAGGTCATCATCCGCACCGACGAGTACGACCTCGTCTTCGACGACGCCGAGGTCACCAAGATGGACGCCCGCGGCCAGGAGACCTACCAGGTCATCGGCTCGCCGGAAGAGGTCGAGGCCGGCTCGGCCGGCGCCAGTGCCGGCGGTGACGCCGGCAGCGACGCCGGCTCGTCGATCCCCGACGAGGACGTCGAGCTCGTCGCGACCCGCGCCGGCGTCGGCGAGGACGAGGCCCGCGAGGCCCTCGAGGACGCGGACGGCGATCTCGCCGCGGCGGTCGAGTCCCTCGAGTGACTCGCGTGAGCGAGGACGAGAGCGCGGACGACGCCGAGAGTGGGACGAATCGCGTCCCGGTCCTGCTCGTCCGCGGCGACCGCGAGTACCTCGTCGAACCCGGCGGCGAGCAGGGGACCGACCTCGGCGTGCTCGAGGTCCCCGAGGACGTCCAGTCGGGCGACACCATCGAGACGCATCTGGGCGACGAGTTCCAGGTGCGCCGACTGCGCGGCCCCGATCTCTTCCATCACTTCGAGCGGACGGGCGCGCCGATGGTACCCCGCGATATCGGGCTCGTCATCGGCGAGACCGGCATCGCCGGCGGCGACCGGGTCCTCGACGCCGGCACCGGCACCGGCGTCCTCGCGGCCCTGCTGGCCCGCGCCGGGGCCGAGGTCGTGACCTACGAGCAGGACGCCGAGTTCGCCGAGGTCGCCCGCGAGAACATGGCGCTGGGCGGGGTATCGGACGCCGTCGACGTCCGGACCGGCGACGTGACCGAGGAAGTCGACGCCCTCGAGCCGTCGTCGTTCGACGTCATGACCCTCGATACGGCCGACGCGCCCGCGATGGTCGAACGCGCGCCCGACCTGCTGGTCGACGGCGGGTTCGTCGCGGTCTACAGCCCCTTCATCGAGTCGACCCGCGAGGTCGCCGAGACCGCCCGCGAGGTCGGCCTCGCGAACGTCACCACCCGCGAGACGATCCAGCGCGAGATGCAGTTCGACGAGCGGGGCTCGAGGCCCACGACTGCGCCCGTCGGTCACACCGGCTATCTGACGATCGCGCGTAACGACTGAGCGCGTTTCTCCTTATTCCGTACTCGACTCTGGAGCAGTGGCCGAGAGCGGACGCCGAGCAACGCGAGGAGTCCGCGATCCGGGGGAGGGCAGGCCATCACACGACACCAACCGCGAGCGGGCCCGAAGGGTGAGCGAGCGGGCCGACGACTGATGTGGAGTGACGCTTCGCGTCACGGAACAGAAGGAGGAGTGCTTTTCATCGAAGCTGAGCGGGATCGAAGATCCCGCGAGGTCCAAAAGAGCGCTTCGCGCTCTTTTGAAGATTTTGCCGAGGGCGCGGCTTCGCCGCGCCCGCAGCGCAAAAGTTCGGTTCTAGTTGTCGTCCTCGCGCCACTTGTGTTCGCACTCGGTACAGATGAAAAAGCGCGTCTCGGACTCGTCGGCCGAGCGGATCTGTTGCATGTACCAGTGGGCGCGGTCGTTGCCACACTCGGGACAGATGGCGTCGGTCTCGGGCAAGGAGGTCTCGCCGGAGGACTCGATGATCTCGCCGACCTCCTGATCGTCGGTGACGATGTACTGGTCGGCGTCGCCTTTCGGCTCCGTGTAGCCGCAGCTGCCACACTCCCAGAGGCCGTCGTCGGCCTTCATCATCGAACCGCATTCGTCGCAGAATTCCATACGACTCGGTTGTCACTCGCTCCGGTTAAGTGTGTAGAAAAGAAGTCGCCCCGCGAAAGGGACGCTGACAGGGCGACGGCGCCGATAGCGGGGCGAAAAGCGACGGGCCGGCCGACGGAAGAACCGATCGTGAAGTCATCGCACTGCACACCTTTACGTCCGTTCGATAGCCTCGTGGATCGCGAACACGAGAACGGCGACGAGAACCACGGTCTGGTACTCGGAGAGTGAAACGACGTTGGAGTCAGTGTAGTCGTGGAGGTACACCGTAGTAACGACCACCAAAATAGAGAGCGAGGCGTGTTTATCGGCGAGGCCTGTCTCGCCATCACCGGTTTCGTCGTCTCGGATCGAATTTCCCGAAAGCGATTCGTATATCCGTTCGATCGCCCCATGAACACCGGCCAGAACGAGTACGAGTAGAACGAGGGACCAGACTATCGAAAGTCGAATTACGGTCGAATTGACGTATATGACACAAAGTCCGGAGAGTAGCAGTGAGAAGATGTCGATGCTAGTTCGTCGTCTGCTCATCGTCGATCGTCTCTAGAAACGGCACATCATATTATATTTCCAACTATATGGAATCTATATCTGCGGAGAGGAATCTCCTATCCCGATGCGGCGGTTTCTCGTCAGGACCGCGGTCGGGACTTCAGACAGCGGGTGACGTCCGAGAGCCGCCTACTGAGCGACTGCGACGCATCATCGATACTACCCTTCGCCTTCCGACTGGTAGGGCTCGCCGACGGCCTCCCGCGGGAGGACGTTGTTGAGTTCCGACGCGAGGTCCTCGGCCGACTCGAAGCGGTCGCTGTCGCTTTTCGCGACGAGGTCGCCGAGGTTCCGCTGGCCGTCGGCGAGCAACAGGGTGACGTCCTCGAGTTCGGTCGCCGCGCGGTCGGTGGTGACGGGATACTCGAGGTCCGCGAGGACGGATTCGATCCGGCTGAGTTTGACGTCGGGCATGCGCGAACGGACGCGGGCCAGGGGCTTGTAGCTCCGCGACGCTTCCGCTGACCGTCACGTCGGCCGACGTTTCGGTTCGAAAGTATAATCGGTCGGGATCACGCAGGTGTTGCCAATGCGGAGCGTGCTGGAGCGCCTCGTCGCGGCCTTCGCCGTCGATCGGCGGGTCCTCGCGCTGGCGGGCGCTCGGATGGCCGACGGGATCGGCAACTCGTTTCTGATCATCGTCATCCCACTGTACGTGACCAGCGGGACCGTCGGCGGGACGACGTTCGGGCTCGGCGAGTCGCTGCTCATCGGGGTGATCCTCTCGCTCTTCGGTTTTCTCAACAGCAGTTTTCAGCCGTTCACCGGCCGGCTCTCGGATCGGCTCGGGCGGCGCAAGCCGTTCATTCTGGTCGGCCTCGCGGGCCTCGCGCTGACCAACGTCGCCTACGTCTTCGCCGAAACGTACCTATCCCTGCTGGTCATCCGGGGGTTACAGGGCGTCAGCGTCGCCTTCATCATCCCGGCGTCGGTCGCGCTCGTCAACGAACTCGCAACGACGGGCGACCGCGGCGGGAACATGGGCGTCTACAACACGTTCCGGCTGATCGGGTTCGGCGCCGGACCGGCGGTGGCCGGCGCGGTGGTCAGTCGCGGCCCGTACGCGATTCCCGGCGGTCCGGCGGTGAGCGGGTTCGGCGCGGCATTCTACGTCGCGACGATCACCGCGACGATCAGCTACGTCATGGTGACGATACTGGTCTCCGACCCCGAGTCGACCGCGGCCAACGCCGGCGCGGACCTCTCGATCCCGATCCGCGATCGGTCGGGATCGAACCTGCTCGATCCGATCTTCACCCTCGGGGTCGCGTCGTTTTTTATGGCGACCGCCATCGCGCTGTTCGCGACCATCCAGCCGCAGGTCAACGCCCGCCTCGAGCAGGGGGCGACCTGGTTCGGCCTGCAGTTCGCGGCGTTCATTATCGCACAGGTCGCGCTCCAGACGCCGATCGGGCGAGCCTGCGATCGGTACGGCAGGCGGCCGTTCATCGTGACCGGGATGGTGCTGCTGATCCCGACGACGCTCGTGCAGGGCTTTCTGCTCTCCTCGGCGCTGATGTTCGCCGCCCGCCTGTGTCAGGGGGTCGCCGCCGCGATGGTGTTCGCCCCGTCGCTGGCGCTGGCCGGCGACCTCGCCGGCGAGGGCGAGTCCGGCTCGAAGCTGTCGGTGCTGACGATGGCCTTCGGCTACGGGATCGCGGTCGGGCCGCTCTCCTCGGGCGCGCTGGTTCGGTTCGGCTTCGAAACGCCGTTCGTCTTCGGCACCGCGCTCGCCGCCCTCGGCGCGGTCCTCGTCTACACGCAGGTCGAGGAGACCCTCGAGGCGACGGTCCCGGTTCCGGTCATCGGCGACGACTGACGATACGCCTTTGTGACGCGGCCGAGTCGAACCCCGTATGCGCATTGGTATCACTCACGCTAGCGAAACCCGAACCGGAGAAGCGACATGACGACGGACGCCGACGACTCGGTTCGACCGTTCGAAGTGTCGGTCGATCGGGACGAGGTCGACGACCTCCGGACGCGCCTCGAGCGGACCCGCTGGCCGGACCAACTCCCCGAGGCGGACTGGGCGGACGGGACCGAACGCGAGTACCTCCGCGATCTCTGTGCGTACTGGCGCGAGGAGTTCGGCTGGGCGGCGTTCGAGGACCGGTGCAACGAGTTCGACCAGTACGTGACGACGATCGACGGCCAGCGGCTGCACTTCTATCACGTCCGCTCGCCCGAACCGGACGCGACGCCGCTGCTGTTGAGTCACGGCTGGCCCGGCTCCGTCGCGGAGTTCCTCGACGTCCTCGGGCCGCTGGCGGATCCGACGGCCCACGGCGGCGATCCGGCCGACGCCTATCACGTCGTCGCGCCCTCGCTGCCCGGCTTTGGCTTCTCCGGCCCGACCGGCGAGCGGGGGTACGACGTACCGCGGATCGCCGACCTCTTCGCCGACCTGATGGCCCGGCTCGGCTACGACCGGTACGTCGCGCAGGGCGGGGACTGGGGCGCACTGGTGGCCGCCCTGCTGGGTGCGAACTATCCGGACCGCGTCGCGGCGGTCCACACGAACATGCTCTTTCTGAACCCCTCGTCGCTCGGGGTCGAGGACCCGACCGAACTGCTCGACGAGCAGGGGCTGGCCGACTACCGGGAGACCGCCGCGTTCCGCGAGACCGAAACCGCCTACCACGAGATTCAGGCGACCAAACCCCGGAGTCTGGCCTACGGACTCACCGACTCCCCGGCCGGGCTCGCGGGCTGGATCGTCGAGAAGTTCCGGGCCTGGAGCGATTGCGGCGACGACCTCGAGTCGTGGATCGACCGTGACCGACTGCTCGACAACCTCAGTGTCTACTGGCTGACCGGGACGATCGGCTCTTCGATCCGACTCTACGCCGAGACGGACGTGGGCGCGGCGACGCCGGCGTCGGTCGACGTCCCGACGGGCCACGCCCGCTATCCGGCGGAGGTGTACAAGACGCCGCGCGCCTGGGCCGAGGAGGTCTACGATATCGAATACTGGTCCGAACAGCCAGAGGGCGGCCACTTCGCAGCGATGGAGGTGCCGGAGCTGTTCGTCGACGACCTGCGATCGTTCGCCGGCGAGTTCGGGTAGGGAACGGGGACGAGTCGCTCGAGCCGCGGCGGGACGCAACGCAAAAGTACCGGATCCCCATACGGTTCGACGATGACGCTCTCGGAGGAGGCCAAAGACCGGTTGGCGGACGTGGTGGAGCTACAGCCGACGAAGAACGGCGAACTGCAGGAGCGCTGGGAGATGGAGAGCGGCAGCGAGGTTCACCAGTACCTCGAGAACGAACTCGGCGATTACTACTTCCGGGACGACAACAGCCTGATCCGGGCGACCGCCGAGGCCGCCGAGCTGGTCGACGTCGAACCGGGGATCGAGAGCGATCCGGACGACGAGGGCGTCCCCTCGAAGGTCCGCGTGCCCGAGCTCCAGGCGCGGATCGTCGCGGTACTGGCCGGCCCCGACGAGGAGTCCGAGAGCGTCGTCTCGGTGCTGCACAAGCTCCGGGACGAGTACGACGTCGACGCCGAGGCCGAGGACGTCCGCTCGGGCCTCCAGAGTCTGCGTCGCAAGGGCGTCGTCGAGGTCGAGTACCGCACGGTCCCCACGTTCCGGCTGGCCGTCGCCCGCGACGACCTCAAGGTCGCCGTCGCCGACTAGTACCGAACTTTTTCCGCCTCGGGTTCGCTCGCTTCGTCTTCGCGCGGCGTTGCCGCGCGAATGATCCGTGAGACCTCCGGTCCCACGCTACTCGCTTACCACTCTCTTCTCACGGGACCGGAGGTCCCGCGCTGGGCGCAAAAACGTCTTCAGAAATCAAAGATCTCTGACGGGCCCGCGAGAGCGGAGCTCTCGCGGACTTCGACGAAAAAGGCCGACGACTCGGCCTTCGACCTCGTCCTCGGTGAACCGCTCGCCTCGCTCGCGGATGCTTGTCGCAAGCTGCCGACGCGCTACAGCCCCGGCCGCCGTCGCCGCCGGCGCTCCGCGAGCAACCGCCGCGCTCGTTTTCCGGGTCCGCCCTCGATCGGCCAGCCGCGGGTGCGCCAGGCGGGCGGCTCGGGCTCGAAGTCGGGACAGGAGCCGGCGCACTCGGCGGCCGTCTGGCACCGCCCCTTGGCGGCGCAGTACGGCAGCGCCTGCGAGCCGTCGGGGGCGCGCAGTTCGAACTGGCGGCAATCTGGTCGCATCGTCTCGACGAAGGAGCGCCAGCCCCGCTCGTAGGCGCGTTCGGCGATGGCGAGGCGCTTGTCGGCTTTCCAGCCGGGATCGGCGTACTCGAATCTTGCCGCCGAGCCGTCCCGCCGGCCGCCGTCGGGCCGCTCGAGGATGCGGGTCCCCGGGTCGTCGACCGCGAGCGTGCGGGGGTACCACGCGACCTCGGCGGTCAGGTCGTCCGGCTCGAGCGCGAGGACCCCCGCCTCGACCGGCAGGTCCTCGAAGAGGACGGGTTCGACCGCGTCGCCGGTCCGGCGGGTCGCGACCCAGACCGCGTCGGCCAGCGCGACGGCGACGTCGTACTCGAGTTGCGATCCGAGCGCGCGGGCGGCGCTGGCGTCGAGGTCGGGCTTGTTCTCGACGGCGACGATCCGCTCGAGCCAGTCGGGGTAGGGCCACCGCCGTCGGATCTCGATCCGATTTCCGTTCTTGCGGGTCTCGAGGATGCCGCGGTCGGCGGCCTCGTGGATCGACTCGCGGACGTATCGCCACGGGTAGCCCGGGTCGGGAAGCGCGTCGCGGTAGTAGGTCCACGCCGCGGGGGCGTTCCGGACGACGTGCAACAGGTCGCTATCGAGCCGGTCGGGACCGAACCGGGCGCGGCGGCGCAGGCCTTCGGGGTCGCACTCGAGGACGATCGTGTCCCAGCGGCGGCGGGTCGTCCCGAGCTGGCGGGCGACGAGGACGGCGGTGTCGTCACTGGTTTCGCCGGGGGGCCAGTCGCGTTCGGCCCACCGGCAGGTCCGGAGTTCGAACCCGAACTCGGTGCTGTCTCGGGGCACGGCGTCGCTTGCTCGCGAGGGGACAAAAGTACTCCCCGACGGCCACCCGCCGATTCTAGTTAATTAAGTAATTATTATCCGGATCTAACACAGTCACTGCACCGTAAAGAAACATCCGCCACCGCGACTCGAGACCGCCGGCGACGTCCTCGGCCGTCGAATTCTCGCGTTCTTCCTCGACAGCGTGCTGATCGCCATGCTCTGGGGGCCGCTCTTCCTCGTCGGCGCGGCGCTCGGCGAGACCGCGTTCGCGATACTGTTCGTGATCGCGCTCGCGGTCGCGCTGACCTACGCGTTCCTGCTCGAGGGGCTCTACGGCTACACGCCGGGCAAGTTCCTGCTCGGACTGGTCGTCGTCAAGTCCGACGGCTCGGACTGTACGATCGGCGCGTCGATCCTGCGGAACCTGCTGTGGATCGTCGACGCGTTTCCGACGTTCAACCTGGTCGCGGTCGTTGCGATACTGCTGACCGACGGCCAGCGGGTCGGCGACCTCGTCGCGGACACCGTCGTCGAGCGACGCCGCTGACGCCGCGGCGTCGGGGCCGCGGAGCGACGGATCCTACTCCTCGTCGTCTTCCTCCTCGTGCTCGTCGAGGAACTCGTGGGCCTGCTCTAAGATTTCGCGAGGGCCGTCCTGCGTGACGGTGTTGACCGCCTGTTCGTAGTCGCGCCACTGGAGGTCGCGATGTTCGTTCGAGAGTTCCGCACTGGCCTCGAACGACTTCGCGACGAAGAGGTGGACGGTCTTGTGGATCGTCTTGCCGTTGGCCTCGAAGACGTAGTCGTAGTCCTCGCGAAAGCCGTCGAGTAGTCTGAACTGTTCGATACCTGCCTCTTCCGTTACTTCGCGGATAGCCGTCTGCTGAAGTTCTTCGTCTCCTTCGACACCGCCCTTGGGAAACTCCCAGTCGCCCGGGCGGCTCTTGAGTAGAAGATACTCGCGCCGGCCCCGCGTGTCGCGGAAGAGGATCGCGCCTGCGCTCGTAGCTTCGACTGCCATTAACTGGGCTAACAGGTGCGACGTTAAGAGAATATCGGACTGTTCGTCCTGCGAACACGGATCGGGTCCGATTGTCACGCACGGAACGGGCGACCGACTGCAGTCGTTCACTGCGGGGCCGGCGGCGCGTCTCAGCAGGTTTTTACGCGCCCGTCGCGGACGTATCCGACAGACCAGCCATGACCTTCGTCACCCGTCTCACCCTCCAGAGCGGCGATCGCGCCGCGCTCGATGGTATCGTCGAGGACATCAAGACCACCGCCGAACGGAAGGGCGCGGCGCTGAAAGGCCCTCACTCCCATCCGCCGGAGAAACTCTCGGTCCCCCAGCGCTGCCGGCTCCACGCCGACGACGACCGCCACTTCTCGTCGTGGGAGTACACCGTCTTCACCCGCGAACTCGAGATCCACGGCCACGACGACCTCGCGCGCAACATCGCCTCCCAGAACTTCCCCGACTCGGTCCACATCGAGGCCGAGGTCGAGCAGATCCACGGCGCCGGCCGCAGCAACTGATACGGTCTACTGCCTGAGCGGGCCTCGAGTCGCGTCCCCGATCGTCGCGCATCGAAACCGTCGGGAGGGCTTTTAATCGTTCACGACGAGATGACCGTATGACCGCAGACGACCTCGTCTCCCTGCGTCGCGACCTGCACCGGCGACCCGAACCCGCCTGGCGGGAGTTCTACACGACCGCGCGGATCGTCGACGAGCTCGAGTCGAGACTGGGCGACGATATCGCGCTCCACGTCGGGCCAGACGCTATCGCGAGCGACCACCGAATGGCGGTCCCCGACGACGCGGAACTCGCCCGCTGGCGCGAGCGGGCGCGAGAGGCCGGCGTCGACGACGCTACCCTCGAGCGACTCGAGGGCGGCTACACGGGCGCGGTCGCCGTCTTAGAGCGCGGCGAGGGACCGACCGTCGGCCTCCGGGTCGACATCGACGGCCTGCCCCAGACGGAGTCCGACGAGCCGTCCCACCGGCCCGTCGCCGAGGGCTTTCGCTCCGACCACGAGGGGGCGATGCACGCCTGCGGCCACGACGCCCACGCGACGATCGGGATCGGCGTCCTCGAGCGGATCGCGGAGGGCGGTGAGGGACTCGACGAGTCGCGATCCTCGTCGGAACAGCGTTCCGGCGTAGATTTCGCGGGCACGTTCAAGGTCTTCTTCCAGCCCGCCGAGGAGGTCGTCGGCGGCGGCAAGTCGATGGCCGAGAGCGAGCACCTGCGGGACGTCGACTACCTGCTCGCGGTTCACGTCGGCCTCGACCACCCGACCGGCGAGATCGTCGCCGGCATCGACGGCTTTCTCGCGGTGTCGCACCTCGAGGCCGAGTTCACGGGCGCGTCGGCCCACGCCGGCGGCCACCCCGAGCAGGGCCGCAACGCCGTGCAGGCGATGGCGACGGCCGTCCAGAACCTCTACGGCATCCCGCGGCACAACGACGGCGCGACGCGGGTCAACGCCGGCGTCGTCGAGGGCGGTAGCGCCGCCAACGTCATCCCCGGCGAGGCCCGGATCGTCGCCGAGGTCCGGGGCGAGACGACCGACCTGATGGAGTACATGAAGGGGCGAACCCGGCAGGTGCTCCGGAGCGCCGCCGCGATGCACGACTGCGAGGTCGCGATCGAGACCGGTGCGGAGGCCCCCAGCGCGACCAGCGACGCGGACCTCGTCTCGATCGTGGCCGACGTCGCCGGCGAGACGACGGGGGTCGAGCGCGTCCTCGAGCGCGACGAGTTGGGCGGCAGCGAGGACGCGACCTACCTGATGCGGGCGGTCCAGGAAAACGGGGGCAGCGCCTGCTACGTCGGCGTCGGCACGGACCACCCAGGCGGCCACCACACCGCGACGTTCGACGTCGACGAGGCCAGCATCGGCCACGGGATCGACGTACTGGCGGGGGCGATCGAGCGCCTCGGCGATCGGTAACCGTCACCCGACACGAAATGCTCTTGGAAATCGAACAGTAACGAACGGCTGACAGTGAGTCGCTTCGGAGGAACGCGCTGCCGGGACTCGCCGGTCGTGGCCGCGACGTTCGGCGGTGGCGATCGATGAGCGGTTCGAGGCGGGTCCGGTTCGGGCTCTGGTTACGAACCGCCCTCGCGGTCGCGCTGGTCGCGTTCGGGCAACTCATCGTCGTCGCCTTCGAATTCGGCGTCGTCACGATCACGGCGGCACTCGTGCTGCTGTGGGCCGAGCAGTGGCTCGCGGTCGCGTTTCTCGCCTCGCTAGCTCTGACCGCGCTGTTCGGCTGTTGGCACGTTCTCGCCGCCGCGAGCCGGCGGCTCTACCCCTCGCGGACGATCTCGGATCGGATCGCCCACGACGGGGTCGCCGGCGCGGTCGAACGCGTCGGCGAGACGCTGCTGGGTTCGCGACCGAGCGGCCGTCGGCGGCGACAGGTTGCGGCACTCGCCGGCGTCGCCGTCGGATCGTTCGTCGGGTTCGCCCTCGCGGAAACGATCGCGTGGCGGTCGATCGTCGATCCGTTCTACGCGGCGGCCGCCGTCGGCGTCCTCGCGGTGCTGGCACACCTCGTCCGGATCGGATACGGCGAGCTCGCCGACGACGCGGCCGCGCTCCACGGACTCGAGGACTCGATTCGCGTGCCCGACCGACCGTCGGCCGCACTCGAGGAGCGGCGGGTCGCCGTCCAGGCCCGCGTCGATCGCCTGTCACAGCAGGCCGACGTGCCGTCGCCGACGGTCCGGCTGGGAACGTCCCCGACGCCGACCGCCGCGACCGTCGGCTATCGCCCCGACAGTTCGACGGTCGTCGTCTCGCGGGGGCTCGTCGATACCCTCGACGACCGGGAGCTAGACGCCGTCCTCGCACACGAACTCGCTCACCTCGCGAACCGCGACGCGGCCGTCGTGACGGCCCTGTCGATACCGGCGGCCCACGCGGGCGCGCAGATCGAGCGCTACAACGCCCACCCGTTCGTCGCCGTTCCAGCCGGGCTGATCGTCGGCCTCGTCAGCTGGTGCGTCGCGGTCGTCTCCCGCTATCGCGAGTACGTCGCCGATCGGGGTGCGGTCGCGATCACCGGCGATCCCGCGGCGCTGGCGAGCGCGCTCGAGACGCTCGATACCGAACTCGAGTCGCGTCCCGCGACCGACCTCCGCGAGCGCCGCGCCGCGGCGGCGTTCTCGATCGTCCCGCCGCCGTGGGAGGAACACCGCTTTTTCGACCGCACCCGGCGCTTCCTCCACCGGCGGCTGTTCGGCACGCATCCGCCGACGGCGCGCCGGATCGAACGGCTTCGATCGCGGTGCTGACCCGCGTCGCGGCTCAGGCGTCCATCACGACCTCGAGGTCGAACGCCTCGTCGGCGGGGGCCGAGCCGGGCTCGAGGTAGCCGACGGCGAAGGCGCTGTAGACGCTGCCGCCCTCGGGCGCGACGTCGAAGGTCGCGACCACGTCGCCGTCGTTGTTCTCGGTCGCGGGGCGGACCTCGAGGGTGTAGTCGCCGCCGGGGACCTCGGTCGTCGCCGCGTCGCCGAAGGCGGCGTCCTCGAACAGCACCGTCTCGCCGTCGCCGACGGTGACGTCGACCGCGGGGGCGTCCGGCGAGGCGTGGACCAGCCGCACCCGCGCGTCCTCGCCGGGGTCGCTTATGTCGTCCTCGAGGACCGCGGGCTCGAAGGGCTGGTTCTCGTCGGCCAGTTCGCCCAGCGCGGCGATCGTGAACGAGCCCTCGGCGACCTCGAGGTCCTCGTCGTAGACGACGGTGTCGGCGTCGCCTGCCGCAGTGATCATCACCTCGTAGGTGCCGGGCTCGAGTTCGAGGTAGTCGCTGACGGCGCGGTAGGGCACGTCCTCGAGGACGGGGTCGCCGTCGACGTAGACGTCGACGTTGGGGGCGTCGGGCGAGAGGTGTGCGACCCGGACGTTCGACATCGAGGAGTCCATGCCGTCGTCCGACTCGGAGTCGTCCATGTCGTCGTCGCTCGTCCCGTTGCCCGAGTCGTCGCCGTTGCCGTCGTCGCCGCCCATACAGCCGGCGAGCGCGACGCCGCCAGCGGTGCCGATCAGTGTCAGTGCGCGCCGACGTGTGTGGTTCTGTACCATCATAACCTGTTATTTGATGGATAGGAAAGGCGAGATATCCTAACAGCGTAGGGAAATATTCACGGGAAACGATACTACAGGAAGCGAACTAGTTGTCGGCAGTCATATGGAGTCGATCGCTCGAAAATTAGTCGAACGGGGACTGTTCGAGCGACCACTGGCCGGGAGCGGGCTCCGAGCGCCGGAGGAACCCGCGACCCACTGTCAGAGCAAGCTCTGACAAGCATCGCGGAAGCAAGCTTCCGCTCAACGGGTGAGGGCAGGCCCCCACCCGACACCGACCGCGAGCGACCGAAGGGAGCGAGCGGCCTTTTTTGGTCGAGATTTTTGCGCGAGGGGTGAACGAAGTGAACCCGAGCGGAAAAAAGGTCGGTCTTAGTATTTGGGGTCGGCCCCGGTCGTCTCGTAGACCTTCTCCATGAGCCGGTCGCGGCGATCCTGCCAGCCAGCCAGTCCCTCGGGGGTAGTCGGGTAGTTTTCGTAGTGCGAGAGCAGTTCGTCGGCGCGGCGCTTGGTCTTGTAGAGGTTCCAGATGGTGCCCCAGTGGCCGCGGCTCTTGACCAGCGCCTCGAGTTTGAGTTTCAGCCCGATGTCGGTACTGCCGGAGTACAGCGCCTCGGCGAGCTTGTCGCCGGGCATCGCGGCGAGCAGGCCCATGAGGTCGTCGACGTCGACGGCCGTCGAGAGGATGTTGTAGACGTCGAGGGCGGCGTAGCGCGCGCCGAAGTGGTCCATCACCTTCTGGTTGTACTCCCAGAGGACGTCCTCGCCGAACTCGCCCGTCTCGAGGGCCTCGATCGCCCGCTCGGCGGCGTACTTGCCGCCGTAGGCGGCCCCGGCGATGCCGCCGCCGGTGGTCGGGTTGACGTGGCCGGCGGCGTCGCCGATGGCCATGTAGCCCGGGTGGACGGCCGAGTCGTAGGGCCGACGGGTCGGCAGCGCCGCGCCGAGTTTGTCCTCGACGGCCGCGCCGTCGAACTCGGGGCGGTTCTCGAGGTCCCGCTTGAGGTCGTCGACCAGCTGCATCGGCTCCTCGGTCATCTGGAAGCCCAGTCCGGCGTTGATCTCAGTGTCGGTCCGCGGGAAGTACCACAGGTAGCCCGCCGCGCGCTCGGTCGGCTTGAAGACCAGCGCGTCCGACCACTCGACCGGCTCCTCGACCTCGACGATCTCGCGGTAGGCCGAACAGAAGTGGCTGTAGTCGACGTTGGTGTCGAACGTCGAGTCTGAAAAGTCGACGTTGTCCTGCAGCACCGACAGCGAGCCGGCGGCGTCGATGACGACGTCTGCCTCGTAGGTCACCGGGTCGCCCTTGCGAATCGCCTCGACGCCCGTGACGCGGCCGTCGTCGTTCTGGACGACGTTCTTCACGACGGTGTCGTAGCGGAACTCGACGCCCCTGTCCTCGGCTCCGTCGATGATCCGGCGGCCGTACTCCCAGCGGTCGATGACGGCGAGTTCCCCGGGAACGGGAATCTCGAGGACGGTGTCTTCTTGAGGGATCTCGAAGCGCCCGTGGTCGACTCCGGTGTTCGTGAAGGCCGGCTCGAGTTTGGACTTCGGGATCGCCTCGGGGAAGGCGTCGGCGCCTTTCAGGGCGTCACCACAGGCGATGTGACCCGCCTCCTCCTCGTCCTTGCGCTCGAGGACGACCACGTCGTACCCCTCCCGTGCGATGGTCGCTGCGGCGTAGCACCCTGCCGTCCCGGCACCGACGACGACGGCGTCCGGCGACCGGGTCGTCGCGCCGGCGGCCGACTGCTCCTGCGTACTCATACCAACACTCTGGACACCGCGGTAAGAAAACGTTTTATGGTCGATCCGCGGCCGTCGCCGCGTCGGCGACGGCGCGTCCGTATCGAGTCGCCGGCGAACCGGACGGCTCGTGGCACATAAAAGGTTTTAGGCAGGTCATCCGTACCGAGGTGTATGACGGAGTACACCATCGAGTTCGTCGGGACGGGTGAGACGATCACCTGCACCGACAAGGAGACGATTCTCAGCCGCTGCCTCGAGGAGGGCATCGCCCAGGAGTACTCCTGCCGGGTGGGGATGTGCCTGGCGTGTTCGGCCGAGATCGTCGAGGGCGAGGTCACCCAGCCCGCCGCCCGCGGGCTCACCGAGGAGGAAGCCGAGAACTACGCGCTGACCTGTATGGCCCGCCCGCAGTCGGACCTGCGACTCGACCGCGGGAAGTACCCGCCGAGCATCGAGGGCGACCTCGAGGCCGGGGGGACCGGCGACGGCGCGGTCGCCGACGACTGATCGGCCCGATGCCTGGTGAGGAGCGGGACGGCGTCACCGACTGCGGCGTCGGCGCGGTCAGTCGGCGACGGCGCAGTTGTTCGGCCCCAGCTCGAGTTCGAACGCCGTCTCGTCGTCGACCGCCTCGTCTCCGAGGTTCGTCGCCACGATGCGCTCGTAGTTGGCGGGCCGGGGCGGCAGGTCGTCGGTCGCGCGGGCGACGAACTCGGCTTCGTCCATCGAGAGCGCCGCGAGCCGATCCCGGAGTTGGCCGAGCCGGGCCGCGTAGGTCCCGTCCCCGCGCGGCCGGGCGGCGTCGCTGTAGTGACCCGGTGCGATCGTCGTCTCGTCGGGGTACTCGAGAATCCGATCCCGAAGCGTCTCGTACAACGCCTCGGCAGCGGCAGCCGCGCCGTCGTCGCCGCGCTCGAGGTCCGGCCGGCCGACGCCCTCGAGGAACAGCGCGTCGCCGGTGAACAGGACCCCGGGGCCCTCACCCTCTAGTCGGAGCGAAACCGATTCGCTCGTGTGGCCGGGCGTCGCGACGACGGAGAGGGTCGCGTCGCCGACCCGCAGTTCGTCGCCGTCGGCGACGGTCGCGGCCTCGAACGCCAGCCCGCGATCGGTCGCGTCCGCGGGAACGACGGGCGCCGCGTCGGTCCGGTCCGCGAGCGGCCGGACGCCGCTGACGTGGTCGGCGTGGACGTGGGTGTCGACGGCGTACTCGATCGTCGCGTCCCGCTCGTCCGCGTCGGCCGCGTACCGGTCGGCGAATGCCCGCAGCGGGTCGATCACCGCCGCCTCCCCGCCGCTGTAGACCGCGTAGGCGAGACAGCCGCTCGAGGGGCGGTCGTACTGGACAACCGTCGCGGGCGCGTCGGTCTCGAGTTCGCGGGCGACGTACAGGTCGGCCCAGGCGTCCATCCCGCCGGCGAGGTTGGCCGCGTCGATCCCCGCGTCCCGGAGGAGCGAAACGGCGTGGGCGCTGGCCTCGCCGCGCCCACAGACCGCGAGGATGGGTTCCTCGAGGTCGCTCACGAGGTCGGTCACGCCGCCGGTCGCCTCGGCCTGGACGAACTTCATGTGCGGGATCTGGACGGCCTCGACGCCCTCGCCCTCGAGGTGCCAGCGCTCGAACTCGTCGCGGTCGCGGACGTCGAGGACGGTCAGATCGTCGCCGGCTCGCAGCCGCTCGGCCAGCGTCTCGGGATCGATCGAGGGGGTCTCGGCGGTCGGCTCGTCGGCGTCGCTCCGGTCGGTCATGGTGATCGGTACGTGACTGCCGCGGTTAAACGCGGGGCCGGACCGTCACCAACGTTCAACACGCTCCGCGGTGTCGTCGGTGTATGGACGCCGCCGAATTTCGTGACGCGGTCGAGGAATCGATGGAGACTGAACTCGAGCGGCTCGGCTCGTCGAAGCGCCTCGTCGCGCTGACCGACGCGGACCTGACCGAAGAACGGGTCCTCCGGTCCGCCGCCGACAGCGAGCGCGTCGCCGCGGAGACCCTCGCGGCGTGGGCCGACGACGAGGACCACGACGAGGCGCGCGAGGCCTTCGCGGAATTCCGCGACCAGGAACGCGACCACTACGACCGCATTACGGACCTGCTCGAGGGCGACCGCGAGTCCGATACCGACGGGATCGATCCGATGCACGCCGAGCTTCGCTCGCTCGAGTCGACGGCGGCCCGGCTGGGCGGGCTCGTCGGGCGGGCGCTGGTCGGGGATCGGACCCACCTGCAAATGGTGAGCTTCTTCGTCAACGAGGGCGACGAGTCGCGGGCCGACCGCTTCCGGGAACTGCGCAGCGAGACGATCGCACAGGGCGAGCGGGCGGCCGGATTGCTCGCCGAGGTCTGTGCGGACGAGGGCGAGTGGGACGAGGCTCGAGCGGCCGCCGAGGACGTGATCGACGCCGCCTACGGAGCGTACGCGGGCTCGCTGGACGAGTTAGGGCTCGATCCGAAACCGATCTGTTGAGCCGCCGCGAAACCGATCGAATCGGCGGCTATCGGACCGCGGATAGAGAACGGAAACGAAACTGGGACTCGAATCGGCGACGCGGTTAGCTCGCGGCCTCCATCAGTCGACGAAGTCGATGTCGTCGCCGCCCGCGGGCTCGGGCTGGACGGGCTCTTCCCCGTCCGGCCGGCCGTAGATCTGGGGCGACTGGACGCCCGTGACGACGATCATCGTTCGCATGCTGCCCTCGAGGGACTCGTCGATCGAGGTCCCCCAGATGATGCGGGCGTCGGGGTCGATCCGGTCGTAGATCTCCTCGACGACGCCCTCGGCCTCCTCGATGGCCATGTCGTTGCCGCCGGTGACGTTGACGAGCGCGGAGCTCGCGCCGGAGATGTCGACGTCGAGTAAGGGCGAACGCAGCGCGGTCTTGACCGAGTCCTCGGCCTTGGCCTCCGAATCCGCTTCGCCGAGGCCGATCATGGCGACGCCGCCGCGCTCCATCACGGTGCGGACGTCGGCGAAGTCTAAGTTGACGAGGCCGGGCTTCGTGATCAGTTCCGTGATCCCCTTCACCGAGCGCATCAGCACCTCGTCGCTGACCTTGAACGCCTGTCGGACGGGGAGCTTGCCGACCGAATCGAGCAGGCGGTCGTTGGGGACGACGATGACGGTGTCGGAGACGTCGCGCAGGCGCTCGAGGCCCGCTTCGGCGTTGGTTCGCCGTACTTCACCCTCCGCGGTGAACGGCGTCGTGACGATCGAGATCGTCAGCGCGCCGGCCTCGCGGGCGGCTTTGGCGACGACGGGGGCGGAGCCGGTCCCGGTGCCGCCGCCCAGCCCGGCCGTGACGAAGACCATGTCCGAGCCGTCGATGGCGTCGTAGATGTCCTGCTGGCTCTCGAGGGCGGCCTCCTCGCCGACCTGCGGGAGCGAGCCGGCCCCGCGGCCGCCGGTCTTGTCCTCGCCCATGAGGATCTTGGTGTCGGCCTCGATCTCGACCAAGTGCTGGACGTCGGTGTTGGCCGCGACGAGTTTCGCGCCGTGGATCCCCTCCTCGTGCATCCGGTTGATGGTGTTCCCGCCGGCACCGCCACAGCCGACGACGGTGATGTCGGTCTGAAGGTCCTGGAGAACGTCCTCGAGCTCGTCGTCGGTCATCGTCCCGGTCTCTCGGCCACCCGATCCGCCGTCGTCGGCCGACTGCCCGTCCCGTGGCTCGTCGGCGGGGGCCGCGGCCTCCCCGTCCTCGGCCTCGTCGATTGCGTCGTCGATGATGGAGTCCATTCTTGGCCCTGTCTAAAAGATGGAGCATAATTACCTTTCCCCTACACGTCAGCCGTCCGTCTGACACGTTAATAGATTCTTACGTATCGAACGCGATATACCACGAAAGCCGCTGCAGTAGTCGTATATAATCGGCTTACTGTCGGCTTCCGATCCAGTCAGATCGGAAACCGTCGCGTGCGATCGGTCAGAACCCTCTCCGGACTGACCGTTTCGTCGTCGACGGTCACCGGCTCGCCGTCGGCGAGCGCGCCGAACTTCGGCCCCTCGGGGACGCCGGCCTCGCGCGCTAATCGGGGATCGAAGGCCGTCTCCTCGGCGACGACGGCGTCGGCCTCGAGCCGGACGGCATCGAACTTCGCCTCGAGGACGTCGGCCAGCCCCTCGACGATGGCTCGCCGCGGATCGCTCGCACCGCCGTCGCAGTCGTCCTCGGCGCGTTCACCCGCGGCGTCGTCCGAACCCGCGGGAACCGCCGCCCGCGAGCCGACGCGCGTCCCGCCGTTGTCCGTCGCGAAGGCGACGGCGTGGGCCTCGACGATCGTCCGGACCCGGTCGGGATCGATCCCCTGTGCGGTCTCGAGAAGGTCCGCCGGGAGGTCGACGACGCGGATCGCGTCCGCGCGGCGGTCGCCGAAGCGGACGCCGTCCGCGATCGGGCCGAGGTCGGCCTCGACCCGGTCGACCAGCTCGAGCGGGCGGTCGTCGACCTCGCGCAGCCACGTCTCGCCGACGACCCGGCAGTCGAGGTCGGCGAGCGTCTCCTCGAGAACCGGCCACTCGCCGTCCAGTAGCGCGATCTCGGCGTCGCTGGCCTCGAACGCGCGTGCGACGACCTCTCGATGAGCCGTCGGGTGGTCCATCGCCTCGAGGGCCCAGTCGGGGGCGACGTGGCCGACCGCCCACTCGGTCTCGCGGACGATCCGTTCGAACCGCGGGGCGTAGTGGTTGCCGCCGAAGCCGACGACCTGTCTCGAACGGTGCGGATCGACGCCGCGAAGCGCGAGGATGGCGCGGGCGACGGCGTCTGCCCCGTCGGGATCGTCCCACTGCTCGTCGCCGCTGCCGAGTTCGGCGAACAGCGACGGACAGCCCACGTCGGTCGGGCCGTGGTGGGTCCCTTCCATGCCGACCTCGTAGCCCTCGGGGGCGTACTCGTCGAAGGCCTCGAGCAGGCGAGCGAGAGCGTTCGGTGCCGCCTCGGCCAGCGCGTCGGGTTCGCCGCCGAACTCGGCCGGGCCGAAGTTGCCCGTGAAGTGGCCCGTCAGCAGCGGTCCGGTGTCGCCGGAATGTCTCGAGGCGAACACGAGCAGGTCGGGGTCACAGTCGAAGGCCTCGGCGGGGGCCTCGAGTTCGATGTGGAGGCCGTCGAACGAGCGCAAGACTGCATCCTCGAGGCGGTAGTAGGTGCCGCCGCCCGCCGCGTCGGGCCGGGAGTCGTCCTCTCGGACGTCCCAGTCGGCGCGCTCGCGGAGGCGGTCACAGACGTGCTCGGAGGCGCGGTCGGCGCGGCTCTCGACGATCGCGAGCGTCGTCATATCGTTCCGTCGGTCGGTGGGCCCGTTAACCTCGCCGGTTCGGACCGATGGCGGGACCGCGCCCGCTCGAGCCGTAAAAGCCCGCGGCAAGCGCGGCCCGTAGCTTTTCGATCGTGGGTATAGATAGCACAGGTCACCGTGGTTGGGGAGCTATGAGCGACGACTCGTCCGACGCCCGCGAGCGAGAGCGACGGCTTCGCGAGGAGAAGCGCCTCGCGGAACTCGTCGTCGAGGCCCAGCCGGACGTCGTCTACGCGTTCGACACCGCGGGGGAGTTCATCGAGTGGAGCGATCGAGTGCCGGAGGTGACCGGCTACACCGAGTCGGAACTGGTCGAGATGGACCCGCTCGAGTTCGTCGCGCCGGACGACCGGGACCGCGTCGCGGCGGCGATCGATCGGACCCTCGAGCGCGAGACGCCGGTCACCGTCGAGGCGGCCCTCCTCACCGAGGACGGGCGCCGGATCCCCTACGAGTTCAACAACGCCCGGATCACCGACGACGACGGGGGCGTGATCGGCTTTACCGGGATCGGCCGCGACGTCAGCGACCGCAAGGCCCGCGAGCGCGAACTCCGCGAGGAGAAGGCCTTCACCGAGAGCGTCCTCGAGGCCCAGCCGGACATCCTCTACGCCTACGACACCGAGGGGAACCTGATCGAGTGGAACGACCAGTTCCGGCGCATGACCGGCTACGAACCGGACGAACTCGTCGGCATGAACCCGCTCCGATTCATCGCGCCGGCGGACCGGGACCACATCGGCGACGCGATCGATCGCATCCTCGAGGACGGCGAGCGCGTGACCGCCGAGGGTCGGATCCTCACCCGGGAGGGCGACCGGATCCCCTACGAGTTCAACAGCGCCCGCATCACCGACGACGACGGCACCGTCCTGGGCTTTACCGGCGTCGGTCGCGACGTCAGCGACCGCAAGGCCCGCGAGCGCGAACTCGAGCGGCTCGAACGGCTCAACGCGATCGTGCGGACGATCGACGAGACGATGGTCGCCGCCGAGACGCGCGACGAGGTCGAGCGGGCGATCGTCGAGGCGTTCGCGGCCGCCGACGCCTACCGGTTCGCCGTCATCGGCCGGACCGAACCGGACGCGGCGGACGGCTACGCGTGGATGCCGGAGGCGGGCGCCGGGATCGACGCGACGGCCGCCGCGGACGTTCTCTCGTCGTTCGTCGATCCCCCGGCCGGGGTCGACGGCTCGCCGGCGCTCGAGAGCCGGAGCGTCCAGCGCTACCGGCACCTCCCGGAGAGCGGGATCGAGGCGTGGCGAACCCACGCGGACGCCCACGAGTACGCGTCGGTCGCGGTCGTCCCCATCGTCGCGAGCGATCGCCCCTTCGGCGCGCTCGTGATCGCCGCCCGCGAGCCGTCGGCGTTCGCCGACCGCGAGCGGGAGGTGTTACAGGAGTTCGGCGGCACCATCGGCCACGCGATCAACGCGATGGCGGTCAAACGGCTCCTCTATCTCGACACCGTCGTCGAGCTCGAACTCGAGTCGACCGATCGCGGGGACGTCTGTATCGACCTCTCGCGGGCGGCCGGCTGCGATCTCTCGATCGACCACGTGTTGCCGCTGACCGACGACGTGTTCGTCTACTACCTCACCGTGTCCGGCGTCGACCCCGACGTGTTCCGGTCGGCCGCGGACGACGAGCCGGGGGTCACGGAACACCGCCGCATCGACGCCGACGGCGACGAGAGCGACTGGGAGGTCGTCGTCCACGGCTCGACGATCACCGAGCTCCTCGGGGAGTACGGCGCGCGCCTCGAGTCGAAGGTGATCCGGGACGGCACCGCCGAACTGACCGTCCAGGCCAGTCCGGACGCCGACCTCCGGGAACTCGTCGGGGCGATCACCTCGGCCTACCCCGACACCCGGCTCGTCTCGAAGCGGACCGTCGATCGGCCGGTCCGGACCCGCGGGGACTTCCGGCGGGCCGTCGAGTCGGAGCTGACCGAGAAACAGCGCCTCGCCCTCGAGGCGGCCTATCACGGCGGCTACTTCGAGTGGCCGACGCGGAACAGCGACGCCTCCGAGATCGCCGATCGGCTCGACATCGCCCGTCAGACCTTCCACCAGCACCTCCGGGTCGCGCAGGCGAAACTGCTCTCGGCGTACTTCGGCGACGGCGAGTGATTCGGTGGCACCACCGGGCGATACCAGAGTATGCTGGTACAGTTCTTTCCACCGCTCGCTGCCTCTATCTCCTCAATGAGCTCACCCCCGTCTCTCGAGCCGACGACGACCGCGGCGGACGTCCTCGCGGACCCGCACCGGCGGGCGCTCCTCGCCGTGCTGTGCGACCGCGAGGGGCAGTCCCCGGCGGCGGGACCCGCGATGCCGGTCGCCGACCTCGCGACCGAGGTCGCGGCCGTGGAACGGGGCACCCCGATCGTTCCCGACGACCACTGCGAGCGGTGTCACATCGAACTGGTCCACCGGCACGTCCCGCGGCTCGTCGATTTCGGCGTCCTGCGTCGAGACGACGGCGACACCACGACGGTCGCGCTCGCCGACCACCCGATCCTCGATCTCGAGTGGGTCGAACGTCTCCTCGCGGACCCGGTCGGAGACAGGACACCCATCGACGAGGAGACGCTGACACGGACCCTCGAGGCGCTCCGGAAGCCGCGGCGTCGGGCCGTCTGTACCGAACTCGCGAGCCAGGGGGGATCGGTCGCCGTCGACGACCTCGCCGCCGGCGTCCTCGTCCGGGCGGGCGAGGCGGACCGCCCGGCCGACGCCCCCGACTCGCGGCGGACGGCCGTGGCGACGGAACTGGCCCACGATCATCTCCCCGCGCTCGCGGCCGCCGGGCTGGTGACCTACGACGACGAAGCGGGACGGGCCGCGCTCGGGACCGACGCGCCACACTGGGACGTCGACTGGCTCGTCGACGGCCCGCTGTCCGAGGCCGCGTCGATCGTCCGCTCCGATCGGGAGCCTCGGTCCGACCGCGTCCCTCCGGCCGCGGCGAAGCCGGCGGAGCGCGACCGACCGACGCGGGACGTCGAGAGTTGCTGGACGCTTCGGGGGACGTCGGACGTCTTCGCGAGGGGCGAAGCGATCGCCGCCGACGCCGAGGAGGAACTGTTTCTCATGGCACCCAGCGCCGCGTTGCTCCAGTCGGCCTGCCTCGAGAACCTGCGGGACGCCGCCGACCGGGGGGTCGACGTCTACGTGGCGTCGCGATCGCCCCGCGTTCGCGACACGATCCGGTCGGTGATGCCGACCGCGACGGTCTGCGAACCGCGGTTCGACTGGTTCAGTTTCCCCGTTGACGCGCCCCAGTGCGGGTACGTCCTCCTCGCGGATCGCGAGGCGGCCATGCTCGTGACGGTCGAGCGGGGAGCCGACGGGTCGGCGCGAGCGGGCGCGATCACCGGCGAAGGCCGCGAGAACGCGCTCGTCTCGGTCGTCCGGTCCAAGCTCGGGCCGCGGCTGGATCGGCTACCGACCGCCGACGAGGTCGACGGGACGCCCCTACCGATGTGACGGTTCAGAGGACCAGCAACCACAGGAAGCCGGCGTAGGCGACGACCAGCACCGCGCCGTCGAGCCGCGTGAGCCGCCTGCCGTAGCCCATCATGCCGACCAGCAGGAGCGTAAAGACGACCATGATCGGGAGTTCGAACCGGAGCGTCGCCGGCGCGATCTCGATCGGCGTGATCAGCGCCACGATGCCCAGCACCGCGAGGACGTTGTAGATGTTCGAGCCGACGACGTTCCCGACCGCGAACTCCGTCTGGCCGCGGACGGCGCCCACGACCGAGGCCGCGAGTTCGGGCAGCGACGTGCCAAGCGCCAGCACCGTCAGCCCGATGATGAGGTCCGGGACGCCGAGCGCCGACAACAGCCCCGTGCCGCCGGCGACGAGCCACCGCGAGCCGACCACGAGCGCGACCAGTCCGGCGACGACGAGCCCGACATCGTGCGCCGAGACGCCCGCGCCGGCGTCCGGATCGTCGGCCACCGACGGCGGATCCGCGTTAGCGTAATAGAGGAGAAAGACCGTGAATCCGGCCAGCACCAGCAGGAAGATGACGCCCTCGAGGCGGCCGATCCGCCCGTTCGCGCCCAGTCCCAGCAGGAGAATCGCCGCCAGCACCATCGTCGGGACGTGCCGGCGCATGACCCGCTCGCCGATCGGGAGCGGTTTGATCAGCGCCGACACTCCCAGCACGAGCCCGATGTTGGCCACGTTCGAGCCGACGACGGTCCCCAGTCCCACGTCGCTCGAGACGTTCAGCGCGCCGATGACCGAGACGAACAGCTCGGGCGCGGTCGTCGCGAAGGCGATGACGGTCACGCCGACGGTCGTCGCGCGCAGCCCGATCCCGAGCGCCAGCCGCCCCGCCCCCGAAACCAGCAGCTCGGCACCGCCGTACAGCGCGACGATACCGGCCGCCAGCAGGAGGACGTACAGCGGCGTCCCGGAGAGCATAGGGGCGGCTACTCGAGAGGGGCGTAAAAGCGACGCGAAACGAGCTATCCCCGCGTCGAGGCCGATCGCTCGCTGTGACCCCATCTCTCGCGGTGGCGCGCGCTGTCGGCTGGCCGAACGACGGTGGGGGCAGCCGACGAAGCTGCGCGAGGGATGAGCGAACGCCAGTGAGCGAATCGGTTGGGGAGGGCGTGGCCCCTCCGTGTCGCCACGAGAGCAGGACACGTGTCGTCGTCCCTGTCGGAAATCCAGACCACCCATCGAAGGCCGCTACTGTGAGCAAAGCGAGCCACGATTCCCTGCCGGAGCCGGTCCCATTATAGGGCCGCCGCGCCGACTACCGGGAAACGATGGCAATGGACGTGTACGGGCTCCTCGGCAACCCGGTGGGACACTCCCTGTCCCCGCCGATGCACGAGGCGGCCTACGACGAACTCGGCCTCGAGGCCCGCTACGTGACCTTCGAACCCGACCGGAACGAGCTCGCGGCCGCGGTCGAGGGCGCGGACGCCCTCGGGGTCGCCGGGCTGAACGTGACGATCCCGTTCAAACAGGAGGCGCTCGAGATCGTCGCGCCGGAGGATCTGGCGACACGGATCGGCGCGGTCAACACGATCGACTTCTCCGGCTCGGGGCCGCCGACGGGGTACAACACCGACGCCGTCGGCGCGTTACGTGCGCTCCGAGAGCACGACGTCGACCTCGAGGACGCGCGGGCGGTCGTCGTCGGAGCCGGCGGGGCCGGCCGGGCGGTCGCGTTCGGGCTGGCCGACGCCGGCGCGACGGTCGCGATCGCCAACCGGACCGAGCCGAAGGCCCGCGAGCTGGCGGAGGCGGTCCCCCGGGCGAGCGGCCACGGGCTGGCGGACCTCGATCGGCTGCTGGCCGAGGCCGACGTGCTGGTCAACGCCACCAGCGTCGGGATGGAGGAGGACGCGACGCCGGTGCCGGCCGACGCGCTCCACGGCGAGCTGGCCGTCCTCGACGCGGTGTATCGGCCGCTCGAGACGCGGCTGCTGCGCGACGCCGCCGAGGCGGGCGCGACGACCGTCGACGGCGCGTGGATGCTGCTCTATCAGGGCGTCGAGGCGTTCGAGATCTGGACCGGGCGGGACGCGCCGGTCGCGGCGATGAACGAGGCGCTGCGAGCGCGGCTGTAACCCAGCGGCAGTGCCGTCGGACCGACAGTATCAGGCGAATTTAAGTGTTGGAACCCACTACGACCAGATAATGGCAATCCTCCAAAAGCTGAAGTCCCTGTTGGGAATCGACGGGTCGGACTCGGAGCGCGGGGGCGCTCGAGAGGTCGGGGTAACGGTCGAGCGGGAACGGTCGGACGACGACGGGAGCGACGCCGGTGAGCGAGGAGGGACAGCCGAGCCGCCCCAGTCGGCCGCGACCGGGTCGACGGCTGCGGGGTCGACGGAGTCGCTGACGGACGCCGAGCGGTCGGCGGACGAGGGGGCCGCCGAACCGGCGGAGGCGACCGGGCCGGAAACCGAAGACGCGGCGCCGACGACCGAAAAGACGGCCGAGCCTGGATCGCCCGTCGAGGAGGCCGAACCCGGCGCCGACGCGGCGGCCGAGTCCGAGCCGACGGACTCCGAGCCCGAAACCGCGGCCGAGACCGACGACGCCGAAGACGAGGGGGCCGCCGAACCGGACGCCGAGGCCGGCACCGAGGACGAGAGCGCCGCCGAACCCGCGATCGAGGAGTCGGCCGCCGACGCCGAGACCGACGACGAGGTCGACGCCGACGACGAGTCCGACGCCGACGAGCCCGAACCGGAGAATCAGGAACCGGTCGACTCCCTCAAGGGGATCGGCCCGGCCTACGCCGACCGGCTGGCCGGCGCGGGCGTCGAGACCGTCGGCGAACTGGCCGCGGCCGACGCCGCCGATCTGGCCGAGCAGACCGACATCTCCGAGAAGCGCATTCAGGGCTGGATCGACCGCGCCGAGGTCCGGTAACGGCCCGCGTTTCTCTCTCCTCTCGCCGTCTCGAGCCGATTTCTCTCCCGTTTCTCCGATCCGACGCGTTCCGACTCTGCCCGGTCGATCCGCCGGCCGGCGGTCCGCGATCGCCGGGTCGTCCCCGCCCGCGTTCGGCCGGTCGCCGAATCGCAAGAGGATTGTCGGTCCGCGCCGTTCCGGGCCACATGAGCGATCCGCGCGTCGTCACGACGCTCGAGTCCTTTCGCACCGCCGCTCGCGACCTCGAGCCCGGCGCGTCGACCCCTCGTGACGGCCCGGCGACGCGCACCGGACGCCGCGTTCCCGTCGAGGTGCGACTCGCCGTCGACGACCCCTTCGCCGCCTACCGCCGCGCTCGCGACGGCGAGGACGGCGCCTTCCTCGAGACGACCGGCGGCCAGCCCGGCTGGGGCTACTTCGGCGTCGACCCGGTCGACCGGCTCACCGTCGGCCCCGACGCGGTGGCGCGGTCCGAGGACGATTCGCCGACGCTGGCCGCCCTCGAGGGGCTGCTCGCGAGGGACCGGTTGGCGCGGGGCGACTGCGACGTGCCCTACCCCTGCGGGGTCGTCGGCTGGCTCTCCTACGACGTCGCCCGCGAACTCGAGGCCCTCCCCGCGTCGGCCGTCGACGACCGAGGACTGCCGCGGCTCGAGGCCGCGGTCTACGACCGGTTCGCGGCGTGGGAGGCCCCGACCGACGGCGAGACGACGCTGCGGATCACGGCCTGTCCGCGGGTCGGGACCGACGACGCGGGCGAGACGCCGTCGGACGCCGCGCTCGAGGCGGCCTACGAGCGCGGCCGCGAGCGGGCGCTCGACCTCGCCGAGCGGATCCGCACGGGCGATCCCGCGGTCGGTGAGCCGCCGGTCTCGAGCCCCGAGGCGACCTTCGAGAGCGATTGCGGTCGAGAGGCCTTCGCCGACCGCGTGCGGCGGGTCAAGGCGTACGTCCGCGACGGCGACACCTTCCAGACCAACGTCTCCCAGCGGCTGGTCGCGCCCGCCGCGGTCCACCCCGTCGCCGCCTACGACGCCCTGCGGCGGGTCAATCCCGCGCCGTACTCCTGTCTGCTCGAGTTCCGGGCGGCCGAACTGGTCAGTGCGAGTCCCGAGTTACTGCTCGAGCGCGAGGCGCCGCGCGCCTCGGAACTCTCGAGCGGACGAAGTCCGCGAGAGCGCGACGGCGAGTTCGTCCGAACCGAGCCGATCGCTGGGACCCGGCCCCGCGGCGAGACGCCCGCGGAAGACGACGCGCTCGCGGAGGACCTGCTGACCGACGAGAAGGAGCGGGCCGAACACGCCATGCTGGTCGACCTCGAGCGAAACGACCTCGGGAAGGTGTGTGCGTACGGCTCCGTCGACGTCGCGGAGTACCGCCGGATCGACCGCTACTCGGAAGTGATGCATCTCGTCTCGAACGTCACGGGCGAACTCCGGCCCGACGCGACGCTCTCGGACGCCATCGGGGCGGTCTTCCCCGGCGGCACCATCACCGGCGCGCCGAAGCCCCGGACCATGGCGATCATCGACGAACTCGAGGCGACCCGGCGCGGCCCCTACACCGGCAGCGTCGGGCTCTTCGGGTTCGACGGTAAAGCGACGCTGAACATCGTCATCCGGACGCTGGTCCGCCACGCCGACGAGTACCACCTGCGGGTGGGCGCGGGGATCGTCCACGACTCCGACCCCGAACGCGAGTACGACGAGACCCTGGACAAGGCCCGCGCGCTCATCGCGGCCGTCGACGAGGCGCTGGGCGAGCGGGCCGCGCTGGGACTCGAGGCGGACGGCACCGGCTCGGGTCGGACCGGTGGAGGTGACCGCGGTGGCTGACCCTCGGACCCGGATCCTCGTCGTGGACAATTACGACTCGTTCGCGTACAACCTGGTCCAGTACGTCGGCGAACTCGCCGACGAGGTGATCGTCCGCCGAAACGACGAGATCGACCTCGCGGGGGTTCGCGACCTCGAGCCGACGGGGATCGTCGTCTCGCCGGGGCCGGGAACGCCACAAGAGGCGGGGATCTCGATACCGCTGTTTTCCGAGACGGAGTATCCGATACTCGGGGTCTGTCTCGGTCATCAGGCGCTGTGTGCGGCCGAGGGCGCGCCGGTCGTTCACGCCCCGGAGGTGGTCCACGGGAAACCGTCGACGATCGGCCACGACGGCGAGGGGGTCTTCGACGGCCTCCCCGAGACGTTCCAGGTGGGCCGCTATCACTCGCTCGCGGTCGACCGCGCGGACCTGCCGGGCGCACTCGAGGAAACCGCCCGGACGACCGACGAGCGCGGCGTTCTGATGGCGGTGCGCCACCGCGAGAAACCCCAGCTGGGGGTGCAGTTCCACCCCGAGAGCATTCTGACGCGGGCCCACCCCGAGGCGGCGACCGGCTCGAGCGACGACGCCGGCGAAGCGATCTCGCTCGAACTCGGCAAGCGAATGATCGCCAACTTCTGTCGGTTCGCGGCTCGAGTCGGCGAGTGATCGGCCCGACCGGTCGGCGGGATGCCGGCACTTCTCTATTTCGTCAGCGCCGGCGATGGGTTACTCCCGCGACGCGGGGCGATGTGTGAGCTAGAGCGCAGACCACCAGGCAAGCACTCCGGCTCCGCGAACTTCCGTGCGAATCCGTGTGTTACGGAAGCTATCCTGAAGAACGGGAGGACACTGACCGGTTGTCGATCAGATGCTACTTCGGCAGACACGACCGCAACCGCGAGTTGGCCGTTCGCTGCGCCGGAAACGTCGCGGACGTACGAGGAGGGGCGGACAGGTGCACAGCGCGCGCCGCGCTTGCGGAAAACGGAAACCGGGCCGATTCCGGCAATCACAGTGGTCCTCCCCATCGGTAGTTCAGAACGGGACCTCGACCTGTGTGTATCGAATTAGTTACATTGGGGGGAGGCGTCTGGGTGAGATAGCGGATCGACAACGCGGATTTAGGCGCACCGAAAAATGTGCGAGTACTGAAAGGTATAAGCCGGTCGAGCGAGTAGAACCTGTGTGATGAGCTCCCAAGAGTCGACCGTCCGTCAGCAGGCCGGCACCGTCGACGAAAACGCGCTCCGGCTCGATCAGGACAAAGCCGAGCAGATCGTCGAGGCGCTGAACTCCGAACTGGCGAACTCGTACGTCCTCTACCACCAGCTGAAAAAGCACCACTGGGTGGTCGAGGGCGCGGAGTTCCTCCCGCTCCACGAGTTCCTCGAGGACGCCTACGAACACGTCGAGGAGGGTGCCGACGAGATCGCCGAGCGCGCGCAGGCGCTGGGCGGGGTTCCGGTATCGGGCCCGTCGAACCTCGAGGAGCGCGCGACAGTCGAGTTCGAGGGCGAAGACGTCTACGACGTCCGCACCATGTTCGAGAACGACCTCGAGATGTACGGCGACATCATCGAGTCGATGCGCGACAGCATCGAACTCGCCGAGAACCTCGGCGACCCCGCGACCGGCGAGCTACTGCGCGAGATCCTCGTCGACCTCGAGGAAGACGGCCACCACTTCGAGCACTACCTCGAAGACGACACCCTGGTCCTCGAGAGCGCTACGCACTGATCGGTGACCGAAATGGCACAGAAACAAGGCCGGCTCGTTCGAGATCCGGACGCGGGCGAGCGCCGTCAAGAGTGGGGTACCGTCGCGGAGAACGCGCTCCGAGTCGACCGCGGCGACGCCGAGGTACTCGTCGACGCCTTGAGCGTCGACCACGCGGGGTCGTTCAACCTGTTCTACCTGCTTCGGAAGCACTACTGGACCGCCGCGGGTGCCGAGCACGGGGCGGTCGCCGACTTCCTCGAGGACGCCTACAAGCGCGTGCGCGAGCTCAACGACGACCTCGCGATCCGGATCGTCGAACTGGGCGGGATCCCCCCGAACACGCCGCCGACGCTCCAGGAGCGGGCCGACGTCCACCTCGAGGCCGAGGACCTGTACGACCTCCGCGTCTCCCTGGAGGGCGATCTCGAGGGGTACGCGACCCTGATCGTCAGTATGCGCGACCACGTCGCCCTCGCGGAAGAACGCGGAGAACAGGCCACGGTCGAACTGCTCCGTGACCACCTCGACGCCCTCGAAGCGGACGCCCACGTCATCGAGCGACTACTCGAAGACGAGACGCTCGTTCGAGCGGAGGTGCCCGCGGAACGATGACGAGCACGCCACACCTCCGCCGGCCCGACTCGTCTCACGTCCGTCAGGAGTGGGACACGGTGGTCGACACGGGGCTCCGTCTCGACCGGGACGCGGCCGACCGGTTGATCACGGCCCTGAACAGCGAGGTGTCGGGGCTGTACATCCTCTTCAACCAGGTTCGCAAGCACTACTGGCTCGTCGAAGGGGCCGAATCGAGGCCGATCGGCGACTTTCTCGAGGACGCTGCCGACCGACTCACGGAGATGACCGACGACATCGCCGTTCGGATCACCGCGCTCGGCGGCGTTCCGGCCTGCGGGCCGATGGGGATCCGCCAACACGCGCCGATGGACATCGAAGACGCCCATCGCTACGATATCCGCTCGTCGCTCGAGCGCGACCTCGACGGGTACGCGACGCTCGCGGTGCAGTGGCGCGACCACGTCGAACTGGCGGACCGGCTCGGCGATACGGCGACGGGCGAACTCCTGCGCCGCCATCTGAAGACGCTCGAAGCTGACGCGCACGTCCTCGAGCGGTACCTCGCCGACGAGACGCTCGTCGTGCGCGACGCGACCGGGTGACCAACCGACCCCGTTGCGTTCGCTTTCTTCGCGTCTCGTCGGGACAGCAATTCGCTCGAGCCGATCTCGGTCTGATCGATCGGCGGCCCGTCAGGACTCCCGTTCGATCACCGTGACCGCGTCGGGGTCCAGCACGACGCGGTAGCCCGCGTACTCGAAGCGGACGGTGACGGTCGGGTTCGACTCGAGGACCGCGGTGCAGGCCTCGGGATCGACCGCCTCGGAGAGGGGCGGCAGGCCCGTCACGGCGCGGTCCTCACGGGCCGCGATACACGCGAGGGCCGTGGCGAGTGCTGGATGCATGGTGATCGTCGGGGCGTTCGATCAGCGTCAGTTCGAACGTCGTCTCGCAGTCCGGGCAGGTGGCCGAACCGTCGGTCGGTGCGATACGGCTGTCCGTCCCACAGTCGCAGTGGATGGTGATGCTCGAGACCATAGTTGGGTGTGGCGCCCCGACGCGGCGGTACGCAACCCGGCGAGGGGAGTCGGCGACGGTAGCGACTGGTCGGCAGACGTCGGCACTTCTTTATTTCGCCAACGTCAATGGTGGATTGCTCCCGCGACGCGGGGGCAGCGTGTGAGCCGGAGCGCTTGGTTGGACCTGGGCACTCCGGCTCAGCGCACTTTCGTGCGCGTCTGCACGTTACGGAATCTATCCTAAAGAACGTTAGGATATTGACTGATTGGGTGCTAGTTGTCATCTCGAGAAACAGGATTGCAGGCACAGTTCGCCCGTACTTCTGCAAAACTGGAGTGCCCCTAAGGGGGCAGGGCAATTGCGCGGCGCGCAGAGCGCGCGCCGCGCTGATAGAAAAACGAACTGGCCAGTACCAGACGGTAAAACGGTTCTACTTCAGCATTTGGTAAAGACAGGACCTCGATAACGAATGTTGTCGAGTCTGCTTAGGAGGGAGAGATTAGACTGTGGCTGAGCGGTAAGTACAGACCGACTATTGAGCGTCTTTTGGATGCAGATACGAACCTTCCTTCGCAAGAAGCCACTTCGTCTGTAGCTCGTCGTCTGTTGCCTTCGCTGGAAATAATATGCATTCATCTTCCGTCCGTGAATTTTCGATTACTACCTGATTGAGTTCAGGATAGCTCGAAATAACCTTTGAAGTAGCAGTTCCGGGCGATTGAGTCATCTTACGCCACCGCACATTTTCTATCGGTATAAATATTACATGTGGTCAGTAAATGCGTCTTTTAGAGCAAGAAGAGTATATTCATGCGGACAGAGACTCTGTGTCTGCATTATCGTTCAGTACAGATGAAGGAGCGAATGATACAAGAAAATTCACTCATTTGGTCACACAATATTATGCCGGAGGAAAGAGAACCGCCTCTATGCCTGATGGGGAGCGTCAAAGAGCAATCGCCCAGTGTCGCTCTTGCTGTTCTGCCTATGCTGTTAATATATGGTCAGATGGGACGATTCGACCCATTGGAAGAAGGAGTTGTGATTGTGGCTCAACCGAGTTTGAAGTCATAGGCGATATCTTTGATAGTGCATTTCAAGATGATACGGTTGACTGAGTAGGTGGTCAATAAGCACTCTTCAGCGACCGCCTGTTTCAGACGAGAATATATCGAAATAATAGAATTTCAACAGAGCCGGTGTCATAGAACGGTTGGTACACCGTATTCCAACTCCCCAGAAGCGCTCAATACAGTATATGGGCCTTGTTTAGACGCCCCTGAATGGACGAGTCAGGGGTCCCTTTGTCTAACTAGAATACGGTGGTGACCACCTCACGGTCTAATTTCGTGTGTAGAGAACAACGCGTGAGAGCCGATTGTTTCCACATCTAAACACGGCCCAATATATGCATTTGCCGAGAGCATCCATCTATCATGGTTGATAATGGCCCACTTTAATTCGCGATTCAATTATAGTCGGTGCCACCAAACTGAGTCCAATGAAGGGCCACATGGCAGGTACACAGTCTAATCCAGTCCTTGAAATTGTAGATAGAGTGGCTAAAATGGAGGAACAGGATCCGCTAGACTTGCCACCTCTATATGATAGCGTTGACCCTGATGCACTAGATCGACTTTCTGAATCAAGCAAAATCCAATTCGAATATATTGGATACAAGATAACTGTAGATCATGGCACAATCAGGATCGATCAGTAAGCACACGTAGTTATCGCGATGTTCATCCCAGTTCCGAGTGAATAGAAGATGGTGAACCACTGTTCCGGTTCAACTGTCCCCCTGGGGTTACACGTCGACAGAAACCGATCCCCGAGTATGCACACGAGTCGCGACTCGTCGTGTGCATATCAACCGATGATCGCCCCGAGAGAACAGTCGGTTCTCAGATCGGGTGACGAAAAGTCCCTGCCCAGGACTCCATGGACTACTCGAGAACGTAAAAAACGACGACGTGGAGGCCCGTGTGTACGAACACAAGAATCCGAACGACGGGCGGATCGAGGGCGTATCGACGGACGAGGGCGGCGCGCTCGAGCAACAGCCAGCAACTTCATACACCTCCGAGTGCCACGACGAGACAACCCGAGCGTACCGCCATGACCGACGACCCCATCTACTACGTCGACGGCGACCTCGTCCCCGCCAGCGAGGCGACCGTCAGCGTCGACGACCGGGGCTTTCGGTACGGCGACGCCGCCTTCGAGACGCTGCGGGCCTACGGCGGGCGGGTCTTCGCGTGGGACGCCCACCTCGAGCGCCTCGAGCGGACCTGCGAGGCGCTCTCGCTCGAGCACGGGCTCGCCGCCGCCGAGCTCCGGGCGCGGATCGACGAGACGCTCGCGGCCAACGACCTCGCGGACGCCTACGTCCGGCTGTCGATCACCCGCGGCGTCCAACCGGGGAAGCTCACGCCCGAGCCCGAGGTCGATCCCACCGTCGTCGTCTACGTCAAACCGCTCCCGCGAGGGGGGCTCGAGGGCGAGCCCGTCTGGGACGGCCCGGCGACGGTCGAAACGGTCGCGACGCGCCGCGTTCCCGACGAGGCGATCCCGGCCGCCGCCAAGACCCACAACTACCTGAACGGAATCCTCGCGCGCGCGGAACTCGAAGCCGAGAGCGACGAGGCGCTCGTGTGCGACCTCGAGGGTCGGGTCACGGAGGGGGCCACGAGCAACCTGTTTTTCGTCCACGACGGCACGCTCCACACGCCGACGACCGAGGGGCCGGTGTTGCCGGGGATCACCCGCGATATCGTCCTCGAGCTCGCCCGCGAAGCCGGGATTCCGGTCCGCGAGGATCGATACGAGCCGGCTGCGGTGCTCGAGGCCGACGAGGCGTTTCTGACGAACCGAACGTGGGAACTCCGGCCGATCGGAACGCTCGACGGCCGCGAGATCGGCGGCGGGCCGGTCACGGACCGACTCGCGCGGCTGTACGACGAGCGCGTCGAGCGGACCTGTTACGAGTAGCGGCGATCGTCACCGACCTCGCCGAATCGCCCACGACAGCGACCAGCCGCCGAGCGACGCCGCGACGAAGGCGATCGCCGCGCGGTGGGTCGGGTCGTCGACCGGGAACCCGGCGAGCAGATAGGTGGCGGCGAACAGCGCGATCGCGACGGCGGACGCGGCGACGGTCCAGAGCACGTCGGCCGCCCAGGACCGATCCTGTGGCCAGTGCGCTTCGTGAACGGACGGGACGATCACGCCGATCGTCACGAGCAGCAGAAACCCGCCGACGAACTCGTCCCAGTACCACGTGCTCCCGAGCCCGACCGCCATCGCGATCGGCACCGCGGTCAGCAGAACCGGCAGCGAGCCGGCGCGCAGATCCGCCCCGAACCGCTCGCGAAGGGAGGGTCGATCGGAGGACATCGATAGCTACCGGCTCGAGCCGGACGCACAAAAGTGTGGTTGGTGATCCGAGAGGTTTGCCGGTCGCCGCGGAGTGGCCGATCGAGAATCACCGCCTTCCAGAACCGAGCCCGCTCACGGTGGTTCGACCCGGGACGGCCGCTCCGACTCGCCGGTCGCCGCCACGTCCGTCCCGGATTCGACCGGCGCGTCGACCAGTTCCCGCTCGGTCCCCGACAGCTCGAGGGCGAACTCGCTGCCGAAGGCCGACGCGGGGGTCTGGAAACCGTCCGGGACCCGGTCGCCCTCCAGCACTCGCTCGGCGGCCGCGACGGCCGACTCGGCCGTCAGGGCGTAGGGGTCGGGAGTGCGGAGCCGGGCGCGCGCCCGCCGGCCGGTCGCCTCGTCGGTGACCTCGCCCCAGACGACGGCGCTGCCGGTCGCCAGCTGGCGCTCGTCCGGCCCCTCGAGCCGGGCGTCGACCAGCCGCTTCAGGAGCCGTTCGGCGGGACCGCGGTCGAGGAGCCAGCCCAGCGAGTCGACCGCCGAGAGGGCCCGGTCGGCCCACGGCGGCGCGGCGGCGTAGACCTCGATCGACTCGATGCCGGTGCTGTGGGCGGCGGTGACGACGTCGCCCCACGGGATCGTGACGGCGTGTTCGGGGCCGTCGCCGAAGTCGAT
>SDGW01000097.1_pt1 | contig 35204 bp, 41 predicted proteins | sample 2873831 | NCBI WGS metagenome assembly SDGW01 (sample SAMN08132700, study PRJNA421101) | hypersaline lake metagenome | isolation source: celular fraction 0.22 microns magnesium sulfate-rich crust from ephemeral... | place: Spain: Penahueca Lagoon, Toledo | collected 2011-07 | reverse complement strand
GTTCACCCACGAGCCGCCGGCGGAGGGCGACTGGGAAGTGCCGCCGGTCGTCGCGAGCCACCACGTGCCCGCCGACTGGCGGTTCCTCCTCGTCGTTCCCGACACCGACCCCGGCCAGAGCGGGCGCGACGAGGACCGCAGTATTCGCACCGCCATCGAGCGAGCCGACCCCGGCATCGCCGACCAGATAGCCGCGCTGCTCACCCGCCGTCTGTTGCCCGCCATCGCGACCCGCAACCGGCGTGATTTCGGCGGCGCGGCGGCGCGGCTCGGACGACTGAACGGCGCGTGGTACGCCGACGAGCAGGGGGGCGTCTACAGGCCGCCCGCGGGCGGAATCGTCGAACACCTCGCGGACGCGCCGACTGTCACCGGCGCGGGTCAGTCCTCGTGGGGACCGACGGTGTGGGGGCTGACCGACACCGACGGGATGGGCGAGGCCAAAGAGGCGGGTTACCGCGCCCTGGAGGCGGCGGGCATCGGCGGCGAGGTCCACGTGGCCGCTCCGCGCAACACTGGGGCAGCGCTGGACGACAGCGAGTGACAGCTCCGGCCGGGAATGCCGATTATCGCCGGCCAGAATCCGGGCCAAGCGTTTAAGCGGTCTCAGTAGCGAAAGCGTGTATGGACCGCATCCCCTTCGGTGTCAAGCAGCTCGATTCCATCATCAACGGGGGCGCGCCGACGGGGAGCGTCGTGTTGCTTTCGGGGCAGGCCGGTGCCGGCTCGCGGGAGTTCATGCACACCAGCGCGGTCATCAACGGAATGGCCGAGGAAGACCCCGAGCTGTTCGACCTGTACTACGGCGACCCAGCGGAAAAGGCGATACTCCCCGAAAGGGTCCACTACCTCTCCTTTACCGCGAGCGAGGGGCAGCTCGCAGACGAGATGCGGCTCGCGATGGACGACGAGGTGCTCGACGCCGGGCTCGCCGGCGTCGAGTTCCACGACATGTCCGAGCGGTACTTCCACATGAGCCCGGTGCCCAGAGAGTGGTACGCCGACGAGACGCCGTCGATTAAGGACCTCAGGGCGCGCCACGAACGCGAGGACCTGCTGGGCGCCCTGGGGAATCGACTCAGCAACATCGCCCCGAACAACCTCGTCGTCATCGACTCCCTGTCGGACCTGGTGGCGGCGATGGGCGAGGACATCGAGTGGGCCGACATCACCTTCCTCGTCTCTGGCATCCAGAAGGCCGCCCACCAGTGGGGCGGGCTCATCCTCCTGCATCTCAACCACGAGACCCTCTCGGCGACGCGGACGGGCCAGCTCTCCGAGGCCGCCCACGGCACCATGGAGTTCTCCTGGGAGTCGGGCGGATCGACGCGGGCCCGGACGCTCGTCGTCAAGCAGTTCCGCGGCGTCCTCTCCCAGATAGAGGACGAGAACATCGTCCAGTTCGAGACCGAACTCGGCGACGCCGGCTTCGACATCAGCGACGTCCGGAAGATACGCTAGCAGTCTCGTCTCCTGAAATTGGCAGCAAACCCTTAACTATCTCGTCCGTAGAAGGGCACGTAATGGCCAGTGAGTCGACCGACGAGGGGGTGGTCGCCGTCGAACTGCCGCCGGAGCTCGACGAGTGGCTCGACGAGCGCGCGCGGGAACTGGGCGAACCGCGCGAGGAGCTCGTCACGCAGTTGCTGGCGGCGTACCGCACGACGACGGAGCGTGACGGGGGCGACCTGGCGACCGCGCTCGACGTCGAGGCCCGCGTCGAGGACGCGATGCAGGACGAACTCGACGCCGCTGTCGCGGCCGCCGTCGACGACGTCCTCGAGGAGCGCGTCGACTCGACGGTCCGTGACCGGTTGCCCGATATCACCGACGCGGTCGAGTCCCGCGTCGAGGGGCGACTCGACGACGTCGAAGACGAGTTCGGCGAGAAGATTACCGACGTCCGCCAGCGGGTCGTCCAGCTAAAACGGGAACTGGACGGCAAGGCACCCGCCGACCACGAGGCCTTCGAAGTGGTCGGCGAACTCGACGACAGCGTCGCCGAACTGAACCGCGAACTCGTCGAGGTCCGCGACGAGTTCGAAGGCGAACTGACCGCCCAGACCGAGCGCGTCGACGAGCTGGAGACGCGATTCGACGAGTTCGAGGAGCGACTCGACGACACCGAGGACAAGCTCAAACGTGTCGCCTGGGTCGTCAACGACCTGCGGGACGACCAGGGCGGCCGCGACGCCCACCAGAAGGCCGTCGACCGAATCAAACGCGCCGCCGCACAGGAAGGTATCTCGTCGGCGTCGTGTCAGAACTGCGGCGAGAAAGTCGAAATCGGGCTGCTCACCGACCCGCAGTGTCCCCACTGCGGTTCGACGGTCTCGGACGTTCAGCCCGAGGGAGGTATCATCCGCAAGAAGGCGTCGCTCGTCACCGCCGCACAGCTAGAGGCCGGGCCGACCGATGAGTGACGACGACGGCGACGACCCGTTCGAAAACCTCGAGGACCCAGCGGACCGCGAGGGCGACCCGTTCGAACGGCTCGGCGACGTCGGGCCGGACGAGTCGGCGGCCGAGGGGGCCACCGAGGGGAGCGAAGAGCCGACCGAGACGCGAGGGGAGACAGCGGGAAGCGCCGACGGCGACGAGCCCGCCTTCGAGGAGGAGTTCATCGACGCGGACGACCCCTTCGAGAGCGGCCCCGGCACGCCACCAACCGAGGGGAGCGGTGCCAGCGAGCCGGCCGAGGGCGACCCCCTCGACGGCGACGACCCCTTCGCGGGGATGGACGGGCGCGAGGGCGACCCCTTCGGCGAGGGCGAGAGCGCCTTCGAGTCGGTCGACGTCGAGAGCGTCGACGCCGACGAGGTCTGGGAATCGTTGAACGAAGAGCCCGAAACCGCGACTGTCGAGGGCACTCGTTACACCGACGTGTCGAAACACCGCTTCTGTGAGCAGTGCGAGCACTTCGCCAGCCCGCCCAACGCCCACTGCACCCACGAGGAAGCCGAGATAATCGAGTATCTCGACATGGAGACGGTCCGCCTGCTGAACTGTCCCGTCGTCGCCGAGCAGCGCGAACTCGAGGACGAGGGGTAAGGCACTTTTGGGCGGGCCGTCCAGTAGCGTGTATGCAGTTCTGTGACGAGTGTGGCTCGATGATGAAAAAGCAAGACGGCGTGATGCAGTGTACGAGCTGTGACTACACCGCCGACCAGGATAGCGCCGGGGATTTCGTGAGCACTGAGGAACAGTCCGGCGACGAGCTCATCGAGACCGAGGAGGGCGCCGACTTCGAGGGCAAGCCCACGGCGAACGACGTCATCTGTGACGAGTGTGGCCACACCAAAGCGTGGTACACCATCAAACAGACCGGGGCGGCCGACGAGCCGCCGACGCGATTCTTCAAGTGCCAGGAGTGTGGCTACCGCTGGCGCGAGTACAACTGACCCAAAACGGGACTCGCAGCCACCTGAAAGCATTTACACGTCTCCTCGGTACCACTGGCCATGCGCCGGCGTTCCCTCCTCGCGGTCGTCGGCTCGCTGGCCGTCGGGAGCGGCTGTGTCGAGAAGGCACCCACGGTTACCGAGACACCGAGTGCCACGGTCGAGGTAACGAAAGCCACTGTCCAGCCTGCCTTCGTGACGGCCCACGACGATTCGATCCGCGTCGTCGACGACGCGGGCCAGTACCTGGTCCTCGAACTCGACGGTGACGCCCCCGACCGCTCGGCCGTCGGGTTCTGGTTGGACGGAACGGATTACACCCCCGAGTCCTTCGCCGGACGGCTCTATCGCGGCGATTTCGACGGCGAGACGTACGGCGAGAACGGCGGGCCGCTGGTGTTTGCGCTCCCGGAGACCGGCGACGGAGGCGACGCCGAACTCGTCTGGGGCATGGGCAAGTGGTCGCCGTCGGCAACCGTCGTCGAGCGACTCGAAGAGCCGCTCCCACCGTTCTCCGTGTCACTGGACGGCCCCGACACGGCCGGCGACGAATCGGACCTGGAAATCACCGTCACCGTGACGAACGAGGGGGAGGGAGCCGGCCGGTACGTCCTCGCGCTCAACCGTCAGGGACCGAGAATCGCGTCCGCGCCCGTGGGGCGTCTCTCCGGGGAGCTGGAACCCGGAGCCACCGAAACCCGCACCGTCGATGCCGTCCCGCCCGACGACCGGACCGGAACGGGGTACCTCCTCCAGGTCCCGGGCGAGCGGGATAGCCGGGACCACTACATTGAGCCGACCGAACCCGACGATGCCTGAGCGTCAGTCCGGCTCACGTCGAGACGGCGTCGTCGTCCTTCTCGACGACCTCGTCGCGTTTGCGGTCGACCCACAGCGCGACGGGCCAGTCTTCCATCCGGTAGGGCGAGGCACCCTCAAGCATCTCCACGCGAGCCACGGGGTCGGACGGCATCGCGACGAGGCCCTCGTGGCGCTCGTCGCCGACGGCCTCGATTTTGTGGCGCGCGCCGCCGGGGACGTACACCGATTCCCGCGGCTCCGCTTCGAGGACCTGGTGACTCCCGTCCTCGCGTTCGAGCGTGAACCTGGCCGTCCCGGACAGCGAGAGACAGACCTCGTCGAAGGCCGGCGTGTGGGTGTGCCAGCCGATGGTCGCGCCGGGCGCCATCTCGAAGTAGAGCAGTTTGAACTCGTTGGTGATGGCGAGCGGGTAGGTCTCGATGTCCTCGCCGCCCTGCTCGAAGTGGCTGGCGGCATCCATCGATATCTTGTACATCGTCTGCTCGGGGAGGTGGGTGTGGTCGAGTTCCTCCGGGGTCAGGGCAGGTGACTCGTCAGACTGGTCTGACATTTCACTGCGACGTGATTCTCACAAGTAGCTGAAAGAGTTTTCCCAGGCGGCGCGCTTCACACCGAAACGGCCGTGAGTAGGTGGCGTCGAACGGCGTCGGCGGAGAGAACTGTCTAGCTCGGTCTGAAGGGGCTAAATCCGGCCAAAAGTCGGCTGAAATCGGCGGGAACGCGACTGTACCGTCGCCCCCGGTTATACCGGTGTCGTCCCGAGAGTGAACTGCAATGTTCGAAACAGACCCGCTCGCAGCAGTCACGGTCGCACACGACGCAGTACAGACGGTCGCACTGGTTGGCCCACCCGGCGGCCTCCCGTCGCAGGTCCCCGGGTTCGTCGGCGACATCCTCGGCGAAATCGGGTCGATGGCCGGCGGGGCCATGGACGGTATCGGCGAGACGATACGCAGCCTGACACCGGGCGGTGCGGACGCCGCCGGCGAGGCCGCAGCCAGCGGCCGCGGTCGATACGTTCCCTGACGGACCAGTCTGCTCGTCGCGCCTGTCTTCGGCCGCTCACCCGGAGACGACGACCCACGCCAGCACGACGGCGGCCGCGCCGAGGACAGTCGAGGCGACGCCGTGGGTCCGGAGCTCGTCAAGCAGGTCGTGGGAGTGTTCCTCCAGCGAGCAGACCTGGTCTATCTCGCTGCCGGCGTCGCAGTTCGGCAGGAAGTCCATCGCGACATGGAGGAAGATGCCGGCGGCGAAGCCGAAGACGATAGCGTTGGCAGCCGGGTTGGCCGGGACTGTCACGAGCGACGACGGGATTGCCGTCAGGCCGACGCCGGCCGCGGGGAGGAGGAGCGCGGTCGCGGAGTTGTCCTCCCGGACCAGCCGGCGCGCCGCGGCGTAGCCGGCCGGCCCCTTGTGTGAGACGATGGCCAGCCCGAGCAGGAGGCCCAGCGTCGGCATCGAGGCGTACACCAGCCCGATGATGAGCCCCGCCGACAGCGCGTGGGCTGTGATCGCCGCCGTCGTCGTGTCGAAGCTCGTCTCGACGTGGGTGAGCCGGTGGCCGATGGTGTGGGTCCCGTAGCCGGCGACGATGCCCGCGGCGATACCGATACCGCCGATGCGGGGCGTGCCGGCGGCGGCGCCCAGCCCCATCGCCTGCGGGACGAGGAACATCGCCGCCGAGGTGACCATTGCGCCACTCGCGAGGCCATAGCCCCACACGAGTCGGTACGGGCTCGTCTCCGTGGCGCGGGCGCCCAGCCACGCGCCCAGTCCCATCGCCACGAAGGCGACCCAGGAGATGACCAGCACCTTCTGGACGCCCCCTGTGACGGCAAAGCCCGACAGAACGAGCAGGACGACGACACTCGCGACCCCGAGCAGGGAGTATCCTCCCAGGTTATTAAAAACAGTGTGGTCGTTAATAGCCATTAATCGATACAACCCTGTTGTTACTAATAAGGCCGTCGGTCCGTCCAGATATCTGCGATACTGACGGTTGCTCTCATCGTACCGTTCTGCCCTCTCGCGTCGCCTACCGCGTCGCTTGCCGATAGTCGCCCCAGTCGAGCACGGCGCCGTCGAGGGCACCAGCGGGCGCGTCGCCCAGCGCCCACAGCACCATTCCGGCCACGTCCCCGGGGTCGCGCCCTCCCTCGCCCGAGAGGTCCGTCTCGACCTTCCCCGGGTCGACCGCGCCGACGGTCACAGCGAGGTCGGCCGCGAAGCCCCGGACCAGTGCCTCTGCAGCGGCCTTCGAGACGGCGTAGGAGCCGTAGCCGGGCATCCCCTCCCGGGCCACCGCGCCGGTTGGCACGACGACGCGGGCGTCCCCGGCGAGATGTGGGACTGCCTCGCGGACGGTGGCGAACACTCCCCGTGCGTTCGTCCGCAGGTGGTCGTCGAACGCCGCGTACGATTCCTCGTGGAGGGGGGTCTCGCCCGCTGGGCCGTGGTAGACCCCCGCGTTGGCGACGACGGCGTCGATGGCCCCGCCCGCTTTCGTCGCCCGTTGCATGAGGTGTTCGACGTCCAGTTCGTCGCGTACGTCGGCCCGGACGGCGGTGACCGTCCCGTTTCCCGCCGCGATATCGTCGACGAGGGCATCGAGCGCGTCCTCGTCGCGGGCACAGACGACCGCGTGGCCGCCCCCGTCGGCGACCGCTCGCGCGACCTGTTCGCCGATGCCCCGACTCGCACCTGTCACGACAACTGTGCTGTCGTCCATACCGGCGCCTGGGGCGCCAGGCGTATCGCCGTTGTCACTGCCGAATGCTTTTGCCCGGAGCGGTGGGCCCTGTGTCGGTCTCGCACACCAACCCAGTTTGGCGCGCCTTTATTGTCGCTCCGGGCCCGAGAGACGATAATGAGTGACCTGTCCGGAGACGAGGTTGTCGTGGTGGGCGGCGGCTTTGGCGGCCTCTCGGCGGCCTGCTATCTTGCCGACGCCGGCGCGGACGTCCGAGTACTGGAGAAAAACGAACAGGTCGGGGGCCGTGCCTCCCGGCTGGAGGCCGATGGGTTCACCTTCGATATGGGCCCGTCGTGGTATCTGATGCCCGACGTCTTCGAGCGCTTCTTCGCGTACTTCGGCAAGGAGCCCAGCGATTACTACGACCTCGAACGGCTGGACCCCCACTACCGCATCTTCTTCAAGGACGGCGACCAGCTGGACGTGACCGGGAACAACGACGAGATGCGCGAGCTGTTCGAGTCCTACGAGCCCGGCGCAGGGGAGGCGTTCGAGGAGTACCTCGAAACGAGCGAACGTCATTACGAGACGGCGATGAACAAGTTCGTCTACGAGGACCGCTCCCGACTCCGTGACTGGGTCGACCTGGACGTGATGACCGCCGCGCCCATCGGCCTCCAGTTGCTGGGCTCGATGCAGGGCCACGTCGAGGACTACTTCACCCACCCCAAGCTCCAGCAGATAATGCAGTACACGCTCGTGTTCCTCGGCGGGTCCCCGAAGAACACGCCCGCGCTGTACAACATGATGAGCCACGTCGATTTCAACCTCGGCGTCTACTACCCCGAGGGCGGCATCGGCGCCGTCGTGGACGGGCTCGTCGAACTCGGCGAGAGCATGGGCGTGACCTACGAGACCGACAGCGAGGTGAGCGAGATTTCCCGGCGGAAGGAGGGGTTCCTCGTCGAGACGGTCACCGGCGAGACGTTCCATCCGGACGAGGTCGTCGTCAACGCCGACTACGGCCACGCCGAGCGGGAACTCCTGCCCGAACACGAACGGCAGTACGACGACGACTACTGGGAGAAGAAGACCTACGCGCCCTCCGCTTTCCTGCTGTACATGGGCGTCGAGGGGGACGTCGACCCGCTGGCACACCACACGCTCGTGCTCCCGACCGACTGGGAGCCCCACTTCGACGACATCTTCGAGGAGCCAGAGTGGCCCGACGAGCCGGCCTATTACCTCTGTGTGCCCAGCGAGACCGACCCCTCCGTCGCGCCGGAGGGCCACTCCAACCTGTTCGTGCTGGTCCCCATCGCGCCGGGCCTGCACGACGGCGACGCCGTCCGCGAGGAGTACCGCGAGAAGATTCTGGCTGACATCGCCGAGAACACCGGCGTGGACCTGCGTGACCGCATCGTCTACGAGAAGCAGTTCGCCGTCTCCGACTTCGGCGAGCGCTACAACGCCACCGAGGGCACGGCGCTTGGCCTGGCCCACACACTGCGTCAGACCGCACTCCTGCGCCCGAACAACCGCTCGTCGGCCGTGGACGGGCTCTACTTCACCGGCTCCTTCACCACGCCCGGCGTCGGCGTCCCGATGTGTCTCATCAGCGGCGAACACACGGCACAGCGCCTCATCGACGACCACGAATGAGTACCGTGACGGACCGCCTCAGTAGCGTGCTCCCCGGGGAGGAGAGCCGACCGGGCTACCTGTTCTGGCTCTCCCGACCCCGGTTCTGGCTCTACCAGGGCGGGCCGGTCGTCGTCGCCGTCACGTACGCCGCCGACGGCCCCGGCGAACTGTTCTCGCCGCTTGCTGTCGCGCTCTTTCTGTACTTCACCGTCCCGGCGAACGTCTTCCTCTACGGCGTCAACGACATCTTCGACCGGGACATCGACCAGGTCAACCCCAAGAAAGACGAGGGCCGCGAGGTCAGCTACCGGGGGGACCGCGTCGTCGTGGCGGCTATCGTCGTCTCGGGGCTGCTTGCCGCCGGCTTTCTCCCGTGGCTCCCACCGCTGGGCGTCGTCGCACTCCTCGCGTGGGCCGCCCTCTCGGTCGAGTACTCTGCCCCGCCCCTTCGATTCAAGACGACACCGTTTCTCGACTCGCTGTCGAACGGGCTGTACATCCTCCCCGGCGTCGTCGCGTACGCCGCTATCGAGGGGGTCGCCCCGCCCGCGAGTGCCGTCGCCGGCGCGTGGCTCTGGACCATGGGGATGCACACCTTCTCCGCGATTCCCGACATCGAACCGGACCGCGAGGCCGGCATCGAGACGACCGCCACCTTCCTGGGCGAGTCAAACACCTACTACTACTGTGTGATGTGCTGGCTCTCCGCGGCCTTCGTCTTCACCTACACCCACTGGGTGTTCGGCGGCTTGCTGCTGGTCTATCCGGGGCTCGTCTTCGGCATCCTCGCCGTCGGCGTCGACATCGACGAGGCCTACTGGTGGTATCCGGCCATCAACACGCTCGTCGGGATGGCCTTCACACTCGTGGGCCTGTGGGTGATGCTGTATGGCTGACTGGCTCACCGGGTGGTCGGCGCCCGAAGACCGCCACGAGGCGACCGCTCGACTCGACGCGCTGGTCCGCGAGCACCGCTTTACTATCGCCGTCGTCTTCCCCCTCGTGGGCGCGGTGACCCTGCTGGCCAGCGCCGAGGGGCTGCTCCCGCCGCCGCTCGCGTTCAATCCGTTCTTCGTCCTCTTCGGGACGCTGGTGATGCGCCTGCCGCTGGCCGCCGGCGTCGCGCCGCTGCTCGACCGCAAAGCGACCGTCGCGCTCGTCGCGCTGACGCTGTACTCCTACGGTATCGAACTCGTCGGCGTCCGCACTGGCTGGCCCTACGGCGAGTTTACCTACGGCGTGGACCTCGGGCCGATGCTGTTTGGCGAGGTCCCGCTTGGCCTTCCGGTCTTTTTCTTCCCGCTCGTCCTGAACGCCTACCTGCTGGTCCTGCTGTTGCTCGGTGAGCGGGGCGAATCGTCGCCGCTCCGACTGGTGGCCACGCTCGCGACGGTCGTTCTCGTCGACCTGGTGTTAGACCCCGGTGCCGTCGGCATCGGGTTCTGGGCGTACGAACTCCAGCAGTTCTACGGGGTCCCGTGGTCGAACTATCTGGGCTGGCTGCTGTCGGGGGCCGTCGCCGTCCTGCTGTTCGACCTCGGCTTCGACCGGGCCGGCCTGCGGCGCCGGCTCGGGGAGTGTGAGTTCATGCTCGACGACCTGGTGAGCTTCGTTCTCCTGTGGGGCGGTATCAATCTCTTCTACGCAAACTGGATTCCGGTCGCGCTGGCCGCGCTGCTGGGGGCCGGCCTGCTGAAGACCGAGCGGTTCGACTTCGACCTCTCGGAGACGCGGCTGGGCGGTGCTGTCTGGCGGTAGACACGTGATTCCGGGAACCCTGCGGTTATCCGACTTCGGTTCGAACCACCGCCGATGGCAGCCCTCTTTTCCCCGTTACAGCTGCGCGAAACGACGATACCCAACCGCGTCATGGTCTCCCCGATGTGCCAGTACTCCTGTGAGAGCCGCGACGGCATCGCGACCGACTGGCACCGCACCCACCTCACCTCCCGCGCCGTCGGCGGCGCCGGCCTGGTGATGACCGAGGCCACCGCCGTCGAGGGGCGCGGGCGTATCTCCCCGGAGGACCTGGGTATCTGGACCGACGAGCAGGCCGCGGCGCTCGAACCAATCACGGAGTTCGTCCGCGACCACGGCAGCGTCCCCGGTATCCAGCTGGCCCACGCCGGCCGGAAGGCCTCGACGAGTCGGCCATGGGAGGGTCACGAGCCGCTCCAGCCCGACGAGGGCGGCTGGGAGGTCGTCGGTCCGAGCGGCGAGCCCTGGCCCTACGACGAGGGCGACGCCCCGCCGACCCAGAAGCTGACGCGGGACGGCATCGAGGGGGTCGTCGACTCGTTCCGTGCGGCCGCCGAGCGCGCACTGGACGCGGGCTTCGAGGTCGCCGAGGTCCACGCCGCCCACGGCTATCTCCTCCACGAGTTCCTCTCGCCGGTGACCAACCACCGCGAGGACGGCTACGGCGGCGACTTCGAGGGACGGACGCGGCTCACACGGGAGGTCACCGCCGCGGTCCGTGACGTCTGGCCCGAGGGCAAGCCCGTCTTCGTCCGCATCTCCGCGACCGACTGGCTCTCCGAGCGCGACTCGTGGACCGTCGAGGACTCGGTACGACTGGCCGACGACCTGGCCGACGTGGGTGCGGACCTCGTCGACGTCAGCGGCGGCGGCATCTCCCCTGACTCGCGGCCGGAGCGCGCGGGGCCGAACTACCAGCTCCCCTACGCCGAGCGCATCCGCTCGGAGACTGACGGGGACATCGCCGTCGGCGCGGTCGGCGGCATCACCACGCCAGAGCAGGCAGAGGCCATCGTCGCCAACGAGCGGGCCGATCTGGCCATCGTCGGCCGCGAGCACCTCCGGGACCCCTACTTCGCGCTCCACGCCGCGCAGGCCCTCGACGCGACCGACGAGGTCGAGGGGCCGCCCCAGTACCGCCGGGCGTTCGGGTTCTGACCGGACTCACACCGAGTCGAGGTCGAGGTCGACCGCGTACCAGTCCAGCGCGAGCAGGAAGACACTGCCTGCCACCGCCGCGGCGGCGAAGGCAACCAGCACCTCCGTCGAGAAGCCCGCTTCGCTCCGGACCTCCTGAATCGGCGCCCGGAGAGCGCCGACGACCAGGGCAACGAGGAACGTCATCGTCGCCCGACGGTTCCGGTCCAGCGCCCGTCGAACGACTCGTGAGACGGAAAACAGACCGACGAGCCCCCCGGCCATGAACGTGGTGACCAGAACGGCGTCGTCGACGAGCGACGCCGTCGACCCGCCAGTCACAGCCGCGATGAGCCCGTCGATGAACCGGCTGAGCGTGTCCGACATGAACGTGTACTGCCCGAGGATGACAAGCAGTAGCGAGCCGGAGATGCCGGGGAGAATCATCGCGCTGACCGCTACGGCGCCCGCGACGAAGACCACGACGAGACCGCCGCTTTCCAGGAAAGCGACGGGACCGGAAAGCAGGAAGGCGATTGTGAACCCGACGATGCCGGCGGCGACCTGGAAGGCGGAGTCGACGGTCAGTTCCCGCAGGAGGACCACCGCCGAGGCGGCGATGAGCCCGAAGAAGAAGCCAAAGAGGAGTGTCGGATAGGTCTTGTTCAGGACGTGGACCGCTCTGGTGACCAGGACGACGGCGGTACCGACGCCGGCGACCAGCGCCAGCCCGAACCAGCCGTCTATCTCGTCGAAGATTCGCAGCGCCCCGCGGAAATCGAAGCCGCCGTCGAGCGGCGTCAGCGACCGCAGAAAAGTCACGATTCGGTCCGGCGTGATGGCGTTTATCATCGCGATGAGCCGACCGTAGATGCCGGCGATGAGTGCGATGGTCCCGCCAGAGACACCCGGCACGGCGTCGGCGCTGCCCATACAGATACCGATAGCGAACGTCCGTGCCCACTCCCGTACCGGCGGCACGGAGCCACTGAGCGTCGGTAGCTTCTCCGGCGGCGTTGTCATTGCACACAGCTACCGCCAAGCGGGTCAAATCTCTTGTGGAGTCCCGCGGCGCCACTCCCAATCGGTCGGGACCGGTCGGAGAAAACGGTGTTAGGCGGTGTGCTCGACGACGAGGACGCCGTTTCGTAGTGACGCCGTCCCGCTGCTGTCGGGCAGGTCGACGTCGATTTCGGTTCGGAGCATCGGCGTGTCGATAGCGACGACGGCAGTCTCGTCGATGAGTTCGACGGTCACATCGTCGTCGGCGAGCGGGTGCAGGTCCGCGGCGACCGTCCACCCGTCGCCGTGTTCGGTGCGCGAGACGTGCAGTTCGTGTTGTTGCTTGGTCGCGTCCATCAGGCATTCTACAGTAGGGTCGCTACCGACATAGGGGGACGGTTGGCAGGCGCCGAACGCTGTCGACAGCGCGGGTAGCGGTCGAACGAGGTCACAGCTGTCCGGCGGTTATCGCTGGTCTGAGAGCGGGCGTACCGGAGCCGACTCTTCGGCGCCATCCGCCTCGACCACCGCGCCGACCGGGACACGGTAACTGCAAAGCAGCGTCGCGCAGCCGGCCACGACCAGCAGGAGGTTCGCCGTCGGGGAACTGGCCCGCACGAGGTCCAGTGAGTAGACCAGTCGAGAGCCCGGGAAGAACGGCTGGATGCCCATCGGCGTGATGACGTCACCGACGAGGTGAGAAACGACGCCGGCTGCGCCGACCAGGTAGCAGACGACGGGATGTTCGCCCCCGAGGCCCGGCGAGCCGGCCGCCGGCGCCCGGAAGAGGAGAACGACGAGCACGCCGGCGACCACGGCCGCCAGCAATGTGTGCGTGACACCGCGGTGGACAAGCCCCGGCCACACCTTGTCGATGTCGGGGAGCACGGCCAGCGCGAGCGCCACCCCCAGACAGTCCGTCGCGGCCGCCCGGCGACCCTGAACCCGGAACCAGTACACCAGCGGCGCGAACAAGAGCGCGGTAAGCCCGACGTGACCCGGCGGATACATCGTCCTACTGGTTCGGAAACGACGGGTTAAGGGTTCGTACCAGATAGCTCCGCCTCGGCTGCAGTAGCTATCCCAGTGGTTACGAGAGAGGGGAGTCTGTACCGGAGCTACGTGCCTTCACGGCCGTGTGGTCCCCAGCCCTGTCCCGACACTTGCCGGTATGTATTTCTTTCCATGACGGGTATCTCCGGGTAGGCGTCCGCAGGGCGTTCCGCGGCGGTAGCGGTCGATACGGCGCCGACGATGCCTCGACTCGAACGCCAGTGTGAGACGCGGACGCTACCGGGCCCGTCTCATAGATAGGTGCAGGAACCTCCACCAAAGGAACTGTTATACTTCACTTCGTGAAACGTCGAGATATGACACGCGACGAACTCGCGACAGCCAGTGACCTGCTCGAATCGGCCGCCGAAAACACCGGAAGCGACGCCGCGAGCGAACGCCTCGACGAACTCGGCGGCCAGCTCGAACGGCTCTCGACCGCCGACCGCGGTCCCGACCACGGCCGACTCGCCCGCATTCAGTCGGCACTGAACGACCTCCAGAGTGGTGACGGGGCCGACGTGGCCGGGACTATCGACGACGCGGACGGCGCTATCAACGAGTACCGCTCGGACCTCGAAGGGGTCTGAGGTCATACTACCGGCTGGAAGTCCGTAAAGATATTTCCCACCCCGGGGTGGCGAAGTCCTTCAGTTTGTCACAGCCGGCAGTATCAGTCGTCGGCGGTCGTCTCGCTTCTGGCGGCGCCCGCGTCGGCGGGCTCGCTCGCTTTGTCGCCAGTCCGGGACGCCATGTACTCGACGAGCTCGTCGTCCGAGAACGGCCAGCGGAGTATCAACTGCCACTGGTTTGGCTCCCCCTCGGTCGTCGAGCGCTCGACCAGTTCGATATCACCGGTCGGGTGGGGTCGCTCCCCGGCGAGGTCGGACCGCCTGCGTGTCCCGTGTTCGGAGAGCAGTGCTGACCGGAGGTCCGCGAGGTAGGCGACCAGCTCCGCCGAGTCGAGCGTCTCCGTCCGTTCGGTCTCGAAGTGTGACTCCGAGCGACCGACACCGCCCGGGCCGCCCAGCGAGTGCTGGCCGACGACAGCGTTGATGACGGCTCCCAGCAGGAGCACGAGCGCGGAGAAGTAGAGGTAGGTGACGACGACCACGACACCGCCGAAGAAGCTCCCCGAGCCCGGCTCCGCGACGGAGAGATACAGCTGGAACAGTCCCTGCATCGCCCCCCAGCCGACCGCAGCCACGACCACGCCGGGGAGCACGTCCCGGTAGCCGACGTCCGCGTCCGGGAACACGTAGTATATCGGGTAGAACGCGATGACCAGCCCGCCTAGCAGTGCCACCGGCGTCAGCGCCTGGCTGTAGGGTATCTGTGCGACCAGCCCGCCCAGGACGATGCTGGAGGCTATCATCGCGACGAGCGCGAGGACGAGCGCGACGAAGACCACCAGGCCGTCACGGAACTTGTCCACCAGCGAGTTGTCGTCGACCGTCTCGTAGATCTCCGAGAAGGCCGTATCGAGCCCGCGGAATATCTTCAGCGTCCCCCACAGGAGGACGACGAGCCCGATAACCCCCGCCCCGGTTCCGTCGGCGTTGCCCCGTAGCAGCTGTGTCACGATATCTGCTATCGGGCCCGGCAACCACCTGCCCGCGACGGCCGCGATTCGCTCCTCCAGCCCGGTCCCGAACGTTGTCAGGACCAGAAACAACAGGAGGAGCATCGGCGCCAGCGAGATGAACGCGTGGTAGGCCAGCGCCGCGGCCATGAACGAGACGTTCTTCTCGGAGAAGTCCGAGGCGACTCGCTTCCCGAAGTCGATTGCGCCGGACTGTGTGACCATGGCCGGATTAGTAGTTTGATTGAAAAGAGTGTGTGATGCGAGTTCCACGTCCGGTGGTTCCAGAGTTGTTTCTCGCTACATACCACGACAAGTTCGCGCCGCTCGTGGCCCTACTCCTCGACCAGCTCCTCGGCCAGCAGCGGCACGAACGTCCGCGATCCACCTTTTTCATCGTCGGGCACGCTTCGCGCACCACTCCTCGAAAAACGTGGGTGAAAAAGGCACTCGCGGCGCTTCGCGCCGCTCGTGGCCCTACTCCTCGACCAGCTCCTCGGCCAGCAGCGGCACGAACGTACCGATGTCGGTGACCATCCCCACCGCCTGCGCGGAGCCGCGGTCGACCAGCTGCGTGACGGTGGCGGGGCTGATATCCACACAGACGACCGGCGTGGTGGAGGGGAGGCAGTTGCCGACGGCCACCGAGTGCAGCAGTGTCGAGAGCATCAACACCATGTCGGCCTCGTGGGCCTGCGCTCGGATGGCCTCCTGTGCTTCGACGGCGTCGGTGATGGTGTCGGGCAGCGGGCCGTCGTCGCGGATAGAGCCCGCCAGCACGAACGGGCGGTCGTTGACGACACACTCGTACATCACACCGGACTCGATGGTCCCCGACTCCACGGCCGGTTCGATGCCGCCCTCGCGGATGACCTCGCTGATGGCGTAGATGTGGTGTTTGTGGCCGTGGCGAGCGTGGTCTAGCGTCTCCGTATTGACACCCAGCGACGTGCCGTAGAGGTCCCGCTCGATGTCGTGGACGGCGAAGCCGTTGCCCGCAGAGAGCATATCGATGTGGCCCTCGCGAACGAGGCGAGCGAGGTCCTCGCGGGCGCCGGAGTGGATGAGCGCCGGGCCACAGACGGCGAGGACCTTCCCACCCGCCTCGGTGGTCTCCCGCATCGCGCCGGCTATCTGCCGGATAGTCGACTCGGAGGGCCGTTCGGCCGAGACGCCGCCCTGCATGAATCCGAAGGCCCCGCCCGAGTCCCGCGGGCGTTCCGGCGGTTCGACCCTGATGCCGGTGTCGCCGGTGACGACGCGGTCGCCCGCCTCGATAGCGTTCAGGACCTTGGTGTCGGCGCGGGGGCCGTCCGAACCGTCGCTCGATGGCTCGGGTTCGACCACGATAGCACAGTCCATCTCCATGTGCTCCACTTCCAGCCACTCGTCGTCGTAGCGGACGAACGTCGGGTGGTTCGTCGTCGAATAGAAGCCCTGGGGAACCACCCGGTCGGCCGGCGCCGGCTCCAGGGTCGCATCGGTCGGGTCGGCCGGGTTCGCCCCGTGCTGGTGGAGTTCGTGGACGATGGACTGTAGCGTCTCGTCGTCGTCGGCCTCGACGAGCAGTCGGGCGTAGGACTCCTCCTCCTTGCGACGGCCGATGTCGAACGCCTCGACGGTGAAGGAACCGCCCATGTCCATGACGATGCTGAAGGCGGTCCCCATCGTTCCGGAGTCGATGATATGGCCCTCAAGTTCCACCTCGCGAGAAACCGTCATACCGTACCGTGGTACCGTGAAACAAAGACGGTTTGGGTGGGCCCCCCGTTTCTTTCAGCTATCGCTCGCTGCACCGGTCGTCCCTGTGTACTTGCGCGGAAGGGATAACCGTCTCCAGCAGAAACTGGTAGTATGATTGACCAGTTTGTCGGTGATGTGATGACACGGTCCGTTCGAACGATTCCGCCAGAGTCGACGGCCTCTGATGTTGCGACACTGTTCGCAAATCACGATATCGGGTCGGCAGTCGTGGTCGCTCCCGAGACGGGCGAGTATAGCGGGATTGTCACCGAATCCGACATCATGCAACTGGTGGCGGCGGGGGCTGATATCGACACTGTCCGTGTGGCTACGTTTCTGAGTGCGCCGATAGTCACGATTGCCAGCACGGAGGATATCCACGCCGCTGCCACGCTGATGAAAGCGCACTCGGTCCGGCGGCTTCCGGTCACCGAGGACGGCGACATCGTCGGTATCCTCACGACAACTGACCTCACACACTATCTGCCCCGGCTCAGGAACACAATCCTCCGGGGACGAAACGACCTGGCCGCTCAATGAGTACGCTGTATGGGACGATGCGTCCCCACCTGCGCAACTGATTACAGCCCCCAGACCCGGCGAATCCACATCGCAGTCGCCGGCGAAATATAACGCACCTTCATTATGTTGGAGAACCAACTAGTGTGTGAGAACCCGAACGCAAACCGTTCCTTCTCAGAAAGTACCATGAACAACTACGACGTATTACGCGAGTTCGAAGCGGGAATAACGAGCGAGCAGCTGGAGCAGGCGGTTGACAGTTCGGGCGACGCTATCGAGGAACTACGAAGTGAGGGGGTACAGATGTCGTATCTCGGCTCCCAGACGTTCCTCAACGGGGATGGACTGATCGGCGCAACGATGTGCCGGTACGACGCGGACTCCGAAGCGACGCTCCGCAAACACAGTGACCGGGCCGGACTCGCTGTGAGCGACATCTATGTGGTCGGCCCCCCGCACGTCGGGGTCGCCCCGAAGGTCGGCAACACGTCGAAGTCGGCCTGAAGCGCCAGCCACACGCGGAAGCACAGAACGCTACTGGACAGGAACGGGGTGTTAGATACCCGTTCCTCGGCATTGGACCGGCCACCGCAATGACGGTCTGTCAACTGCAGATGTCTTCTCGCTGATTTCAGATACACACCCCGTGGCCGAGCATCGGTGCCGGCGGTTGGTCGCCCGGTCGTCGTCGCACCGGTCAGTGCTACCGGCGCGTCCCCGGCGCTGGCACGTTCCGACCCGGTTCCTGCCGGGTCCTGAACGCCGAGGAGACCCCAGCACCGATACGTCTCCGGCCAGTACGGCGGGTAATGACCCGACGCGGCTACGAGAACGCCGGCTATCGGCGGCTGTTCGACGGCGATGGACTCTCCGTCGGGCTGGGGCTACCGCTGACGGGCGTCCGCAAGGGAACCCCATCAATCGACAAGGAAGTACGGCTGGCCAAGCACGCCGAAACGCTTGGCTTCGACGGCCTCTGGGCCAGAGACGTACCGACCTTCTGGCCCCGCTTCGGCGACGCCGGTGGGGCGTTCGACACGTGGCCCTTTCTCTCGCATCTGGCCGCTCACACCGACGACGTCGCACTGGGTACCTCGAGCGTCGTGCTGCCGTTGCGCCATCCGGTTCACGTCGCCAAATCGGCCGCCACCGTAGACCGCCTCTCCGACGGCCGGCTCGTGCTGGGTATCGCCTCCGGGGACCGCGACCCCGAGTATCCGGCCTTCGGGGTCGCCCCCGACGAGCGGGGCGAACTGTTCCGCGAGCGCGTCGCGGCGCTGCGGGCCATCTGGCGCGAGGAGTTCCCCGAAATCGAAGGGTCGTGGGGGCGTCTGGACGGCGACGTCGACGTACTGCCGAAGCCGACGACCGAGACGCTCCCGCTCTTGCCGACGGGTAACGCCCGACAGTCCGAGGAGTGGATCGCCGACCACGGCGACGGCTGGCTGTTCTACCACCTGCCCGAATCGACACTCGAATCGTATCTGGAGCGGTGGCGCGAGCGGACGACCGACAAGCCGTTCGCCATCGCCGTCCGTGTGGCCCTCGCCGAGGACCCGACCGCAGAGCCAGAACCGCTGCATCTGGGCTTTCGCGCCGGCGTCGAGTGGTTCCGGGGCTATTTCCGTCGGCTCGAAGCGTACGGGCTCGACCACGCCATCGTCGGGCTGGAGGCCGAGGACCCCGGGGCAGCGATGGAGAGGTTCGCGACCGATATTCTCGACGAATTCTGAGCGTATCGGCCCTACCGCCCACCGCCGTCGACCCGGCGGTCGACGGCCCACGAAATCGACGAATCGACCGCACAGAGCCGGTCGTAGAACCGGCGCAGCCCGGCTGACTCGGTTTCGGGCAGGACGTGCAGCCGGACGGTGCCGTCCCGCACCGCCACGCGGAACACGTCGGTCGTGTCCTCGTCGCGGACCAGCCACAGCGGCATCGGGAGGTCGTGGAAGTCCCCGTAGCGGTACGGGCCATCGGCGAGGATGTCGGTGACCACGGCCGCAAGCTCCGGCTCGGTGTACTCGCTGTCCGGGACGAGTTCGAACTCCGTGCCGCCCTCGTACTCGACGCCGCTACCGTGGGGGTACCGTCGGGTCGGCCGGGCCGGAATCGAGAACGAGGGGTCGCCCGTCATCTTGGCGAGTGTAGGTCGGGATAGCGTTTAAAATCGCGGGCGGAAGGAGGGCTTTTGCCCGGTGGGGCCGTGTCGTCGAGTATGTGTGGCCGCTACAGCCTGTTCGCGCCGCCAGCCGACATCGAAGCCCGCTTCGACGCCGACTTCGATTTCGACTTCGAGGCCCGCTACAACGCCGCCCCGAGCCAGTCGCTCCCGGTCATCACCGGCGAGGACCCCGACACGATTCAGCGCATGGAGTGGGGCCTGGTGCCGTCCTTCGCCGAGGAGAAGAACGACCACGGCTACATCAACGCCAGGGCGGAGACCCTCTCGGAGAAGCAGTCCTTTGCCGACGCGTACGAATCGCGTCGGTGTCTGGTGCCTGCCGACGGGATGTACGAGTGGACCCAACAGGATGGTGGCGGGAAACAGCCGTATCGGGTCGCCCTCCCCGACGACGAACTCTTCGCCATGGCCGGGCTCTACGAACGGTGGGAGCCGCCCCAGCGCCAGACCGGACTCGGTGAATTCGGTGCGAGTGGCGACCAGGGCGGCCAGGACGAGGTCGTCGAGACGTTCACCATCGTCACGACGGAGCCAAACGACACGGTTCGGGAGCTCCATCATCGGATGGCCGTGATTCTGTCTCCCGAGGAGGAATCAGAGTGGCTCACTGGCGACACCGACACCGCCGCCGACCTGCTTGCCCCCTACGACGGCCCGATGCGGACCTATCCGATATCGACGGCCGTCAACAGTCCCGGCAACGACTCGCCGGATATCATCGAGCCAGTCGACGGCTAGCGGATGAACTCGTGGGTGTTCGTCTCTTCGGTGAGTTCGCGCTCCTGCTGTGGGCCGAAGGCGTCCTCGTGAATGAACAGATACACGATCAGGACCAGCGCGAAGACGACGCTGCCAAGCGAGAGTGGCGTCCGCTCACCGGCCAGTAGCGGACCGAAGTAAACGACCACGACACCCGAGAGACCGAGAAGCGCCAGGGCCAGCCCCCGCTTTCGCAGCTGCGCGACGTACCGGGCGGCCAGTAACAGGGCGAAGCCGACGGTGAGTTTGCCGACCGCGATGACCGTCGACAGTCCCATCTCGAGACCGACCAGCAGCTCGACCGTGCCGGCAGCGAGTTGCACTGCACCGAGCGCAATGAGAAGTACACTGACCCCGTACGCGCGGGCCTGACCCATCGCCATATCGACTCAATCGGTGGCCCGGCGTAATATCTCTGTGGGGCGTTACTGGACGCGACCGAAGGCGAGCGTCCCGCTGATGGACTCGATGTAGGCGTTGACGACCTGGCCCTCGCGGGCGCCGGAGACGAAGATGGTATACTTGCCCTTTTCGGCGACACCGTCGCCCTCGCGGCCAGTGCCGGTGATCTTGACCTCGTAGGTCTCGCCCTCTTCGAGCGTGGGCGTGTTCTGCTGAGTCGTGTTGCTCGAACCCTTCGAGACCGGACGGAAGGCACCACAGGCCTGACAGCGGAGCATGTCCACGCCGTCCTCGGTCTTGAGGACGGTGTCGGGCAGGCCACACTCCGAGCAGGTGACGTACTCGGCAGTGTAGGCGTCGATTGCGGCCTGGAAGTCCGCGATGTCGAAGGAACCGTTGTAGCGGGCCTCGCCGCCGTCGAACTGCCCGTTGGTCCCGAACTCGCGCTGGATGGCGCTGTGGAGGTGCTGGGCGTCCCGCGAGAGGGCGTCGGCGATGGCCTCGAGGTTGGTCAGCCGTGTGAACGCGCCGTCGGTCTGTCCCTCAGGCTCCGGGATGGAGAGGCGCTCACCGGCCTCTCGTGGCTGGTCCGGGAGCACGTCGTAGGCTCTGTCGAGTGCGGCTTCGTAGTTCATACCGGAAGGAAGGGGTTCGAGCCTAAAGGCGTTCCGTGATAGCCGCTCGCACCGACAGTAACCGACTACCAGGATAGCTACGTTCGTAAGCCACTGCAACCGGAGCTAAGTTCCCGATAACAAATCAATTCGTCCCAGTTGCGAGCGGTATGTCCAGACACGGGACACGCAGACGGTTCCTGACCGCAGCGGCGGCCGCTCTCGGCGGTCTCGGCCTCGCCACGACCACAGACGCCGACGACCACCGCTCGTTCGCCGTCGAGCAGGACGGCGACTGTTACCCGGTGGTTCCCCTCTCGGGTGACGAGCCGGTCGAGGCGTTCTACGAGTGGGGACTGCCCGAGCGCTCGTACAGTTCAGAGGGGACCCGTGAGCTACAGGAGCCGGAGACGAGCCTCCTGTTTCTCTATCGGGGCCCCGAGGGGGTCAGCCTCGTCGTCGTCCACGACGCGGCGGACGACGGAACCCCCGGCGGAAAGGTCACCTTCGAAATCACGGGCGTTCCCGGGAACGCGACCTGGGCGGTCAAGGACGACCTCTACGACGCCGAGACTAACGTCGACACGTGGGAGGTAAACGGGACCGTTCTCGAGGCAAACGAGAGCACGATAACCGACGATTACAACGGGTCCAGCGAGAACGAGACCGACGAAAAAGAGCCCGATGATGATGTAACCGGGACTGAGGGTGACGACACCGAGACCGACTCGGACCAGAACGAGACAGCGGGTACCGGCAACGAGAGCGCGGAACGCACGCGAACCGACGAGATAGACTGGTGGTGGACCACCGGCCGGACCGACGGTGGCGCACTGCGGGGGCTCGCAGTCGAGGACCTCGAACTCCGCATCGAACCCGCGTTCAACGACGCGTCCGAACTGAGGGAAACGCCAAAGGACGGCGAGATAACGTCGTGGGAGCTCCTCTCGGGCGACCGGGACGAGCCAGACCGGACCTCCCTCGACCTCGACGAGCCGGTCACACTCCGAACCGGTGGCTGTGACGGTGACGCCACAGAAACGAGAGCGACCGACAGTTCGACCGAGACGGACAGCGAAACCGCCGACGCGAGTGAAAACGAGACGGACGCCGACAGCGACGAGAGCGAATAGAGGGGCGGCGACCGGGAGTAAGGTTCAGTTTCCGTGGCTCCCCCGACGGCGCCGAACTGGTGCGGGCCGGTTATTCGAGGTGGTGGTAATCCAGTTCGTAGCCGGTGTCGACGGCGTCCTGAACCTCGGGGCTGGGCTCGGCCACGCCTCGGGTCCGAAGGTTCAGTCCCGTCGGCTCCTCGCTCACGACGATGTTTCGCCGCCAGTCCCCGTCGGTCTCGGGGTAGTCCGTCCGGTAGTGTGCGCCGCGTGACTCGGTCCGTTCGAGTGCTCCACGGAGCATGGCCTCGGCTATCGGAAGGCTAAAGGAGAGGTCGACGGCGAACTCGAAGTCGCGGCTCGTGCGGTCCCCGTCGATACGGAGGTCGGCCGTCCGCGCCCGGAGGGCGTCGAGTTCGGCAAGCCCCTCCCGCAGCGACGTCTCGTCCCGGAGGATGCCGGCGTGCTCCCAGAGGATGTCCCCCAGGTCAGCGAGCAGCTCGCGGGCCGTCACCTCGCCGTCGCTGTCGGCCAGTTCCGCGAGCGCGTGGAACTCCCGCTGGGCGAGCGCGCGCTGTCCGTCGGTGACGGCCGGCGCCGTGTCCTCGACCTGCTCGGCGACGTGTTCGCCGACGAGCTTGCCGATAGCGACCGTCTCGGCCAGGGAGTTCCCCCCGAGTCGGTTGGCGCCGTGGACACCCGCGACGGTCTCACCGACGGCGTACAGTCCGGGAACGCCGGTTTCACCCGTCGAGAAGTCGATGTCGACCCCGCCCATCGAGTAGTGGGCCGTCGGTGCGACCTCCATCGGTTCCTCGGTGATATCGACGCCCAGCGACTGGAAGCGCTCGACCATCGAGGGCAGACGCTCCCTGATGTACTCGTCGTCCCGGTGGGAGATGTCGAGGTAGACGCCGCCGTTGTCGGTGCCCCGCCCCTCCCGTATCTCCTGGGCGATGGCCCGAGCGACGACGTCGCGGGCGTCCAGTTCCATCTGGTCCGGCGAGTACCGCTCCATGAACCGTTCGCCCTCTGCGTTTATCAACCGGCCGCCCTCGCCCCGAACTGCCTCGGTCACGAGTCGCCCGTCCCACTCCTCGCCGTAGCGAGCGCCGACCATCCCGGTCGGGTGGAACTGGACGAACTCGATGTCCATGAGCCGGGCTCCGGCCCCGAGCGCCAGGGCGGGCCCGTCGCCGTTGTTCTCGTCCTCGCGCGAGGAGTGGCGTTCGTACAGCGCCGAGGACCCCCCCGCCGCGAGCACCACCTGGTCGCTCCGGAAGAGGACGAACTCGCCGCTCTCCATGTCGAAGCCCATCGCCCCCGCGACTCGCTCGCCGTCGGTCAGCAGCCGCGTCACCATCACGTTATCCCGGTAGGGGATGTCCATGTCCCGCGCTTTCGCGACGAGGGTGTCGAGCATCGCCTCGCCGGTCCGGTCGCCCACGAAGCAGGTCCGCCGGAACGACTGGGCGCCGAAGTAGCGCTGGTTTATCTTTCCGTCCTCTGTCCGGTCGAAGGGCATCCCCCAGTCGGCCAGTTCCCGGATGCGGTCGGGCATGTGTTTCGCCGTCAGCTCGACGGCCTCCGGGTCGTTGATGTAGTGGCCCTCGTCGAGTGTGTCGGCCGCGTGGACCGTCCAGTCGTCCTCGGGGTCTAGGCTCCCCAGCGCGGCGTTGATACCGCCGGCCGCCCACGTCGTGTGGGCGTCGCCGTGGTCGCTCTTGCCGATGACCAGCGGCTCGACGCCCTGGTCTGCAAGCGCGATTGCGGCCCGGGCGCCGGCTGCGCCCGCACCGACGACGAGCACCGGGACCGACACCGTCTCGTGGTCTATGGTCTCGTCACGGTCAGCTACCGACTCGGCTGTCTGCAGGCGGTCTCGCATGAACCAACGTAGGGGCTGTGCACTGATAAGCCTCGCGCGCGTGCGTGTGATTGGAAATATTTTATCGTGTGAGACCAGGCTGTCGAAGCCGTCACCCGAACAGCAACAGCGCGTTCGAGACGACGACAGCGCTCGTCACAGTTGCGAAAAGCGCCAGGAAGACGGTGGCGTTTCGGTCGTCGAGCAGCGCCCAGCCGGCGACCAGCCACGCCATCGCAGCGAACTTCACGAGCCACAAACCTGTGAGGCCGAACTCGGCGAGCATGGCCGCCATGACGACGTTGCCCTCGCGTAGCCCCGCCGACAGCCCGACCATCGTCAGGAGGATGTCGGCCACGGTAGTCGCGAGGATGAGCGCCCAGAGGGTCGCGTGGCCCCGAGTCATGCGTCGCTCCCGGCGCAGCGTCAACAGCGCGTCGTCGCTCTCGGCGGTGGAGACGACCGGCACTACCCGAAATAAGGGTCTCGAGACATTTGAGCGCTCGGCTGCAAGCGCCGACGGTATCCACACACATATCAAGACGCTCGCGTTACCTGTGGTATGGTCCATATCGACCTGACCACGAGTCAGGAGCAGACCCTGACTACGCTGGTCAACCAGCACCGCCCGGGGGAGGGGCCAGTCAAAGCACAGGTCGTCGCCGACGAAGTCGACCGCAGCCTCGGTACCATCCAGAACCAGATGCAGCGGCTCGCTCAGCTCGGGGTCGTCGAGGGCGTCTCCGGGCCGGCCGGCGGCTACGAACCGACAGAGCTGGCCTACGAGGCGCTGGGGCGGGAGCCACTGGACGAGACGGAAGCCGTCACCGTCGCGCACGACTACGAGCGCCTGGACGTGACCGTAGACCGGGTCACGTTCACGAGCGTCCACCACCCCGAGAGCTGTCGCGCCGAGTTGCACCTCCAGCAGTCCGTCGCCGACTTCAGCGTCGGGCAGGCCGTCGCCGCGGGACCGCTCCCCCTCTCGGGGCTGGTCGTCGCGGGCACAATCGAGGCCATCGACGACACGTCGAACACGCTGATTCTGGACATCGCGAAACTGGAAGCGCCGGTCGAAGCGCCGGAATAGTCGCGCTGTCGGCTCCGCTACCGGCCGTGTTTCCGGTACCAGACCTGCTCGCCGACTGGTGACTCTCCATCGGCGAGGTCCAGTCGCGAGATGAAGAGGTCCCGAATCGCGACCGTGACGACCAGCTCAACTGACTCCCCGCCGGTCGTCTCGACCGTGACCACGCAGTGGCCGTCACGTTCGCCGACGGACTCGATGGTCCCGACCGACCAGCGGTCGACGTGGTGGCTCGGCTCCCGCGCGTGGATTCTGTCGTGGACCACTACCGTCCCCACTCGTAGAACCACCAGGCGCTGCCCAGAAGGAGGAGCCCGGCGCCGAGGGCGGACGTCGCCGGTTCGGGAAACACGAACAGGACGAAGCCGACGAGCATCATCGTCACCGGTTCGACCTCGTCGAGATACTGACTGAGTGCCATATAGCATTCTCGCTCGGTGGCGTAAAAAGCCGTTCGCCGGCGGTGGACCGGCGATTCGAACCCCCTCGTCACTCAGCGGGCCGGTGATATAGAGCCGTTCGCCACTCAGCGGGCCGGCGACTGGGCGTCGTCCCGGGGGCGGAACTCGATGGGGAACTCCTCGACGCCGTAGATAAAGGCGCTCCGGACCGGCTGGAGTGTCTCGCCGCCTCGGTGGATGTCCGCGATGCGGTCGAACAGCGCCCGCGGGACGCGTTCGAGTGACTGCCCCTCGCCCTCGTCGGTGGGTGCGCTCATAGACTCATTAGAAACGCGACAGATATGGAGGCGTGGTCGCGGGAAGGCAACGCGTTCGCAGCTGGTGGCGTGGTGGCTACTCCCGGGAGTCGTACTCCTGGTAGATGAGGTGGCCACAGGCCTTGCAGTGAGTCGCGTCAGCATCGTGGCTGGAGAGCCCACAGTCAGGGCAGGTGACCGCCACCTTGTCTCTCGTCCGCCACTCCCTGACGATTTTGCCGGCCTGCCAGGGGATGACGATGATGCCCACGATTATCGCCCCGACCGTCACCCACCGGCCAGCCTGCGTGACCGGGATGATGTCGCCGAAGCCGACGGTGGTGATGGCCACGACGACGTAGTAGAACGCGTCGCCGAACGTGGTCACGCCGGGGTTGGTCGCGACCTCGGCGCTGTAGAACAGGCCGGCGGAGACGAAAAACAACACCAGCACCGTAAGCAGGAGCTTCACCGACCGGAGCGTGTTGTCGTCTATCGTCCCGAAGAAGAACTCGGCGTCGTCGGTAAAACGGTAGAACCGCAGGACCCGAATCACGCGGAGGACCCGCAGGAACCCGACGTTGAACGGGACCGCCGAGACCGGGAAGACGACCAGGACGAAGGTCGGGAGGATAGCGGCCAGGTCGATCAGCGTGTAGCCGTTGGAGAATTCGGCCCAGCGGTCGGCGGCGCCGTAGAGCCGAAGCGCGTACTCGGCCGCGAAGACGACGCCGATAGCCACTTCGAGCCGCCACAGTACGGTTCGGGTCGCGGCCGCGAGCGGATACGTCTGAGCGACATACACCGCGACGAAGACGAGGTTGAGCACGAGCAGCGAGATGTCGATAGCCTTCCCGAGATAGCTCTCGTGGTCCAGGAGGTAGAAGCGGACCTGCTGTCGGACGTCGCCTGCGCCCGTCGAACTGTCCATCGTACACGTGTCTGGGACAGACAGCTACGTAGGCGCTCGGGTTCGGAGACACCGCAAAACGAGACCGCCCTATTCGTCTTCAGTCGCGGTGGCCTTTGCCAGCGCGTCCTCGGGTTCGACCCAGATGACGAACTGGTCGTACTCCTCGCGGTCGACGACGCCGTTGATGTACTCGGCGTCGACCGGCGGGGTGTTGATTTCGGACTCGGGCACGGGGACGACCTGGCGGACCTCGTCGACGACCCAGCCGATTGCGCCCTGGTCCTCGAACTGCTCGGGGTCGAAGACGATGATGAGGTTCTGCTCGCCTTCGCCTTCGATGTCCATCATCTCCTTCGGTTCGAGGATGGTGGTTATCTGGCCGCGCAGGTCGACGACGCCGTCGACGAAATCCGGCGTGTTGGGCACCCGCGTGACCGCGTTCCGCTTGACTATCTCCTCGACGTACTCGATGTCGAGACAGTAGTACTCCTCGCCCAGCGAGAACTCCAGGACGCGGACCACCTCTTCGGACTGGGTGGCGTTCCCTTCCATCGCCGCGCGGGCCCCGCCCTCGGTGGACTCGACCGACGAGGTCGCCATCGCCTCCTCCAGCAGTTGCTGGTCGGGGAGTTCGACGCCGCTGATGTCGCCGGGGACCGTGCTGGCGCCCGTGGCACCCGCCGGCACCGCCGGGCCGTCACTCTCCGACTCGGCGTCGGGAGCGAGTTCGGTGTTCGCCACGCTGTCTGTCTCCGCCCGGGCGTCAGCGCCGCCCTCGGTGGCCGTCTCTCCGCCCATGACCTGGGCCGCGGATTCGGCCGCTCGCTGGGCGGCTGCCTGGGCGTCGTCGGAATCGGCCCCAGCCGTCGACCCGGTCCGGGGCTCGGCCGCCTCGGCGGCCTGCGAGGCCGCGCTCGCCGTCTCTGTCGCCGACGGCTCCTCGCTGCTCTCGCTCGTCAGTGACGAGAAGCCGGTGTCGTCGGCCCCGCCGGTCGAGGGGTCGTCGGCGGTCGCGTCACGCTCGTCGCTCCCGCCGGTCGTCGACGCTTCGGCAGCCGAGCCGCCGTCGTCGGTCGACGCTTCGGCAGCCGAGCCGCCGTCGTCGGTCGACGCTTCGGCAGCCGAGCCGCCGTCGTCGGTCGACGGTTCCGGGGCGTCCTCACCATCCGCAGTCGTATCGTCGTCTGTCTGGTCGTCGGTACCTCTGTTGCCTTCGCGCATATTACGGATGCGCTCTGCTCTGTCCATGCGGTCGTCGCTCATGCTGTCACCTTGTTGTAGCCGAACTTCTCGTCGAACCGCGCCGCGATGTCGCTGAACACCTCGGCCATGTCACACTGTTCCTCGGTCCCGAAAATCGACTTGCCCTCGGTGTAGGCCCGCTGGAGGGCCACACGTTTGCGGACCTGCCACACCGGGCTGTCGGGGAACGCGGCCTTGAACCACTTCAGCATCGTCTCGGCCTCGGAGGTCGTCTCGATGCGGTTGGCGACGACGCCCAGCATCTCCACCTCGATGTCGGCCTGCTGTTCCAGGGCGACCATCTGGTCCATCAGCAGTTCGATGGCCCGCTCGGAGGTGGCCTCCGCCAGCGCCGGCACGAGGACGTGCTGGGCCGCGAAGACGCCCGTGTCGGTCAGGTTGCCGTAGAACGGCGGCGAGTCGATGATGATGTAGTCGTAGCCGGACACCGTATCGAGCGCGCGGTCCAGCGTATCGAGGGCGTGGCTCCCACTGACCATCTCCGGGGCAACGTTGATGGCGAACTGGGAGAGCACCGACGGGTCGATGTCGAGGCCGCGGGCGTTGCTACGGGCGATGAGGTCGGCGATGGTCAGCTCGTGTTCCGCCTGCAACATATCGATGTTGGACGGAACCACGTCCATCTCCTCGTGCTCGACGATAATCTCGTCGAGTACCCCGGGGTCGCCCGTGAGGGCGTCGAACAGCGACGGCGGCTGTGCGTCGTAGGCGTCGACGAGTCCCAGCCCCTCTGTCGCGTTGCCCTGTGGGTCCAGGTCCACGAAGAGGACGTCCCGGCCCCGGTCGCTCAACGCCCCGGCTACGTTGATAGCTACAGTCGTCTTGCCGGTCCCGCCCTTCGCGTTGGTCACGCAAATCCGGGCAGGGCCAGCCGTTGAACCCCGGTTCATCTGTCCGAATGTCGGAGGTCGGCCGGTATAAAAATACGCCCCCGATTATCAAACGCGTAACTCGCCGTTTGCGTTCGGTTCGCCATCGAGCGGGCGGCTGACGGCGTCTGACGGCCGTCAGACCGACTGCAAGATTTAACTTCGCGCAGTTGAAATAGGGATAGCATGACTATCAACCCGCGCGACTACGACCTGGACGAGCTACGGAAGATGGCTCGCCAGCGCGGCGAGCGCAACGGCGGGCTGTCCGAGGACGAGGACGTCCCGGACCCGGCCAATCTGGAGATGGGACTGGAAGACGCCGACGAGGAGATGCTGGCGGGCAGTTCCTTCCGGTCGGGACTGTACCGGGAGTTGCTCCCCTTCCTCTCGGGCGAGAGCCAGGAGAAACCGTATCTCGCCGCCCTTCCCGAGACCTACGCCGCCGAGTTCGTCGTCTTCGAGTGGCTGGAGTTCCTGCTGATGCACTCGGGCTATCAGGGCGCCGACGAGGCACTGGCGTACTACGAGTCCATCGACTGGATCACCGAAGAGGTCCAGTCGGACCTCTCGGATTACCTGCTGGGTATCGACGAGACGGCGACGAACGACGACAACGACCTCAGTGTCGACGACCACATGCTGAGCCTGGTCTACGTCGCGAAGCTGACCGCCATGACATAGCAGGGCTTCGCGCGGGTCATTATCGGCGCTGATTCTTGACGTGAGGTTATATACCGGGGCAGCGACAACTGGCGAGCGTATATGAGTGACGACGACGCGGCGGAGGCCGACGAAGCGGAGTCGACGGCCGACGACTCCGCAGAGAGCACGAGCGGGGGGACGGTTCCGGTCGGTGTGAAACTAGGTAGCACCCGGACTGTCATCGCGCTCCCTGACAGCCACGGCACCGACAACGATATCATCCGGACGCTGACCTGTATGGCGACCTACGAGGACGCCCTGACAGGCGAGGAGAAGGTACTCTACGGCGAGGAGGCCGCACGCGAGTACCCCGACCGCGTCGAGTACATGCTCCGTTCGGGACTCCCCGAAGACAAGGACCGTGCCGAGATGACCAAGACGTTCTTCGAGGCGCTCATCGAGGCGAACGACATCCCAGCAAACAGCGGCGTCGTCTACGCGATTCCGACCATCGACAACCCCGCCGGGCTGGAGAACCTGAAATCAGTCATCGAGGACTCGGGCATCGGTCTCAAACTCATGGAGAGCTACCCGGAGTCGCTGTGTGGCTCCATCCCCGCCTTCGGCGACGACCTCGAAGCCATCGACGAGATATTCATCTCGGTGAACATGGGGTCGACGAACCTCGAAGCCTCGGCGTACCGCCGGGGCGAACAGCTCGCACCGTTCACGACGGGTGCGGTCACCGGCAACGAGGTCGACCGCATGATAGCCAACTACGTCGAGGAGGAGACCCAGGGCCGCGTCAACATCGACACCCAGACCGCCCGAGAGTACAAGGAGGAACACGCAGACTTCCTCGATTTCGAGCCCTTCACCGACATCATCCAGCAACCCGGCGGCGGCACTCACGAGTTCACCATCGAGCGGTCAGTGATGGACGCCGTCGACGAGTATCTCGACGACGCCGTCGACGAACTCGCCAACACCTTCCTTCCGGAACTGGCCAACGATTACATGAAGGTGTACCAGCTGGCCCTGGACCGGCCCATCGTCATCACCGGGGGGATGGCCTGTATCCCGGGTATCGTCGAGGAGTTCGAAGCGCGCCTCAGCGAGGAACTGAACCGCGACATCGAGGCGACGGCGGCAGAGAAGCCCGACGAGGCGCCCACGGTCGGCGCCCAGCGCATCGCTGCCAGACTCGTCGAGAACAGCTAACCTAGCCCAGCGCGACCGACACCCGACCGTCCGCTGTCGTCGGGCGGTGTGTGCACCGTATCAGCTGGAATCGTTCGAACGCCAGCAGTCGAACCAGCCGACGATAGGCGGTTCGCCGCTGTCCCCGGCCCTCGCTGTCAGGTCCGTGAAGACGTCCGTATCGATACGGAGGGCCGACGGCGCCTCGCCGTCCCCAGCCTCTTTTTGCTCTCCCGTGACTCCCTGTCTGACACCAGCCATGATTCACCGTTTGGAGCCTTGATACCTAAAGCCAAGTCAGACGCGCGTCAGTCGACGAGTCGGCCGTTTCGATACGCACGTGCGAAAAAAGCCGACAGCGGCCGAATCTGTCCACGGTAGGCAATATTTAGTACTGAAATGGATACATTAATATCGGACTATCAGAATAGATAGGTGAGTATCTTAGTATCTGGTGGTGTAACCGCAACTAATGGGTCGGATTATCAATCTAAATAGCTGGGAAGACGACGAGCTGCCGGGCGTGGTCAGCCGGACCGGAGGGGGTGGGTTCCTCTCTACGGGCTATCTCGCGGACGAACCAGCGGTCGCGCTCGTCAAGGACGACGAGACGATGCAGTACGTGCTCACGAACCGGAAACGCGGGGTCACGGTCGAAGCGGCCACGGAGACGGCACAGGTCAAACCGGACAGCAGCCATCGGACCGTCGTGGTCGTCACCGACCGCCGGCTGCTCGTGCTCGTCGGGCGTGACGAGGGGGACGAGCAGACCAGCATCGGCCTGTCCACTGTCACCGATGTGGCGGCGACCAGCGGCCGGCGGACGGGCGAACTCACCGTCGAGCGTGACGACGATACGACGTGGCGGATTCCGACCGGCACCGACGGGCTGGACGGGCTCGCGGCGTATCTCGAGGAGGCGGCCGCCGCCTGGCGAGCGGTCGAAGCGTCACTTTCCACCGTCGAGGACGGGCTCTCGGCGGCGGCCCGGTGCCAGCGGGACGGCGAGTACGACCGAGCGCTCTCGACGGTTCGCGAGACCCGGGACGCCGTCGAGAGCGCCCGGTCGAAAGCGGTGGGGTTCAGCAGGGACCACCCCGGGAACGCACTGCACGAGCGGACCCAGACCGTGGTCGCCGAGCGGGCCGCGACGCTCGGGGCCATCCACGTCGCGCGAGCCAGAGAAGCGGCGGCCACGGGCGACCGCCTGTTCCGGGCCGGCAACTACGAGGGTGCACGCGAGGCGTTCGAGCGGGCCCGCGACGAGTACGACGCGGCGCTGACAGAGGGGGAGCGCCGGCTCGAGGACCCCCACGAGATACGCGTCGAGCGCAACCGCGTCGACCGACTGGTCGCGGACATCGACGACTCACCGCTGCCGTCGGCTATCACGGCCGACAGAGCGGCCGTGGCGGCGGACGACCCGGCGGAGGCCGCCGCCCACTGGGAGACGGCGCTGTCGGGGTATCGGCTGACACTCACCGCGGCCGAGGGCGACGGCGACAGCCTCTATCGCGGCGACCCCGACCAGCTCCGGGAGCGTATCACCACCGTCGCCGAGAGTCTCGCGGCGGCCCAGCGGACCGTCGGCGAGGAGGCCAGACGGGCGGGGGACTGGTACGCCGACGCCGAGCAGTACGAGGCCGCACTGGAGGAGTTCGCGACGGCTGCCGAGGCCTTCGACGGAGCGCTCGAAACGGCGGCCGAGAGCTACCGGGACGCGGTCCCACACCTGAAAGCAGACGTCGAGGCGCTCCAGCGGCGCATCGACCGGGCCCGGGCCGCACGTGACGGTGAGGACCCCGGGGCGGACCGCATCGAGTCCGACGACGAACCGGCCTACGAGGTCTCGGCGACGCTGGGCGACGTCGAGGGGCCGACGGAGATAGCCGACGCGATCAAACCCCCGACGGCCGACAGCGGTCCGGGACAGACCGTCGAGCGGCTGGAGCGACTCGACGGGCCGGCGGTGACGGGCCTCGTCGCCGAGGCGTTGGCCGCGACCGGGTGGGAGACACAGGCCGCCAGTCCGCGGACGCCGTTCGACCTCCTGGCCACGCGTGGGGACGACCGGATGGGCGTGGTCGTCAGCGACGGGGGCGACAGGGCGGCTGTCACCGAGTGCGCACAGGTGACAGGCGCCGCCGGGACCGACGCCGTCATGCTCGCGACCACGACGCCGGTCCCGGACGACGTCGAACAGACAGCCACGGAGCGAGACGTCCGCCTGCTCGACCGGGAGTCCCTGGCCGCTATCGTGGACTCGCAGGGGTTGACCCTCCCAGCGCCGGCCCAGTGAGCCGTGCTTACCATGGTCGGCGAAGCTTTATTCTCATGCAAGGAGTATAATCATCTATAATGGACTGTTCCGCCTGTGGTACAAGAATGACGTACAACGACGAGACAACAAAGCTCACGGAGTTCGTCTGCCCGCGCTGTCACGAGACGGTCATCGACTGGAAATCCGAGGCCCGCGCCGTCCGACTGGCCTGACGACGGTCGGACAATTCCGGACATATCGGTCCGTGAGACAAGCAGAACCGAGCAGAATCGAAACCGAACAGTTGCCGAGAGTTTTTATATTTGCGTGTTCGAGTGGGGCCAATGGGAGCCCCGCTCCGCATCGGCTGTCTCGTCGACGACGCTGACGGCGAGCAGTCGGCAGCGTACGACTGGTGTGAATCCCGGTTCGACGCGGTCGGCCGCTGTCGACCGGACTCGTTTGACCCGACCGAGTACGACGTGCTCTGGTGGCACCGTGTCGACCCGGTCGACCCGACGACCCTGTCCGACAGCGGGCCGCTGGCCGAGTTCGTCCGGGACGGCGGCACGCTCCTGCTGACGCTTTCCGCGATGACGGCGGTCGAACCACTGGGGTTCGACGGCGTCGGTCCGGACGCCGTGGGCTGGGAGGAAATCACCGAACCGACGGGCCCGCTGTGGAAGCGACTCTACGACGACCACCCGATAGCGGCCGGGTTCGATACGCTCCGTGTCCACACACGCGGTGCCGGTGTGACGGCACCCTACGCTCGCTACGAGACGGTCGCCCCCACGGAGGGAGACGTGCTGGCCAGCACGGCCCGGGGCGACCACGACGCGGTCGCGGAGCGGTCGGTCGTCTCCTGGCAGCCGGGTGCTGGCCGCGTCGTCGGCATCGGCTCGGCGCTGTCTTTTCGGCAACCGACCCACGACGTCTGCCGGGGCAACCGGGAGACGCTCGTCGCCAACGCCGTCGCCTTCCTGGCGGACGACGAGTCGGCCCCGCTCACCGGCCGGCCGAAAGACAGCGCGACGCTGTCGGCCATGCGCGAACGCCTCGCGGCGGACCACCACCGGCCGGGCTATCACGTCACCCCGCCCGCGAACTGGCTCAACGACCCCAACGGGCTCGTCCACTGGAACGGCCGGTACCACGTCTTCTACCAGTACAACCCCACCGGCCCGTTCCACGGCACGATTCACTGGGGCCACGCGGTCAGCGACGACCTGGTCCACTGGGAGGACCGCCCGGTCGCCCTCTCCCCGTCGCCCGACGGTCCGGACCGCGACGGCTGCTGGTCGGGCTGTACTGTCGACGACGACGGGGTCGCGACCATCCTCTACACCGGCGGGCGGGGGAGCGCCCAGCTCCCGTGTCTGGCGACGTCGACCGACGACTCGCTCACCTCGTGGGTGAAAGACCCCGACAACCCAGTCATCGACGAGTTGCCCGCCGAACCCGAGGTGCTCCGGACCGAGGACTGGGACGGCGAGTTCCGCGACCACTGCGTCTGGCGCGAGGACGGCGTCTGGCACCAGCTCATCGGCGCCGGGATGGAAGACGGCGGCGGCGCGGCGCTGCTGTACGTCTCGACGGACCTGCGTGAGTGGACCTACCGGGGGCCCGTCCTCACCGGCGACCGCGATACCGCGGGGACCGTCTGGGAGTGTCCGGAGCTGCTCGACTTCGGGGAGAAACAGCTCCTGCACGTCTCGAACTACGAGGACGTCGTCTACTTCCTCGGCCAGTACGACGACGGCGAGTTCACCGTCGAGCGACGTGGCACGCTCGACCACGGTGACTTCTATGCCCCACAGTCCATGTGGACCGACGACGGCCGGACGCTCACCTGGGGATGGGTCAAGGAGGCGCGTGACATCGGCGCCCAGTGGGACGCCGGGTGGTCCGGGTCGCTGTCGGTGCCCCGCGAGCTAACGCTTGCCGAGGACGGCGGGCTCCGACAGCGGCC
>SDGW01000344.1_pt1 | contig 35251 bp, 38 predicted proteins | sample 2873831 | NCBI WGS metagenome assembly SDGW01 (sample SAMN08132700, study PRJNA421101) | hypersaline lake metagenome | isolation source: celular fraction 0.22 microns magnesium sulfate-rich crust from ephemeral... | place: Spain: Penahueca Lagoon, Toledo | collected 2011-07 | reverse complement strand
ATGCCCTCCGCGAAGGCGTTGAACTTGCAGATGTCGAAGGAGTCGCTGATGGCGTGGAGGTCCTGGAACTGGGCGGTGAGTTCGCCCTTCCCCTCGTACTCGTAGGGGTCGACCTTCTCCGGAATCCCCAGAATCTCCGCGGCGGGGGTGTAGCCCCGCAGGTGGCAGGCTCCGCGGTTCGAGGTGGCGTAGCCGATGCCCATCCCCTTCATGCAGCGCGGGTCGTAGGCCGCGATGGTCTGGCCCTTGACAGCCAGCGAGTTCTCCTCGGCGTCCTTGCGGTCGGCGACGCGCTTCGGGCCTTCGGCCAGCAGGTCCGCGAGGTCGTCCTCGCGGTGGGCGATCCGCTCGATCAGGTCGATCATCGTTTCGGTGTCGCCCCAGTCGAGTTCGCCTTCGGCCTCGAGTTTGCCCTCCTCGGACATCTCCATGGCCATCGCCATCATGTTGCCCGTGTCGATGGTGTCGACGCCCATGTCGTTACAGCGGTCGATCATCAGCGCGACGGCGTCGCGGTCGGTGTGTCCGGAGTTCGGGCCCAGTGCGTAGGCCGACTCGTACTCGTACGACTCCGTGCGGACGTTCATCTCCTCGCCCTTGTGCATCGCCGTCACCTCGACTTCCTTCTTGCAGGCGACGGGACAGGAGTGGCAGGTCGGCTCGTCGACGAGGATGTTCTCGCGAACGTTCTCGCCGGAGACGCGCTCGGCGTCGATGTCGACGCCCTCGGCCTCGCGCATGGCTTTGGTCGAGGTGTACCGGCCGTTCTTCGTCGGGAGGCCGTCCATCTCCTCGCCGATGTTCATGAGGACGTTCGTCCCGTACATCGAGAGGCCGCCCTCGTTGGGCGCGGTGACCTCCGATTCCTGAATGGCCTGCATCGCCTGCTGGTGGCCCTCCATGAAGGTCTCCTTGTCCGCGGGCTTGGGCATCTTCGTGTTCGACTTGACGACGACCGCCTTGAGGTTCTTCGACCCCATCACGCAGCCGGTGCCGCCCCGGCCCGAGGCGCGGTCGTCCTCGTTCATGATGCAGGCGTACTTGACCCCGTTCTCGCCGCCGGGGCCGATCCCCATGATGCTCAGGTTCTTGCCGTAGGAGCCCTCGACTTCCTCCTCGATCGTCTCGCGCGTCTCGTGGAACCCGTTCCCCCAGAGGTGGGAGGCGTCTCGGAGTTCGACCTTGCCGTCCTCGACGACGGCGTAGACCGGCTCGTCGGCCTCACCCTCGAACAGCAGGCCGTCGAAGCCGGCCCACTTGAGCCGGGCACCCGACCAGCCACCGTGGTGACTGTCGGTGACGGTGCCGGTCAGCGGCGACTTCGTACAGACGGCGATCCGGCCGCTCATCGTTACCTGGGTGCCCGACAGCGGCCCGTTCATGAACGCGAGCAGGTTGTCGGGTCCGAGCGGATCGACGTCCGGTCCCTGGTCGAACACGTACTTTACGCCCAGCCCCCGCGCACCGATATATTTCTTCGCGTCCTCGTCGTCGATCGACTCGTAGGCGACCTCGCCGTCCGAGAGATCGATGCGGGCGACCCTGTCTTGGAATCCGCCGAGTTCGGTCATGGTAAGTGCTCTCCCTTATCTACGACGCCCAGCATGTTATGAGTTCACAACCGCACGTAACTGAATCCGGTTAGAGCATCGCGAGGAGGTGTTCGTGGCTCGACGGCAGATTCGAGGCGACGAATACGAGAGCGAGACTGTCTCGAGACGGTGCAAATACTGTGACACCGTAACCGATCTCGCGCGAGCCGGCTTCGGACGACGGCTCAGTCGCCCGTTCCGCGGCGGACGACGGGGGACTCCGGCAGCGAGGTGCCGGCGATCCGATTCCGGCGAGCCCGGCGCAACACCGCGTCCGGACAGTAGTCGAACGCGAGGTTCCGTACTCGACAGCCGATCGTCGAGCGCATCGTTCCGAGCGTACCCAGGCGGTGTGATTCGGAGCGTATCCGCTCGGCTCTCGGCTTCCGCTCGGCGACGTACGCGTCGGTGGCCGCGGACGGCACCTCATGGGTGGCGATCGAGTGAGCCAGCGCGAGCGCGTCTTCGATCGCCTGGGCTGCCCCCTGTCCGGCGAACGGATACATGCCATGGGCCGCGTCGCCGGCGAGGACGACCGAACCCTGAGACCACCGCTCGAGCGGTGGCACGTCCTCCAGAGCGGTGACGACGACGTCGTCAGGCTCGAGCGAGTCGACGACGGTCGGAATCGGCTCGGGGTAGTCGGCGAGCCGATCCCGAAGTGCCGACAGCCGCTCCGGGGTAGCGGTCGCGGTCTCCGCCCGTCGTCCGGCCGCCGTCGCGAACCAGTAGAACCTGCCGTCGCCGATCGGCGCGCCGCCAGCGTACGTTCCGTCGCCCCACACCTCGAATCCCAGCGCGCGGTGTCCCGCCGGCAGGTCGGTCTCGGCGATCGCCCGGTAGGCGACGTTGTCGAGCGTCCGCAACTCGACATCCGGCGTGAGCGCGTCGCGGACGGTCGAGCGGATGCCGTCCGCACCGACGACGACGTCCGGTCGAACGCGGGTGCCGTCGTCGAACCGGACTGTCGGCGTTTCCGCGGCGTCCACCGCCTCGCACGCCGTCCCAGTTTCGACCGCGGCGTCCAGCTCGTCGAGCAGGATCCGCTGGAGGTCGGCACGGTAGATCGCGACCGCCCCGTAGCCGAACTCGGACCGTTCGACGCCGTTCAGGTCGAACCGCGACAGGATCCGTCCACCGGGCGAACGGAGCTGCACGTCCTCGAGCGGCCGCCCGACCGCCCGGACGCGGTCGGCGACGCCGAGCCGGTCGAAGACGAGGAGCGCGTTCGCCTGCAGGAGGATGCCGGCACCGACGGGCCGGTAGTCGGACGCCGCCTCGTAGACGGTCGGTTCGAAGCCGCGTTGCTCGAGCGCGATCGCCGTCGTCAGGCCGCAGATACCGCCGCCGACGACGGCGATATCGAGCGGCTCTCGCGTGTGGCTCATATCTCTTCGTTCGAGCGCGGCGGCGAAGCGCGGACTGCAGCGCATGCATTGTCTTTTAAGTCGGCGCGGCGGCGATGCTCGAGTATGCGCTATCTCACCGTTCTCGCACGCCCCACCGAGAGCGGTGCGTTCCACCCGGTCGGGGAGGCGCTCTCGGCGGAGCCCTCGATCGGTCGAGAGGCAATCCATCAGGTCGAACTGCTCGCCGACGGGACGGTGCTGTTGCTCGCGGAGGGGAGCGGCGACCGCGACCGGTACGAGGAGATTATGCGAGACTCGCCGCACGTGGTCGACCACATGGTCTCCGGCGAGCGGACGGGACGGTGGACGGCGGTGAGTCAGTTCGAGCCGACGGCCCCGATGCGGCGGATCCTCGAGCTCGAGCGCGACTCGGATATCGTCATCGAGATGCCGATCCGCATCGCCGACGACGGCTCGCTTCGAATCACGCATCTCGGAAGCGAGTCGTCCCTTCGGACGCTGTTCCACGAGGTGGTGTCGGAGCTCCCGCTCACATTCGAGGTCGTCAAAACGGGGGCGTACGAGCCCGACGAGGAGGCGTTCACGCGACTGCTGACGGCCCGCCAGCGGGAGGTGCTCGAGGCCGCGGTCGAGGTCGGCTACTACGGCGCGCCGCGGCGGGCGACCCACGAGGACGTGGCTGCCGCCGTCGGGATCGCACCGGTGACCGCGGGCGAACACCTCCGCAAGATCGAAGAGCGAGTGTTCGGTGCGCTGGTCCGCTGATCGCGGCGGCCAGTCGCCGTCCGTTCGCGAGGTCGCGGCTACAGCAGTAACGCGACCACCGCGAGGATGATGAAGATCAGGACGAAGATCCGCGCAATCTCCATCGAAACCCCGGCGACGCCGCGAGCGCCGACCGCGGCGGCGACGATCGCGAGGACGAAGAAGACGATCGCCCAGTACAGGAACCCACCGCCGCCCATCTGAAGCGGAGTTGCGACTTCGAGCATACCAATCGGTCCCACGAGCGGCCACATAAACGCCGGCGACCGTCCGAGATTGTTTTCGCCGCTAATTGTGGGCTACAGGTCTCGAGCCGTGACATTCACCGAAACGCGGCGCTACGCGTCCCCGAAGAACGCACGGCAGAGCTTCGCCTCGGCCGTCCGCAGGTGTTCGTGGAACGTCGGCCGCGAGACGCCCATCGATTGGGCGAGTTCTTCGCCGGTGGTCGGCCGGGGCCACTCGAAGTAGCCGCCGAGGTACGCCCGCTGTAACGCGCCGAACTGGCGGTCGGTCAGCGCCTCCTCGAGCCGGGCGGCGAACTCCTCGCGCGTCTCGCCGTCGCGTTCGCGCTGCTGGAAGGAGACGACGTCGGTTCCCTCGTAGCGGTCCTCGACGGCCTCGACGATCGAGCGGACGTTCGCCGATCGGGGGATCTCGAGGGTGACGCGCGCCCGACCGTCCTCGCTCTCGATCGCTCGCGTGCGGGCCCCGCGCTCGGAGAGCCAACCGACGAGGTCCGTCGGACTGGTGAGTTCGACCAGACACTCGTCGTCGCGGTCGACGACGACGCGGCAGTCCACGTCGGAGCGCTCGGCCGCGGCCGCGGCGATCTCGTCGGCGCTCGCGCCGGTCGCGGTAAAGAGCGACGCCATCTCGTCGTCCGTACGGTGGACCGACCGGCGGTACTCGAGCCGGCAGTCGGCGTCGGCGGAGAGGGCGACGGGCGCGAGGGCGGGATCGGTCAGCTCGAGTTCGACGGCGACGACGGCGTCGGTGGTGAGCACGCGGCTGGTCTCGCGGGCGTTGATCCCGCTGGCGACCGCGCGGGCGAGCGCGGAGAGGATGACGGCCTCGCGGTCGTCGACCTCACGGTCCCGGTCCGTCCGGACCGTCAGGACGCCGTACTCGATGTCGTTGTACGACAGGGGGAACGCGGCGCGCGTCGTCCCGGCGACGGTGTCGACCGCGGGTTCGCCCGTCTCGAGCGTCTCGGCGGCGGGGTGGTCGGCGTCGGTCGCGATGCTGTTCGTCTCGGGGTCGGCCCCCGCGCTCGAGCGCACGCCGATCGTCCCGGTCGCGGGGTTCCGTTCGCCGATCCAAGCCCCGTCGTAGCCGGTCTCGCCGGCGATCCGATCGCAGACTTCGGCCTCGAGCTCCGAGCGGTCGGTCGAACCGGCGACGACCGCGGTGACGTCCTGAATCAGTCCCTCGACGCGATCGAGGATGTACTCGAGTTCCTCGGTCCGCTCCTCGAGCGCGAGTTCGGCTTCCTTGCGCGCGGTGATGTCGTTCTGGAAGCCGACGTAGTTGGTGACGCGGCCGTCCCCGTCGCGAACCGGGGCGATCGTTACCTCGTTCCAGAACTCGGTACCGTCCTTGCGGTAGTTCTTCAGTTCGACGGTGACGGGTCGGTCCGCGTCGATCGCCGCCGCCATCTCGGCGATGGCGTCCTCGTCGGAATCTTCGCCCTGCAGGAACCGACAGTTGCGGCCGACGACCTCGTCGAACGTGTAGCCGGTCATCTCCTCGTAGGCGTCGTTGACGTAGACCAGCGGATTGTCGTCCATGTCGGGGTCGGAGATGGTGATCCCGACCGGGGCCTCCTCGAGTGCGCGGTCTTTCACCAGCCGATCGCTCGTTCCGTTCGATGAGCCGCCATCCTCGGCGGTGTCGTTCCAGCTGTGGCCGAACGTGACCGTCGCACCGTCTGCGCCGCGATGGACGCGCGCGCCCTCGAAATCGTCCCCGGCGAGATCGACTCGGCGGGCAGTGCCGACCGTCGTCTCGTCGATCGCCGTAGCGAGTCGGCTCCAGTACGTCCCGAGTGCGGTCGCTGCGTCGCGGTCGGCCTCGCCGAGTTCGAAGGCGTCTCGGGCGGCCGCGTTCGCATACGTAATCGTTCCGTCGGCGACCGCGATGACTGGATCGACGACGGACTCGAGCGCACGCGCCGCCGCCGCAGGGTCACCGACGTCGCCACCGCGCTCCGCGTCGACATCGTTCATAGGTATCCCTACGGTGGGATGACTAAGAACGGTTGGGATCCGAAGACGGTTCACACGGCGGACGAGAGGGCTAGTGTGTTATGTATTAGCATACCGTAGCAACTCGTATGTCGGTCTACCGTTCACCGTTCGAGCGACTCCGAGAGAAGTTCGACGAGTCGGAGCTACGCTGTCCGGCGTGTGGCTACGTCGACACCGAGGGCGGCTGGCGCGTCACGACCTCCGGCGGACGCGTCCAGTACCAGTTCGTCTGTCCGTCCTGCGAGGCGATCGAAACCAGAGAGCTCCGCCTCGAGTAGCCCGTCGTCGGGCCGTCGTCCCGACGCTCGAGCCGAGAGAAGCCGTTTCACCGCGACAATCGGATGTTTCGGGACGGACGCGCGGGTAAGTGATCGCTGGCTTGTGGGGAATCGCCGGACGGCGGAACGACATCGCTGCGGGGTCGGAGCCAAACGGCGGGACCGGGATGCCTCCTGCGTGGGCCGGCGGTGTCGATCACAACAGTCGTTTTCGATGCAGTAATTCCGTAACAGTCGCCCCGTTTTAGCCTGAAATCCACCGTCTAACAGTTCGTATGGTTTCACGACCGCGAACGATCGGTGTCGCGTTCGTCGCGCTGCTGGTTGCGTTCTCGGGGGGTCCCGCCCTCGTCGGTGGAACGACAACCACAGCCGCGGACGGCGACGCCGGAGACATGGGCGACACAGGTGCAACGCTGAAGAACGTACAGGTCGGCACGCTCCAACTCGACAACGTCACGATCCAGAACGCGACGATCGAGGAGCTCTCGGTCCAGCAACTCGAGATGGTGGCCAACCAGGAGATCCAGCAGGAAGTCAACGAGACGGCGAACGAAACGATGGCCAACCAGACCGCCGGAAACGCGTCCCAGGAGATCGTTATCTCGGGACTCTCCTTCGAGTCGCTAGTGCTGCAGGACGTGTCCCTCGACGAGCTCGGAAACGCGACCGGGAACATGACCGGCAACGCGACGGACGCGACCGGTGACATGGCCGACAACGCGACGAACATGACCGCCGACAACGCGACGAACGAGAGCGGTCTACAGGGGGTCATCGAGCCGGACGCTGAGAGCGTGATGATCGAGAACATGACGATCGAGTCGATGAACGTGGATCAGCTGACGATCCAGGAGTTCAACGTCGAAGAGAGCGGTAACGGCGGTATCCTCGGCGGGATCTCCGACTTCGTCGGCGGACTGTTCGGCGGTGACGGTGGCGACGGACAGGACGGGAACGCCACCGCAGATACCGAGGCCGACCAGACGATCGACTCGCTGACCGTCGAGCAGTTCAACGTCAGCGAGATCACCATTGATTCGATGACCATCCAGACCCTCGAGCAGCAGGATGGCGGAAACCAGACGGACAACGCGACCAACGCCACTGGGAACGAGACGAACATGACCGGCGACAACGAGACGAACATGACCGGCGACAACGAGACGAATATGACCGCCGGTAACGAGACGGCGACCGGTGAGACGATCTCGTCGATCGACGCCGAATCGATGACGATCGGCGACACCACCGCCGACGCGGTCACCTTCGCCGAATCGCAGGGCCTGCAGGCGGCGCTCCAGGAGCAGATGGGCGATATGAACGAAACTGCGGGCGGCGCGAACGAAACGGGCAACCAGACGAACGAGACCGGCTAACAACCGGTCCGGCCGAACGTCGAACCGCTCGGTTCGACGCGTCGCGATTTATTCTGTACTCCCCGCACCGTTGAACAGCCGATAGTACGAGACGGCGAGCACCGTCCGGCCGTCCCGAATCTCGCCGTCGGCCACCGCATCGATCAGCGCCTCGAGCGAGCGGGTCGTCGGGCGAATGCTCTCGTTGTGATCGAGGCGCTGGTCGGCGGTCGGCCGACAGCCTCCTGCACTTCTTCGTCGCCGAGGGCTGTCGGCGATCCCGTTCGCCGGCTCGACGGTCACCAGCGGTTCGAACTCGTCACCCTCGTAGCCGGTCTCTTCGGCGAGCTCCCGGCGCGCCGTGGCCTCGAGGTCGTCGTCCTCTGGTTCGACGCCGCCGACGGGGAGCCCGTGGCTGACACGCGAAACGGCCTGCCGCCACTCCTCGATGCAGACGACGTCGCCGTCGGGGGTGAACGGCAGGACGCAGACGCTCGCGGGTTCGGAGAGGTAATCGAAGTCGGTTTCGGTCCCGTCGGGGAGGCGAACGGATTCGTTAACGACGTCGAACCCCGGACAGGAGTAGGCTACTCGGCGATCGTGGGTTTCCCACTCGAGTGGATCGGTCGGCATAGCGGCCGCTACGGCGGTGATCGTCAAAAACGCCGCGTCACGCCGGCGAGCCGAGTGCGAAGGGGTCGCTGCCGACTGCGTGGGGCCACGGGCGGTCCTACGCGGTGCGTTCCGCACCACCGGCGAGCCGTACCAGCTCTATAACAAAGCCACAGAGCGGTGAACGTCGTCACTCAGAGGGTGATCCATGGACCAGCTAACTGGCTTCCAGCGTGACCTGTTGTACGTGATCGCAGGCAAAGACCGACCGTCCGGGCAGGAGATTCTCGACGACATCAACAGCTACATCGATCAGCCGGTCACCCACGGCCGGCTGTATCCGAACCTCGACACGCTCGTCGAGAAAGAACTCGTCGAAAAGGGAGAGCTCGACCGCCGGACGAACTACTACGCGCTGACGCCGAAAGGTCGACGCGCGCTGCAGCGCCGCCAGGAGTGGGTCGACCAGTACGTCGACGTCTGACTCCCGGCATCGTCCTCTCTCACGGCAAGCAGACGGTGAGCGCCTCGCTTCGCGTCGGCTGCGATAGCAGCTGGTCCGATCGTAAGAGGAGCCGTCCTCAGCGGGCGTCGTCGAGATCGACGACCGTCTCGAGGTCCGCGGAGAGCCAGGCGTTCAGTTTCTCGCCGGTCGTGGCGTCGTGGGGAACGAGCGTACAGCGGTCGTTGCCGGATTCGTACCGGACGACGACGGCGTCGAACAGTACCGCGTTCGCGATGTCGGCCTCGTCGGTGTCAACCGCGTACTCGTGGGCAGTTCCCTCGTCGGTCCCGTCGGCAGAGCCATCCATGGTAGTCCAGGCGAGCGTCGTCGCCACCGTCCCGTAGGACAGGAGTGTACAAAACGGCTACTAGTTCGCATATAGAACGGTTGGGTGCGCTCGGTATCGGTTTCGCTCGAGCGGAGCCAGCGGCGGCGAGCGGAGCGACGGCAGCCAGCGACGGAACGGGGGCCGCCGTACGGCGACCGTACTGAGAGAAACGATACCGTACACGGTCTCGAGTACGCTACGTCGCCCCAGTGCGGCGCTACCGGCCGTCGAAGCTGACTCGCTCGAGGTCCGCCTCGAGGTCGTCGACGTGGTCGTTGAACGCGGCGACGAACGCCGGTACGTCGTCGGCCAGCCGGCGGACTTCTGGGGCCGGCGGCGGACCGTACTGCGAGAGGAGATAGGTGCCGTCGGAGCCGCCGACGCGCAGATAGGAGGCGACGTCGCCGTCCCACTTCAGCTCCCAGCGGGAGCCCGAGACCGTCGTCGCGTAGGTGCCGTAGTCCCCGTCGTACCGGTGGAGCTGGGCCGCCATCGCGTTGCCGACCTCGCGGATGCGTTCGACGATCCGGTCGCGTTCGGCGACCAGTTCCGCCGTCGATTCGACGGCCGGGAACTCGTCGGGCACGTCCTCGAGTATCCCGTCGAACGAGCGGACGTACTCGTTGTACGCGTCGACGAACGCGCCGTAGTCGGCCATCGCAGTCTCGAGCGGTTCCGGTTCGGGCGGCTGTTTGCTCGAGACGACGTACGTCTCCGACCCCGATTTCGGATCGAATCGCAGATACTGGACGTCGCCGGCCTCGTACTTGAGCGTCCAACTGCCGCCGTCGGTGTCGAACGTCTCCTGCCCGTAGTCGCCGCCCTGCAGCACCGCGAGTTCCCGCGCGATCTCGCCGGCGTGGGCGCGCACCCGTGCCGCGAGGTCGTTGCGCCGCTCGGCGATCTCGTCGGTTCCCTCTACGTCGGCCTCGAGTCCGTCGGTCATCACTCGAGGGAGGAGCCGAAGCCCGGTAACGGTTACGCCGGTTCGGCGAGCGCGGCGTCGTCGAAGCAACGGTCAGCCGGTTTCGTTGGTCTCGTTCCCGGTCTCGTTCGTCTCGTTCCCGGTCATGTTCCCGGTCTCGTTCGTCTCGTTCCCGGTCATGTTCCCGGTCTCGTTTTCCGTTTCGTTCTCCATGGCCTGTCCGTTGCCGGTTCCCTCCTCGGCCTCGGTCTCGTTGTCGCCGCCGGTGTCGTTCTCTTCGCCTCCCGGGCCGCCACAGCCGGCGACGAGGGCGGTAGACGCCGCGATACCTGTGAGTCTCAGTACTCGCCGACGGGTCGGTTGGTGCTGGTCAGACATCTACCGGCGAGAACGCTATCGACTTGCATAAGCCGTCAGCCGTCATTTGCGTGGTCAGTGACCTTCCGTGACATATGCAAGCATACCATATATCAGACGACGAAGCCGATCGGTCTCGGTCAGCGTCTGGCTACGATCAATGTAGGCAGTACAGCCAAACCCTGGGCCGGTGAACGGCACCCATGGCCTCGATTCCCGAGGAGTTTCACGACCTGTTCGAGAAGGAAACGTTCGCCCACGTCGCGACGCTGACCGACGAGGGGCTGCCCCACGTCACACCGGTCTGGGTCGACTACGACGCGGACGACGATCGGCTGTTGGTCAACACCGAGCGTCACCGCCAGAAAGCGCGGAACGCGGAGCACAACCCCGGCGTCGGCGTCAGCATGGTCGATCCCGACGACCCGTACCGCCACCTCTCGGTGATCGGTGAAATCGACGAGATCACCACCGAGGGCGCTCGAGAACACATCGACGAGCTCGCCCGGCGCTACATGGACGTCGACGAGTATCCGAATCCGATCGAATCCGAGCGGGTCGTGTTACGGATTCGGCCGGATCGCGTCCTGTGATCGCGGATCGACAGTCGCCGCCACTTGGTTTGTTTCAAAACTGAATGGTAGAATTTAGGAGAGTATGTGGCGTGTTATCGGTCGTGTCATCGCAAGACTCGTCGACTGAAGGGGCGAAACGAGATGAAACGAGTGCGGCCGACCGTACTCGACGAGCCACGTTGGCGACGCTGGGAGCCAGCGCGGTCGCAGCGGCCGGGTTCAGCGCACCGGTAAGTGCCAGCAGCCACGAGGGCGAGGTCTGGTCGTCGGGCGGAACGTGGTACGCCGACGCCCGCGGCTCGCGTGTCTACACCGGCGGCGACATGCTCGACGCGATTCAGGCCGCCGTCGACGGGCTCACGCCGGGTCGAACGAGTAAAGAGACGGTCGTCGTTCGGGACAGCGGGACGGTCGGGCCGACGAGCGAGGTCCACGCGGTCGATCTCCCCAGTTACACGACGGTGGACGTTCGCGGCACGATCACCGTCCAAGACACGAGTGACGAACTCGTCGTCCCGATCCGCGCTCGGAGCGTCGAGTCGATCGAGATTCCGAACATTACCGTCGACGGCAACCCACGCTACGGGATCTGGATCCAGAGCTGTTCCGACGTGACCCTGGGAACCGTCGAGATGTCGCTCTACGAAACCAGCAGCATCGGTCTGGGCGTTCGAATCGACGACGCTGACGGGGGCCGCTCGAGGAACGTGTCGCTCGACTCGGCTACGATCGAGGGGTGTGCCCACCACGCGGTCGAGACCTACGGCGTCGACGGGATCGGCATCGGGACGGTCACGACTGCAGACACCGGCGGCTGTGGGCTACTGTTGAACGATACGACCGACGCGACCGTCGGGGCGGTCGACGCGACGAACCCGGATCCAGGTGGGGGTACGCCGGGTTCCGGGTCGCCAACGGCGGCGGCCCGAACATCACCGTGCAGGAAGTCATCGTCCGCGGCGGTGCCCGCGGGGTCTTCGGCGTCTCCGGCAGCAGCGGCTTCACCGTCGAGCACGTTGACATCGGAGAGACCACCAGCCAGGGAATCCTGATTCAGGACTGCCAGAACGCCAGTATCAACGGCAGCACGGTTCGAAACAGCAACAGCGAGGGCGTCCGCATCGACTCGCGTGATAGCAGCACCCACCCGGCCGCAGAGAACGTGACGATCCAGAACCTGCGCGTGGTCGACGACCGGGCGAACCCACAGCAGACCTACGGGATCCGCGAGACCGGCCCCGGCACCGCCAACGACGCAATCTTGAACAACGATCTTCGAAACGCCGGCACCGTCGCCGACCTCGAGGTCTACGCCTCGAGTACGGTGACCCGCGGCAACGTGCTGACCGGCGACGAACCGGCGGACGACACCAGCGGCGGCGTCCCCGACGGTCGATACGTCCTCGAGAACGCCAACAGCGGGAAGCACCTCGAGGTCGCCAACGCGTCGACCGCCGACGGGGCCAACGTCCAGCAGTGGCCAGCCAACGGCCACCCCACGCAGCGCTGGATTCTCTCGAGCGTCTAGAGGCTCGACTCGTAGCCAGCCGTTCCGCCCGATTCGACGGGGGACGATTAATGACGGGCGGTGTGGACGGGGCGACCATGCAAACGGCAGCCGAGCTGCTCGTCAGCTGTCTAGAGTCCGAGGGCGTCGACCGCGTCTTCGGGGTACCGGGCGAGGAAATCGAGGACCTCCTGTTCTCGCTGCGCGACTCGCCGATCCGGTTCGTCCCGACGCGCCACGAGCAGGGGGCGGCGTTCATGGCCGACGTGCACGGCCGACTGACCGGCGAGGCAGGCGTCTGCTGTTCGACGCTCGGCCCCGGCGCGACGAACCTCATGACCGGCGTCGCCGACGCCCAACTCGACAAGAGCCCCGTCGTCGCGATCACCGGCCAGGGCGGCCGCGAGCGCCTGCACAAAGAGAGCCACCAGGCGCTGGACGTGGTCGACATCTTCGACCCGATCGTCGCGTGGAACACCCAGATCGCCGAGCCCGAGATCGTCCCCGAATCGGTCCGGAAGGCGTTCAAACTCGCCGAGTACGAGAAGCCGGGCGCGACCCACCTCGAGTTCCCCGAGGACGTTGCCGCCGAATCGGTCGGGGCCGACCCGATCGAGGGCCGCGATCCGGTTCGTCGGCCCGACCCCGACGACGAGTCTGCCGAGCGCGCCGTCGCGCTGATCGAAGCCGCCGAGCGCCCGATCATCCTCGCGGGAAACGGTGCGGTACGGACCCACACATCGGAATCCATCCGGGCCATCGTCGACCGCGTCGGCATCCCCGTCGTCGAGACGTACATGGGCAAAGGGGCGATCTCCGACCGCGAACCGGCGTCGCTGATGACGCTCGATTCGGGGCCGGAGGGCGAGGCCGCGCGGGCGATCGAGCGCGCCGACTGCGTCGTCGCGGTCGGCTACGACATCGCCGAGCACGACCCCGAGGGGTGGAACCCCGACCTCGAAAAGACCATCGTCCACGTCGACTACGAACCCGCCGAAGTCTACCGCCACTACAACCCCGACGTGGAGATCGTCGCGGACGTCGGCGCAGCCCTCGGCGCGATCGACGACCGCCTCGAGTCCGGGGCGTGCTCGGTGTGGTGTGGTGACCTCCACGATCGGCTGCTCGAGGCGGTGACGGAGCCACCGGCTGACGACGATCCGGTGACGGTGCGCAACGCCTTGCCGCTGTTACGCGAGGCCATGGCCGATTCGGACGTACTCGTCTCGGACGTGGGCAGCCACAAGATGGCGATCGCTCAGTCGTTCCCGACCTACGAGCCCAACACGTGCGTCATCTCGAACGGGCTGGCGAGTATGGGGATCGCCGTCCCGGGCGCGCTCGCGGCCGATCTCGCAGTCGACGCGAACGTGGTCGCGGGCACCGGCGACGGCGGCTTCCTGATGAACGCCGCGGAACTCGAGACCGCGAGCCGACTCGACTGTGGCTTCACGACCGTCGTGTTCAACGACGACGACTACGGCCTGATCTCCGAGAAACAGGACGAACACCGCGGCGAACACACCGGCACCGAACTGACGAATCCCGATCTGATGACGTTCGCCGAGAGCTTCGGCCTCGAGGCCTACCGCCCCGAGACGTGGGACGCAGTGGTGGCGGCGTTCGCGGAGGCCGTCCCGTCCGACGACCTGTCGTTGATCGAGATCCGACTCGACTGAGCGAGGCGTTCTCGAAACGTTACTCCCCCTCGACGCTGTGAGCCTCGACCTGTGCGGTGTCGCCGGCGAGACGGGACTGCGAGACGAGACCGATACCGAGGACGACCCACAGGAAGACGATCCCCCACTCGAAGGGCCACTGGAGCGCCGAGGGAGCACCGGGCAGGTACATCGCGGTGAAGCCGAGCGTGAGTCCGAGCCCGAGGACACCGACCGCTTTCCCGGCCGGGATCTTCAGCGGCCGGTCCATCTCGGGTTCGCGGACGCGCAACACGAGGAAGGAGACGACGACCATCACCCACGCGAGGACGATACCGAAGCTGCCCGCGTTGACGATCCAGATGAGCATCTGTTCGCCGAAGAAGGGCGCGAACGCCGACAGCCCGCCGATGAGCGCGAGCGCTCGAGAAGGCGTGTCGGTCTCTGAGTCGACGGTCGCCAGCGTCGCCGGCAGCATGCCGGACTCGGCCAGCGCGTAGATGGCGCGGCTGCCGCCGAGCAGGAACGCGTTCCAACTGGTGAGAATGCCGGCGATGCCGGCCAGCGCCATGAGCTTCCCGATCAGGGCGCTGCTGAACAGCGCCTCCATCGCGGCGGCCGCGGGCAGCGGGCTCTCTGCGAGGGCGGAGCCCGGGAGCGCCTGCCCGGAGGCCCAGATGACGAGAATGTAGAAGAGCGCGGCGACGGAGACGGAGACGACGATCAGCAGACCGAGCAGTCGTTCGGAGACGTCGGCCTCTCCGGCGGCCTGCGGGATGACGTCGAAGCCGACGAACATGAACGGCGTCATGATCGCGACGGTGAGCACGCCGGCCATTCCGGAGCCGGCGAAGGGCGGCGTCGACGTCGAGTGGCCGTTCGCGACCGCGCCGATAGCGAGGGTGAGCCCTGCCAACCCGATGACCAGCGTCAGGATCGTCTGGAACTGCGCCGCGGGACGGACGCCCCTGTAGTTCAGGTACGTCATGACGATGGCGCCGACCCCGCCGACGAGCACCCACGTGCCGTAGACGGTCTTGCCGGCGATCGACCAGAGCGGGATCGCGTTGAACCCCGGCACGACGTACGCCAGTGCCGACGGAAACGCGACGACCTCGAAAACGACGACGCCGACGTATCCCAAGATCAGCGACCAGGTACAGATGAACGAGCCGATCGGGCCGAGCGCGCGCATGCTGTAGACGTGTTCGCCGCCGACGAACGGCATCGCCGAGGCGAGTTCGCCGTAGATGAGCCCCACGACGGCGACCATGAACGCCCCGAGGACGAACGCCAGGATAGTACCGGTGACGCCGCTCTGGTCGATCCAGTAGCCGGACTGGATGATCCAGCCCCAGCCGACCATCGCCCCGAACGCGAGCACGAATATGTCACGCGCTGTTAAAACGCGCGAGAACTTTCCTTCGGTTTGCGTGTCAACCATATGCATGCAGTCCGGATGCAACCACATATATCTTACTGAGTTCGAGTTCATCATTATTTTTCGGACAAGGTCCGATACTCCATCGGCTGCGCAGGTGAGTGGACGTGTCCGTGATCCGTTGCAATCGAGGAGAACCGATCCCTGTGCCGCGACTCGGCCGAGCGCTCGAGTCTCCGCCCCATGCCTACCGATAGCCAAGGGCCGTGCCGGTAATCCGAGCAGAAGACGGACCGTCTCGGAAAAGAAAACACGTTATTGGATACAGTCCAAAGTTTTAGTACTGAGTGGAACTGTGTTCTCCTATGGCCGTAGAGCAGCGGTTCGACGACCTCCACTTCACACAACAGCCAGAGATCGAGACGTCGATTCCGGGCCCGAAGTCGAAACGACTCCTCGAGCGCCAGCGCAACGTCGACAGCAGCGCGGTCGCGTATCCGAAAGTCGTCCCCATCGCGATCGAGGAAGCGAAGGGGGCGACGGTCCGGGACGTCGACGGCAACACGTTCCTCGATTTCTTCGCCGGGATCGGCGTCCTGAACGTCGGCCACTCGAACCCGTACGTGATGGAGGCGGTGCAGGAACAGACAGAGAAGGTCGCACACACCATCGACTTCCCGACCGAAGCGCGGCTAGACCTGATCGAGGCGCTGAACGACATCGCGCCAGGCGGGCTCCCCGACAACAACCGCGTCGTCTTCGGCGGGCCGACCGGCAGTGACGCCATCGAGGCGACGATCAAGCTCGCCAAGCACAACACCGGCGGCGACGGCCTCATCGCCTTCCGGGGGGCCTACCACGGCGGCAGCTCGGGCGCGCTCAGCCTCACGGCAGGCAACAAGTACAAGGAAAGCTACACGCCCATGCTCCCGAACGTCCGCCACGTTCCGTATCCGTATGCGCAGGCACAGGGCGTCGATCCCGAGGAGGCCGCTGACCGAGCGCTGGCGAACGTCCGAGAACTGCTCGAGGACCCCTACAGCGGACTCGCGAACCCGGCGGGGATCTGGGTCGAGCCGATCCAGGGCGAGGGCGGCATCGTCACGCCGCCGGAGGGCTTTCTCCCCGGCCTCGAGGAGCTCGCGGACGAAAACGACATCCCCCTCATCGTCGACGAGATTCAGACCGGCTTCGGTCGGACTGGCGAGTGGTTCGCGAGCGACTGGGAGGGCGTCACCCCGGACGCGATGCCGATGGCCAAGGCGATCGGCGGCATCGGGCTGCCGCTGTCGGCGACCATGTACCACGAAGATCTCGACACCTGGGAGGCCGGCGGCCACGTCGGCACCTACCGCGGCAACGCCCCGGCGATGGTCGGCGGCCTCCGCGCGATCGAGTACATCCGGGACAACGACCTGCTCGCCCACGCTCGAGACCTCGGCGAGTACATCCGCGATCGCCTGCGCGAGTCGGCCGGCGTCACCGAGCGCCTCGTCGACGTACGCGGTCGCGGGCTGTTCGTCGGTGCGGAGTTCGACGACGGCGAGGAGGAGACGGGCAAGGAACTCGTCAAAGCGGTTCAAGAGGAGTGTTACGAACGCGGCGTCCTCGTCTGGTCGGCCGGCCGTCGGGGTAACGTCCTCCGGCTGATTCCGCCGCTGGTTCTCACTCAAGAACAGGCGACCGTCGGGATGGATATCATCTGCGACGCGATCGAACGACGCGCGCCCTGACCGGCCGCCGCCGAGCCGCGGCCGACCGGACGGAATTCTAACCAGTATTCATTTATACGTTTCCGACACCATTGAACGGTATTCAGAACTCGCCCATGGACGAGAAAGACATTCGAATTCTGACTGCCATCGCCAGAGACGGCACAGCGAGTCCGGACGAGATCGAGAACGCGACGGGAATCCCGAAATCGACGGTCCACTACCGACTCAACCAGCTCCGCGAGGCCGGCGTCATCGAAAACGATCTGTACGACATCAATCTCGAGAAGGTCGGACTCTCGATCACGCTCATCTCGGAGATCTGGGCGGAGTTCGGAGAGGGATACCACGACACCGTCGGCGAGAAACTCGCCGCCGTCGAGGGGGTCAACCAGGTGTACTTCACGATGGGCGACACCGACTTCGTCGTGATCGCCCACCTGGCCAACCGCGAGATGGTCGAGACGCTCGTCGAGGATTACGAGTCGATCGACGAGATCGAGCGGACCTCCTCAAAGTTCGTCATCACGACGGTCAAAGACGAGCAGAACCCGCTCAACGACTTCGACGTGGAGACGCTCGTTACGGCGCTGGCCGACTAGCGGCGACGAGCCGTCGAAAATATGACAGACATCATACTCGTGTCGTCGCCAGCGAGCCCGTTCCACCGTGCGAGATCATCAGTACGAATTGACTGATTCGCCAGATAACCGGTTGAACGGACGGAGATCTGGACCTCCCATGCAAGCGACGGGTGTTCGGTTATTCCGCTCGAGTACAAAGCGGAGTTGATGACACGAGACGAGCAGGTTTCCCGACGGCGAATGCTCACACTGACAGGTGTCGCGACGTCGACTGCGCTCGTCGCCGGTTGCGGTGGTGGTGGTGGCAACGGCAATGGAAACGGCGGCAACGGAAACGGCAGTGGTGGAGCCGACGGATACGAGATTTCCCCAGATCAAGACATCAGATTCGACGGGCAGACAAGCGCCTGGATCGGGCTCCAGCCGTCCTCGATCGAGGGCGAAGAGAACCCGACGCTCATCCTCGAGGCCGGCGAGACCTACTCGATCGGCTGGACGGAAGGCGACGGTGCCGCACACAACTTGGAACTCCGGAACGACGACGGCGAAGTCGTCGACGACTACACGACCGGGGACCCCGTCTCGGATCCAGGAAGCGACGAGACCTTCGAGTTCGAAGCACAGGACGTGATGACGCTCTACCGCTGTCAGCCCCACCCGTCGATGGAAGGTGAAATCCAGATTCAGGGCCCCGCCAACGGCGGCGGTGGCGGGAACGAAACCGGCAACGAGAGCGGGAACGAAACCGGCAACACGACCGGCTAATCCGGTCGACTCCCACCTCGAGAACGAATCGATCGGCTATCGACGCGACTGCGCTTTTCGACGCGCCGTTCGTTTCGCCGGCAACGTTCGCGAGACGCAGCGTTTCTCCTCTGGGATATCTACGAATCGGAGTGCGGTCGGCCTAACGCGTTGGCCGCCCGCTCGTGCGTCAAAACGGCGAGCCGGGGGAGTATGATGGCAGAGACAGTGATGACGGCGGTCTCTCAGTGAACCCCGGCACCGGGACGTACAGCGTCGGTGGTCATAATGCTGGCACTTACAAGCACAAGGTCGCCGTACTGAGCGGACGGCGAACCGAGTCAGTAGCCGTCTCCGCGGCGCGGCTCTCGTCTCCGTACAGGCGTGGATGGCCACTCTCGAGTGGGCGTGTCGGAGTTACTGAACGCCGTGTCGCAGGCGTCCGCGAGACGCTCGACCGCTAGATGAGCAGTGCGTATCCGGCACCCGTAAGCGGATATCGTAGCCACTGAAAATCATCGCAGACCCGATCGCACAGCTGTCGTGCAATCGGTGTCTGTATCGTTTCAGTTGTTACTACAGTACCGAATACGGATGGCTCGTGTACAGATTCGGAAACCGGATTCCGGCGACGTTCGACTCGAGGCGGTCGAAACGATGCTGCACGATCTTCACTCTGCCTGGAGAGGCGCTGAACGCCGTAATAATGATATGTACGAACAGAGCACATTTCGTAAGTCCGTCTCAGATACTCGGGGCAAACGTCCCCTCTGGGTGACGGGTTAGAATTCGTAGTGAGCAATCTCCGCTGATTCACAGGTGAAACACTGGCTAACGTCCGTCGCGAACTTTTGGCCACAGTTACGGCATTCGTACAGCGACGTTTTGCTGGTTCCCCTCTTCTCGCGAGCCTTATTCCGAAATTGTTTAAGCTTACTCATCATCCAACCCCAATTGTAGTGTTTGGTACCGAGCAGCTATCAGTATTTTCTACGACTATGCCGAATCTACCACTATATGATCGGTCTCCTCTGATCGATACTTCTCCCACCTGCACCTACCGCTCGGCCATAGTGGGCCGGCGCAGATTCGAACTGCGGTTACGGCCACCCGAAGGCCGAAGGATACCAAGCTACCCCACCGGCCCGCATTCTGAGAAAACGCGTCCGGTCGTTTAACGCTTGCGAAAGGGGCTGTCGCACCGCCCGACGGCGGCCCAACTCCGCTCGAGCCGCCCTCTCAAAACCGCTCGTAGCCGTCCGTGTCCAGATAGTGGTGTGCGATCGTGATCGCCTGATCGGCGTGTAGTAACTCGGGACCGAGCCGGAGCCGCCGGTCGGCGTAGTCCTCGAGCAACGCCGCCTCCTCGTCGGTAAAATCCCGGTGATCCGAGAGCACGAACACTGCGTCCCCCAGCACCTCGGAACCGACGTCCACGACCGCATCGCCGTCCTCGTGCAACTGGACGATCGGCCCGTCGTCGGCGATCTCCTCGAGCGTCCCCGCGAATCCACGGCGATACAGTTCCACGCCCGGGCTCGGCTCCGCGGGGAGCGCGCCGATAGCGTCCTCGCGGTGCTCGAGCGCGGTGCGAACCAGGGCAGCCGTACTCCGCTCGTCGGGATTGAGCCGCCGGAGTTCGCTCCCGTCGAAGGTGATGGTGTACTCGTCTCGAGCGATCAGGTGGACGCGAACGTCCTCGCGGATGCCGTGGGAGGTGACGAACGCGGCAGTGATCGACCGGCAGAGGGCATCGAGACGGCCGGCTCCGCCGGCGAGGTCGTCGAGCGAGAAGTCGGGCGTCGTCGGCACGTCGTGACCGATGAGGACGAACTGGCGCATACCGGGACGACGGGTGCCGACGGGATAGCCGCCACGATTCGCCGGCCCGGCGTGGTCAGGACTGCACGCCGAGGCGGCGCTCGAGCGAGGTGCGCACGAGTCCGAGCCCCGGCATCCCGTCGGCGTACCAGACGACGACGGCGACGGCGAAGAGGGCGAACTGGGTCCACTCGTAGAGGCCCAGTTCGTAGTAGTGGAGGAAGGCGTCGAGGATCCCCGCAACGGGGGCTTCGGGCGGCTGCTCGAGGGCCGGCCAGAGGAGGTAGGCCGCGCCGACGAACTCGCCCGAGAGGACCGACGGCGGGACGTCGGCCAGCAGGTGCGAGCCGTAGCCGACGAGGAAGGCGACGCCGATCGTGCGGGACTCGAGGCGGTCGGCGAGGACGAAGACGGCCGGGACGAGGATCGCGGCGGTGAACAGCGAGTGGGTGAGGGTCCGGCCGCCGGGCAACACCCCGAAGTTCCACGCGAGCGGTTTGTCGATCAGATCGGGAAACTGCGAGCCGATCGCGAGCGCGATCGCCGGCAGCGCGCGCGGCGGTCGATCGAAGCGCCGGCGAGCGACGACGGAGTACAGCAGATAGGCGACGGCGAGGTGTCCCCAGGGCCACATCCTGCGGGCGTACAGCGGAGACGAGTATAGGCCCTTCGGCTCGAACGCACCGTCGGGCTGCATAGGCATGGCCAACCGTTTCATCGATCTCCGGTATGGAGTGTCTATATGGCGAAATCAGAGTCGTCGCAGTCCGGCGGAAAGCGGCAGCTACTCGCGATCCTCGAGGGGCGGACCTGTCCGAACTGCTCGGAGGGGGTACTCGAGCGCGACACGTACAAGAGCAAGCGGGCGGTCGTCTGTGGCGAGTGTGGCACGCCGCAAGCGCAGGTCTGGTCGCCGACGGCCGAGTAACGCCATCGAAAGACGCTAGCGCTCGAGTGCACCGATTGCGGCGTCGATGCCGCCGACGGCACACCAGTCACCGTGAGCGTCGTAACAGCGCGAATCCATCGGCTCGCCGCACCGACACCAGTGTTGTTCGTCGCGGGACATGGATCGCCGACAGAGCGGACAGCGAGTTTGCATGTGACTGTCTGCCCCGATCGAACACATATCCCTTTTCGGTGTGAATCTGACCAGTCACGGACCGGAAACGAACACGACCGAACGGTCGGGGTGGCATCGGTGGGTGGAGGAGGCGACCCGGAAAGCGGAGGAGACGAGGGTCAGCGGGAGCGCGACCCCGAGTAGTCGTGGCCGACGACGAGGGCGAGGGCGTGGATCGAGACCAGCCCGAGGAACAGCGACAGCTGACTGATCGAGTCGATGCCGCCAACGAGGAAGGGGAGGTAGGCGACCGGGAGCAGGGTTCCGAGCCAGAAGCCGGCCGCGGTGACGGAGTGACTCACGTGCATCGTCGCGGATCAGCGGATCGACTCGAGGTCGACGAAGGAGTCCTCGTGGGCCGAGATCCAGGTCGTCGTTAGCACGTCCTCGGTGGCGTCACGGGGGAAGATCGCACACTCGTCGGGGGCGTCGTCGTTCTCGACCGTGACGTGCTCGAGATCGGTGATCGGTGCTTCGGTGTCGGGCGGGTGGAAGTCGGCGTCGGTCATACAGTGTCAGGCGGCGGGTGCTCGCGCCGACGAATGATACCGGATTCCGTACTATTGTTATCGAGTAGCTAACCACGCGAACTCGGCCAATAGCGCCCGGATCCGACGCGATTCGGACGGTTTAACCGGCCGAAAATGAACGTAACGGGACTTGACGTGTACGATGTCGCTATGCGCTGGTGCAATCGAAGATGGCGCGAACAAACCGGCGTAAATGGCTCGTTATGAACGATGTCTCGCGGACGGCCGGGAGACGAGACCCCGTCGTGGATGCGGGTTAGACCGACGGCCGCGCGCCGAGAGTCAGGTCTCGAGTGATCGTTCGGCCGTTGCGCCGGAGTCGCACCGCGATCGTATCGCCGGGGCTGGTCTCGAGCGCGAGATACGTCGAGAGAGCGTGGCGGTCGGGGATCGGTTCGCCGTCCAGCGCGAGGACGACGTCGCCACCGACCGGGATCGGCTCGCCGCGTCGCTGGACGGTCCCCGAGGCCGGCCGGAGCACGCCGTCGGCCCCCGAGCCATCGACCACGGCCGTGACCATGACGCCGGTCGCCTCGGAGAGGTCGTTGGCCTCGGCGACGATCCGATCGACGGTCCGGAGCCCGATGCCCATATAGGCGTGCTCGTACTCGCCGTCTTCGATGAGCGCCGGCACGACGCGTCCGGCCAGCGCCGCCGAGATCGCGAAGGCGATGTTGTCGCCGCCACCGGAGTTGATGACGCCGACGACCTCGCCGTCGAGATCGACGAGCGGCCCGCCGCTGTTGCCGGGGTTGACCGCGGCGTCGGTCTGGACGACGTTCGGGAACGAGAACTGGCGATCCGGGAGTGTCAGCGTCCGATCGACGCCGCTGACGATCCCGGTCGACATCGTCCCCTCGAGGCCGTAGGGGTTGCCGACGGCGGCGACCTGCTGGCCGACGACGGGCCCCTCGTCGGTCAGGGACAGCGGCGTCGCCGCCTTCGGGACGTGATCGACCTCGAGGACGGCCAGGTCGCTGTAGTAGTCCCGGCCGACGAGCGTGGTGCTCGTCCAGTCGCCGGTAATGTACTGGAGGTCGGCCGCCGTCCCGTTGGCGATGACGTGGTCGTTGGTGACGACGTGGCGGTCGTCGTAGAGGAAGCCGGAGCCCTGGCCGCGACCTTGGGCGCCCGTGTCGGGATTCCGGACCCCGAAGACGCGAACCTGCGTGACCGATTCGATGATGGCGTCGTAGAGGTCGGTGAAGGCGGATCCCTCCGCGAGGTTACTGCGGTCGATGCTGTAGGAGGAGCTGCCCTCGATCGAACTGTCGGCCTGGGGCTCGGCGCAGCCGGCGACGGCACCGGCGAGGCCGGCGCTCGCGGCCGCGAGAAACGAGCGCCGATCCAGTCGGGAATCGTGCATGATGGGGCGATAGAACCCGACCCATTTGAACCTCCGGGCAAACGACCGGCGTATTCAAGCCGCGGCACTCGCCCCAAGCGGCGTTCCGGGTCGCCATCCCGTATTCACGAAGGGAAAGCGTGTTACCCGCGGCCGCCCGACTCCCGAGACATGATCACGGAAGACGCCCGCGCGCTGCTGTCGACGGGTGCCGTCTGCGACTCTTGTCTCGGACGGCCCTTCGCCGAGCGAAGCTTCGGGCTGACCAACGCCGAGCGCGGCCGGGCGCTGCGGACCGCGGTCGCGCTAGCTGACGACGAGGACTTCGAACCGACCGATCCCGCGGACTGCTGGGTCTGCGAGGGGTACTGCGGCACCTTCGACGCGATCGCCGACGCCATCGTCGACGCCCTCGAGGGGACCGAGTTCGCTACCTACCAGGTCGGCACCCGCGTCCCGCCGCTGGTCGAGGAGAACGAACGCCTCTTTCGGGAGGACGCCGGCCTCGACCCCGACGTCGGCGAGTCGATGAAGCGAGAAGTGAACCGCGAGGTCGGCCGGCGCGTCGGCGCGAAGACGGGGACCGACGTGGACTTCGACCGGCCGGACGTGCTCGCGATCGTCGATCTCGAGGGGTTCGACCCGCTCGAGGCCCTCGAGTCGGAAACCGTCACGGGCCACGCAGTCGACGTGCAGGTCAACCCCGCCTTCGTCTACGGCCGTTACCGCAAGTTAGAGCGCGACATCCCGCAGACGGAGTGGCCCTGTCGGGAGTGTGGCGGCAGCGGCGTCCAACTGAGCGACGACGGCGAGGAGCCCTGCGACTACTGCGGCGGCTCGGGCTACATGTACGACACCAGCGTCGAACAGGTCGTCCGACCCCACGTCGTCGACGCCATGGACGGCGACGAGGGCACCTTCCACGGCGCGGGCCGCGAGGACGTCGACGCCCGCATGCTCGAGGGCGGGCGGCCGTTCGTCCTCGAGGTGAAACGACCCCGGAGACGCGATCCCGACCCGGCGGCGCTCGAGCGCGAGATCAACGACGCCGCCGACGGGAAAGTCGAGGTCGAGGGGCTGCGGCTGGCGACCCACGAGATGGTCGAGCGGGTCAAGGAACACGACGCGAGCAAACGGTATCGAGCCGACGTGGCGTTCGCCGAGCCGGTCGACGAGGGCACGTTCGAGGCCGCGCTCGCGGAACTCGAGGGGACGACCGTCGAGCAGTACACGCCCGAGCGGGTCGACCACCGGCGAGCGGGACTGACCCGCGAACGGACGGTGTACGAGATCGACGGCGACCTCCGGGGCCCGACCGAGGCCGAAGTGCGGCTTCACGGCGAAGGCGGCCTCTACGTGAAGGAACTCATTAGCAGCGACAACGGACGGACGGAGCCGAGTCTGGCGGGGCTGCTCGAGACCGACGCCGAGGTGACTGCGCTGGACGTGACCGGCGTCGAAGGCGAGGACGAGCCGTTCGAGCGCGAGGCGTTCTTCCGGGACGAGCCGCGGACGGAGTCGAACGACGACGTTGCGGAGACGGCCGGCTGATCCGCAGGACGAGTCACAACGGTTTTCGTATCCGCGACCGAGCCTCGCGATATGCCATTCGGCGTCGACGAGGCCGGCAAGGGACCCGCGCTGGGGTCGATGTTCGCCGCGGCGATCCACCTCGAGGAGCCCGACGATCTCCCCGACGGCATCAGGGACTCCAAACGGCTCTCACCCGAGCGTCGCGAGGAACTGGCGGCGACCCTGCGCGAGGACGACCGGATCGCGGTCGGCGTCAGCGAGATCACGCCGGCCCGGATCGACGACCCCGGGACGGACATGAACTCGCTGGCGGTCGCGGCCCACGCGGAGGCGATCGAGGCGGCGGCCGACGATCTCGAGCGCGACGGCGCTACAGGCGAGGCGCTCGACGGACTCTGTGATGCATGCGACACCGACGCCGACCGCTTCGCTCGCCGCGTGACCGACGCCTGCTCGCTCGAGGCCCTCGAGATCGACGCGCGCCACGGCGCCGACGACGAGTCGGCGCTGGTCGGCGCGGCCAGCATCGTCGCCAAGGTCGAACGGGATTCCCACGTCGCTGCGCTGGCCGACGAGTACGGCCCGATCGGCAGCGGTTATCCGGGCGACGCCACGACGCGGGAGTTTCTCGAGACGTACGTCGACGAGCACGGCGACCTCCCGCCGTTCGCGCGCGAATCGTGGTCCACCTGCGAAGCCCTCCTCGCCGAGGCCGAGCAGACCGGGCTCGAGCAGTTTTGACGGACTTCCGTACGGTAGCGGACGGCGGAGTGACTATTACCAGTCGGGCCGTACTGTCACCGTGAGTGAGATGAATCCTCGAACGCTCGGCTACGCCGCGGCGGCGGGCATCGCGACGTTTCTCGTCGTCTTCGCCGCCGTGTCGGAGCTACTGCTCTCATATATCGAATTCTCGGTACTCGTCGGCTTACCGGCCGGGATCGCCGCCGGTGTTCTAACCGCAGCCGTCGTACTCGTGTTGTTCGCCCGGAACGACTCCGAAACGAGCCGACCGCTCGCGCTGGCACTCGGGACGTTCGGCGTCGCCTTCCTCGCCGTCTTCGTCGGCCTCCTCGGGCTTCAGGCGGGTGTGACGGTCTCGATGGCGGCTGCGACCGTCCTCGGACTCCTCGCAGGGACGGCCGTCGGGGTCCGGTCCCGGCGCGAGGGGCTGCCGATCGGTTAGTCCGACGAGTGCAGACGCATCGAACGCCCGGGCGAGCATCGGACGATTAAATCGAGCGCGTCTCCCCCAGAAAGGCCCACTCGATCAACTACGCCAGACGGCGTACCCGTAGCAGCCGACGCCAAAGAACACGAACAGCGACGAGAGCGAGTCGACGGCAGCGACGTCACCGAGGACCGCGACGACCGCGAGCACGCCGCCGACGACGAGAGCTACCGCGGCCGCCGTCAGCGCCGATCGCGCGCCCTCTGCCCGGTCGTATAGAGACGCTCCAACAGCGATCGCGATGACGCCGAAACCGAGCTCCGCGACCGTCGTCGCCAGCGGATCGTTCGCGACCGTCGCGTACGCGAGCACGACGAAGTAGCCGACGATCAGGGCCGCAATTACTCGAGCGCGGGTCACCCTCTCGGTCTCGTCCATAGCTCGACTACCGACGCCTCGGCCTTAGCCTTCGAGGGTTTCGGCCCAGTCGAACTCGAGGCCCTCGTGGACGACGAACTCGAGGGCGTTGACGAGGTAGTGGGCGACGACGACGACCAGCAGGCTCCCCGTGACGATGAAGACGGCTGCGAGGACGAACCCGAGGAGGCCGGTGACGACGACGCCGACCGACCCCTGCATCCCGTGGCCGAGGGCGAACGCGATCGACGAGCCGACGGCGAGCAGCCACGGTGAGAGGCCAAAGCCCGCGGCCGGGACGCCGATCAGCGCCGCCCGAAAGAGGAGTTCCTCGAAGCCGGCGATGATCGGCAAAACGCCGAGCAGCAAGAGCAGCCAGCCGCGCGCCGAATCCGGCGAGAGCAGTTCGCGGAGCTGTTCCTCGTGGTCGAAGCCCAAACGGGTCGCGGCCGCCGCGGCGAGTTCGTTCGCGGCGTAGAAGGCGACCCCGGCGACCGCCCCCAGAAGGAGCCCCGTCTCGAGATACGCGACGGAGAACTCGACGCCCAGCGCGGACGCCGGGATGGCCGTGTAGACCGCCGCGCCGAGCAACACGAGCGCAAACAGGCCCTGCGAGAAGGCCACGTTCGCGAGGACCATCCCGGTCGACAGCGAGCCCGGATCGACGCCGCGCTCGACCGGCCGCCGGTCGTCAGTCGTAATCGACGCGGGCGATTCGCTCGAGTCGCGGTGTCGGTCGGATCCGGTTCCGACCCGGTCGTCGACGGCGTCCGCTGCGCTCGGGGATCGAGCAGACGAGTCGTCTGCGGCTCGAGCGTCCTCGGAACGGTCGTTCTCCGCGGCGTCGGTGGGGAATCGGTCCGGATTCCGCTCGCCGCTCGAGGTCCGATGCGAGTCCCGATTCCCGGGTGGCAGGTCGACCGCGATATCGACGCGATCGGCGTCCGAAGACGCGCCGTGGCGGACCGTGGCGTCATCGCTGTCGTCGGCATCGCCGTCGCTAAACGCGGTTTGCGTCAGATGCGAAAGAACGAGTAACAGCACGAGGACGACGCCCGTCAGGCCGACGAACGTCGCCCAGTCGGGCATTTACTGCGGACTCGGGTTCGAGCCGCCGGCGGAGCCGACGGCCCCCTGATCGAACGCCGTGCCGGTGATCGACTTGAGCCGATCGACCAGCGAGTCCTTCTTGGGTTCGCCCATCAGGGCGACGTCCAGGACCTCGCTGATGTTCGCACAGGGGATGATCTCGATCATTTCCTCGTACTCCTCCTCGATCATCACGTCCTGTTCGTTCGCCTCGGGGATGATGACCTTGCTGCAACCCGCCTTCGCGGCGGCTTCGATCTTGTGGGTGACCCCACCGACCGGCAGCACGTCACCGCGGACCGACAGCGAGCCAGTCATGGCGACCGACTGGTCGACCGGGATGTTCTCGAGCGCGCTGATGACGGCGGTCGCCACCGTGATGGAGGCGGAGTCGCCGTCGACGCCCTGTTGGCCGGCCTGAACGAACTGGATGTGGATGTCCTTCTCCGAGAGATCGACGTCGGAGAACTTCTTGATGATCGCGGAGACGTTCTGGACCGACTCCTCGGCCATCTCTTTGAGCTTCCCGGTGGCGATCACCTGACCGCCACCCTGGGCGGGCGCGATCTCGGCCATCACGGGGAGCATGATGCCCGAGTCCTCGCCCATGACGGCGAGGCCGTTGACGCGGCCCTCGACGCCGCCCTCGTTGACCTGCAGCTCGTAGTCCTTGCGGCGCTCGATGTAATCGTCGGCGAGCTGTTGCTCGATCGAGCGCGAGCGCTGCTTGGCCTGCAGGACGTCTTCGCGGGTGGTGAACTCGCGGTCCTCGGCGCGGGCGATGTCGCCGGCGACGCGGACCAGGCCACCGAGGCTGCGGAACAGCAGCGTCAGGTGGTTCTTCCGACCCGAGCGACGCTTGGCCTCGAGGATGACCTCCTCGACGGCGTCGTCCGTGAAGTGAGGCAGGCGGCCGTCGCGTTCGACCTCCTGAGCGATGAAGCGGGCGTACTTGCGCCGCATCTCGGGGGTGTCCTCGATGGTGTCGTCCATGTAGACCTCGTAGCCGTACCCCTTGATCCGGTTGCGGAGCGCGGGGTGCATGTTCTCCATGGCGTCGAGGTTCCCGGCGGCGACCATGATGAAGTCACAGGGGACGGGTTCGGTCTGGACCATCGCGCCCGAGGAGCGCTCGGACTGGCCCGTGATGGCGAACTCGCCTTCCTGGATGGCCGTCATCAGCTTCTGCTGGGTGCGGATGTCGAGCGTGTTGATCTCGTCGACGAACAGCACGCCCTTGTTGGACTTGTGGATCGATCCGGGCTCGACGCGGTCGTGGCTCGGGGTCTCCATACCCCCGGACTGGAAGGGATCGTGGCGGACGTCGCCCAGCAGCGCACCGGCGTGAGCGCCGGTCGCGTCCTCGAATGGGGCGACGCGCTGATCGCCGTTGTTGACGATCATGTTGGGCACCATCGCGTCGGTGCCGCGACTGGTGTAGCGGAAGATCAGCCAGATGATCCCCGCTGCGAGGATCCCCAGCAGGATGCTTCCCGAGAGGATCGCGTACCCGACGACGATCGCGATGATGATCCACATCAGGATCGAGCGCATCTGGTTGCGCTTGCGGGCTTCCTCCTTGTGGGCGTCGATGATCTGCTCGCCCTTGCCGGCGGGAACGGTGCGGACCTTCGGCTCGTTACCGTCGTCCGGGTTGTGGTAGACTAAAACGTCCTGAAGATCCTCCTTCGGTAGCAGTTGGCTCATCGCCTTCGCCAGCATCGACTTGCCGGTCCCCGGCGAGCCGATCATCATGACGTGCCGGCGCTGCTTGGCCGCTTTGATGATAATGTCTCGTGCTTCGTCCTGACCGATGACCTGATCGACGAGTCGATCGGGGACCTCGATGTCCTCCGTCGAGTCGATCTTGAGACCGCCAAGGAGGTCGTCCTCGGCGATATCCTCGTCGACCTCGACGCCGGGATCGACCTCGACGGAACTGCCGAGGTCGTTGACGGTCTCGATGTCGTCGTCCTCGTCGGACGACGTCGAGCGGTCGTCGGTCGGATCGTCGACGTCGGTTCGACGGTCGCCGTCCTCCTCGTACGGCGACCGTTCTCCCTGACGCTCGCGCTGCTCCTCGACGGAGTCCCCGTCAGGAGCGGCGTCCTGCGCGTCTTCGGGAGGGTCGTCAACGTTCGTATCGTTACTCATAGAATTCTGTTCGGTACTTATCTGGAAGGGATTGCGACTGATATACTTTCTCCATGCGGAGTATGGTGTCAGTTGCTGATACCGGCAGACACAGCGGCCGACGGTGGTGTTCAGGCTGTGCCTACCCCATGTTTGAATCATGTCAAAACAAAGCTGAATATACTGCCTCGAAATCGATCGGCCTCGAGCGAGCGCGGCCGGGAGTGTCGGCGGCGAACTACCACCGACGCCCCGTCGCGGCGCGTGGAAACTCGCCACGCTTAAGCGGCCCGCTCGAGCAGTGTTCGGCATGACTCGGGGGTTCTACATCGGCCGATTTCAGCCCTTTCACAACGGCCACCGGAGCATGGTCGAGCGGATCGCCGAGGACGTCGACGAACTCGTCCTCGGCATCGGGAGCGCCGACAACTCACACACGGTCCGGGATCCGTTCACCGCCGGCGAGCGGATCATGATGATCACGAAGTCACTCGTCGACACCGATCTCGTCACCTACGCCGTCCCGATCGAGGACCTAGAGCGCAATTCGGTGTGGGTCAGCCACGTCCAGAGCATGAGTCCGGACTTCGACGTGGCCTACTCGAACAACCCGCTGGTCATCCAACTCTTTCGCGAGGCCGGCATCGAGATCCGCCAGTCGCCGATGTTCAACCGCGACGTGCTCGAGGGCTCGGAGGTCCGCGAGCGGATGATAACGGGCGGCGACTGGGAGTCGCTCGTCCCCGAGGCCGTCGTCGAGGTCGTCGAGGAGATGGATGGCATCGAACGCATCCAGATGGTCAGCGACTCCGATTCGAACGGGGACTGATTTGGGACGGCGGTCCGTAGGGTCTGCCATGATCACGCTCGCGTCGGATTTCGGCACGCCGTACCCGGCGGCGATGAAGGGCGTACTGCTGCAGCGAACGGACGCCAGACTGGTCGACGTGGCTCACGACTTCCCCCGACAGGACGTCCGCGCGGCCGCTTTCTGGCTCCGCGAAGTCCTCCCCTATTTTCCTCCGGCAACCCACCTCGTCGTGATCGACCCCGGCGTCGGCACCGACCGGGACGCGCTCGTCGTTCGCGCCGGCCAGAGGACGCTCGTCGGCCCCGACAACGGCGTCTTGCTCCCCGCGGCCCGACGACTGGTCGGAAACGACGAGGACCGACTCGAGGTCTACGCCGTCGACGAACGCCGTCTCGAACCGGTCGAACCGACCGGCACGAGCGCAGGGGCCTCGAAGGCGACGGCGCTCGCGGGAGACGACGGTCCCGCGAGCGCTACGTTCCACGGCCGGGACGTGTTCGCGCCAGCGGCCGCGGCCGTCCACGAGACCGCTCTCGGCGCACTCGGTGACCTCGAGTGGCTCTCGCCGACCGATTTCGACGTCGATCTCGTGCTCCCGACCGCCGACCGCTCGGACGGGCGAGCGATCGGCGAGATACTCGTCGTGGACGGCTTCGGCAACGCGATCACGAACGTTCCGGGCTCGTATCTCGACGGCAGAGAACGGATCGCGGCGAACGGCGAGAACGTCCCGGTTGGCGAGACCTTCGCCGCCGTACCGGTCGGTGAGCGACTCGCGACCGTCGGGAGCCACGGCTACGTCGAACTCGACGTCAACCGGGGTCGGGGCGACGAGGCCTTCGGGCTCGCGACCGGCGATCGGGTCGTCCTCGAGCCAGCCGCCGACGCCGACGGCTGAGACGGTTCGACCGCGGTTCGCGGCCGCGAGTCGGTCAGCCGTCGGCGGAGTGGAGCTTCCGGTGGGTCGGGTCGATTACGATTTCGCCGTCCGACCGCACCGTCACGGCACACTGGGAGAACGGAAAGGAGATCGAGCCGTCGCCGACGCAGGGCTCGTCATCTCGCCAATGGACGAACAGCGCGTTCAGTGCGTCCGGTTCGACGCATTCCGAGAGCGGCTCGAGGTCGTCCGGCTCGACCCCGAGCACCGACGAGACGGCCATGAGCAGCGCCGTACTCACTGGCTCGTACGCGCCGTCGTCACACCACGTGTGGTAGGTCTCCCGGTCCTCGTCGTAGTAGACCGTTCGACCGGTCGTGGTACCGATAGGCGTCAGGTTCGCTCGCGGAGCGGCTCCGGACATGATACGCCGAAATATCATATGTTAACACTTAACACTATTGGCCAAAAGACACGACGAGGCGACGACGGGAACGGCCGAAAAAACGATCAGACGTGTGAAACGGCAGCAGCGACGGGTGACGTTATTCCGCGGCGATGACGTCGTCGATACGGGCGATCATCGTGGCGGCTTCGGTCGCGCTCTCGACGGCTTCGCGCTTGACATCGGCGGGGTCGACGACGCCGTGCTCGAACGGATCGTCGATCGTGACCTCGTCGCCGTCGGTGATCAGGCCGGCCCGTCCCTCGGACTCGTGAGCGGAACGAAGGTCCACGAGCGCGTCGATGGGGTCGCGGCCCGTGTTGGCCGCGAGGGTTCGGGGGACGACGTCCAGCGCGTCGGCGAAGGCCGTCACGGCGAGTTGCTTGCGGCCTTCGATACCGGCGGCTTCCTTCCGGATCTTGTCCGCGATCGCGATCTCGGTCGCGCCCGCGCCGGGGACGACTTCGCCGGATTCCAGCGCCGTCGCGACGACGTCGAGCGCGTCGCCGATGGCACGCTCGAGTTCGTCGACGACGTGTTCGGTGCCGCCGCGGACGAAGACGGTGACCGTCTCGGCGGCCGCGCCGCCCTCGACGAACGCCAGATCGTCGTCGCCGAAGTTCTCGGTGTGGATGCGGTCGGCCGAGCCGAAGTCCGCTTCCTCGAGGTCCTCGAGCGCGCCGACGCGGCGGGCGCCGGTCGCGGACGCGACCTGTCGGGCGTCACTGTCGCCGAGGCCCTCGAAGACGAGGATTCCCTCGTTGGCGAGGGCGTTGGCGACGCGGTCGGCGACGTCTTCGGTGGTGAAGACGACGTCGGCCCCGCTCTCGGCGACGGTCTCGGCGTAGCCCTGCAGTTCGCCTTCTTCGGCGTCGATCGCTGCGTTGAGCTGGTCGATCGAGTCGATGGCGTACTCGGCGTCGACGTCACCCGTTCGAACGTCGAGTTCGACGTCCAAGATGGCGATCGAGGCGTCCTCGACCTCGCCGGGCATCGCGTCGTGGACGGGCTCTTCGTCGACGATGATGCCGGGGACGAGTTCGGTCGCGTTCGAGGAGGCACCGATCTGGGTGTGGACGGTGACGTTGTCGCGGGCGACGCCGTCGTCGGCGTCGACGTGGCGGATCGCTTCGACGACCGTCTCTGCCAGCGATTCGGCCGTGAGACCGCCGGTGCCCTTGCCGGTCATGCTCGACTCGGCGACCTGCCGGAGGATGTCGTCGTCGACGTCGGCCTCGTTTACCTGCTCGGCGATCGCCTCGAGGGCGATCTCGCTGGCCTCGTGGTAGCCCTCGACGATCGTGGTCGCGTGGACGTCCTGCTCGATCAGGTCCTCGGCCTCGCCCAGCAGGTTGCCGGCGAGGACGGCCGCGGTCGTCGTCCCGTCGCCGACTTCCTCCTCCTGAGAGTCGGCGACCTCGACGATCATCTGGGCCGCGGGGTGCTCGATGTCCATCTCGTTGAGAATGGTCGCGCCGTCGTTCGTGATGACGACGTCCCCGCCGGAGTCGACGAGCATCTTGTCCATACCGCGGGGGCCGAGCGTCGTGCGTACCGACTCCGCCACGGCCTTGCCGGCCATGATGTTCGACGACTGGGCGTCGCGGCCCTGTGTTCGCTGGCTATCCTCGCTCATAATGAACATGGGCTGTCCGCCCATGCGTCGCTGTTGTGCCATCGTTGATCCTCACTAACCATGTCGTCAGCACTTCTATATAATTCTTTCCCTACTACCACCGCTCCCTCTGGCGATTGCGTGTGTGAACCGACCGCAGGCCCGTCGGCGACGGAGCCGGTAGCGAAATATGGCTCGGCTCGGAACACCCGGTAGATGCTGGAGCTGGAACACGGATTTCGCGTCGTCGACATCGCGACGCGGCTGCCGCCGGCCGACGGCAGCGGGGGTCCCCGGAGACGAACGATCACAGCGGATCGGCTCGAGCGGGAGATGCACCAGGCGGGGATCACGAAGGCGATCGTCTTTCCGCCGTCGCAGCCGGACGGCAGCTATCTCGCGCCGAACAACGGCGTCGCCAGACGGAGCGTCGACCGGCCGCTCGTCGCCTTCGCCCGGATCAACGGGACCGAAACGCCGGGTCGGAAAGCGACCGGTCGACTCCGCAACGCCGTGAGCCGCCGCGGGGAGCACCATACTTCTCCAGAAGACATCGAGAAGTACGCTTACGACGATCGCTTCCACGGGTTCGTTCTCGACCCCGCCGTCGACGACTACCCCGACGAGGAGGTCCTCGCGGCCCTCGAGAACGTCGACCTGCCGGTGATCGTCCGCGGCGGCGTCGACGCGCCGCCCGAGACGCTCGCCGAGACGCTGCTCGAGCGCTCCTTTCCCGTCGTCGTCGGTCGCTTCGGCGGTCACCCCCTGAACCGCGACCTGATGAACGAGATGATCGACCTCCTCGACGAGTTCGACGACTGCTACCTCGAGACGAGTTTCGTCCGCTACCGCGAGCAACTCGAGCGCGCCCTCCTCGAGCACCCCGACCGCGTCTTCTTCGGCAGCGGCGCGCCCGCCTGCCATCCCAACGTCGCCGTCATGGAGATTCTCACCCTCGACGTCTCGGAGGACATGCTGCGCCGCGCGTTCTCGAAGAACGCCTGTCGCGTGATCGACGCGCTCGCGCCGGACGCAGACGCCTGAGTCGGCGTCGGCTGCTCCCGTCGCTCCCGTTCTCGAACCCTACCTGACGATCAGTATTCGGAGGTCGTTCAGATTCGTTCCCGTCGGCCCCGTTCGGACGAGCGCGCCACGGGATTCGAGATACGGATAGACGTCGTTTTCCGCGAGCGCCTCGCGCGCAGCGTCGAAATCGTCGACGGTCGTTCCGTCGACGAGCGCGCCGGCCGCGTCGGTCGCCCCGTCGATGCCGTCCGTGTCGACCGCGGCGACCGCGATGTCGGCCTCGCTTCCGTTTTCGTCCCCCTCGGCGAGTTCGATCGCCGCGCTCGTCGCGAACTCCTGGTTCGGCCCACCGGCCCCGTCACCCCGAACCGTCACCGTCGTCTCCCCGCCCGAGAACAGCACGGCCGGCGGCTCGAGCGGCGTCCCCGTCGCTCGGACCTCCTCGGCGACGGCGACGTGGGTCGTCGCCGCCTCTCGGGCCTCACCGCGAACGCGCGAGGAGAGGATCAGAGGGTCGTAGCCCCGATTTCGAGCAGTCTCGCGGGCCGCCTCGAGCACGGTCATCCCGTCGGCGACGACGTGATTCGAGACGCTCTCGAAGGCGGAGTCGTCGGGACCGGGCGTCTCGGCGACCTCGCCGGCCGCGCCGCGCTCGAGGCGATCGACGACGGCGTCGGGCGCGTCGATCCCGTAGTGCTCGAGAACCGCGAGCGCGTCGTCGAACGTCGACGCGTCGGGCGCGAGAGGGCCGCTCGCGATCACGCTCAGGTCGTTCCCGACGACGTCGCTGAGGATCACAGAGACGACCGTCG
>SDGW01000094.1_pt1 | contig 35424 bp, 33 predicted proteins | sample 2873831 | NCBI WGS metagenome assembly SDGW01 (sample SAMN08132700, study PRJNA421101) | hypersaline lake metagenome | isolation source: celular fraction 0.22 microns magnesium sulfate-rich crust from ephemeral... | place: Spain: Penahueca Lagoon, Toledo | collected 2011-07 | reverse complement strand
TTCGGTATCCTCAAAGGCGACGTGCTGGAGGCACCGACCCACGGCGTCCTGAGCTACCACTTCGGTGACATCCGTCGATATCGCGGCCGCCCCGGCGGCTTCTGGGAGTTCCTGGCCGACGAGGACCGCGTCGGCGTGACCGTCCAGCAGCTCTCGGAGACGCTCGACGGCGGCCGCATCGTCGTGCTCGAACACGTCGATATCGCCGACACCGACACCTACCAGTGTATCCGCAAACGGTGTGTCGGCTGTGCCAGACCACTGCTGGCCGAGAGCGTCGACCGACTCACCGACCCGGGGTTCACGCCGACGCCGCCGGCGGAGACCGGCAAGTTGCAGACGCTCCCACAGGGTGGTGCGGTGATGGCCTACCTCCTCAAAAATAATCGGAACCGCCTCCGACAGCTGGTGGGGGTCGGCTGACGCCGCCTTCGCGCCGCCGTCGCCCTACGGCGCTCTGTCGTGTCTGTGCTACTGGTCCTGGACTTCGACGACACCGGCCCCGCTCAGCGAGAGCGACTGGACCTTGCCGGTAAACAGGAAGACGTCCCGACCGTCACCGACGGCCCCCACTGCTCGCGAGCCGTCGATGCTGTCGGCCGTAAGGTCGTCGGTCAGCCCCTCGTTGAACAGTATCGAGCGTTCCGCGTCACGTGACAGCTCGCCGGTGACGGTGAACTCGTACTCGATGGCCTCGTTTGGCGTGTCGTTGCCGTCGATGATGAGTCGCTTCGGTGTTGCGTCGGCCGTGTCGCCGCTGGCGCCGCCGTTGGCACCCGTTGCGCTATCGCCATCGTTGCCGTCTGAGTCGCCTCCCGTCGAGGTGTCCTCGCCGTCGCCGACGAGCTCGCCGATGGAGACCTCCTGCCCGTCGAGCGTCGCCGAGACGTCGTAGCCGTCGGTGACGGTGAACTCGGTGATGGTGCCCGACACCCGGTAGGAGTCAAGCGCACCGGGGTTCATCTCGACGCTGGTCGCTGTATAACTACCGTCGTCGTTCTCGACGATGGTGTCCGTGCCCGGCTCGGCCTCGTCGCCGAACTCGATGGGGCCGTCGGCGGTCACCGTCACGTCGCAGTTCGTGTCCGGGTTGTCGGGGCTGGCCTCCAGGACCAGCTCCTTCGGCTGGCGCTCCCGGATGCCGTCGATGTCGACCTCCTCACCGTCGAGCGTGAGCGTCGCGTCGTACCCTTCGGTGATAGAGACTGCCATGATAGGGCCGGACACCCAGTAGGAGTCCAGCGCGTCCGGATTCATGTCGATGCTGGTGGCGGTGTAGGTACCGTCGTCGTTCTCGACGATGGTATCTGTGTCCGGTTCTGCCTCCTCGCCGAACTCGATTTCGCCGTCCGCCGTAATCTCGACGTCACAGTTCGTGTCTGGGTTGTCCGGGCTCGCGCGAACGACGAGTTCGCTACGGCCCGCGATTACGTTTCCCGTCTCACCGCCGTCGACGACCACTTCGGGGGGCTGGGGGTTCTCGACGGGCGTCCAGACCTCGTACTCGGTCGCCGGCGCGGTGGCGTCCTCGCCGGTCACGACGTCGAAGGAACTGGGCAGCCCGAACGTCTCGCCGCCGCTGGAACCGCCACTGCCACCCTCGAGCGGGTTCCAGCGTCGGGACTCGATGTCGGTGCGGGGTTCGTCGCCATCCGTGACGTCGCCGGGTATCTCGTCGCCCGAGAACAGCTGGTCGCTGACGACGCTGACGTTCGACAGCGAGGAGTCACCGGCGACACCGTCCGGTGCGCTGGCCGTGTCGAAGGCCTCTCGGCCGACGAAGTTCCCGAAGCGGGAGTTCGACACCTCGATGGTGTTCGACTCGTCGGCGGCGCCGCCCCAGTCGACACAGGGACCGTCGGCCGGCCCCGCGTCCTCGGTGACGAGCGCGTCGCAGTTCTTTATGACCGTCTCGCCGCCGCCCTCGAACTTGAACATCCGCGGCGTGCCGCGGTCCTCGGAGCTGCTGCCCTCCTCCCTGAAGTTGGGGACGGTGCCGTCGGCGAGGTAGATACAGTCCTCGACACGGACGCCGCCGGCCCGGATGGGGCCGGCGCAGTTGTGGAACGCACAGCCTCGGAAGGTGACCGGCATCTCGTCGGTGTTGCGCTCGGAGTAGTAGAACGCGGAGTTCCCGTGGGGACCGTAGTAGCAGTTCTGGACCAGGTGCTCACCAGTCCCGCTGTCACAGCGTGCGACGTACGCGTCGGTAGGGTTCGCCGTCCCGTCGGGGAAGTTGAAGTTCACCCACTCCAGGCGACCGCCGCTTAAGTCGACGTCAATCTTGACCTGCTCTTCGGGCTTCTTGCCGCGGACGTCGATGTTCTCGATGCGCAGCGTCCCGCTGGTGTCCTGGCGGGCGTTCGAGTCCATGTCGCAGTCGATGGACACACCCTCCGGGTCGCCGTAGATGGTCGCGTCGTCGGCCTGGAAGTCCAGGTCGGAGTGGCTGCCGGTGTACTCGCCCGGCGGGATGTACACCTGCACGCCGTCGCCGAGCGCGCTCTTGATAGCGCTCGGGAGGTCGTCACCGTTGCTCACGTCTAGCTCTACAAGCTCGTTGCCCGGTCGGTCGGATGGAATTGTTGCCATTGTCTTAGGCCTCGCTCACGTTGATTGCCTCGCCGATCCAGCGCGGTTCGATGTCCCAGCCCGTCGTAAAGAGGGTCTCCTGGTCGCCGTAGCCCACGCGCAGGTCCGAGAGCGTCCCGGAGCCGCCCTCGCCGCTGTCGGCGAAGTCGACGACGCTCGTGCCGGGGCCGGCCCAGTTGAAGTCACAGTCAGTCACTGTGAGGTTCCCGCCGGGGGCGGTGACCTGCACACCGTGTTGCTGACCGCTCCCGTCCGTGCCCGCGGGTGCGGCCGACGTTGCCTCGAAGTACGAGCCCTGCACCACGCTGGTGTCAGGCGCGGCGCTGATGGCGGCCGTGCCGGTGTTGACGAAGCTGCAGTCCTCGACGACGACGCGGCCGTCGCCGGACCCGGCGGGGTCCGAGACGTGCAGCGCCACGTTCGCGAAGGAGGCGAAGTGACAGCTCTTGACCCAGAGCAGCCCCGCATGGCTCTCCTGTGCGTACACACCCATCGACGCCGAGGATTCGACGGAGCCGTCGGGGAAGTTCACGTTCAGCAGGTGGACGCTCGCGTCGGCGGCCGCACCCACTTCCCAGCGCGACTGGGCCTGCCCGTGTTCACCCGTAACGGTGATGTTCTCGATTCGGACGGTGCCGCCGGTCGCGGTGATGGTCGGCGTGACCGTCGTCTCGGCGTCCGCGGGCCGCTGGAACTCGACGCCGTCGGCCGACCCGACGACGGCGGCGTTCGCGTACTCCCCACCCAGCCCGGCGCCAGTGTAGGTGTAGGTCCCCGCCGGAATCCGGACCTCGACGCCATCGGCGAGGTGCGTCTCCAGATACGAGTCGATGGAGTCACCGTCGGTTAATCCCTCGCTACCGAGGTCGACGACCGTCTCAGTGTCCGTCTGGGCCGACGCCACGCCGCTCGCACCGAGCGCAAGCGTCGCGGCACCCGCCGCCCGGAGGACCGCCCGCCGGCTGGTATGGTGTTCGTTACCCGCGTCGCCACCGGTATCATCTCGTGCCATATCTCGGTAGGATGAAGCTACACAAATAGCATTTCTGACCATATGCACCCGGTCGGATACGGGTTTCTCATGTTCCCTTCCCACCACCCCGAGATGACTCGGCAGTTACGTACCGGTTGTTTCGGTTTTCGACAAGTGATATATACGTAACACTTCCGGGGAATAGGTCAATATCGGGCTGTAGGAACGCCTTACCAGCGGAAACGAGAACCTATCACTGGGGGATAACGTATGCCGTGGCCGAGGCGCGAACCGTCAGTCCCCTCCATCGGTCACGTGCCTCCGGGTCTCCGTCGGACGGGCCGCGGTACTTCGTCCGTCACCCACGACACCGTCGCCCAGCACAGTGCTGTCGCTCCCTCTGAACCGACAGTGGCAAAATCCCGACGTTGGTGTCGCCGGTCTAGAGGCTCATCCGCCAGACGGTCGTGCCGGCCGAGGTTAGGTCGGCCTTGTCGGCGGCGGCGACGATAATCTGGTTCTCGCCTGGTTCGACGTCGAGTGCCTCCTCGAAGTCACCGTCCTCGACGTCGACGATAACGCTCTCGACGGGCGTCTTGATGACGACTTTCACCCCGGTCGTCTCGCCGGAGACGACGATTTCGTTACCGCGGAACTGGGTGTCGACGCGCAGGGCGGGACTGCGGTCGGGTTCGTTGAGCGCCTGTTCGCGGTAGCGCTCGTGGACGAAGTCGGGCGTCTCCACGGGCGTGCCCGCGCTGACGCTGTGGGCCAGTCGGATGTACTGGGCCATCGCCCACGCCAGCGGGGTCGCGCCGCCGGTCCCCTGGCCGAACTCCCAGTTGTAGTCGGTCTCGTGTTCGCGGTCCCACACCTGCTCGGGCAGCATCCGCCCGGAGTTGGCAAAGTGTTCCATCGCCTGCAGCGCGACCTTCGGCTCGATCTCCGGCTCGTCGAGCCGCAGTTCGTACTCGCCGCGTTCACCGGTCAGGAGTGGCCACAGCCGCCCTTTCCCCTTGTGCTCGACGGACCACGGCGCGCCGGGGTCCTCGCGGCCCCGCTCCCCGTAGCCGTCGCCGTTGTAGCGGTAGAAGCCGGGCGCATCGTCCACGTCGACGCGGATGGTGTCGTCGACCTCGACGACGCTGTTTTGCATCACCTCGTCGTCCGCTGGCTTGATACCCAGTCGGACGAGGTCGAGGAAGCCGTGGTCGATGATGTTGCGCTCGTCCAGCGTCGGCCCGTTGTTGGCCAGCGTCCGCAGGTGGCCGGCCTCGGGGTCGCCGTCCCGCGTGATGCGGGTGTAGTACGGCGTGTGCTGGTGCTGCTCGGTCCCCGTCTCCGTGGCCGTCCAGTCCTCGACGTTGTTCGCCCAGTGGTCGGCCAGCGAGAGCCACACGAGAGCGTCTGCCTCGTTGCCCTCGTCCAGCGCCAGCTTGGCCGCACAGGCGAGCCCGGATATCTCGGCGGCGATAGAGGACGGCGAGAAGCCGGCCTCCTCCTCCCAGCGCTCCTGGGCCGTCTGTGGCCCGTTGCGGGCGACGTAGTCGGCCGACCGTCGGAGGTTCTCGTAGCTGTAGCTCACGTCGTCGAAGGTGATACCGGCCTCCGCGAGGTGGTAGGCCATCACCTGCGGGAACGAGATGTTGTCCATCTGCTCGCCGCCCCAGCGGGTGGTCCCGTTCACGTAGGTGTTCTGCGGGATGAAGCCGGCCTCGTCCTGCTGGTACTCGTAGATGTACTCCAGCTGCTGGGCCGCGATGTCGAGGGCCCCGACGGTGTCGAAGGCGGTAAAGACCTGGTAGAGGTCCCGCGACCAGACGAAGTTGTAGCCGTAGTTCTTCGGCTCGCCGGCGTACACCGCGTCACCCCACGGAACCGAGGGTGAGGCGATGGAAGCGCCGTGGTAGGTCTTGTCCTCGACCGCCATCAGCGTCATGATGGCGGTGCGGTACTGGTTGGCCAGGTTCGGGTGACCCTCGACAGAGTCGGGTAGTTCCTTGTCCGCGAGGTACTCCCCCCAGCTTTCCGCGTATGCTTCTCTGACCGTCTCGAAGCCGCGGTCGAGGGCCCCGTCGGCCTCACCGAGCGCGGCCGCGGTGTCGGCCCGTCGGGCGAAGCCAAGCGCGACCGTCTCCTCGGCGGTTTCGCCGGTGCCCAGCCGCCCGATGAGGACGATGTTTTCCCCGTCGACGGACTCGGTCGGCTCGGGCAGTTCGCCCTGCGTGTACAGGGCGTCGAGCCGGTCGCTGCCGGCGGCGCCGACCGTCGCCCAGTCGAAGCGGCCTTCGGCGGCCATCGCCATCGCGACCGAGAGGGCGTCGCCGTTCTGGTCGACCAGCAACTCGTTGTGGGTCTCGGCCGTGTAGGCCTCCGGGTTACGGGCGACGAGGTGGAACTTCCCTTCCTCCCCGTAGCGGAGTCCGCGGTCGACGCTGTTCGTGCTCGTCAGCGCGATGTTCGCGGCCGAGAAGACGTCGTAGCTGTGGTCGTCCTCGGCGGTGAACTCGATGTTCGCGAGGATAGCGTCGTGTTCGGGGTCCGTCGCGTAGTCGACGGTCAGCTCCCAGGCGTGGCCCTGGCCGTCCCCGGTCTCCGTGAAGATGTGGCGAAAGAGCAAGGCGTCGTCCTCGGCGGGTTCGACGCGGCGCTCGATGGTGTCTTCGTTGCGTCGGTCCTCCTTGTGGGTCCGGACTGCGTAGTCGGACTCGTCGTTACACCGGATGATGAAATCCAGCGTCCGCAGGTTAAGCAAGTCGACCTGTGGGAACCGCGCTTCGGTCAGGGCGCCCTCGGTGAGCGTGAACCAGACCCGCGAGGGGTCGGTCTCGGCGTGGTCGGCGACGGTGCCGACGCCGAACTTCTCGCCCGTCGTCCAGGTCGGCATCTCGTCGGGCGCCTCGGTCGTCGAGGAGGTGGTCGGCAGGGCGTTCAGGTCGTCGAGCAGGGCGGTCGCGTGGAGCCGGATGGCATGCGACCAGCCAAGCGGCGTCGCGCTGTCGAGTTCGCCCGTATCGAAGGCCTGCTCGGCCAGATAGCCCGCGTCGGTCGCCATCGGCCCGTCGTCGGCGATGAGCTCGTAGAGGTCGCTGCCCCGGTCGAGGTAGGCGTCGCCGTTCTCGCCGCGCTCGTTCAGCATGACGCCGACCTGGGCGGCCGAGACCGCCCCGATACCGGTCGTCACCGACCATATCTTCTCCCCGTCCTGTTCCTGCATCCGCCAGCGGTCCCCCTCGTACCGGATGAGCCCCGCCAGCTGGCTGTGGGGCGGGTTCCGGAACAGGGTATCGAGCGTCGTGCTGACGTGGTCTGCCAGCCGCTTTACCTGCTCGTCGGTCACCTCGGTGTCCTCGACGGCGTCGTAGGCGCGGAAGGCGTCGGTGAGCTTCAGCGCCGCGGCGTCGATTCGGTGGTCGACGTCGCCGTCGGTCAGGCGCATCACGTACACGCCCATCTCCTCGTCCCAGAGCTCCTCTAGCCCGTCCATGACGCGGTCGGCGCCGTGGCGGCAGCGCTCTTTTATCTGGTTTGTCATGGGGGCCCGCGCGACAGCCGCGAAGGCCTCGATGTAGGCCGCCGCCGTGTGGGCGAACTGCCCGACGGAGTCCTCCCAGACGTTCTGACACTCGGAGGGGAGTCCGTTGTCGGCGACATCGCGGGCGAGCGCGTCGACCGCTTCGACGATGGTGTCCCGAATCTTGACGGTCAGCGAGTCGCTCAAGCGACCGTGCCGGGTGCGAAGCAGGTTCGCGAGGAACGCCGTCACCGTCGCGGTCTGGTCGCCCTGATACTCGGGTGACTCGTCGTTGTGTTCGACGTTCGCGTTCGCCCAGCCCGGGGCGAGCGACCCGTCGGTGGCCCACACGCGGTGGGGCCAGGTGCCGTCGGCGAGCTGGCGTTCACAGAGGAACTGCGCGCTCTCTTCGAGGATGTCGTCGGTCTCGATATCGAGCCGGTCGCTGGCCTCTAGCAGGTGTCGCGAGACCGAGGCGTCGTCGCGGAACCAGACGTAGCCGTACCCGCCGGAGTTCTCGTAGAACGGGTCGAACTCGGGGGCGGCGATGTGTCCGCCCGACGGCGAGGACAGCAGGTCCATCACCCGGAGGTCCGTACGGAGGCTGTCAGCACGGGGCAGCGAGTCAGGCACCTCGATGCGCGTCCGCTCGCGGGCCGACTCCCGCAGGTCCGACGCGGTCGAGTGTGACTCCGCACAGATGCTCACGTCGGCCATCGCCTGCTGGCGGTCGACCTCCGAGTGGTCTGACAGCTGTGTGATGAGCGTCGTGCTGTTGGAGCGTCCGACCGCCTCCAGTGGCGCCGTCACGACGAAGTCTCCGGTCAGGCGGGTCTGGTCGCGGCGTTCGGTCCCCCGTCGACGCGGGAAGTAGATGGGCTCGTCGTCGAGCATCTCGCCGAGCCGCTCGGGACGTTGCCCGTGGACCTCGTCCAGTCCCGTCGAGGCGGTGATGTAGTCGTGTTCCTGGCGGTGGTAGACCTCCAGCACACGGGAGTTATCGGGGCCGCCGTCCTCGTGGATGAGCGCGCCGACGCCCGTGTCTTTCCCCTCCGGTGCCATCGTCGCGAAGGCGACGAGTTTCGCGCCCTGCGGGACGGTCCCGCGAACTTCAACGTGTGTCGCGTGGGCGCGCCCGAGTGTCAGGTCGTACTGGTGGACGGTGAAACTGCCAGCGTCGTACTCGGTCTCCACCAGGCGTGTGTCCCGGTAGTAGTGTTGTCTGATAGTGTCCAGGTCGCTGAACCAGCGTGTCTCGTCACCGATCTGGATGCCAAGCTGCGAGCGGTCGATACCATACAGTCCGGATAGCGAATCGGAGTAGTCCCGCAACGAACCGTGCTCCCCGATATGAACCAGGCGGTCCCCATGCCCCGAGAACGAGCCGCCGACAGTCTTGCTCTCCTCGGGGAAGCGCTCACCACGAGCTTTTTTGTACTCGTTGAGCGCTGTCGTAAGTCGCATAGCTACCACAAGACAACGCTCTCAATAAATCCCTACGATTTCGTACAATGTTGCAGGCCGGTCGGCTGGCGGGGGCAGGGACCCGAACGCCCCACCTCGGTCGGCTACTTTCGTCGCGGCTCGGTCACTGGACGAGGCTGTCAGCCGGTAGCACGACCGCACTGTCGACCGTGACGGCCGACCCATCGGCACCGACGTCCTCGTCGGCGACGATATCGTGGTCGGCCGCCTCCTCTGGGACCGTCACTGTCGCCGGCTCCTCGCCGAAGTTCAGCACGACGACGACGGCCTCGTCTCCGGTCGCACGGGCGTAGGCGACCACGCGGTCGTCCCAGCCCTCCTCAACCGCGTAGTCGACGCGGTGGAGCTCCCCGTCGGCCGACAGCGCCGGGGTGTGTTTTCGCACGTCGGCGAGCGAGCTGAAGAACTCGCGCATCTCGTCGTCGGCGTGGTCCCACGCGAGGTCGTCGCGTTTGCCGCGCTGGCCGAACTCCTGGCCCGCGTACACCATCGGTGCGCCGGGCAGGGTGAAGGTCGCGGCCGCGGCGGCCTCGGCGGCCTCCTTGCCGTAATCGACGATGTAGCGGGTCTCGTCGTGGTTCTCGGCGTACACCATGAAGGAGGCGTGGTCGGGGAACCCGGCCTCTGTGCGCTCGTCGATGGCGTCGAGGACGAGTTCGGCGTCCTCGCCGCCGCCGACCTGACGCAGCGAGAAATACAGCGTCGAGTCGAAGTGCATATCGAACAGGCCGGCCTGGAAGTCCGCGATGTACGGGATGGTCTCGTCCAGCAGGAGGAAGTCGTCCTCGACGTCGTTGCAGTAGTCGTGGACCTCCCGCCAGAAGTTGTTCGGGACCGCCCACGCCATGTCACAGCGGAACCCGTCGACCAGTGGCTGCCACTTCTCGACGGCGTCGAGCAGATGCCGGCGCACCGGCAGGTGCGAGAAGTTGAAGTTCGCGATGTGCTCCCACTCGAAGTACGTCTCGGGCTCCGTGTCGCCGCGCCACTCGTACCAGTCACGGTACTCGCTTTCCTTGTCGTTGACTGCGGCCTGGAAGTGCGGGTGCGTGCGGGCCGAATGGTTGGCCACCAGGTCGAACAGCACCTTGATGCCGCGGTCGTGGGCCGCGTCGATGAACCGTTCGTAGTCCTCCCGGGTCCCGAGGTCGTCCGCGATGGAGAGGAAGTCGACGATGTTGTAGCCGTGGGGCGCGTGGTCGTTCTGGAGCACCGGCGTGAGCCAGATGGTGTCGACGCCCAGCGACTCGATGTAGTCGAGCCGGTCGACGATGGCGTCGAACGCCTCGCCCTCCTCACCGCCGAAGGTGCGGACGTATATCTCGTAGATGACCGACTCCTCGGCCCATTTTGGCGGGTGGTAGGGCTGGTTGGTGGTGACCGTCTGACCCGTCTGGACGGCGGTGCCGCCGTCGGTTGCGAGCTCTTCCTCGTCACGCTCGAACTCGGCGGCGTCGGCGACACTGTACCCGTCCTCGCCGACCGCGACCGCGTGGACGCGCAGTCGGTCGCCGACAGCTGAAAGCGGGACCCGCAGTTCGCGGTCGCCGACGGTCACGGCGTTCGGGTCGACGTCGTCGCGGTCGTCGACCAGGAACTCGACCTCCAGGTCGTCTGCCGTCTCCGTCGCGTTCGGGTGGGGCTGGGGGTCGGCCTTGACGACGGCGTCGTCGCCCTCGACGACCGGCGTCAGGGTCAGGCGCGGGCGCCCGCCCTCGCCTTTCTCGCGGGTGGCGAGTTCGCCGTAGCTGCCCGACCCGCTCCGGCCGCCGCTGACGCCGCCGGAGACGCCGCCGCTGACCTGGCCGCTCCGGCGACCGGAGAACCCGGACCCGGACGCTCCCGGGACGCCGGCAGGCGAGAGAGCGCTGGGAAACGCCCGCACGGTCAGGCGATGGGTGCCGTCGGGCGCGGTGAGCTCCGCCACGTAGGTGCCCGGCACGTCCGGGACCAGCTGCTCGACCGGCTCGTCGCCGACGGCCGCGTCGGAGTCCTCGGGAGTCTGTACGAGCTGCCACCTGTAGGTCGCCGACGGGTCGGGGTCACGCGGTGCGAGCTCTATCTCGTCACCGGCGGCCACGAACCGTGGCGGTCCAGGGTGATGCATATATGTATCTCTGCGATTAGGAGTGTCTTGGGCCTTGCGGTGACCACTCGCTTCGCACATGAGGCAGTTCTGGTCAATGGACCCTCTGGCGTCCCGCATTCTGGCCCCATTGACCACGTGGAACGGTCTGAAACCTCTCGTTACGGGTCGGATGGGCGACCATACCGCCCGGACCCCCGCGAGGAAACCACAAGCCACACTACCGACCCAGACGGTCGTCGACGCATGTCACCGACTGTCGACGAACTACGAAACCAAATCAGGACCGCTGTCGACCGGTTCGAGCGCCCCGAGTCGACGGCGTTCACCAAGGAATCCCTGGCCGCAATCTGTGTGGCCGTCGGCTACGATATCGACACGGACAGGCTCCCGTCGAAACCGCAGATGCGTGCCGGCATCCTCTCGGCCATCGGCGAACTGGAGACCGACGACCCCGAGCAGACGGGGACCGCCTTCCGCAAAGCGCAACTCGAGGCCGTCGCGGCCGCGCTCGAAGAATCTGATTGAAGACGGCGCTCCCTGCGACTCCACCGGCGAGCTATCGTCCCCACCGTCGTGGTCCCGTCGGCTGGCTAACGGTTATATCGGGCCCAGCCGACCTCTCACACGTGAGTTCATATGACTGATAGATTAGCCGAGCGCACGGCACTGATAACGGGGGCGTCGTCGGGCATCGGCCGCGCAATCGCGCTGCGGTTCGCCCACGCGGGGGCGGACGTCGTCGTCGCGGACATCCGCGATGACCCCCGCGAGGGCGGCGACCCGACCCACGAGCGTATCGAGGCCGAGACCGACCAGCGGGCCGCGTTCGTCGAAACGGACGTCTCCGTCGTCGGGGACATCGACGACGCCGTGGCGACCGCGACCGACGAGTTCGGCGGACTCGACGTGATGGTCAACAACGCGGGCGTGTTCACGGCCAGTACGCCAATCGAGACCGTCGACGAGGCGGAGTACGACTGGCTCATGGATATCAACCTGAAGGGGGTCTACTTCGGGAGCAAGCTCGCGGCCGAGGCCATGCGCGGCGACGGCGGTGGCAGCATCGTCAATCTCTCCTCGGTCGCGGGGCTCGTGGGCTACCCGAACGCGTCGACCTACTGCGCCTCGAAGGGTGGTATCACGAACCTCACGCGGGAACTCGCGCTCGAACTCGGCCCAGATGGCATCCGTGTCAACGCCATCAACCCCGGGGTCATCGAGACGGCGATGACGACGGAAGACGAGGCGGTCGCGGGGACGATGGAAGAGCGGATACCGCTTCGCCGGGACGGCCAGCCCGGCGACGTGGCCGACGCCGCCCTCTTCCTCGCCAGCGACGAGTCGTCGTACGTCACCGGCCACAACCTGGTCGTCGACGGCGGCTACACGGCACAGTAGGCAGACGAACTGTGGGCCCTGTCCCGAAACTCCCCCGACCCGGCTCCCGGTATCGGTGCCAGCGACCCGCACCCCGTGTGCGCGTACCAGAGAGGGAACGGCCTGGCCAGATGTCGCCTTCCGTTACTGCGACTCGTCGATTGCCCCTGGGGTAGCCACCCCAACGCTCGTGACCGCGTCGCTGACGACGAAGCGGGCCCCGTCGTGGTCGGGGTCGACCCGTATCGACCAGCCGTGGGACTGGACCATCGTCTGGACGATGCGCAGACCGAGGCCGGTCCCCTCGCTGCTGGTGGTGTAGCCGTAGTCGAACAGCTGGTCGCGGTCGGCGTCGATACCGCGCCCGTCGTCCTCGAACACGAAGCCGTCGTCGGTGAGACGAACCGTGACGGTGAGGTCCGCGGCCGCCGTGTCTCCTGACTCGGCGGCTCCGTGCTCGACACTGTTCCGGATGAGGTTCTCGAGGACGCTGAGCAGTCGGCTCTGCTCGGCCGCTATCGTCCCGTCGCGCTCGACGACGAGCGTCGCGCTCCCGGTGTCGACGTGTGCCCAGGCGGTCCGGACCGTCGCGTCGAACGGGACCGGGTCGGTTGATTCGACCGACTTCCCCTGTTCGGCGAGCGTCCGCAGGTCGGTGATGATGGCCGCCATCCTGTCGAGTGCACCCTCGAGGTCGTCGAGTCGGCCGATGTCCACGCCCTCGGGCGGCGACTCACCGAGGCGGTCACGGGCCAGTTCGGTCTGCCCGGCGGCGACCTGGAGCGGGTTCCGGAGGTGGTGGGAGACACTGCTCGCGAACTCGTCGAGTTGCTCGTTCTGGCGTCGCAGCTCCCGCCGGTTCTCGACGCGCTCGGTCACGTCCCGTACCAGCAGTGCCGACCCCGAGACCGCCCCACCGTCGGTCACGGGCGAGATGACCACCGAGTACCGCCGCCCGTCCTGGGTGAACTCGGTATCCGAGGCCGATTCGTCCCGGGACGTTCCGTCCCCGTCGCTGTCGTCGAGGACCGCTGCCAGCTTGGGCGCGACCGCCGCGAGGGGCGACCCGACGGGCTCTTTCTCGCCGGTGAAGAACGTCCTCGCCTCCTCGTTGAGGTCGACCACCGTCCCGGTGTCATCACAGACAACGAGCCCGTCGCCGGAGGTCTCGAGCAGCCGGTCCCGCGAGATGGGCGCAATCTCGACCATTCCCAGCCACGCACCGACGAACGTGGCCACGCTGAAGATACTGAGCCCGAGGACGGTGTGGTCGTACCCCGGCAACGTCGGTACCTCGGCGACGAACGTGACCGCGCCGGGGACGAGCCCGAGCACCATTCCGACGCTGTAGACGAGTAGCGGTCGGCGCGACCGGTGCTGGGAGGTGACCAGCAGCTCGGTCAGGTAGTACAGCGACACCGCGATACCGATATACGACAGGACGAAACTGAACTGCCACAGCGGGCTGAAGCCGGTGCGGTAGTACGGGAACGGCTCCGTGGCACGCACCAGGGGGTCGAAGTGCAACCCGAGCCAGGGGTCGGTCACCAGCCCCAGGAACCCGATTGCCATCCCACCGAGGAACAGTGCGTTGAACGGTCGTCTGAGCGAGGTCGAGCGACCGCTGTACACCGTCCCGAAGTAGACGAACAGCACCACCGCAAGATAGGAGCACCCGGTGCGCAGATACACCAGCCAGCGGCCCAGCCGTGGGTCGACGACGAGCAGTTCGAGCGCGGCCACGGCCGCCCACACCATCGCGACGTTGTGGAGCGGCAGGACGGCCCGGATGCGGGTCGTGGACCGGCCCCGAACAACCCACACGTTCAGCAGGGCGAGGACCACGATAGACGCGACCAGGAGGCCGACGTACACCGCCATGATGGGATGTAGCTCCGGCTGTGAGAGCAGGGAGCCGGTCATGTTGGCGCCTCCGTTACCACCGTCGTCTCGGCACCGGTGACGACGAAGGCGGTCCGCTCACCGGGCTGCTCTACGGAGATGGACCACCCCTGGGACTCGACCTGTGTGCGCACTATCTCCAGCCCGAGCCCGACACCCTGTGCGGTGGTCGTCGTGTCGGAATCGAACACGTCCGTGTGCTCGGCCGCGGGAATCCGTCGGCCGTCGTCCCGATAGGTAAATCCGGACTCGGTGAGCGTGACCGCGACGCGGGCCGCCGCTCGCTCGCGGCTGTGGCGGACGAGCTGTTCGAGGACGCTGGCCAGCCGCCCACGCTCGGCCTCGATAGTCCCGGTCGCTCGGACGTCGAGGGCCATCTCCGCGGTGTCGACCTCCTCCCAGGCCCCCCGGACAGCCGCCCCGAACGCCACCGGCTCGGTCTCGGTCACGGATTTGGCGTGTTTCGCGAGGGTCTGCAGTTCGTCCAGTCTCTCGTCCATCCGGGCGACCGCGCCGGTCACCCGGTCGACGTGGTCGGCCGCGGCGGCCGCCTCGGGACTGTCGGCGGCCCGGAGCTGTTCGCGGAGGAGTGTTCCGGCGCCGTCTGCGACCTGCAGCGGGTTCCGGAGGTCGTGGGCAACGGTGCTCGCGAACTGCTCCAGCTGGTCGTTCTGGCGTCGCAGCTCCCGTTTCGACCGTTCGACCGCGGTGACGTCACGGAGGACCACCGTGTAGCCGGCGACGGTGCCCCGCTCGACTATCGGGGAGACAGACACCGCGTAGTGGGTTCGGCGCCCATCGACGACCGTCGTGTAGGTGGCCGAGACGTCGTCCTCGCCGGCCGCCGGGAGGGGCACCTGGGCGGCCAGACCGGGTAGCAGCTCCGACAGCGCCGTTCCCACGGGCGTGTCCACGTCCTCGGGGAGGAGGGGCCCGGCGGCGGCGTTGTAATCCACGACTCGTCCCGCGTCGTCCAGCCCGAGCAACACGTCGTCGATATCGTCGACGATTTCGGCGCGGGCCATCGGTGCCAGGTCGAGTTCGCCCCTGAAGAAGACTGTGTACCCAAGGATGACGGTCAACGGGACGATTCCAAAGACCGTGTAGTCATAGCCCGGTAGCAGCGGGACGATATTGAGCGTCGACACCAGGTTGGGCAGGAACGAGGCGACCGCTGCGGCGACCAGCAACAGCACCGAACTGGTCGGCCTGTGGGTCGAACTGATAAACAGCCGGGTCAGGTAGACGAGGCTGACCAGCACGACTGCGACGGCCACCGCCGAGCCCAGCAGGTAGGCCGGCCCGGGCGTGACTGCCAGATACGCGACGGGCTCCTGGTGGTAGGTGACCGAGGCATACTGTAAGCCAAACACCGGCTGTGTGAGGACACTCCCGACAGCGACGACCAGCCACCCCGCAAAGAGCGCGTTCTGTGGCCGCCGGAGCGAGAGCGAGCGGTTCGTGTACACCGTCGCGAAGTAGCCGATGGCCGCGATGGCACCCACGGCCAGTAGGTCGGCCAGCAGGCTCAGGCCGTACTTGAGTTCGGGCGGTCCGACGAGGAATTTCGCGGTTGCGACCAGCAGCCAGGACGCCTGGACGGCGACGTAGCCGACGAACTCACGCTGGTGGTGTGCTTCCGGCTGTGTGTAAACGAGATATCCGGTGGCGGCGAGGAGGGCCGCCGAGACGACCTGAATGCTCACGTACCAGAGCCACAGTGGCAGTGAGCTGACCATACCACCGACTAGGTAGCGCGCGAAAAAAACACCACGGGGTTCCTGGCCGTCTGCTGACACCAGAACTGGCCGAAAAGCGAGGGCCGGAGCAATTCGGAGCCGAACGTGACGGCCAGTCGAATTATACAGGACGATTCCGGTAGGATTTAGCCCTGGGGTCCGTAGGCGAGGCAATGACAGAGATATCTGATTCGCTTCGGTTGTTATTCGAGACGTCGGTCGAGGACGAGGGCGACCGCTACACCGTCGCTATCCCGTCTGAACTCGTCGAGAACGGCTCAATCCAGGCGGGCACGTCCTACCGCGTCGCGCTCCTGGCCGCCGAGGAGGACGAGCAGACGGAGACAGCCCCGTCCCAGGAGGCCTCCGCCTCCGCATCCGTCTCACGGGCCGACCCCGCCCCGTCTCACGAACAGGGACCGCCTGTCGAGGAAGGTGAGGTCCGGACGGTCTCTATCGACACGCTCGGCGACCAGGGCGACGGCATCGCCAAGGTCGAACGCGGGTTCATCGTCATCGTTCCCGGAACGAAACCCGGCGACAGGGTCGAGGTGGAGATAACCGACGTCAAGGAGACCGTCGCCTTCGCCGAGACCGTCGGTGAAGCGACCGTCCGGTGAGCGCTGGGCACCGATAGTCCGACAGACCGTTAACGGCCGCTTACTCTTGCCCCACGGCCCCGCGTCCCACTGTATGGGCCTGGGACTGGACACGCTGGGCGCGGGGGCGCTCCGGCGGTTTGTCACCGGTGTCGTCACGTGTGCGAGTTACGCAGCCGACTTGCTCCGCGCCTCGGCGTTCTGGGGCACTATCGTCCTCCCGCTCGTCATCGTCGCCGGGCTCGTGACAGACGTCGCCACGTCGGCCGCGGTCCGTCTCCCCTTGCTGGTCGTCCTGAACGTCGTCTGTCTCCTCCTGAGCCGGGGGTATCGCCCGGGCGACTGACGTCCCCGGAGATGGTCCCGGCCCGCCGGCGATACGCGTCCGCTCCAGCCGACTCCCGAAAGCGCTCATACGGGCTGCTATAGGTCTGTTCCGCATCGACCGCACGTCGTCGTGCGGTCGGAGCGGTAAATCGCTATAGCAGTCCGTATCAGTCGTCGGCCTGGGCCGACTCCGCCCGCGGCACCGTAATCTCGGTGAGCTGGGCCTCGATTTCCTCGCGACGCGCCTCGAACTCGCCGGGGAGGACGAGCCGTTCGCCCAGCTCGTCGAGGGGTTCGTCGCTGGTGTAGCCCGGCCCGCTCGTGGCCAGCTCGAAGAGGACGCCGCCGTGTTCCCGGACGTACACCGAGCGGAACCAGTGGCGGTCTATCTGCTGGGTCGGGCGCAGCCCGTTCGACTGTATCACGTCCCGCATCGCCAGCTGCTCCTCGTCGGTCGGGGTCTGGAAGGCGACGTGGTGGACGACGCCGTGGCCCTGGCGACCGCCCTGTATCGTCGGGAGCACGTCGACGTATTTCCCGACGGGCCCGCCAGCGGCGAAGCGGGTCCGTTCGTCACCGGGCGTGTCACCCTCGGCCTCCTCGGTCCCGACCTCCTCCAGCCCCATCTCCACCAGTAGTTCCTCGGTCCGCTGTGGGTCGGCAAGCCACAGCGTCACGGAGTGAAAGCCCCGGATGGCGTACGCCTCGGGGACGAACTCCGTCCAGGGGACCGTCGGCTCGTCCGCGGGCAGTTCGACTTCGACCAGTTCGACCGGCAACCCGTCCGGGTCCGAGAAGGGGAGGACGGTCTCGCCGAAGCGCTCGACGCGGTCCTCGTACTCGACGCCGTACTCGTCGAAGCGCTCCTCCCAGTAGTCGAGGCTGCCCTCGGGCACGCGGAAGGCCGTGCGGGCGACCTGTCCCGAGCCGACCTTCCCCTGGCGCATCCCCTCCCAGGGGAAAAAGGTCATGCTCGTTCCGGGGGTGCCTTCCGCGTCGGCGAAGAAGAAGTGGTAGGTGCCGGGGTCGTCCTGGTTAATCGACCGCTTGACGAGCCGGAGCCCGAGCGTCTCGACCCAGAAGTCGACGTTTCGCTGCGGGTCGCCAGCGATACAGGTCACGTGGTGAATTCCCGGCGTGGATACTGTCATGCCTTCGAGTAGGCGCTGCTAGCACTTGAATAGCCGCTGACACCGATGTTACCGGGGGAACCCGGTCTCCTGTGCGCCCAAGTGTGCTCTCACACTACCCTTTTCAGGCTTGCCGCCAGATACTCAGGTATGAGCAGTGACGATATCCGTGCGGAAAGCACGGTTTCGGGAAATCAGGCCAATATCCCCGCCCGAATTCGCCGGGAACTGGACATCGACGATGGGGACCATCTCAGGTGGTCCCTGGCCGACGACGGCAGCCTCCGCGTCGAGGTCGTTCAGCAGCGTCGAGGGACGTTCGCCGATTTCGACGGGTACGACGGCGAGGTAGATACGAACGCTGCCGAGGAGCACGACGCGTGGGGCGTCGACGTCGAGTAGATGCCCCGAGCGCTGGTCGATTCGAGCGTCCTGTTTGCCGCACTCTATCGGCGCGATACCGACCACGACGATGGTCTGAGGATTCTCAAGGCCGCTGACGACGGTTCGCTCCCGGAACTGGTGGTTCTGGACTACGTACTGGCCGAGACGTTAAACGGGCTCACGACACATGTGGGCCAGGAAGCGGCCGTGGATTTCCTCGCACGAGTCGAGGAGAACAGCCGGTTCCACGTAGACAGACTGACCAACAGCGGACTCGCCACGGCGAAGGCACGCTTCAGACAGCACGCGACGTTCTCGTTTGTCGATGCGGCTATCGTGGGCTACATCGAGACAGCCGACCTGGAATACCTCTACGCCTTCGACGATGATTTCGATGCCGCGGGGCCGGTCACACGTCTCGACACACCGACGAATCCGTATCGTCCGTGAGTTCTTTTCAGTCCGCCCCTTCCTGCAGTTCCTGATATTTCTCCTCGAAACGGGCCTCACAGGAGGGACAGCAGAACTGGTAGAGTGAGCCGTCGATGCGTGCGGCGGTCCCCTCGCTGTCGACTGTGTTGCCACACTGCGCACAGGAGAGCGCGAACTCCGTCTCGCCCAGGTCGGGCGACCACGCGGCTTCGGCCAGTAGTTCCACCTCGAAGTCCCTGACGGCGTCCCTATCCACCGTATCCGCGAGCCACCCGGCGATGTCGTTGTCGGGGACGCGGGCGAACACGACGAGGTCGGCCTCGGCGGTCGTGAACACGTGTTCGACCGCGTCGGTCTCCAGCAGTGACGTGCGTACCGTCGCCGGGTCGTCCGTGCTCGGCTCGATGGTGAGAAGCACCGGAATCCCGGACCGGAGCTGGGACCGGTCGACGTCGAGCGTGAACCGGTTGATGACGCCGGCCTCCTCCAGTCGCGCCACGCGGTCGGAGACGGCCGGCGCCGACAGGCCGACCGTCTCCGCGATTTCGCTGTACGGCCGTCGGGCGTTCGAAAGCAGCAACTGTAGAATCTCCATGTCCGTCTCGTCGAGGTCGCGCATACGGGTTTCCAGCCATCCCAGGGGTAAAAGTGTCCGGCCGATATACCTTCGAATCCAAAAGCGAACTTCCCACTTCACCACGGAACTCGAAGGGACAATCGGCTTAACGCCGGCGTCCCAACAGGTGAGCGTATGACGACGACACTAACCGTCGAGGGAATGAGCTGCGAACACTGCGAACAGAGCGTCGCGGAGGCACTGCGTGACATCGAGGGCGTCACGGCGGTCAGCGTCGACCGGGAGGGCGAATCCGCGACAGTCGACGGCGACGCCGACGAGGACGCCCTGGTGGCCGCCGTCGAGGACGCCGGCTACACGGCTCAGGCCTGAGAGCGGCGTCGGCCAGCCGGCGCTCTCGGCTGTTAAATACACCCTGCAGACACAGGGGGAGCGTTCTCGCACGTCGTTGACATACCTGTGGTCACGATGTCAACACAGACACAGGGGTCGCCCCTCGGAAATCTCGCTATCGTCTCTACCCTCGTCGACGCCGCAGTGGCCCTGCGTCGCGGCGAGCACTGGGCGGCCGCCCTCCTGCTCGGGGCGGCGGCGCTGTCGACCCGCGTCACCGGTGTCGGCGTCGTCGCGTCCGTACTGGTACGGCTCCTCAGGCGGCTCAGCTAGCCGTCCGATGGCGTCCCGACCAGTAACGTGTCCTCCACGAGCGATTCGGTCCCCCGTCGGAGCCGTTCGGAGAGCGCCTGGTGTGATATCTCGAATTCCTCCGCCAGCTCCTCCAGCGTCCGTTGCTGAGGCACGTCGTAGTACCCCTCTTCGACGGCCGTGATGAGCGCCCGATACTGGTCTTCGGTGAGACCGAAACGGCCCGAGGGCTGGCCGTCCATCTCACGAATCGCCTCGATAGTGAACTCCATCCCGTGGTCTTTGCAGAACTCGTGGGTCTCTGAGAGGTGTGACCGGTCGGGGAACATCACCCGGACCCGCCACCCTCCGTGTCGGCCGTGAGCGTCCAGTATCGTCGCTTCGGAATTTGTCAGCATATGCAACAGGAGCTGCACCCGGTCGATCCAGTCCATTCGGTAGAGCAACTCGTCGCCGAAGTCGGCAAGCAGGGTGACGTTTTTCACCGTCGGGTCATCGTCGATAGCCGCCTCGAGTGGCTCCCGTTCGGCGTTACGGGCCCACAGCAACGGCATCACAGCGTCGTCACCGCTCAGGATTATCCGCTCGCTCTCGAAGGTCACGTCGGGCAGTTCTGCGAACGTGTGAGCGAGTGCGAGTTCCTCTGTCGGCACTGTGCCGATTACGATGGTAGCCATGCTGGGCGATTCTTCTCAAACGAACAACAAGAACCTTCGCTCGAAAGGGCGGCTTTGGGAAGTAGTCCGTCTGATATCGGCCTCAAATCTGGGTTGAGCGGCATACGGTCGGCCCGTAAAACAATCTGATGGAAGGCTGATAGGAGTGGTTCTGATACGACCATTCGACGGGAGCACTGGGGGCCGCGCCTGCGGTTCCCCGTCGACTGCTAGTCGGACTGACGCCAGTAATCTATGGTTCGTACCGATATCGGTCCTCACACGACTCGACGAGTGGCCGACCGTCGCGCTGGTCTCACTCGGCTCCACCGGCCGGCTGTTCCGTGAACTCGAATCTGGCGCCGCCGTTGTGGCTCTCGGTGACCGACACGTCCCAGCCGTGGGCCTCGGCTATCTGTGCGACGATAGCCAGTCCGAACCCGGTGCTCTCTGGTGCCGTCGTAAAGCCCGAGTCGAACACCTGGTCGCGGATGTCCTCGGGGATGCCGTCGCCGTCGTCGGCGACGTAGAACCCCGTGGTGGTGTCGCCACTGGTGCGTGTCGCCGTATACAGCGGCTGAATCTCGCCGATTCTGATGGTCTGGGCGCCGTCGCCGTGTTCGACCGTGTTGGCGAACAGATTCTCGAGGAGCTGTCGCAGTCGCTCCCTGTCGGCCGCCAGCTCGACCTCGGTGTCGAACGACAGTGTGAGCCCCTCTGTCTCGACGGTCTCCCACGCCTCCTGGGCGACGTCCCGAACCTGGACCGGTTCGGTCTGGTCGACGGTCCGGCCGTGACGCGCGAGTGTGAGGATGTTCTCGATGATGGTTTCGATGCGGGCGAGCGCCTCCTCGGCCCGCGTGAACGCCTCGGGGTCGTTGGTCTGTCTGGCAATCTCGAGCTTCCCGCTCGCTACCTGCAGCGGGTTACGGATATCGTGGGAGACGACGTGGGCGAACTCCTCTAACCGTGCGTTCTGGCGTTCGAGCTTCTTCTCGCGCCGTTTCTGGTCGGTGATGTCCTGGAGGATGCCCCGGACTCGCACGATGTCGCCGTCCTCCGACTGTGGCTCCCCTCGCGTCCGAACCCAGTGCTGTGTGCCGTCGGCGTCACGCATCCGAAGCTCCAGGTCGTAGGAGCGCCCGTCCTCGATGGCCCCCCGGAACGCCGTTCGGAGTTCGCCGCGGTCCTCGGGGTGGAAATACTCGATGGTCTCCTCGGGGGTGAGATGTTCGTCGGTGTCCAGCCCGTGTATGCGCAACACCTCGTCGGAGACGTAGGAGGTGTCCGAGACGATGTCGTACTCCCAGGCGCCGACGTTGCCGATGCTTTCGGCCTTCTCGAAGAGGTCGTTCTGGCGCTCCAGCTCGCGGGCGGTCCGGTACTGGTCGACTGCCGTCTCGATGCGATTTGCCAGCAGTTCGTACTGTTCGGAGCCGATGGCCTTCTGCAGGTAATCCGTCACGCCGGCCGATATCGCGTCGCTGGCCACCTCCTCGCTCCCCTTCCCGGTAAACAGGATAAAGGGCAGGTCGGGGTAGTCTGCACGGACGGTCTCGAGGAACGCGATACCCGACTCACCGGGCATATCGAAATCGGAGACGACACAGTCGAACTCCGCCGACTCCAGACGCTCTCGACCCGCCTCGGGCCCCGGCGCTGTCGTCACGGTGATGCGGTCGTTCTCCCGTTCGAGGAGCTCCGCGGTCAGCTCTCTGAAGTCCGGGTCGTCGTCGACGTGGAGCACCCGGATCGGACTGTCCATGCACCCTCATACACAGCGGTCCCTGTATGAATATTAGGGTAGTTACAGCTTGAACAAACCGCCGCTCACAGCGCGGTGGGCCGGCTGTCCGTTCGACCGCCGCCACGATACATTCAGGGTTACTACCACAAATTCAGCGGCTCAGCCGCTGCATCTCCACAAATTTATTACATTTTCCGCTGGAGGTTTCGGATACACCTGCGACGTGCCGTGTGACCGTCGGGGGAGAGGAAGCGCCACATGTTCGAGCGGAATCTACCCACGGGGACGCATCGACAGCCGGAACTGAGTCGGCGGCAGCTACTGCGGACCGCCGCGGTCGGGACGCTCGTCGCGGGCGGCTCCGCCGCTGTCGGGGCGTCGGGCGACGACAGCGACGGCTTCCCGCCCGAGGGTATCACGACCTTCGGGGCGGCCGTCACACTCGGGGACGGCGAGGTCACCCCGTTCACCACGGCGCCACCGGACGGCGTCCCGAAGTACCACGGCGTCGAGTTCGACCGCGAGGTGGTGACCGGCTCGCTGCCCAGTGCCGACGACCTGGCCGAAGACCGGACCAGCGACGACCCGACCTACGACGACACGTACGCACCGACCGGCCAGGCGCTGGAGGTCCACCGCCGCGAGTCGCTCCAGTTCTTCGTTCCGTTCCCGGACGCCGAGGCGACCCCGTTTACGTTCCTCGGCCTGAACTGGAACCCCGACGGCCACCCCGGCGGCGGTGGGGCCTGGGCGAAGCCCCATTTCGACGTCCACTTCCATATGCTCGGGACCGACACCATCGATGCCATCGAAGGACCCGAATACGCGCCGTACGACAGTATCCCCGACGAGCAGGTCCCGTCGGGCTACACCCGGTCCCCGCCGGAGGCCGCGGCCGAGCGATACATCACGGACATGGGCGAACACCTGGCCCCGGCGGACGCGCCGGAACTCCCCGGGAACCCAGAGGCGTTCACGAACACGCTCATCCAGGGCTTCGTCGGCGTCGACGGGCCGGAACTGGCGTTCCTCGAGCCGATGCTCACGCGCGAGTACCTGTGTGAGTCCGAGGGCACGGAACGCTTCGAGGTACCCCAGCCGTCGGTGTACCCCCACGACCAACGGCACCCGACGGCCTACAGCGTCCGGGCCGACCCGGCGGGAGGGACCATCACCGTCGCGCTGGAGGGGTTCGAGCAGGTCTGAGGGGACCGCTGCGGCGCTCTCTGGCGGCGTCGTGGCGGCCCCCTTCGTGATACTCCACAATAATTAATTCCCGAATACGTTTTCGGGCCGAAGCGTCTACCGCTGCCCACAGTATGCAACCCAACGGGTACAGAGTCACAGAGGCGGTGGCTGGCTTTGCGGCCGGTGACGTTCTCAACGTGACTGAACGATACGGTCACCGGCACGGCGACCGACTGGTGCTTGAACACATCGGTGATACACCGGGGGCCGACACCGTCGTGGTCGTGGACGAACCCACCGGGTTCAGCGAGCGAGACATCCTCGACCCGACGGCGCGTTTCGGGGAGTGGCAGGCCTACAGCCGGACGTTCGACGCCGGAGGGGCAACACTCGGGCCGGCCGAACGCGACAGGCCGCCCCGCCTGACGATGGCGACCCTGTCGAGCATCGCCGACCCGATATCGGTCTAATCCGGACGAGCCGATTTGTGCGTGTCCGGACCTGCTGGCCGACGGGGCCTGTTACGGTTACGTCCAGACGGACCTGACCGACGGCAGGCCCCGCGGACGCTCGAACAGGGACGGCTACTCCAGTCTGGCTGCCACCGTTCTCGCCCAGGCGCCCCCAGCGGCGGGTCCGTCCGTGACCGTCGACCCATCTGATGTGTGGGTCGCGTTCACTAGCAGTATGCAAAACTTAACACCATGAAGAGCACAACGGGGTATAATGGCGAGTACTTCAGATAATTCAGTGCAGAATCGGCTCGTGACGGTGTGCGAGAAACTGCAGATACCCAACAATACGATGCAGATTACACTGGTCCGGCTGGACCAGCTCCGAAACGAGCCCGATGTCAACGAGGACCGACTCGACAACACTGCTGCCGCGGCGCTGGCACTCTCCGCCCGGGAGGACGGGCTCCCGGTCCGCGACGAGGACATCGCGAGCGCGTGGTCGGATGCAATCGACGCGCCGGACGCCGACATCAACATCACCAGCCAGCAGCTAGAGGCCGTCTCCGACTACTTCGATATCGCCGAGGTGCCGCCCCACCCGAACACGCTGGTCCAGCGCTTCGGCGAGTCCGTCGATATGCCCGAAGAGCTCGTCACGGTCGCACACCGACTCCTGCAGGACGCGTTTGCGCTCGACCCGACCGTCGTCTCCGGCGGCCCATCGCCCGCGGCGACGGCCGGCGGGATTCTCTCGCTGGCAGCGCTCGTCAACGGGCTGGACGACAACTACGACCAGAGCACGCTCGGCAAGGTGTCCGGCACGAGCGAAGTGTCCGTCCGGAACCGCTGTCAGGACCTCCAGGACCTGCTCGACGACCGGCTGGGGAACGACCGCTACCGGGTGGTGCCGGCCTCGCAGGCACCGGACCAGCCGGGCGACGAGAGCCAGACCGACGCGACGGACGAGGCGGCGACGACCGCCGCCGACGGCGCCGGCAGTGACGGCAGCGCGTCCGGTTCGTCGAGTTCGTCCGATTCGTCGAGTTCGTCCGATTCGTCGGGTTCGTCCGGTTCGTCGAGTTCGTCCGATTCGTCGAGTTCGTCCACGACGACCGCCGACGGGGAGGCCGTCTTGGAGACCGTCCAGTCCGTCTACCCCGACGAGCTTCCGACCACGACGAAGGTGGCCGAGACCCACGACACGAGCGAGACGGCCGCCGAGGGCGCACTGAAAGCGCTGGCAGACGACGGGGCGGTCCAGCGCAAGCGCGCCGGCTCCGTCGACGTCTGGATTCCGGCCGGCGCCGACGAGACCGGGGACGCGCTGACCGTCGACGCTGTCGAGACTGAGATAGACGCACTGGTCGAGGAACTGGACATCGGCTCCTCGACTCGGCTGCTCGCCCGCGGGATGGTCAGTGACGCCGTCGATGGCGCCGACGTGGAGGACGCGGCCGAGCTCGCGGCCACGACGGTGGTCGCCGCTGCACGGATGAGCGGCGGGGACGCCGACATCGTCGAGGTGGCGGGGCTGCGCTCGTTCGAACCCCGCGTTATCGCACAGTGGCTGGACACTCTCGACGGGGCTGTCGACGCGGATATACCGCGGCGGGACCCCGAAGACATCATCGAGGACGTGGCCGAAGAGCTGGGGCTCTCGGAGGCTGTGCTCTCTGAGAGCCGCCGCTCGCTTGAGCGCTTCGACGGGGGCGCCGAGGAGTTCACGGCTGCGGAACTGGGCGCGGGCGCCGTGATGTTCGCCGCGACCATCGGCCAGACGCAGGTTGACGTCGACCGGCTGGCCGCCGTCGCCGGCGCCGAGACCGAATACGTCACGTCGGCGATGCACAGCATCGTCGTCTCGCTCTGTATGGCGCTCGTCCGCGGTGACATCGAATACGAGGACTGCGCCTGGACCACGGAGCTGCTGCAGTCCGAGCTGACGCCCACCCTGGGCGACTCCGAGACCGGCCGCGCTATCGCCATCGCCAAGGCCTACACCGCGGGCCGCGAGGGCCAGTACGTCGACGACCAGACCCTCGACGTGCTTCGGGGCGACTAGAACAGGCTGTCCGTCGTCACCGCACCGACGACGGAGAAGACCGCGGCCACGCTGAGCGCCCGGAAGGTGACCAGCAACGTCGTCCGTGGGGGGAGCTCTTCGAGGAACAGGTCCGGGGCGGTGATGGCAAAGGCCAGCGTCCCCACGGAGCCGAAGGCGACGAACATCACCGAGATGAACCGGATTGGGATGCCGAGGAAGGCGGCCTCTGTCCCGGGGTCACGGTCGTTGTCGGCGCCGTAGAGGCCGCCGTAGCCGATGGCCATGATGGCCCCGACGAGAAAGACGCTGTGGAACATCGTCATGTTCTGTGCGAGCAGCCACACTTCCTGTGTGACGACGAAGGGGCCGGCGAGCAGAAACCCGCCGACAATCTGCTGGGCGGTGTCCGCGAGTTTGTGTTTCTTCCGTTGCTTCATACGTCTGTACTGACGGTTCCTCCCCAAACCAGTTGGGGCGAGCACGGCCACTTCGAAATGTTTAGAACCACCGCTCACTCTTTGACCGGTACAGAGCCACAGGCTGCTGTCCTTATGACAGATAATACACCAACCGCCGACCAGCGCATTCTCCTTGACGTCATCGGTAACGTCCCCTCCGCGTGGGCGCTAGAGATTACGTATCCGACACTGCCGGAGGTCACGCACCGATTCGATTCACTGCCCGAACTCGTGCTGACGGCCGACGCTGGCGAGACGACCCACGAGATAGCGGTCCGGGCCATCATCTCGGCGGACCGGGTCTTCCACGGGTACGCCGTCACCACCACCTACCCCGAACCCGGAATCCTCACAGCCGCGTGTCGAGAGCGGCGTCTCACGTCGCTCACACACCGGGAACTGCGCTCGGAAGGGCTCGGTGTCGGCCACCACCCCGGTGACGGTCCGGACAGCGAGCGGGCTATCGCCCAGTCACTGTCCCTGGGCGCGGCCGCCAGCCTCGCCGTCTACTACGCGGACACCGTCGGTATGGACGCTGTCGGCGACGAGGAATCCGCACGCGAAACCGTTCCGACCGCCGACGACTGATACGCCGTACACGTCCAGCGTGTAGTGCTGTTGGCCCGCAGACAGTCTCACAGCCGCGTACGGCCAGGGCGGTCGCTGTGCCGTGGTTCCGGTTTTTCGTGTTCAAACGGGTTTATATGTCTCAGTTTCCAATTACTCTCCATATGAAACACATTGGCCTGAAGATACGGATGGCAGTCGTCGGTGCCATCCTCGCCGGGTTTTACCTCGTGGTCGTCGCGTTCGCGATGGCCGCATACGGCACTGGTATCTGGCCGATAGCAATCGCCGGAAGCGTGCTGCTCATCGGGTTCCAGTACAAGATCGGCAAGTGGGGGGCCTTGCGTAGCGTCCGCGCCGAGGACCTCCCCGAGGAGCAGTACCCCCAGATTCACCAGCAGGTCAGACAGCTCTCCCGTGATATGGGCATCGAGAAGCCGCGGCTGATGGTCGCCCGGATGGGCGTCCCGAACGCCTTTGCCGTCGGTCGCAAAGGCGCCGGCGTCGTGGTCGTCTCGACGGAGCTGATGCAGCTGCTCGACGACGACGAACTCGAAGGGGTCCTCGCCCACGAGCTGGCCCACATCGCCAACCGCGACGTAGTCACGATGGTCATCGGGCAGGGCATCGCCTCCATCGTCGGCATCGCCGCCCAGATGGTCGTGTTGTTGACGGGGGACAACGATATCGCCGACTTTTTCCTGGCCATTATCGTCGGGAACATCGTCCAGTTCTTCGTCATGCTGTTCGTGCTCGCAATCTCCCGGTACCGGGAGTACGTGGCCGACGCCGACGCCAGGGACGCCATCGGCAGTGGCGACCCGCTCGCCCGTGCACTGGAGAAGATATCAGGCGGCCACCAGCGGGCCCGCCACTCTGCGGTCGACGAGCAGGTCAGTTCGCTGTGTATCTTCGGGGGCTCGGACAGTTTCCTCTCGAAGATAGTTTCGACCCATCCGCCGACGGAGAAACGCATCGAACGGCTCCGCTCGTAGATGGTCGACGTTCGACAGTGGCTCGCGGTCGGACTGGGCGTGCTGTTGGGGCTCTTTCTGCTAGCTGCCCCGCGCGCGGCGATCAAGCTGTCCGTACTGGGCGGCCCCGGACAGCGCCGTCGTCGTGGTGAGTACGGCAACGACGCTCCCATCTCACGGTGGTGGGTGTGGGCGACGCGGGGGGTCGGCGTCGTCTGTCTCGGTGTGGCTGCGTTCATCGCTCTCTGAGCCCGGACCGACCGTCAGACGGAGCGAGAGGAGTCGAGGTCGTCGGTCAACTGACGCCGGGCACGCTGGCCGGCCTGGTACCGGCTGGCGATTTCCGACTGGTGGTCCGGACAGCCAAGCAGCACCGCCGCGCCGCCCTCGACCGGCACCACCGCGTGGCCGCCGGCGTGTGACGAGCGGCGACAGGCGGGACAGGTGATGCCGCCGGCCGGCTGGTGGGAAAGCAGTTCCGCCCGGCCGTCCGTCGTGAAACCACAGACGGCCCGGAACTGCTCCAGGTGGTCCCGACAGCCGACGACCGGGAGGGTGAACTGGTCCAGCAGCAGAAAGGCGACGCTGTCCCGTGACACCGACGTGAGCGCACTCCGGCAGGCGTCACAGGGGACCGGCGGCTCTACACCCGGCTCCGCCGACGGGGGTGCTGTTGGGTTCATCTACTCGCTAACCTCTCCGGTGGCCGGACAGGTAAAGGGTTGGGCCCGATTGTGGGATACGCCTTTATGTTTCCCATCTGTTTACCACTCTGTATGTCAGACGAGCCACTATACGAATCCGAGGAGACACGAAGCCGTCGCGGCCTCGCGACGTACTTCCGCCGACTGGCCCGCAGACTCAGCCGCGGTGAGCCGGTCCCGGCCGACGAGGAACAGACGGTGACCGTCGAGGTGCCGGCCGACCCGGATTTCGAGGTCGAACTCGAACAGGAGGGCGAGACGATGAGCCTCGAAATCGAGATGGAGTGGCCGGCCGACGAAGGGGCCGTCGACACGGACGCTCCCGGGAGCAAGGCGACCTTCGACCTCTACGAGGACAACGCCGAAGAGTGGCGCTGGCGGCTGGTCCACGACAACGGGAACATCATCGCCGACAGCAGCGAGGGGTACGCCTCGAAACAGAAGGCCAAACAGGGCCTCGAGAGTGTCCGGAAGAACGCGCCGGGTGCCCACGTCGTCGACACGTCGAAAGACGACGAGCCCGAGGAAGACGAGGGCGCCAGCAAGGCGACCTTCGAGCTGTTTGCCGACGTCGCCGCGAAGTGGCGCTGGCGGCTCCGACACGACAACGGTGAGATAATCGCCGACGGTGGGCAGGGGTACTCCTCGAAACAGAAAGCGAAACAGGGGCTCCGGAGCGTCAAGACCAACGTCCGGGGTGCCGAAATCAGATAATCGCACTGGGCCTCGTGGTGCCGGTCAGCCATCGTCTCGGTGACCCACCTGCCTCGGGCCGGTACTCTTGGAAGCGTATTCCACCCGTTCTCTCGCGAACATACTTATTGACAGGGCGACAAGTTTCCACCACTTCGTTGAGAGGTCGCCATCGCAATGATGCCCTGGACACACGCGATCGTCGCCTACATCGGGTATTCGGTCGCCTCGCACGCGCTTTCCCGGACTCCACCCACGACCAGAGAGACGGCGCTGCTCACAGTCGGCGCCCTCCTCCCCGACCTCGTCGACAAACCGCTGGCCTGGCAGTTCGGCGTCCTCCAGGGTGGCCGGACGCTGGGACACTCGATTTTCATCGCGGCCCCCCTCTCTGTCGCCGCAGTCGTCGTCGCCGTCCGTCGCGGACGACCACGGCTCGGTCTGGCGTTCGCTGCCGGCTACCTGCTGCACCTGCCCGGGGACATCCTCCCGACGTACCTCGCCACCGGGGAGCTCGAACTCGGCACGCTCCTCTGGCCACTCACGGACGGTGGCGGGTCGCAAGGAGAGAGCTTCGTCCAGGAGTTCATGAGCAACATGGTCCCGTACGCAAAGGGTATCGCAGCGGCCATCCTGTCGGGTGGGCTGTCACGGGGACTGTTGCTCTTGCTCTCGCTGTGGGCGCTCGCTGTCGCGCTGTGGGTGTACGACGGGATGCCCATCGCTCGGGACAGCTACGACTGGCTTCGACGGAGTATGGGGCGGTAGCTCCGTGAGAGCTACTCGACGCCGGGTGCCTCTTCGTCGGTGCGACCCGGTAGCTCCACCTCGATTTCGAGCGACGGGTCGCCCATCCCCTCGAAATCTATCTCCAGTTCCACCGGCTCACCGAAGGCGAAGGGGAGTTCCCACTCGTCCTCGACGATGGTGAGCTCGTCGCCGTCCCGCAGCTGTTCGCCGATGGCGATGAGAAAGTCGCCGGCTTCGCTCGCGTCGAGTCGGTACGCCTGCTCGAAGTCACGGCCCGCCCGGATGACCGAGCGCTCGTTTTCAGGGTCTGTCATCACGAGACTAGTTCGCGTCGACAGTTACATCGGTTTCGTTTAGCACTGATGTCACGACGGTTCGGGCCCGTGTGCTTATGCCCTCTCCTGTCAATGAATCAACTATGCCAGAGACAGGCGTCGCGATGGGAGACGACGAACGGGACGAGTTCCTCGGGCAGGGTGGGACGGGTGTACTCTCGCTGTCGACCGACGAGGGACCGCCCCACACCGTCCCAGTTTCGTACGGCTACGATAGCGCGGAATCGACCTTCTACTTCCGGCTGGCCGTGGGCGAGTCCCACTCGAAGGGGTCGCTCCCCGACCGAGATGTCTCGTTTGTCACGTTCGACCGCAGGGACGACGACTGGCACAGTGTCCTCGCGGAAGGTCGGCTCGAAGACGTCGAGCGCGAGGGTATCGAGACTGCGACGCTCGATGGGTTACACAGAGTTGACATTCCCCTTGTCGGGATTTTCGACCGTCCTACCAAGGACGTCGATTTCCAGTTCTATCGCCTGGTCCCGGACGAACTGACTGGTCGCGTTCAATCCTGAACACTGGCTGGGTATTTCCCGGGAGCAAGACGGTGATGACGGACGCCGAACGGGTCACACTCTAAATGCAAACTCTGCTTGGGATAGCCGCTGTGAGTCGCGATGTACCGCCCTTGTTACAAACTCTGTAACAGTTATCTGTTATAGATGTCTGTTATAGTAGCCGTTAGGGATCTGTGCCTGTGTCAACCAACTCTCCCTGGTAGGTTCCGCTCTCGTGTTGCCGTTCGACCGTGGGTAGATGTCACGTAGTCACAACACCAGAAACATACGCGGTCTCTGTCCCAGCTGACCGGGATAGCTGTTCCAGGAGGCTGTGATAAACACACATCATTGACATCTGGCATAGACACCTGTCACTTCTGTCTGTAATAGATAGCTGTAATAGACGTCTGTAATAATTGGCTATACTATAAATTCGCACCTGCTGTCTGCCACGGAACTCTTGATTCGCCCGGAACCACTAGACTGCGGGGCCTCAGTGCGTCTGTTACAGATAGCTGTTACAGACATCAATTACAGATAGCTGGCACAAATGTCTGACACAGATTTATGATATAGGCACACAACAGACCCCACTATGATAACGGCCGTCGTGTACTCGGAGTCAGGCGGGACGTACAAGACGACGATGACAGCCAACCTGGGGGTGGCCCTCCAGCGGATGGGGCTGCGGACGCTCGTCATCGACCTTGATCCACAGGAAGGGAACCTCACCAGCCTCTTTGATGCCGGTGCCAGTCGGAGTGACCCGGACGCAGACAATCTCGTCAAACACGTTCTCGATATGCCCGACGGCCCCTTCGATGACCTCATCGAGACGACCGCCGAGGGCGTCGACATCATCCCGAGTCACGATATGCTGGGCGATTTCACCTCGAATCTGGAGCAGAAGATATCCTACGAGACGGGGATGCAGAACATGAGCCGCGAGGAGTACCCGCGGTTCGAGCTCCTCTATGACCTGCTGTGGGAGCGGGAGGAACTCCATAAACAGTATGACGCTATATTAATCGACCCGAACGCCCGCGCGGAGGACCTGCTGTACAACGCTATCTTCGCGCTTCGAACCCTGGTCGCGCCGGTAAAGCCCGCTGGGAAGGGCAATCTGAGTCTGGACGGGCTTGGCGAACTCGTCGGCAACATGGAGACGCAACTGGACATCGAGGTCGGCCTCGCCTGTGTCGTCCCCTCGGGCGTGGGCCAGACTAACGCCCACCAGCAGTACCGCGACCAGTTCGAGTCGACCCCCGAGTTCGCGACGCCGGTCAGCATCGGCGACCGCGAGAGCCTGATGGACGCGATGTGGGAGGCTCGCGGCTCCGCGTTCAAGGTGGTCGAGGAGCGCTGGAAGACCTTCGAGCGCGACGGCGAGATGGTCAGCGAACCCGGCCAGCGCCGGGTCCGGGACCGGGAGATAGCGACGCTGCGGAAGCTGTACGAACTCGCGTACTTCCTCGCGACGGAGACGTTCGACGCCGAGGTCGAACCGATTCTCGACATCGACGTCAGAGACGACGAACGGCGACAGATAGACCTCACCGAGGAGCGGGAGGTGACGACGGCGTGACGAACTTCAAGTCCGGCTCCGGCAACCTCGACTTCGACGCCGACGACTCCGCCGAGGAGTCAGAGGCCGACAGCTCGGCGCCGACGGCCAGTTCGACCGAGCGGTCGCCGGAGAGTGCTGCCAGCCCCCGGGCCGCGGCGCCTGACCCGTACGCTGCCGACACCGACCCGGCTGCACCACGCTACGGCCCGGCGGCCGGAACGGAACCCAGCGGCCGGGAGCGCTATCCGTACTTCGTCCGGCGAAGCAACGTCGGCGACGAGCGGGACACTCGCCTCGAGATTCACGTCCGTGACAAGGTCGCCGAGGGGGAGGCGGCGTTCCGACACGAGCTGGCCGCGGAGCTTGGCACGAACGACGTCTCGAAGACCGACGCCCGGGAGTTCGCGCTGCTGGCCGCCTTTCGCCACCCCGAACGCGTCGCCGAGCTGATGCGCGAGGAAGGGTTCGACTCGCTGGGCTAGCCACACACGTACCGCTCCACGCCCTTTTTGTTCCCAGACGCTGAGAGACGGATATGGTAGCGCTGGGGGACAGCGACCGAACGTCCACGGCTGACCTCGGAGCCGTGGTCGTCGCCGTCGCACTCGTCGCACTCGTGGTTTTCTCACCGCTCGGCTCGGTGCGCACGGTGGCTGTCGTCGTCGGTCTCCCGTTCGTGTTGCTCGTTCCCGGCTACGCGCTCGTCTCGGCGGTGTTTCCCGGCGCCGGTGAGACCGCACCGACGCCCGCGGCCACCACGTCCTGGCTCGGCCGACTGGGCCTGAGCGTCGGCGGGAGCGTCGTGGCCGTCGCAGCGGTCGGCGGGATACTCGATTTCACAATCTGGGGGTTCCAGCGCGAGGCAATCGTAACCGGCCTCTCCCTGTTCACCCTGGCCGCGACGGGTGTCGCGTGGTATCGCCGCGTGCAGCTCCCGGTCGACCAGCGGGCGGGAACCACAGTCGCGTCACTGTCCGATAGAACCCGGTCGGTGGTCGTCGGCGAGGGGCCCGCCGGGCTGCTGTTGACGCTCGTCGTCCTCGTGTCGGCCGCGGGGGCGGTCGGCGTCGTCGCACAGGAATCCACCCAGCGGGGTGCCGTCACGGAGTTCTACGTTCTGGGAGAGAACGAATCGGGGGCACTCGTCGCCGACGACTACCCGTCCGAAGCGACCGTCGGCGAACCGACGACAGTCGGTATCGGGCTGGGCGCGACCGAGGGGTCCTTCGAGGGGACGGTCGTCGCCAGTCTGGAGCGGGTCACACGGGAGGGGGACAGGGTCCGTATCCGTGACTCGCGACGACTCGACCAGTTCAACGTGACAGTCGGCGCGGGTGAGACGACCGTCCGGCGCCACACGGTCCAGCCACCGTTCGCGGGCGAGCGACTTCGTCTCACCTACCGGCTGTACCGTCAGGGCGCCGATACCCCGTTGCGACAGGTCCACATCTGGCTCACCGTCACCCCGCAGTCCGCGTAATCACACCCTGATAGTTCCTGCCAGATACGGTATCTATATCTGACCGCTTCCCCAACAGTTGGTAACTAAGTTAAGAGCTGAAGAGCGTATGTCTAAGCCATCTGCATCTAATTCTGGACAAACTGAGACCGATGGGGCAGTCATCGAGGGCGATGTCGCCGTGGTCCGGTCGCTGCTGCCCGTCGGTGCGGAGCGCCAGGTGGCTGTCGTGACAGTGACCACGACGGGGGCGGAGCCGGCGGGGGTCAGGGTCACCGAGCGACTCCCGTCGACACACTCGTTTTCGCTGGGCGATGGTGACACACAGTCGCAAGGAGTCGTGACGGTCGAGGGGACGGTCGGTCCGGCTGACTCGGTTCGATTCGCGTACGTCATCGAGGGGCCCCTCTCGACGGAGCTCCCCGACCAGGAACTCACGCTGGATCCGGAGGCCGTGCCCGAGGAGGGCCTGCGAGCGACGTTGCACCGCGCCGACGGCGAGGAGACGCCACTGGACCTGCGGTCGGAGCCGTTGCTGGGCCGGGACCAGCTCCGACTGCCGGTCCTGACGCTGTCGGGGGCCTCGTCGACGGTGCCCGCCCCGGACGAGCTATCGACGACGGGGCGGGCGATGGACGACGCCGCCATCGGCGTGGTCCTGACGCCGACCAACGAGGACGCCGCCTTGCGGACGATTATCCGGGCCAGCCAGCGCGGCCACACCGTGCTGGTGACCTACGCAGGCCGTGCGCGGGAGTCGGAGCTGCTGTCGAGGCTCCCGTCGCTGGACGCCGAGGTGATAGCGCCACCGTCTGCGGAGGCGACCCAGAGCCAGCTCAACCGCCACCTCTCGGCGGCCGCCCGGGAGCGGGGGCTATCCGGCATCGTCCTCCAGACGCGTGACTGCCCGCGCATCGACTACGACCGGACGGCCGCCGCGTACGAGCAGTCCGACTACGAGGTGGTCGCGATTCCCGAGAAGTGGTCGATACCCTCGGAGGGACCGCACGTCGTCGTCGGTATCCCGGCGTACAACGCCGAAACGAGTATCGCCGAGGTGGTCGAGCGGGCGGCGGCCTTCGCCGACGACGTCGTCGTCGTCGACGACGGGAGCCGCGACGAGACGGCCGTGCAGGCCCGCGAGGCGGGCGCGTCGGTCGTCGTCCACGAGATAAACAGCGGCTACGGCGGGGCGCTGAAGACACTCTTCAGGACGGCCGACGACCGCGGGGCCGAACACCTGGTCGTCATCGACGCCGACGGCCAGCACGACACCGGGGATATCCCGATGCTGGTCGAGACCCAGGACCGGGACGGGACGGACATCGTCATCGGGAGCCGCTACATCGGCGAGCGAGACACGAAGATTCCGCTCGTCAGGTCGGTCGGCCTCGCGGTCATCAACGGCCTGACGAACGTGAGCATGGGGAAACTGCGCCCCAGCGGCTACGTCCACGACACCCAGAGCGGCTACCGGGCCTACAGCCGGCGGGCCATCGCCTCGCTCGCGGGCGACCCGATGATCGGCAACAACATGGGCGCCAGTACGGACATTCTCTATC